>Ga0315274_10001136_pt1 | contig 41286 bp, 67 predicted proteins | sample YL17G02_20_MG_FD_203700 | JGI IMG/M metagenome (GOLD analysis project Ga0315274, IMG submission 203700) | Sediment microbial communities from Yellowstone Lake, YNP, Wyoming, USA - YL17G02_20 | ecosystem: Environmental > Aquatic > Freshwater > Lake > Sediment | place: USA: Wyoming | collected...
GATCCATTCAGTCCTCCTTGATGTGGCGGACCTCGAACTCCTGCAGCTGCGGACTGCCGACTCCGATCCAGATTTGATCAAACCGGCGGAGCCAGTTCTTGATTGACTCTTCCGACCCTTCGATAGCAATGTGGGTACCTTCGACTTGGTCGTGGATGTCATCTCCGACTACGATTGACAGGTGTCCCCAGTTGTGCTTGACCTCCACACTGGCTGGTTTGGTAGCCAGCATCTCGTCTGTCGCAAGCAGAACGATCACTCTTCCTCCTTGATGCTGATCAGGCCCTCACCAATCGTCGCAGGGGCTTGGAGGACGCGGTAGCAGAACACAACGAACCCAACACCGAACGCTGTGGCGAGCAGAACTTCCATTGGAACCTCCTTATATGATGGTTGCAGGAGAATAGATGGGAGGTCCCACCAGGAACTTGTCCCAGCAGGACCTCCCGTTGGAATGGAGGAGTTGTTGTTTAGTTTAGAAGATCTGGCGACCCTTGATCGTCCTCAGTCCCTCGAACGCCAGGAGCGAGTTGCCGAGGTAGATCATCAACTCGTTCCTGCTGATAATGCTGTTGACGTTGTCGATCATCTCCTGGCGGTTGATCACCGCTCTTCCTTTCTTCTTGAACGGGGCATTCTCGATGAAGTTGATCGCCTCCTCCTTACACTCATCGAGGGGCTTATCCTCGTTGTCCCAGTCGTTCATGTCGCCGAAGAAGTCGCGCAGCACGCTGTCGCTCATATCGACCTCCTTTCCTCTCTGTCGAGCTCGATCGGATGGAGAGCTTTCCTTTTCAACGGCCTCGACAATGTCTGGCAGTGGAGGAGGCCATCCTTGACCTCCTCAACGTTGTACACTCGGCCCCGGTGCCTGACGAACCGAAGGGGCTTCTTGATGTTGCGGACCTCGTGGGTGGGCTCCCACGGGTCGCCGTTCTTGCGGGCCAGGTACTCTTCGAACGTCATCATAGTGTCCTCCTTCCTACTTGCAGTAGTACAACTTGGTCAAGGCGATCACCTGCTGGTCGACATTCGCGGCATGGATCGTCCTTGCTCCCCTGGGCTTCCAGTTGCGGATCGCGTAGCAGAACGATCGGACTTGGTAGATGTTGGTCATCCTGACCTCCTTTCCATTTCAGATGGTTTAGTTCACGAATGGTTCCACCAGATGCGGATCCGATTGACGATGTACCAGGTGGCACCGACGAGGAAGGTCAACACTCCCACACCGGCATAGGTTTGGCTCTTACCACCATTGGCAATCAGGATGAAGCTGACGATGATCAGTAGACCCGATAGGAGCGACTGCAGCTTGAACTTCTTCGCGGTCTTCTCGATCGTGACGTGGGCAACGGCTTGCATGTTGTTCCCTCCTTTCATTGGGAAGCAAACGGGGAGGGCCTTGTGGCCCTCCCCTTGTTCCTTTCTGACTACTCGGCCTTCGGCTCGATCAGCTTGAACTCCTCGGCGATCGTGAGGGTCGCCTTGTCTCCCTTCTCGCACCTCGCCATGAACCTCGTCCTCATCCCATGGAGGAGGCTTCCCGCGTTGTTGTTGCTGTACGACTTCGGCAGCTCGGTGATCGGGGGCTTGTTCGCCTTGGCCCTCTCGTCGTTGAGCAGGGGCAGGTTCTCCTCGAAGATCACCTTCGAGGTCTTCTCCTTGCCCTCGGTCAGGTACGACTTGATGATCGTCGCCTGGACAACGAGCGGCCAGTCGATCGTCTCGCCCCTCCGTCCACCATTCGTGCCACCGACGAACTGGAACTTCTTCGCAGCGTTGACCTTGTCGGCCATGTCTCTACTCCTCCGAGTGTGGTTGACTGAACGTGTACACGACTGACGATTGGTCTCTCTCATTCGTGTGTGTCTGTCTGTCTCCTTTCCTGTTTGTCTTGTATGTATATAATGATGTAGTTGTTTCTTAGTTGTATGTTTGTAGTTTAATATTTTTATTTTATTTATATATATAATATTTTTATATATTATTTATTAATATATTATATATTTTATTTTATATTAAGTTTTATAATCAAGACGGCGCCTCCCAGGGAAGAACTCCGGGAAAAACAGCGACGCAATTTATATTATGGAGTTTATTTTTAGTTCTGAACATTTTTGTCCAATTTATTTTACTTTCCGATCAGAAAGTTCCAATTTAGTTTTAAATCCCACGAAATATAAGGTAATATGGTGTTATAATAGGGTATCAATAGCGGAGTTATTATTTAGTTCCCTATTTGTGCCCACCAGTCGGGGCCCTTCGGGTCCCTCCTTCTTAGCGGCACTATCGACATTATGTCAATCCGGGGTTTTAGATCTCTATTTATATAGATTCCTAAGCATATATATCCGTATATGCTTAGAGTCATAGCAGGGTCAGAGTCAGTTTGTATCAGGGAGAATAGTGCTCTAGGGACCGAGGGTACCAGGCACAAGCGAGGCGGGTATCAAGTTATGTCGAAGTTGTCCGATATGTCGAGGCGAGACATCTTGTGTACTCTTGGAGTACACAATCGTAAGTAATCCCAGTCAGTACAAGTAGTTCGAGGAATGAAGATCGCAGCTCATCCAAGGCGAATACAATCGGATAGTGGTGAACCGACCCGGAAAACAGGCAGGTAGGTGGATGATCAGCAGGCAGACATCTATCAGACATCGATAATAGAAAGCTGGGATGGTCAGCTGAGTGGAACAACCACAACGTTGAAGACCAACTATATTTATAAACATCTATATTCATATATTTATAGACTTGGCATGTCCAAATGACGAACAAAGCGTAATGTTTTTAGAACTGGACGAAGTGTTAGTGGTAGACTGGCTTCCCCAAGACTCTACAGAAGCACGAGGCTGTATAGAAATAGTATGACTATCGAAATCTATATTTGTAAATATATATTCGATTTGAGACTGGATAATACCAGTGGTCAATACTAGATCCATGAAAGACGACTCGCTGATCTTAGGTGGTCGATCTGGATCTTTGGCACAACGATCATTGTAAACATTCCCAGAGTCGATAGGGAACTTTTGGGTATAGAGAGACCAGCTGTCTCGATGTAAAGAAATCGTAATGCAAGGGTTGTGTTCAGGAAGGTCAAGATCTCGAATAGCATAATAGATTGTACCAGCATTGTAGCAATCGGGATGGGCAGTCCATTTATATATTTGTAGATTCATAGAGATATATTCTCATAGTTGAACACTTGGCTCCCGATAGTAATAGACTTGTTGGAAACATTGACAACGCCTTCAGTGTTAGGGCCTAAAATACCAAGAATGTTATAGAGGTGTTGTTCACTAAGACCTGTAGAGACAAGTATGTCGAAAGTAGAAGATTCCTGATCACCTTGAGGATCAAAAGAGCTAGCTTCGAAAGTGCGAACACTAAGATGTCCAGGACTACAGGATATGGCTAAGAAGTAGTCAGGACAATCGTTGAGAAGAATATTATAGAACGTTGCAACGATCGTCTTGACCATAGTAGGGAATAGGATACAGGCCTCAGAAGAGGCACCAAGCGGAACAGCTAACTTGCGAACTATGATATCACTCATCGGAAATTTGCTCCAGCATGACAGTGGGTGTCAGTCCTTGGGCCCAATGGTAGGCAATGTGAGGCCATAAAACCCATGGGGCAATGTGTCGCTAATCGATCTACCTTGCGTCACGAGATATGCGAGCTCGCTAGATTCATACAAGCCCTCATTGTATACGACCGGTCGTTTGTCGTCTCCGCAATATACCCATCCGTATATATTTCCTAGTACATCTTCATTGCTGTACCACCAGTTGAGTTGCTGATCCTGTATCCACCATCTGTGACCCCATGGTGAATTGCCGTCGTCTTTTCTCCAAACTCTCATTACAGACTTTCATCTTTCGTATAATCAATCATGATATGTGCCTCTGGGTGCTGTCGCTTCCAACGTGTGACAACCATTATCATAATATCGGACTCTCTTTCGTTTTGCAGTTCAAGTCGAATTGTCTTACCCGGCCCCAAGATGTCATCCGCGTGATAATATAGATCTTTTAGTTTCATTTTAGTTCTATTGGATAACCTTTCGCGTTATAGAACTCTCCTTCGGTTGATTGTATCATCTCTTGTTCACACAACATTTGTAGCGAAGGTCCGAAGCTCACTCTTTGCCATTCAAAGCCGGTTGGCTTCCATGGACAACCTTGCCACCATTCCCCGTTTTCACATACCCACCACTGGTCGATGTTTAGGTCTCTGTAAACTATCATGTGGCTCCTTTGTGAAGACCAAGATCAACAGTTCACTTTCTACCTATATTGTATTTTACCGATATCTACTCGAGGTTTATTGGTTTTCCGGTCAGTACAACAAACTCCAGCTGACTAGACTCCTGTAGAATACCTTTTTCCAGCATTTGTAATGGAATCGAATCTGTATCTGGGACCCAGACTATATCTAGGAATATCTCCTGTTTGTCATCGAAATTATAGCCGTATGCGCCCCACCACCATGTTTGATTGTGTTTGACCCACCACTCATCACTATTTTGGTCCCTGTAGACTTTCATACCTCAAGGTCCCCCAGGGCGTTATCGGTCCTAGTTAGTAAGTGGTGTTTGCATTGTTCGCTTATGAACATTTCAACTTCATTTTTACATCCCCAGCACAGATCTCCGCGATAGACCTCCTTAATTGTATTATCGTCTGGTGTTTCAATTTTTAAGGTGTATGCTGAACTAAACAGCTCTGTACCACAGCCATCACAAAATCTCTTTATCATTCAGTCTTCCTTTTACCAGTTCAATTGTCTCAAATGATCATATACCCAGCCACACTGCTGACATATTGTATATTGCCCTGATGTGCACCACCATATTGTTTGCATCGCAGGCTGCACGCATAACAGATCTTTATTCCAACACTCCGGGCACTCGTTAAACATGGAATGAAGTGTATCTACCAGGGTATCTACCATATTTTGTTATTTAGCTCTCTATATATTCCACGGCAATCAAAGCAGCAAAACCGATCATTTAAGCCAACTAGACACCATAAATCGTCTACTTCGGTGCCTAGTCGAATCCCTAGACTCCAAGTCCCATCACACCCTAAAACACAACGTGTTTTATGGCTACATTCTGGACAGCTTATGGTTGGGGCGGTATTCTCGAACTGTTTCAATAAAGTTATCCCACTCTACTAAGTTTAGATATACGTAAATTGTTGCACAATTTTGGCACATCGGTGGCAGCTCGGGGACTACTCCACTTGCATAAATGTAATTGACCTCGATGCCACACCCAACGCAATGCGTCCAATCTACTGGTTGTTGCCACGTGATTACCATCTTACTCGATCCAAATGTCCGTATTGCTCTATATTTTCTTGTTCATAATCTGTTAATGCTTGCCACACTATATCGAGCAGACCTAATAGCCTTGCGATCTCGTCGTTTCTATCTTCACAACGAAGCGATTCCCATAGTTCTAAATATAACAGTATATCACTATTCATGTTTACAACCCGAGAAACATGCTACCAGTGCTGCTATTGCGATTACAGCCAGATATGCTATGATTACTAATCCTATGACCACTGTTCACCACTCAATTTCATGCAACCGTATGTATGTGTAGCCACAATCACGGCAAAACTTACCATTCCCTATGTCCCAGTTCCATTGTCCGGGTTGGGGTCCGAGTTGGCCACAATCTTGACAAATAAAACATGGTTCTGGGTGCCCATCTGGACCATATGCTCCTAGTGTTATTGAGATTGGACATTTCCTCCCTCGGAGGGTTGGCATAATAATCTCAATGAGAGGCACCGAGGGACCGGTATAGAACTCATGCATCCTACCACTCCATGCTATTCAGTATTCTATAGAATAGGTCGGTTTCCCCCATCATTGATATCAGAAACGCTTCGCGAAAATTCCATTGCTGCATGTAATCTTTCATAGCCTGTCTATCGTGTTTCAGCGAAATCAGTCACTACCAAAATCTTCAGCTGTGACCCGTGGTTGTGGATACAACCGCGAAGTCTGGGTATTTAGTTTGGCAATTCTCCCGGTTTCAAAGCATCGAAAACACTCTGTTTTTGGTGTATATTTCCTTTGCAAAACGAAACAATGATGCCGAATGCGAGCTGATTGAAAAGGTCAGTTAATAACCGTTCTGAAAGCCCGGTAAGCAGCAATATATCGAGGAAGCTAGATTGCTCGGTTTCCTCTTTGACCTCATATACCCCAAGATTCATGGCCCACATTCTGACCACTTGTGTCCCCATGACACAAGCAGTTCGCTCGTAGAGCGACGTATCTACAAACACCCAAAATGTCTTGTCAGTGTCTTTGAGGAAGTACTCTACATTTGTGCCAACCTTACGTTTTTGTATATCCATATCAGCCCTCTAAACAGATCGACGAATCGTGGAACGAATCGTGGAACGAATCGTGGAACGGTTGAGTGTGAACGAGCGAAGCGAAGTGAATACGAAGACGGAGCCGACAGGACGGAGCCCACTGACCCGGGTAAAGTTAGGCGCGCAAGAAAACAAAGTTGTGTTGCATGTCTATGACAGATACACACCCACTATGTACTCCCGCTTTTTTCTGGTGAGGTTCGAGGACATCGAAGCTTCATCGCCCTGAATAGTCTAAACGGACACTCTGAACATGCACTAATAGATTTGATGTCGCTGCAAGCATCACAATCTAGGAAATCATCTTCATCGCGTCTACCGGCACACCAATGGCCGAACGTGTAGTAGTACTCGTCGGAGTCGTCGGGAACTACCGAAGCAGCCCAACCTCTATCATATCGAGTACCATCCTCGGGATCATCCCTATAATAAGTGTCCCAGTATATCTTTTGTACTGTTCCCACTACACCGCGATTATCTACCTCTTCCCATTTAGGGCACCAGACTACTTTATCACCATCTTTTATGTCTGGTCCGTTATCTACCATTTCTTTCTATTCAACTCTACTATATCATGACTGCAAACTTCGCATACTTGTGTGCCAAAGTCTGTGGCAATCCCCACTTTATATCCCGAGGGATTTTGCATACAAACCTCACAGAATCCATTATCAAGAGGTGGGTAAGACTCAAAATGATCCCCTATTACACCCATTCCGGGTCTTTTCCAACTATTCTCCCAGATCATGATTCCAACAGGCCAATCGATCCACCATTCAGACCACCTGCCGCCTTTCCATTTTCTATACCACTGGCGCTTATGTAAGAGGCGTCGAATGTAGTAGTATATTATGTCAAATGGTGGAATCATCTTTATGTACATTCAGTATCAATGCGAGTTTGGCTTCTAAATCTTCTTTTGTTATTCCACGTACCACAAGTAGTTCTAACCAAGATGTTTCGCTACAACCAGGATCGAGCAACTTCAGTACACTTGCTTCAACTATGGTATATCTTTGGAAAACTCCTATACTTTCATTCCAATACTCTTCATCTTTTGGACTCATCTTAGTATTCAGAATGTAGAATACCTTGTCGTCCACAATCACCAAATAGGTGGTCGCAGATTTACTGACTCTTTTTACTAGACTCGTATTCATTTGTTGTGATACTTCTCTATCAGGTAATCCACGTAGATGATCAGTATAACTACAGTTAGAAAGCCAATCCCTACCAAAACAGCTAGCGGAGTACCTAATGCTTTACAGTAGTGTTCAAATAGTACAATGGCACCCATAACTATACCCATTACCACTACAGACATCACAGCCAATACAATATCTACTTGATCAATCTTCATGTCAATAATCTAGATAGTTGAGCATTTCTGTTATCCAGTTCACCAACTCAGTATGACAGGATGGACAAAGCCGACCACATCCTGGTATTGTAGTTATGTACATATTCTTTGTGGGCACTATCTCTTTGCACACTACACACTGAAATCTAAAGTGATCGGCATTCAGAATAGCATCCATGCGCGGTCGAGCCATTATGGGCATTCTACAATATCCCAAAATAGTACCTGACATTGATTTGTATTCATATTCTTTTCAAGTGCTTCGTTGATTCTATTTTTTGAGATCCCTGTGATTATCAACAAGTCAAGCCAAGACGTCTCCCAAGCATCCCCAGGCAGGTGATCTACATATCCACACAATCCTTGCTGATCTTGGATAGGGCAACTAACCGAAATCGCCAAAGGTGAGCGTCCATCTTCACAATCTATGTAGTACATTGTGAAATACCCCCAAGTCCTTTTATAAATCTTCTTCGGTGTCCTCATTAGAAGTCTCGAGGCTCAGGTTTAAAATCTGCTTGTCTTCGCTTTTCCTCGAACATATCCTGTATGCCCAGCTCTCCCTTTCCTCTGAGTACTAGAAACTCAAGCCAACTGATCGCTTCTCCAGCCTTGAACATATGTAAAAACAACCAGGCTGCCTCTGGATCATCTCGATATCTATAGAACAAGGGGCTCACGAGGCTATCTTTATTAAAGACCAGTATATCGTTAGTGTCAGTGTCTATGACAGCAAACTGAACAGGCTTCGAGCTTCCTACTACTACCCACGGAGCCTTATTTATTTTGTACACTTCGTACATCAGACCTCTTGAACCTCGGCAATCTTCTTCTGAAGCTCTTCTACTGAGACACCCGTCAATACCAGTAGTTCGAGTTCACATATCCTTTGTGCTTTCACGAGGTCAATCATCACCCATTCTGATTGGGTAGGATCTTTAAAAGTAGACCAGGTACTACCATGATAGGCCAACAGAGCCTTATCAGTGACTACGTAGTAACCAATCTTTCCTTTGTAAATAAAATAGTCAGGTTTCATGTGTTCCATATATGCAATTTAGACGCGAACGTCACTTCGAAGTCTCACCATTTCTTACTATTTAATTCATCTATGACTCTAGCCTTCAGTTTCATCTCCCGACTTTCCTCTTTTCAGAGATTCCATTCTGTACGCAGAAACTATTCCAGAGATAAATAATGTTTGTAACATTGTGGTAAATGTGTGCTGACCACAAGATATCGCAGAACAGCTACTTACCTCACTGAAGTCCCTACCCTTTGGTTGAATGTGAACATCCATGGTTATCTTATGTAGAGAAGGTTCACTACACTTAGTGCTAGCCATTAACTGACCGATGTCGTTCAACATATCCCCACAAGAATAGCTCGATAACAAATCATCATCATCTATCTTCTCTACGGTCGTCGAAACTAAAACTTGTTGTTCACCACATAAAAGCGGAAACATAACCTTGAATGCATTGTTATCACCAAAGTCTAACTTTCTTCCACCTATTTCTAGAATCATTTTTGGACCTTCACTTCTCTATCTTTAATCTTTTGTACAACCTCCTGAGGAGTATCTACAAAGTCAACCAGACTCATATCTTCTGGTGATATCATGTTTTCTTTAACAAGGTGCTCGAGCCAATCGCGTAAAATCCGATGGTATTTTTGATCGTAAATAATTAATGGTCGTTTATCAATCTTTCCTGTCTGCATCAGCGTAATCACATCGTACAACTCATCCATGGTCCCGAACCCGCCTGGGAATACAACGAATGCTTGGCTATAGTATACAAACATCGCCTTACGGATAAAGAAATAATCAAACGTCACTGATTGTGTCACATAAGGATTAGTGCATTGCTCAAATGGAAGTTTAATATTAAATCCTATGCTTCTTCCTCCAGCCTCCTTTGCTCCTTTGTTGGCTGCCTCCATGGCACCTGGGCCTCCACCTGAAATAACTGTATACCCTGCTTGTGCAAGAAGCTTACCTGTTTCTTCCGCTGCCTTGTAGGTTGAATGACCCTGTGGTATGCGTGCCGATCCAAACACCACCACACAAGGAGTTGACTGCTCTAGCATCTTGTATCCCTCTACAAACTCAGCCATGATACTAAAGATTTGCCAACTATCCTGATTTGCCATATTCTGGTTCATATTGCCTCTTCGTTGTTATCCTTATTAGAGAGAATGTGAGTATGCCACAAGAAAGCACTAAAATCGATAGATAGTGCGAGGATAGGTCATTAGATCGGCAAATAGGAAGCGGGACAATATCCACCAGTAACTAAACGAGTCAGTCTGTGAGCACAGGTATGGCAACAATTGAGTGAGCATACCTGGTCTTCATGGACAATTAAAGAATCCTGACCATAGGGGGTATTGCATACAATCTCTATGTACCCATCGTCTCGCACACCAGAAACGATAGAATAGATTGGCTCTACATGACCATCTCTTTCATAGCAACCAACAGTTGTGTCACCAACTTGAAATTTGCTCATGTGAAATATATAGGCGAGATGCTGATTTCGTCACAAAATAAAAGGGCCCACTACTAGAGTGGGCCCTATCTATGGACGAAATAAGGAGGTGAGACTGCTTAGACGGTTAAGTCTCCAGCAGCAAAAAATCCGAAGAGTATCTCATTAACAGTTCCTTGCTGGAAATCATCAGTAGTGGGTGTAACACCATCAATCGAATGAGGATATACCCTCACTACTTGACCTAGAAAACTAGCAAACTGAATAGAAATGTGGTCAATTTCAACAGCAAGAAGTCTAAATGCTAATAGCCTGTTCTCCAACTCTATCCGTGAAGACAAGGCTATCGGACGACCACCAGCGGGAAGAGTACCACTTTCATAGTCGCTGGCCACTGGAATGTCAAGTCTTTCATCGGCTACACCCAGAATCACCTTTGAAGGCGGTAGTGGAAATACATTGCGATGTACATTCAGACCATCTGGCATGAATGGATTCATACCTGGTGCATCCCAATCAACTCCCACTCTAACAGGTTGAATTGCAACTGCAGGAGGAAACATGAATGGTGCAACAAAATAAATCCGCACGATACCAGCATTTATGTTAGCTGGATCTTGCAAAATAGATGATACATTAAAGGCACCAGGAAGGATTACTCCCGCACCCAAGTTATCACTCTTCATTTGAATTGTGCCGTATGCTCTAACATCAACCATTAGTGCCTCCAGATAAAAGTATCCTTCCTATCTTAGGAAGAATCAATCGATACTTTCTGGCTCGTAAATTCTAAAGCTGTAGGGATATAAATGTTTATCGTCAGCTGGGTAATCTTGGTTGCTAATCATTCTCAGCTTATTTATATTGATAGGAAAACTTGTATCACCCTCAACGTTGGCGTGTACTATTGTAAGATCCCACTCAACTACATAAGGCTCTGCCTTCTTGTAGGTCCAGGCCCCACCAGATATGAAGACTTTTGGTGCCCCCTTATCAAGAGCCACCCTTATGGCCTCTTCGACTGAAGTGGCCTGCAGTATTCTATCATCATCTAATGGTTGCTCAGTTATAATCACATTGATACGGTTAGGGAGAGGCTTACCTAGATGCTCGTAAGTCATATAGCCCATAATCACCCAATGACCCTGAGTCAGTTCCTTGAAGCGCTTCAGATCATTCGGTAAGTGCCAAGGTAGTTTGCCATCTTTGCCTATGATGCCATTCTCTGCAACGGCCGCTATCCCTATAATCTTCATACAGCAACCTGGGCCCGTATGTGTGGCCACGGATCATAACCAATCAAACTAAAATCTTCATATTTGTAATCAAATATAGATGACGCTTTGTTAATAATCATCTTAGGCAAAGGTCGTGGTTCTCTTGTAAGTTGTAATTTTGCTTGCTCAATATGATTTTTGTACAAATGAACATCACCCATAGTATACACAAATTCATGTATATCTAAATCACATTGTTGAGCCACCATCATTGTTAAAAGACTATATGAGGGGACATTGAACGCGGAACCTAAGAAAAAATCTGCGCTTCTTTGATACAACTGGCACGACAATTTATTGTTCACAACATAGAATTGGAACAAACAATGACAGGGAGATAATGCCATAGATGGTAGATCCATTGGATTCCATGCAGACACAACTAATCTACGAGAATCTGGGTTCCTTTTGATCTCATCAATCACCCATTGAATTTGATCTACACCCTCTAGCCCATGTCCCGGGTTCTTCCCGAATGCTCTCCATTGCAATCCGTAAATTTTTCCAAGATCGCCATTCTCGTCGGCCCACTCGTCCCAAATCTTTACACCATTTTCGTTTAGATACTTTATATTGGTATCACCTCTTAGGAACCACAGAAGCTCATGTACTATTGACTTAGTATGTAGCTTCTTTGTAGTTAGAAGTGGAAATCCTTCTTGTAGATTAAATCTTAGTTGTCTACCAAATAAACTAAATGTTCCTACACCTGTCCGATCATCTTTTTCAATTCCATTATCAAGAATGTCTTTCAATAACTCCAGGTACTGCTTCATTCTTCCTCTTCTTCACCTTGTGGTATTTGCTTTTGTGGCCCTGTTGGTACTCGCTGGTCTCGTTGTAAACCTTCTATTACGTGTTTGTCGAATCCCTTTTCGCTAGCATACTCAACAATAGACTTGTATTCTGCCAATCCCCACCTGAACACTTTTCTGATGTTTGAGACCATCACATCTTGCTCTGCACTCAGCTGAGCAGGCTTAGATTCTTCAAGTGCTTGTAATACTCCCTGAATGTAGTCCTTATTTCTAAGTAAACTATCGATAACAAACTCAGCACGTTTTACATGCTTGGTTTTCTCATCGGAGTCAGCCCTAGTCCATTTGTAGATATTATCCCTTTGCTGCTCCAACAGTACAATCCTTTCAATAGCTAAGTCTAATATTCTCAATAGTAAATGATTGAAAATCAGTCTCATATTATCTACCAGCTAAATAGGACTCGTCGTCCTTGTGTTTCCTTATATTTCCTGAACCTATGATGCTTACCCTTTTTAGAAGGCACAGGAGTAATGTTATGACTTAGTAAGAAACTTACTATTTGTGGATAAACAAACTCAGGGTTATCTGTCTCTACCTCCAACTCATAGTCGTGTGCATCTGGAGCAAAACTTACCTTATCTATCTCCATTATAAGGTTGTTATACGGATACTTAATGCGACAAATCTTCACACCACCAATTACCCACAAGTGCGGATGATGAAATGTGAGATGTTCTATTTTTTGCCAGGGACCAGTGCGCTCCCTATCGGGGAGTAGCAATGCGTAGTGAAGGAAAAATTCATCCTTCGTAGAAGGCCCTGTGAGATATTGCTCAACTTCCTCACAAGTGTTTAGTCCGTGCTCAGTTTTAATTTTCTTGCTCTTGAAGGTAATCTTTTGCTTACAAAATCCACCTTTACTATCTTCTATTACTGATAGACGAAAAGTACACCCCGCATTGTGAAGATCGCTATGTGGTGTGTCGTAGTAAATGTTCCAGTATGTTATTGTTTCAGCTAGGGTGGGATTCAATGATGCTACCATCGTTTTGTGTTGCTCTTCGGTTAGTGTAAATTTGAATTCTACTTCCTGTCCCATCACAAGTCCTTCTTTTCTATGTTTGTAGTCCGTTCCCTTTGCAACTTAGTAGCTATCGTAGGGAGCAAAACAGGCAAAGGCAGGTCAATCAGTAGATCACAATCAATCGGAATCAAGCTCACTATGGTCGGCAGCTTATCATTGATTTCAGGCTTATTTACTTCTGCTAGAGTGGCAATTTCGGCAACGGAGAGCAATATGGCATTAGGATAAATGTTGTGATCATACACAAAATCATCAACCTTCTTCGCTAACTCCTCTAGTAGAATTTGTCCTGAACTCGCCATTATTCAAGTACCTGTCTAATTAGCAACCTGTGTCGCACATTCTCACCACGCTTGTGATAGTGTAAGATTTCATCCTCTCCGACCTTCCAGCATAACATTACCTTCTCATTGTCCAAAATGGATGGAAAATCCACTACACCCTTTTCGATATCCTCAATACTACACCCTAATTGCTCGAGTTCGTCTAGTCTCTTATTGATACTTTTGGTAGCCCTCCATGTATCACTAATAGTTCCATTAAGGAAATTAGTTCCATCAGCGTCAGGAGAGAATATGGTTTGCAACTTTGCGAGTTGCACTGACACAATGTGCCACTTTTCTTGAATATCTAGTACTATTGGCTCTACCAAAGTTAGCATCTTGTTGGCAGTTTCAATGGTGATTATACTAGTCGTCTCCATCTATCCTCCCTACCTTAGCTTGCAATCCGGGTTGTACTTTCTTATACTGCTCCAAAATCTTTCGACCCTCTTCGGTTAGTTTTCCTGGGATTTGTATTCCAATTTCTACTATTATGTCCCCTCTTTTCTTTGCTTTCTCAAAATATCGCAGTCCCTGTCCTTTGATTCGCAACTTGGTACCGGGCATGGTATTAGAGGCAATGGTCAAAGAAGCTATTCCCGTAATGGTCGGTATTTCTACTTCATCTCCCAGTATCGCCTGAATGAAATCTATAGTTGCCTTACAACATAAATCTGCACCCTCACGCACGAACACTTTGTGCGGCACAACAAAGATTACAACCAACAAGTCCCCATTTGGTCCTCCGTTTTCCCCAGGGGCACCGAGATCATTGAAAGATAAAGTATATCCATTTGGAACACCAGCTGGTACGATAATCTTTAGTTCTTCCGTTGTTATAATCTGCCCAGCTCCCTGACAAGTGGTACAGGTTTTTTCAGGTCGTCTTCCCACTCCCTTACAGGCTGAACAAGTTTGTTGCACATGTATGAATGCTTGAGGAGAATAGGATTTCATGCCTGTACCTTGGCATGCTGGACAATTAATAAAATCTGTTCCTGGCTCAATACATTGACCATGGCAGCGATTACACGACACGGGTCTTTGAAGATTTACTGTAGTAGCAAAATCGTCTGTTGCAATATCTTCGAGATTTATCGACATTGTTGCACGGAGATCCATTCCACGACGGGGCATATTTGCCTTATGTCCAAAATTAAAGGGATCGATACCACCGAAGAGATCTGCGAAATTCGGGAATCGACCGCGATTGTCATAGGCACTACGTTTCTCTGCATTCGACAGGGTTTCGTATGCTTCCGACACTTCCTTGAATTTCTTTTCAGCATCAGGATTATTAGGGGCCTTATCAGGATGATATTTAAGAGCTAACTCCTTATATGCTTTCTTGATATCTTCAATGGTAGCGTCCCTTGAAATACCGAGTCTTTCATAATAGTTCATGGGTGCTCCGTTCTTTACTTCCTTTGCACCTCCTTACCTTACCAACCGCGGTCCTGGTCCCTTTGGATATGCTGGACCTTGCGGACCATCAAAATCAACATTACCACCAGTTATCTCAATGTGATGAATTGTGCTTGCGACAACATTCTTCCAGTTTTCTGTGTCTTCTAGTTGAGCCCACCAGAGAACGTTGGCAGGATTTATATTTATAAACTTGCCATCAATTGTTGGCATTGACTCCACTAGATTTAGAGCACCTAGAAGGACATTACCCTGTTGATCACGTTGAGCCCTGAAAACAATAGGGTCAAATAGCTTTACGGGCTTGTGATTTTGGACAGCATCGTTCAACCTTTCAACTGGATCGAACTCACACACCGTGTCATTTGTAAAACTCTCTTGACTTACACGACCCTGTAGAGTTCCCAGCTGTGGATCCGCTCCTGGAAGACCAATCTTAATCCAAATTTCCTTACTCATAACTTTCCTCGACTTTCTTACCCCAATAATTGTTTTATAGATGTATTTAGCATATCTACATTATTCTTCATTTTCTTGGTTTCGTCACTCAAAGTTTTGGTCTCTTTTATGCCCTCGTCGGTTGTGGTCTTCATCTTTTTCCTGACATCGTCCATAGCCTTGGAGGCATCGCCCACCCCCTTTGGCATTTCTACTTGAGGCTTAGGAGCTCTTACACCCGGACCAACAGGTATTGCTGCACCTGGTTGCTGTCCCATGGCCTCTTCCTGTGTTGTTTGTTCCTCGGAAGACCATTGCGGAGCAATTTCGTGTTCCTTTTCAGTCGATCTCATAGTCCTATTCATGGTATCGACTCTCTTTTTTATTTCTTCTAAGGTTTCACCAGGTTTCGTACCCACAGGATCAGCTTCCAGAAATTCACCTGGTTTGGCCGCCAACTTGTTCACTATTTCCTGGCGCTTTTCACGACGTTTATCGTCTTCGGTTTGTTCTTTCTTTTTCTTCAGACGGAACTTTGCAAAGTCTGTATAGCTACTACTTGGTGTAGAAGGATTTGAAGGATCAAGTTGGCCGAATCCGGGACCAGGTGCTCCTTCGCTATTTGGCACACTAAAGTTGGTTTGTCCTGTATTGCCATAGCCAAAACCGAAATCTTGTGCCTTCTTGCAAAAGCCCTTTAGATTGGCTCGCCTCAGTGCCACTTCATCTACCAGTGGTATCAACTGCTCTACCAATTGTGGATAGCTTTCCTTCAGAGCTGCTTTCAACTCCACTGGGGATATGTGTTGTAGCATATCTCGGATAACTGCCTTCCACCATGTTCTGCTTGCAGTTTTCAGCATGTTTTAATCTCTCCACTCCACTTCCTTTGACGCCGGTGGAACATCTTTGCTTATTGTACCCTTCCTATAGTTTTGGAGCAACGACAAAATTTCAGTATACCGAGGATCAAATTTGCCAATTTTATACTGGGTTAGCGTATTCAGCACAAATTGCTCGTGCCGTTGAGCAGGGACATTAAGAAGTTGTTGATCTATCTTTCGGGCCAAGTACCTAACTTGTTCTGCTTTGCTGGCAGGCAATATGGTACCAAGTCCTGTAGGTCCTTTTTTAGATTCTTCCTTCTTTTTCTTGAAGGCCTCTTCTTCCCTGCGAACAATGTCCAGTGTAGGTGGCTTTTTACCTACAAGCCAATCAAACATTCCTGATTGCTTGGTAAAGCCTCTTATACTCGCTAGGCTTTTAATTAGCTCCTCTGCTGCTAGTTGAGGACTGGAAAACTTGCCATAGCTGCGATCTGACATTGTTGGTTCCCATGTCCAAGCATTGGTGTTTGGACTGAGAGACACCAATCCAACAACCTTGTCTGGTTGTTTCTTCTCTAGATCCTTTCGTACTAAACTATACCCGGTGATTGGAGTTTTTGAGCTAAGAGGCAGCAAGTAGTAATCTGAACCCACAGATACTCTGTCATCTGCTGCCTTCTTTGTGAATCGTTTTACCATAGCCTTTTCCTCTTTTGGTTTCTCCAACAACTTAGATTTTTCATCGTCAAACTTATATTCTATTCCACCTTCAAAGTCCTCTTGAACATCTTGTATGTCTTCAGCTAGCACAATATCCAGTCCAGCCTGTTGAAGGAGCTCACGCATTTTAGCCCAGTGTTCCGGCTTGTCAATAGCCTTGCGCAACTCCTTGCGTACTCTACGATTACTTATATCTCCACCTTGATCTCGGGGCCTAACACGTTCCGCATTTGTCCTCATTGCTTCAAGCATGTTTGGTCCCAGTTTGAAGCCAAGTGTAGCTGCGAAACGAAGTGCTCTCAACATATCAGGAGCATGAACTCTGAACTTGATGAAAGGATCAATGATGGTATTCAGTACACCTTCTTTTAGATCTTGTATCCCTCTGCCTGTCGGGTCAAGAAGCTCATTTTTTCTGACGTCGTACATCAAAGCATTTACCGTAAGATCACGACGGAAGGCATCATCAAAGGCAACCGTTTCATCTTCCTCTTCTTCAAGTGTACTGTATCCCTCTGTTTCTAGCGGACGATAGATCCGCTTGGCATCAATGAAATCAATAGGATGTTCATCCATATTGAGCATGATTGCCTTACTACGACTATACTCTACTGGCTCTTTGTAACCGTGCTTCTTCACAAGATACTGAACCACTTTTTGAGTATCGTGTTCGCACATGAAATCGAGATCTCCCGCCTCTTCCTTGTCCTTGTCTCGGCTTGAAATCCGATCTCGTATGAATCCTCCAACCAGGTATATATCTATATCAAGAGCCTCAGCAACATCCCGAACCTTCTTGACGATTTCTTGTTCTCCAGGAGTAAACTTCAGAGGTTGCAGTTCGGTTGCCTTTTTCTTGTGTTTCTTGTGCTTTACATACTCTCTGATAGAAACAGGTTTTACATGTTCCAGATGACGCTTACCCTCTGGGCAGTCAGCCTTGAAGTCGTTTTCGACCAGATCACTTATAGAAACGTACACAACCTTCTCGCTCTCAGGGCACTCACCTTTTATCGGTTGTTGTGAGGTCTGACCTTGCTTCTTTGTCAATTTCTTTTTTGCATACTTGGAAAGGTGTTCGTATATATTATAGAATGTTGGAGCGTTTTCCTTGAAGGTATCTGGAGACCAGTTGTGAGTTTTATCGGTCAAAAACGCTCCCAGTCCCGAAGAGTATCCTGGAGTTTGTGGCTGTACAGGTCGATATGCTGCTAGCTCTGGTCCTACGTAATCGCTAAGGAATAATCCTGAATTATGCTCCATATCTATCAAGTGATCTACTTGGAATGCCACCTGACCAACATTTTCCGCTGTTGCAGGGAGCATCGATTCCAACTTTTTGGCTTCTTGGGCAATGGCTGCCCAAGAGGCACCCCCGTACATCTCTTGCCAACCTGGCATACTAAACATGTAGATAATTTCATCCCAGGAGAATTGTAGATTTTTGTTTTTTTCTTCAAGCTTCTTTGGACCACCTGAATACTTCTCCACCCATCTTAATCTCGGTATCAAGTATTCAGCCCCTTCACATGATTCAAGAAAGTGAGCAAGCTCACCGTGGCAAGCATGCTTGGCAATCTTTAGAAGCTTTTTCGCAAAACTTTCGATGGTAGGAATTACTCTCTTTTCAGCCCACCGATTCCAAGCTTCAGGAACCTTAGGACTGCCTAGAAATCTCGTCGAAAGACTAGCACCATAAAATTCATAGAAGTCATTAGCAGTGAGAGAAGCAACTTTTCTTGCTGGCTCCGGTAGTGCCAACAGATCGATGACACCTGTTTCTGCACCTATAAATTCCAAATGATGTAAAAATATCGCAAAAAGATCTGCATTTAGTGTCTTACTTTTTTGCTCTAAGAATAAGACTCTGTCAACAAAAGAAGAATTAGAATCGTATTGTTCTGTGAGATCCTCTACTCTTTCTCCAAGCTTTGTTAGTGTTTCTAATACCACTTGAAGATAGGGAGAAAGTTCATGCTGCTCTGCATACTTACGAACATAATCGAGCACTTTTGTATAGTCTACTCTTCCCTCTGCTAGGGTAGCTAGGCCATCTTTTACAATCTTTTCAATATTTTTGGCAGCTTCCTCTGATTCGGGTGTTGGAAGTTTTATCCCTTCTAATTCGGAGTCCAGCGGCTCCTCTAATTCGGAGACTGGGGCTGTAGAGTCGTCTACATCATCTACATCATCCTCCGTTTCAATAGGCTTGATTTGTGTTGTGGTAGTCTGGGCAGTCTTCAGTAGAGAGTGAGCCAGATTATGGAGAGCAAAATGTGATAGCTCTTCTGGAAAACTTTCTAGTTCGTCGAGCTTTTCAAGTGCAACATCATGCTCTGCAAAGAGTGCTTGAACAAATGTGTCATTTTTCAGTTCTGCGACCAGTCTAGCATTCTTTACTAGATTTAGAGAATCGAACGTTCTTCGAGATGCTTTCATCCGACGCACCTTGTCATCTAATACATCTTTCAAAAACGTCGCCTTATCCCGACTTTCTGGCGTGTTTATCTTGAGCAAATTCTTGATCTCGCTTATCAGACCCTCAGGAGTCCAATCGGCAGGCATTTCCTTCTTTACAACCTCATTTGTGAATCGTTCTCTTATATTACTATCGCCTGACCAAGGACCAGCAGCAAGATTACCTGGATGTCCCTGATGACTTGGAGGCAGATTGATCTGATTTCCGAGCCCCTCCCCGCCACCTCCTGGAGACCCAAACCCTAACCCCATGTAATCCGGAGCAAGTATTCCGGTACCTGAGTCTCCACTCCAGCTTGGATCTGCCTTCTTGGTAAAGTTTCTTACTTTTCGCATCATTTCTATGACCTTATTGTCCATGTACTCTGCCAGAGACCAATAATCAATATCACAGCATTGGCTAATGTGAACAGGGCAATACCACCCCAAATCCACATCTGCTGCCATGTGCGCCGATCTATCTCTTCTATTTTCTCTTGAACAGCTTCTATTTTCTCTTGAACAGCTTTCATTAGGTCAAGCGCACCTTCTGTTTTTTCCAGCCCAGTCCTTATCTCGTCAAGAACGGTTCTTACATCACGAATCTCTTGCGAAATGTGATTTTTAATTTCAGAACGGAATCCATTAGAGAAGTGTGTGTCTATTTCCTTGACTTTTTCCAAACAAAGTGCCAGATGCTCTTCCAATTTATTTTGCTGTTGTGATATCAGGATCTGAAGCTCAATCGTCTTCGCGTGTGCTTCCAGCGTTTTCTCAAGATCCTGTTTCGTAAGATCATAATTAGATCTGGGCATGATTAGCCTTTCAACATTTGTCGAGCTTTTTTAATTTGAATCACAAGAGCATCGCTAAGATCGGCAAACACTTGCGCTTTGGGGCATGAATACGTGGAAGATGCCAATATTTTGCCGGTGCTACTTTCGAATGTCGCCAATATCTCCTCCACAAGATACCGCATTTTCAACAGAGACGGATGCGATGTACGTACATCTTTATCGAGTAGCTGCTGATAAATGTCAGTTAAACTTTCGACAAATTTATCAGCAGCTACTCCATCTACTTCTAAATTTTCGAGGCACTTACGCAGTTCCTCTTTGTTGGTCATGTACACTCCTTACGGAACGAGATATCCCATCACTGTCACGTCGAATACAAGATCTACAGCAGGTGAACCATTCATTGGTATGAATGGAATAATTGGATCGTCTGTTGCAAAGAAAATCTCGATTTGTTGTGCTATGTTGACGGTTGGTACAGCACCCGCAGGATTTGCAGCACCCTTTATGGTGATGTAGGGGTGAGTTTCTTGAAGAACAGGAGGTGCAGCCCATGCTGTGAGCTGAGGAAGTATTCCAGGGGGTGTAGTCTCGTCATATTGAGCAACCAACCATGGCGTTACACTGACTACAGATTGTGCAATAGACCTATCTAACATCAACATCACTACTGGTGGAAAACCAGCAAGTGGTGCATAGTTTGCATTTACATTGAAATTTACAGGAAGTGTTGCGTCAAATCCAAAACCACAACATTGCTTGCATACAATGCCTGCACCGCGATCGTACAGGTGGAACGTTCCAGAAGCATATACCATGTTCTGCGATCTAACGGTTTGCCAAGCACCCACTGATCCTACATTAACATCACCAGTTGTATCAACTGCACCAGTAACAGATACACCACCATTCAGATTGGCAATGCCGTCTACATCCAGTTCATTTGCAACCGTCAGGTTGTCATATACCTTCACCAAACGTGCATTTGCAATATCTGCACGACCAGCACCAATGATACTCAACTCACTTATAGACACCTCTGTACTCAAACGAGGAGTCTCGGTCATATGTGGTGATACACCACCATCGTGCAGATGATATTTGACGGCCCGAACCAGGCCAGCATCCAAGTTGCCTCTGAGAGCTAAGTCCTCGAAGATCATAGTCTTACGAGAAGGTCCGTTTGCTGTACCTGGTCCCTGATCTGCTCCAATCACCACGAGGGTATTTGGGAAGTTTGGGTCAACGATTATTTTTGCGACATTAGTACTGCCTGGTGCAACCCCAAAATCTATCATAACTCATGTCTCCTTATGTAGTTATATCCACCTTATGAGGACAAATTCCACCATTTATATTTCTATCACAATTCTGCACTAAACCTTTATTAACAATACATTTATAATGTGAGGGTAATATTTCTGTACCTTCTTGACCAAACTGGCCCGTATGCCATTCTCTTTTCAGCCAACGCACATTCTCTTGTCGATATTTATATATAAAACATTGTTTTCCATCTTACTAAATGACATGATTATGCCATTTTTTTGGTAAGCTACAAACACGGGCTTCAGAAATTCTTCGATAGGAATTACTGGTTGTTGTACATTAGGCGTGGTCATTCTACCTCTTTTTGCAGAGTACCTCTGCTTTAAACAAGAAAATCGATAGGTTACACTCACTTCTCCGATTTTTTGTTATTCTATTCATAGAGAAGGAGCCCACCATAAAGTGGGCTCCAAAAACGAGTTATAGATTATAGATTTGGCTTTACAGGCTCGTCTGGCTTAGTCATGTATGACTTCAGACTCTGAAGACCTGCGGGCCCTATCTTGATACCGAGCTTAGTTAGCAACCAAGCGACAAATAGCATGATCAATCCTCGAATATTGTCATCCTTTGTTGCAAGTCCTTGCAGCTTCTCACCCAACTTTTGATCGGTATTGGTGGTCAAGGTGGTAATAGTGCTCTGAAGAGCAGGCTTCCACATCTTCTGCATCTCATCCTGGATTTCATCTGCAGACCAGGTGCCGTCACCATTCTTATCAACCTTCTCACCCAGCTTTGTTTCAAGCCTTGCAATCTCGGGTACAACATATTTCTCATTGACCTTTTCAAGCTGAGAATCGGCAACCTGCACAGCAATATCTTTTGCTGTACTTATCACCCAATCTTTTGTTACACTGCATCCCGAAATACAAAGCAGAACAGCACCTACAAATGCCAGTATTGACTTCTTCATTACAATTCTCCTTTCAGTTTACTATGAATTTCCTTTATTCCCCGTATCAATGTTTTTATTAGTCTTGACACCCGTGATTCCAAGGCATTTGTCTACACGCTCATCTGGAGTGCCCGTGATCTCGTGGTAAGATATATTGTGGAATGTTAAAAATCCTTTGATTTGGTTCCCTATCTTTTGTGCTCGTTCTTGATTTTGAGCTCGCAATCCATCACCCTTGAATTCTATATCGTCTGATGGTAAATAGAACATATACTTATAACGATCTCTGTATCTCAAAATCCGTTGGTAGTGTCTATGATAAAAGGCCATTTGGTTGTAGTCATCAAAGTCACACAAATTATAGGTATATACCATTCCCATGAGTACTGGTGAATCTGTTATTACGTACTCAACAGATTGAGGGATAGCATTCTCCCATTCCAATTGATTTTCCAATACATTATATTGATGCAAAAGAGTGCGCTGGTCATTTGACGGGTATAGTCGACACATCCCAATATGAAAGCGTGCATACTCTGGGGTATAGTCGGCATTGTGTCCCAAAAGACAAAGCGCATTAGTTAGGGCACGGCTAGCGATAGTTTTTCCTGAACAAGGGCCCCCACAAAATCCTACATAGATTGACATTACTCTTTGTCTCCTATTTTGTGTCCGGTGAGCATATCGTAGTACCAGACTCTCACTTTTCCCTTCAATGTCTCTTCTATGAATCCTCTTACTTTGTCGAAACACGATTCACACAGGTTGCACTCATGACATTCTTGATCTTTATTTGAGAAATAACCCCATGTTGCAGAGAGTGTAGCCCACTCATGACAACCCTCGTCCGGGCTCCCAGGACTACCCTTATCACATGACATACCGCATACATCACAAATGTAGCCAACTACTTTTTCAATTTCGACTTTCTTCTTGATTTCTACCATTAGTCTCCCTCTGCTGCTTGTGGGTGCCAGTAGTTTGCAATAACTGCAATTGCCTCATCAACACTTGATACCCACTGTGATATAAACTGATGCATGAAAGGATGTTTGTAGTAATCCGCTTGGGTGGTTTCTTCGTCCACCACACAAACAACCGGCTTCCGAAGTTGATAAGCCCAAGCTAACTCTGACAGAGTACCAATCGCTGGTCTTTCATCCTTTGTACCGGTTAGATTCATCAACAATACATCACAGTCTTCCACATCCTTGAGGTCCCGAGCAACCAGCATGTTGCCCAGTCTATTGCTAATGGGTGCCGAGGATACAGTGTAATGATACTTGTCCACCTTCATAATCTTGCTCTTGTCTCTTCCCCTATATGGAGAACGAGTAGCAATACCAAGCTCATTGAACTTCTCTATTGCTTCCCGTCTCCAAGTTCTATGATCTGGATGATCTTCAATCATAGCCCCCGACAGGTAAACAACGAAATCTTCTCTGACTCGACCATTATCGCCAGTTATCATGTGCGATCCCTCCAACTTACATTTGAATCCTTCAAGTCTGCTCTAAGATTTCTTATTTCTTCTAATATGTCATGATCGATTGATATTATTCGTTCCATGGCGGTCAGCAGCTGATCGAGTCTATTGTCGTATACGAAACTTGAGTTGTTTTCACCAAACGTGAACCCATTAGACATATCGACTCCTTACTATCAATGTCACTTCTTTTTCACACAAATTGCCCGACCTTCCCCACTGTACATGCTGTAGAGTAGGGTATCCCTAGACACCCTACTTGCCTCGTTTTCAGAAGGGTCGTGGATGTAGAAATAGTCATTGTCGTAGCCACATATAACCACAAAGTGAAGTAATTCGTTCTTCTTATTGTCCTTAAATCCATATAGTGAGAATGGTTTAACAACCACTATCCAAGGATTGCCTAGATTTAGTTCATATTCCATGGTCTTTTGGCTCAGGATGTCAAACACTACCTGTCTGTTCTCTACCGTTTCTGCCAATTCAGCAAACCCTCGTTTCGATACCTCTCTTCTTGACCTACCACTACGACGTCGTAGCGTGGTAGCCAACCTCTTTGAGTCCATCTCTTTGTATTCTGCCTTTATGGCGTCACCATCAGGGGTCATGTAGAGCTTGGCATCCACTCCAGCTTTCGTGAGTCCGAGCACGAGTCCTGTCTCAAGCGTTCCCTGTGCGCAATAATTGCATAGTTTGCAAATTTCATCAATGGACTTATCGATACCCCAGTAGTCTAGAACCATTTTTACACAGTATGGACCACAAGCTACAAAGTTATGCTGTTTAAGATGCCTCCAAGTATTGATACACCCTCGATTTAACATCGAGGGATTCGAGTTATCTAACATTGTTAGTTTCCTCCATATGTTCCTTCCTCGTTAGCGGATTATCAATTAAGCCGCACCTGACACCTCTTAATATGCCAGGTTTTGACTTTAGAAATACCTTTGCTATGTTGAACGCAGCATTGGCATCTCTATGGTCAAAATGTCCACAAGTTAAACATTTGTAAGATTTCCCATTTGGAGTGTTGATTGTTCCACACCTACTACACATTTTGCTTGTGTTTCTGGGATTGATGTAGTAAATGGGAATGCCAAGTAAAGATGCCTTATACTTGATAAGTGTATCAAGTTGCGTGTAAGACCATTGAGACTTTTCTACCTTGTGCTTAATTTTATTGTTAGGTTTCTTAATCCCAGAGAGGTCTTCCATCACTATGGCACAACGATGCTTCTTGGCATAATCAACAATCTGTCTTGATACTTTGTGATTAATGTCCTTTGTTCTGTTTAATTGCTTCTTTGAAAGTTTCTTTAATAGTCTTGTCTTTCCTTTCTTGGCAATCTTTGCCCTTCTGTTTCTGTAGTTTTGCTTTATGTCTCTTGCTGAAGGTCCAATCTTGATTACTTGTCCTGTTTTAATGTTGGCAATTGTTGCCACATTACCCTTTTCGTTTCTATCAACACCAATGAAAGAGGAGATAATTGGTGTAGGATTATTTTCTACCTTGTAAGAAATGGCAACAAACCATCGCTTGCCATTCTTGCCCTTTACTCTTTTCTTGAAGAACTCCACACTTTGGATATATTTTGTTAAGTGAGGAAAAACAACAGGAATACCCTCTTTGCCAAACAGAGAAGCCACATAAAGATTACCATCTTTGTATCTTACTTGCTTTTCCTTATCCGAACAAATAGGTAAAGTAGGATTAGATACTTGCTTACATTTTTTATTTCGTTGATACTTTTGAAGTAATGACTTGACAATGTTACAAGGTAGTGAGTGATTAATGGTATAATACTTACTTGAAGATTTTGTCCTATCTTGTAACATATTAACAATGGCAACCTTGGCATATCCAAGAACCTCATTAAGTCTTGGATAGCATTTGTTTGGAACTGCCATTTTTAATGTAAGTGTTTGATTTTCCATATTTTATATATCTAAATTATTTAGACTTTGTCACCAATAACCTGACCTAACCCTGGATTAAACATCCAGAGATTGCGGTCAGGAAGATACGTTCATCTCACAAATTCCTTGATCCACTTGATTGCCTCATCTATAGAGTAAGCAATCTTAGTTGCATGGTAAATATGCCATGGACTCATCTGCACTCCTTGATTGGCAATCGCTACCACAACCTTCTGTCGTTCCCATGCGTACAGCATTTCCATTGCCGTTCCTGCACTATGCTTGGTGATGTTGGCAATTACAATATCACTCAGATCAATATCGCGCTTATCCAACTCCACAATCTCTGGAGACATATGAACCTGTGTGTATTGCTCTCGATAATCTCTATCCATGGGATTGCGAAACTCATAATCGCCATTCAATTCTTTGATTACATATTCTCGCCAATCATTGCACTCACTATCTGTACAAGAGCATATGGGCCCTGCAAGATACACACATAGCTTCTTATCCATTCGTCTTTTCTCTTTCTTTTAACCAATCGTGATATTCCTTCATTCGCTGCGAATACGGAACATCCTGTGTTGGTGCTGCAATAGGCCGTGCTGCTTCTCCAGATACTACTTCCCAGCCCTGAACAACAGGATTCCAAACTAGGAACTGAATCTTGCTCTCTACTACTTCGATGTGGTAAATAAACGACACATACGGAATCTCGCCAAAATCTTTGTGTGGAACGAATCCACGAACTATTACCATTGACATAAATCTTTCCTCCTTGCTTGGCAGTATCTCATTTCAAAGGTGGTTGTCACAAATAAAAAGGAGCACCTATGACGAAGGTGCTCCTCACTTTTTTTAACAGGCCATTCTAACGAAGGCCATTGGACGCATAAATGCGCCTCATTAATTTAAAACCTCGCATTCAGTCCCCAGCCATGTGCTGCTGGATCATCCTCGAACGCTACGAACGACTACTTATTCTCATAAAGTTTTTTATAACTTATGTCACCTGAAAGTGGTATTTGATAAGCTTTAATTATCCTACAAACCAAAGGATGGCGTTGGATATCTGCCATACCTAAACGAGCAACTGCAATTTCCTTTTCTTCAGCAAAACGAAGAACCGCATCCTCTAATCCACTACGTTTATTAGTGCGATCCATATCGCTTTGCTCTAAATCACCAGTGGCAACTAATTTTGAATATTTACCGAGACGAGTTAAGAGCATTTTAAATTGATCTATAGAAGTATTTTGCGCCTCGTCTAAAATCACCCAGGCATCAAGACTCATTCCGCGCATATAAGCAAGAGGAATTATCTCAATAGCGCCCATGTTAATCAATCTCTCTGTCTCTATCTTACCAAGAATTTTTTCTAACGAATCATAAAGTGGACGAAGATAGGGAAAGATTTTTTCCTTTTCATTACCAGGAAGTGCTCCTAATCTTTCTCCTGCAGCCTCAATTGCTGGACGTGTTAAAACAATTTTATTACATTTTCCTTCTATCAAGTCTTTTATTGCAGAACGAATACACAAAAAAGTTTTACCAGATCCCGCGGGACCAATCACTAATGTAATAGGATGTGATTCCATTAACTTTACGTACTCTAACTGCCCTGGTGTTTTCGGCTCAAATCTACTTAGTGCATCTTTATTAACCTTTGTTCTTGCTGGATGCTTTGATTGCACTTCTCGAACTTCCCGAGCTTCATTTCTGGATCTTCTTTGACTCATAGTGATTTTGTCCTCCTAGTTAGGGAAACAAAAAGACTCCCGCAGACATAGTCTGTTGGAGTCTTTGTAATGAGCGAAATTGTGAACATGTATTATTTATACTAGATTATCTCGTACTTGTCAGGACTAATAAACACTCCGTCATCAATCATTTTACCTGTGGAGGTGTCAACATTTGATGGAACCTGTAAGGTCTTTGGGAATGGTCCACATCCAGAAGCTTTGAACAACTTGTTAGAGCCCCTATACCTTGCCGTGTAGTTCCAGCAGATCGGAATGCCAAATTCATGAGCACCTATATCAAAATCACCAAACTGAGGTCTGGTAGTTCCTTCGTAATCTGTAGTAACTCCCTCACTTGTAAGGTTGGCTCCCGTATTATATAGAGCACCCGTTTTTAATATATGCAAGTCTTCAGATCCAAGAGTTACACTAATGAAATTTGCTGTACTGTATGCTATACTTTGCAAGCTAGGTGTAATTGCCTCTGTATTCTTGGTGGCATCATTTGCACCTTTTGTAATCGTTCCCCCCCAACTCAAGAAGTAATTTCTACTATTGGATCCCAGGTAATTATTTTCAGATATAATATCAGTTCCAGTTTCAGGTAAAAACGTAACTGAACTGACTCCCTCGTCAATAATTCTGATTGTACAGTTATACACCTTTATTTTAGTATTTCCATTTCGTGTTGCTATGGCTCCATCACCTAAAGATCTCTTTATAATAACACAGTTTTTAACCACGTGTCGATTTGCGTTGGTGGTTACAGGACAATTATCAAACCGTACAACAGGTGTTCCAGCACCTATTATACAACCGTCTACAATGCAGGTGGCGTCAGTAGATATATTGGAAAACTTAATTCCCGTGCCGAATACATCATATATAGAAAGGCCTGGACCTATTCTCACATATCCAACAGAACACCAGGGAACTCCATTAAAAGATGCCCTAGTAGTATTATTAAAAACACCCAGGTGTCCGTATCCTGCAGCTGCTCTTATCCAAATATAATGACTAGCATCAACCGTCCAATCGGCAGGTAAAAATCCTACACCTGTAGTTGTAGCATCATAAATTTCTGCTATTTCAATGGTATCTCGTGTTACTATGTTACCTCTTCGAGCAGCTTCCCAAGATCCTAGTGTTGAATAATCTCCACCACCAGCTGCTTTGATTGCTTTGATTATCGTTGTAACCATCATCTCTCTCCTTATACTATGGTATTAGCATCGTTAGCTAATGCTATATTACCGGGCACAAAACGAATATCTGCTACTCCGTTGTCCTTACAAACATTAGTGGTGGCCACGTTGCCTGCATTCTCTAATGAATTGATGTTGATTCCATATCCCAAGTTCTGAACACAAATGTTACCAACTATACTATTGTCATCTCCACCCTCTTTGGCAACATAGATACCATTGGCATTTTGATTGCACGTATTACCCTGAATAGTGTTCATCTTAGAAACTACTAAGATACCATCGTACTGGTGACCAGCTATTGTATTGTCTACAACCTTATTCCACGCACCCTTCAACATGATACCATAGTTCTGTCCATCAGTTATTCTATTATCAGTGATGCGATTATCTGTAGATGTCTCGTCTACAAACACTGATTCCAGGAACATATGCTGTACTCGGTTCTTACTAAAATGGCAGAAAGTAGAAGCAGTAAACATTGCCGCTCGATCACAATGATCAATCCAGCACTTTTCTACCGTGGCATCTTCTGCAGCGTTGAAAACGAATGCTCCTAGTGTGTTTATTGAATTTATTACCTTCAATCCAGAAATCCGTACTCCGAAGCCATTAATGATGAAGTTCCAAGGTTCATTCTGAAAATCAATTATCACACCACAGATACTTTCACCATATATGTTGGTACACCCGGGTACGGTGATAGTCTCGTGGGTCACATAGATACCACTCTTCACATAAATCGATACTGCACCATCATTTATAGCATCCATGATGCTGCCATAGTCACCCTGTAGTGGATAGTAGGGTGAAACTACCACAAAGTCTACCATTCCATATCCATCAGCCATGTTTGTCTCCTATGCAAGTTGAGCAATCACCAATCTATAATAAATACATTTATTATCGATAGTTTAGACAATAAATGGGAGACAACTGCCATTTATCCGCATCCAGAAAAGCCACAATCTAGGCACTTGGGACAGCCGTTCTCTCGTACCAAGTTCTTTGATCGGCACTGTGGATTGAGACATTTCAAACTCTTGTAGTTTTGAATATATGCCTTCAGTGTGCGACCAATCGCTCGCCCAAATGAAGTGACGGTGCCCTTGGATTTCATTAGTTGAGCCACAATAAACTCAATGTCGGTCCCGTGTCTCAAAGCTGTTGAAATCATTCGAGTTAGAGCCTCGTGCTCATCACTTTCAAATAGAGTGTTGATATCTTGCAGTACCCAGCCATCTTCACATTCAAGATTATATCCATTCCCTTTGATCTTGATGAGATTACCCTTCTTGATACGAGGTGGTAGCGTCACATTCTTTGGCTGAAACGCAAATACTTCGTACGGATCACCTTCAAGTAGGCCCACCAGCACAATCCACTTCTTGCTGGCTGCCGTAATCTGATGAATATCACACGGCAGGCTCTGTGGTCTCTTTGGTGATATCGTCTTGCTTATCTTGGTGGGATGCTCCACTGTTGAGGTTGCAGCAAGCACAGACAGCATAGTTCCTTCTCGATAAACCGTGCAGCCCTTGATAGTACCTGTATTATAAGCATCTATGTAAAGCCGCTTGAAATCCTCATATAGATGATCATGTGGAACATTCACAGTCTTGCTCATCGCACTATCCAAATACTTTGAGAACACTCTCATCGTATTTAAGTGATCATCTAGGCTCAGCTCCTTTGTGCAGGCTGCCCAATCTGCCTTTGAATCCCATTCCCCTCTTTCCATTAAGCATTTTACAGCGTAGTCACACGTAGGAACTTCTTTTACGAGGCCACGACTACGATCAAACTTCCACACATCACCTTCGAAGTGAATGACAAGAATATTCTCATCTCCTTCTTTCTTCCACTCCCAAGAGCTCGTTGACTCGAAGGTTTTAGTCTCCCATCCTATATTCTTGGGCACATCTAACCCCGTAGAAGGATGAGGTTGAACAGCAGTTCGAATATAGCTACTGAATACAATAGGCTCGAGGCCGCCACTAATATTATTTGATAGAGAGGACGTATTACCAGTTGGCTGAACAGAAAGGAGATGCGAATTACGAAGACCATACTTCCTGATCAGCTCTTCTGTTTCCTCGCTAAGGTTCTGAATAAACTTTCCTTGCAAGAATTTCTCAGCATCAAACAGCGGAAAACACCCTTTTTCTTTAGCGAGAAGGGATGAAGATTGATATGCTTGATTGGATATAAACTCCATTAATTGATCAGTCATTTCCAATGCTTTTGGTGAACCATAACGGACCTTCATGAGCATCAAGGCTGATGCGTACCCTACTACTCCAAGACCCATTCTTCTTTTACTCTGAATGTTATCTTTCTGCTCTTCAAGTGGGACCTTTGTTCGATCATTCACGTTATCCATCATACGAACGGCCACAGGTATAACTTTCTTTAGTTTGTCATAATCCCAATTCCCATCCTTGATAAACTGTGTTAGATTGAACGAACCCAGAAGACAAACCCCTCCCTTAGGTAAGTATTGTTCTCCACAAGGATTACATGCAGACAAATGCTCAATATACCAAAGATTGTTCCACCTGTTCACCGTGTCTATGAATATAATGCCAGGTTCATTTCTGTTGTAGGCTGACCTCATGATCAAATCCCACAGTTCGTTGGCATCCTTAAACTCTTTGTATACCTTTACTGGCAAGCCCTTTGCTTTCCATCCTTTGAGATCTCCGTCCCAAATCTCATTGTACTCGGTCTTACGGCCTTCATGAAACAAAAACTCATAGTCTGGGAACTCCAGCTTCCAAGGCAAATGATTGATAACAGCTTCCATGAACTCGTCTGTTGCCAATACTGACATGTTGAACTTTGTCAGCTTACCAGGAGCCTGTTTAGCTGTTATGAATTCTTCAATGTCAGGATGCCAACATGATTCAGTTACCATCATGGCACCCTTTCGAATCTTTTCTTTACCTTTTATGTTGCTTTTTTTCTTACCTGAACCACTTGTAATAACATCAGAAATGACATCCCAAATATCAAGGAACTTTACTGTTCCTGGAGACTCATTGGCAATGGCATGAATGAACGCACCACGAGGGCGAAGTACATCAATGCAAACTCCATAGCCACCTTCACTTTTGAGGATCAGCATTTGCCTTCGCAACTCGTCTATGATACTATCGACTGAATCCTGTTTCGCACCTATGAATCCTGAAACGAAACAGTTGATCATAGTGGTACCAGACAGATTCGTTCCAGCATTACTTAAAATTCTTCCACCAGGAACAAATTGGAAGTGTTCAAGTATATCGAGAAATTGTTCCGTCCAACCGTCTTTGTCGTCTTCTATTGAAGCCAGATCACTCGCCATTCTAATATGTGAATCATTAATATCATTATCTGTGTAAAACTTATATGTCTGTTCCCAAATTTCCTTACTAAATTCGTTCGTGAATTGAGTATTACGCTTTGTCATTATACCTCTATATTTATGTATACCTATATTTCCTGTGGATAGAAAATCCTCACCACTATTTTAGTAAAAGGGATTATCAATAGATCAGGAAGGATTTTGATACCGAACGAGTTCAACGCCTGCTTCTTTGAGGATGGATCCAGCAAATGTATAGTCCAATTGAGATTGTGGATTAGGTAAATCTTTGTAAACAACTCTCTTGATACCAGACTGGATAATCAAGAGTGCACAGCTGGAACATGGATGAAGAGTTAGATAAAGAGTCCAGCTATTTAGATCTGTCTTACTATTCAATATGGCATTTATCTCGGCATGGATAACATACTGATACTTTGTTGGACGTACCCATCGAGCATCATTCTCCATTAGTCCAGTTGGAAATCCGTTGTAGCCAGTGTGCATTGTTCGTTGGTCGGGTGATACAACAACAGCACCTACCTGCGTTATGGGATCTTTTGACCTAAGAGCCACCGACTCGGCTACTTTCATCCAGGTCTCTTCCCATGTGATTGGCTTTCTCATTCTTTCTTTCCCAATAATAATTGTTTATAAACTGTCATTGATTCAAGTAGTATATCTCTTTCGTTCTCTAAATCCTTAGTCCAATCAGCTAAAAAGTCTGAACTGGACCATTTCTTCTCTTCCCCCACTCTGAATAATACTTGAATGCCAAGTCGCTGGCAAATCTCCCATTCTGGAATACTAGAAGGATCTTTCCTGTCTCCACCCTTGGTAAAAATGTGTGGCTGAATTTGTTCGAGAGCCACACACACTGACTGGTCATTCTCTATCTCAAAAGGGATTACATAATCAACACCACGAATCGCCGAAACAATACGACACCGAGTATCTAAATCCTGGAATGGTTTACCCTTTTTAGCTCGCAAGAAAGAATCGCCATTCACAATAACCACCAAATAATCAGCGATCTTTTTAGATTCAATGAGACAGCTAATATGTCCAGGATGTATAGGATCAAAGCCACCAGAAGTGCAAGCAATTGTACCTATAAGAACAGCCTTGAGACCCCTGAAGTCGTCGAGGCTAATTATTGGTGCGTAGGTGTTCATTACTTCGCACTTTCTGCGTGTTTACATTTTGGATACAAAGAACAGCCATAGAACACCTCGCCAGTGGTCCTGTTCTTACGTTCAAGCAGTTGCCCTTTCTTACATTTGGGACATTTTTTCCCCACTGCTTTGGGTGGTATTCTTATCTCACCCTGCTCGTTGGCTGTAACCTTACAACCTTTACCCTTATAGTTTTCACATCCATAGAAGACTGTTCCCTTTGACGAGGTCATCTTCCGTAACTCACCACCACACTCTGGACATGGTGTTGCGAGTTTTTCAATTTGTCGCTCAACTGGTTTCTCGTCCTTATCCATATTGAATGTCTTTTTGCAGTCCTTATTCGAACAAGCCAAGAATCTTTGATTATCTTTCCTGTTCAGTTTTACAAACATCTGAGACTTGCACACTGGGCATGCTTCGGCTGAAATCTCATTTGTGGCAAACTTGGTCTTCACCACTTCAATCGTATCGCTCAGTTCCTTGTAGAACTTTCTCAACAGCTCAAGACGAGTCTTCTTACCCTCTGCCACTTCGTCTAATTCTGTTTCCATCTGGGCAGTGAAGCTGACATTGATCAGATTACTAAAGTGTTCTTTCAAGAAATCCGATACCTCTATACCTTTTGGAGTGGCCTCGTAGGCTTTTCCACTTGTCTTCACATAGCCACGAGCCAATAATGTCTTTGCTACAGTTGCATATGTTGATGGTCTTCCTACCCCATTAGCTTCGAGCTCTTTTACAAGAGAGGCATCTGTATAACGTGCAGGTGGCTTTGTCTCGTGTTCGACCGATTCGATCTTAATCTTTGTTAGTTTTTGTCCAGCTGTAAGATCTGGTAGTGCCAACTCTTTTGCATCTGTATGTGTCCAGATCTTCAAATAACCATCAAACACTTGAGTTTGACCAGAAGCTTTTAAGGCTACTTTACCAGCTTTTACATTTACCTCAACCTTATCATAAACCGCTGGTACCATCTGAGATGCAACTGTTCTTCTCCAAATCAGCTCTAACAATTTCTTTTCATCTGGATCGTGGACTGCCATCAAAATTTGTGGTAGGTCATCGAAATGTGTAATTCGTATTGCCTCGTGTGCCTCTTGACTGTTTTTGCTTTTATTTTGATACACGTTAGCAGATGTAGGGAGATACTTGGGCCCTGTAATCGTTGGAATCAAGACACGAACCCCATCAACTGCCTCTTTCACTATAACTACACTATCTGTGCGTATATAAGAAATGTGCCCACTTTCATACAACTTCTGGGCCACCTCCATTGTACGATCACCCTTCCAACTTAGGGCCCCTGACCCTACCTGTTGGAGAGTTGATGTTATAAATGGAGCAGGTGGATTCTTTCTTTCCTGACTCTTATCAACCGATTCCACAACGAACTCTTGTTCTTCGAGATATTTTACGATCTTTTCCGCCATTTCTGCCGAGGAAATACTGAGTTTATCTTTCTGAACGAACTGGACTACGAACTCCTCTTTTCCAGTAGAAAGTGTAACTTCAATCGTCCAATACTTGACTGGCTTGAATGCATCGATTTCCTTCTGCCTGTCCACTATCATTCGCAGGCCCACACTTTGCACACGGCCTGCCGAACGACTTTTCTCTTCCTTGGTCTTCTCATGTCTCCAAAGAAGAGGGCTGATCTTGAAACCCATTAATCTATCCAAGATTCTGCGAGCCTGCTGTGCCTCAACAAGGTTGGTGTCAATGGTGGTAGGATTAGCAATTGCATTGGTAATTTCGGTTTTTGTAATTGAATTGAATCGCACTCGATGGAAGGTAAGACCTTTCTTATCTAGTGCTAGTTTCACGAAATAACTAATTCCTTCCCCTTCGCGGTCCCCATCCTGCGCCAAAAATACTTCGTCAACATCCTTTGCAACTTTCTTTAGGTCTGCAACTGTTTCCTTCTTCTTAGGGATAACAACATACTCAGCCTCGAAATCCTTCTTCACATCGATGCCAAGACCCTTCGTCGGCAAGTCCATGATATGTCCCATGCTGGCTTTTACTATGTAATCAGGGCCTAGAAAGGAGCCTATCTTCTTTATCTTTCCTGGCGACTCAACTACTACCAATTTCTTTTTTGCCATTATCTTCCTCTCCGAGATACTCTCGGCTCGATTTCGAGAACAACAGTGTTGTTGACAACTTTTATGTTTACAATCTTCTCTAAGGGTGATATTCCCAAACGTGCACTTGCTGCACCCGTAAGTATTTCAACAAATCGTTGTACACTCCAAGAGTTGGTTCTCTCAGGTTTATTCATAGGCATTTTTGATAATCCCGTCTCTACAAAAATGGGCTGCACTCACCCAGAGTACAACCCATTGATCCTAAACAAAGTGTTACTTCAGAGATGGTGGCAACTGCACTACTGGTGTGGCAGGTACAACAGCAGAAGGATCGATCTTAGCGGGACCACTTGCCTCTCTTTTCAAGTTTCCAACCGCCTTCTCAATTAGTACACCGGCCAGGTCTCCAGCTTCCTTCAATAGACTAATCCCATCCTTGGCTGCATACTGTGAAGCATACTGCCAAGCTTGCTGACGAGCTGCTTTCTTCTCATCCTCTGTCAGAGTGCCATCTTCCGAGGCAGCCTTACGAGCCTTTACATAGGTCTGGTATGTTTGCATTACACCGGCTTCGACATAGAGAAGAACATCGTCCCACTTACGATCTGTGGTGCGATCAATATTAAGCTTCCTCTGAAGCCATAGCCATCCCATACCTACGACAGTGATAATCAAATTGAAGAACTGATCTTGACCCATCATAGATGTTCCGGCATCGATGACCTGCTCAACAATCTTGAAAAGCGAATCAAACATTTTCTACACTCCTTTCATTTTTTGAGTGGATTTACATTATCTCCAATAATTTCTGACATTTTCTTTTGATTACCGCGTTTTATTTGTTTAACATCATATGCCGCTTCTTCTCGAGCTCTATTAATAATAGTACTGCCCGTGTTGTGTGTAAGCGGCTTCAGAAACGGAAGTCGCTGCTTGAGTGCAACATTGCACTTGTCACAAGAAAGAGGTGGAAAATCTTGGTTAATGGGATTTCTCACCACTCTTTCTTGACCACACTCTGGACAATAGAAGTCGTATAAAACCACCTTATGCTCCTGGTTTCTTCTCCTCCAGCGGATTCTCTAGTGCGTCGTTCTCTTCCCACAGAGTTCCATACTTCTCTACGATCTCTGGGAAGTCTTGTAATGGATAACTACACAGCTTCGCACCTTCGAAGTCCTCGACTCTCAACAGCTCACGCAGAACATGGAGAACCTGACGTGCCTCATCGAGTTCATCGTACATTGCAAAAACTGTGAGTGCAAATCTGAATGGGGTTACACTGGCATGGGGAACCTTGATTGGGGATAGACGAGCAACTCGCTTAGAGTTGCCGTCGCTCTTCAAGCATAGAATGCGCTTGGAATCAACTGCCTCCAAGGCTACTGGGTACTTGGTCTTCAAACTCTCGATGGTTGTTTGAAGTTGAGGAAACGTGATAACCGTTGACTTTCTCTTTGCCATATCTTACTTACTCCTTACTACTTACCTACGGAATATCAAATCTTGTATCAGTTGGATTTGTACTCGATGTAATGGGTCTTTGACTAGTGGTCTGTCCTAACAAACTTTTAGCCACTTCTTGTCTCTCTACTATATTTTCATAACGCTCAAACGTAAAATCCTTGTTTACGAATGGTGTCTGCGTTGTAATGTCCTTGTGTAATCCCGAATCAACATTGTCATCAAATCCTAAATATGACAAATTGTAAGTGCCTGGTTGTAGATTGAACTTCCCTGTGCTGCCTTTGATCTTTATTTCCAGATTATATGGACCTGCAGGTCCACCATCAACACCAATTGCTTCTAGTTGACCTCTTAGTGTCGTTCGATTAACCGAATCCTTCACTACGTCTCGAACAAATCGGACTCCATTAATTACGACCGACGCCCCAGACATATGTGAAATCGGGTGAGACCCTAATCCAACCAAGTGACTATTCACTAGATCAATATCGGAATAAAAAATGATGTCACCATCAATCACTACACTCCGATTTAGTGCATCGTCGACGGTGTTTAGCAAAGTGCCTGGAACTGGAAACTTACTCACATCAGATACCGACATAAAAGTATCAGTGGGTAGCAAAGGTTGAATCAGCACTACATTGATTGGTAGCTTCACGTCTGGGATTACCACCTTCACAGGTGTTGGTGGAAATGCTGTGTTACTAAAAGGTGGAGTAATCCGTATATTGCCCTCTGGAGGCAGATCACGCTCTGCCGACACCAAAGTAGAAAACGCGACATTGGCAGTGCTTCTTTGATATACTCGTACCCAGGCTACGATTCCAGGTGAAGTATAAATTTGTATCCACTCGACTGGAGATCCAATAGTTCTTTGGACAAAAAATTCGTACGTCACATCCAACCTTTGACCAGGGCTAAACCGACGAGGCTGACCACCAGAGTCAAACCTTAGTCGGGTCCGAACACAGGTATCACCCACGAAATCGTTGACTACAGTATAATCTATATTTTCTCGAAGTTGCGTAACACCATTAAATATAACACTAGATCTACCATAACGAACAGGTCCGCGAATCAGATCAAGAGGATAACTGGCACCAAATGGTCGCAGGTCAATCTCAAACGCTCCCAAGAACTCAACATCCACACTTGGATATACTAACTCATTTATGGGATGTGAAAAAATGGGACTGGAGATACCTGTAAGTGTGTTGCTTGACAAATCCCTCCCCGTGTATGTGATACTTTCTTCTGTTGCACTCCCTCGATTCACAACCACTAAACCATCATTAGGCAATCTCGATACATCACGCAAAGAAATCGTCGTGGCACCAGGGCCAAATGCTACAACGACAAAAGAATGAACCTCCAGATCGTGATCAACGAACACTTCTGTTACTTTTCTGATCCATCGTATTTCATCTACTGGAACACCAGGAAGTGGGTCAGTAGGTGGATTGATCTCCACCACATCCTTCAGTCCCAAAAAAACTGAAATCTGTTGCGTATCATCATTATAAACTGAATCAAGAATCTCGTGTTTTGTCATAATCCTATTCGTATTATAGTCCCACCACCACCCTTATTGAATCGACGCCGCTTAGCTTTCTTTGTTGAAGGCTGATTAGATATCGTTACCTTCACCCTCTCGGTACATCCACATTTGAAGCAAGCCCTCTCGGCTGAGATTGGCTGCCCGTTACCATCTATTAGTGGACTTATCACACCACAATTTACACACTTGTAAGCTTCCATCAATACACATCCTCTCCGTTGCTTGTTAGAGGCCTGTTACCTTGTAATAACTTTTTTATGATCTTGTCAACCTTCTTATATAAAGCCTCAATCGTACTATCATTATTTATGAATATTTCAAATGGATACATGTCCAAATCCGTTTCAGAGATATGATTGGCACCAGTTGAAGGTGGAATGGACCTAACAACACGCCATATCTGAGCATCTTCAGAAATATCTACCGCAAACGCTTCGTTCTTATATCTAAGATCAGTAATCACCCATCGCCCTCGCTCATTTGCACATTTACGAAGAACATATCGAACCCAACAATCGGTATCTAAGTCTCGCATGCCCTGGGCAAACCCCTGCATCTGCAGACGAGCCCATTCCGGCTTGGTGGTGTAATATTCTTCGTACGTTCCACGATGCCAGATTCCAGGACACACCTTCTGTATTAGCTGATCAACTTCACTGGCTCGTGACTCTTTGTTCAACACTTCCCGAGCTATTTTCTTATTCCAGAATTCTCGAGATTCAGGTGTACTATTGTCATAATTTATGCAAATTTTCTTGACCTTATCAGCAAATCTCAAAGCCTTGAATCCATATTTAGAAACAAGATAATTACCAATTGAATCCTTGCCATGTTGCATCTTGCCTGATACGGCAATGACCAAGTTACTCCTTTCCATGACCTTCCCTTTCTATTACTCTTAACAGCTTGTACCTACCATCAGGCAAACTCAGTAAACATTGTAAAACCTCTTCCTTACTACCCTCTATCGTTTCTTCTTCTGTATTGTCACTCAATAATTGTGTACGCTTTGCTTGTAAGGCCTGCAACTCTTGCCGTATCCTCTGTATGTTCTGTGTTGCCGTAAAAACTGCCACAATATTGTGCGCATTGACGAGAGAAGACGAAGAACCACCAGACAGGCTGTCAAGTTCAGCAGCCGTTCGATGATATTCCTTCGTCTTCTCTTCTATGCACTCTTCAAGGAGTAGCAACTTACTTTTCACGACTTCCACTTCCTTTGTTTTAGATATTTTTTGGACAGTTTGGTTCTGGCTTTGGTTCTACTTTCTTACCTTCGAGTTCAGATATCTTTACCTGTAGATCAGCAATCTGCTTTTCAAGATCGGCAACCTTTTGCTCGAGATCTACAATCTTCTTGACCATTTCTTGATTGAGATCACCCATCCTCTTTAAATCACCAACCATTTCCTTTAGGGCCTGATTTACTGCCTCAAGAGACTGAAGCTTCCGCTCCAAATCTGCCTTTTCGTTAATACCCTTGAAGAGTTGCTCATCCTTGTCAGCCCTAATCTTACCAAATCTCTCGGCATCAGTTGTTGATTTATCGTAGATAAATTTGTAGCCAATTTTATCAAACCAATCGTAGATTCTGTACATTGGACGAATATAGCCAATGTGAGTGATAAACTGGCCACCGGTGCCACGACCCATATTGACAAGACCAACCAATTCGTTGGTCTTCTCGAGGAAGCAGGGGCCACCACTATTACCAAAAATACATGGTGCATTGATCCTCATGAAGTCAGGATCAACTTGTGTAACTTCACCAAACGTTGGGATTGGCTTATCAGCGAGGGCAGCACCCATGACACGAACCTTATCAAACATTTTCAGTGCCTTGAGTGTCTCTCTAGTAGGAAGCTTGCAAACTGGAAGTGGTTCTGGTGTTTTAATTTTGAGGAGAGCAACGTCATCACCACACTTTTGCTTCGTATCTGGATCAACTGTTTCCCTATCAAACACCAAGTTGCCATCATCATCAATATTAGCCACAACGTTAGAACTATGAGCAATAACGCGAGCTGGTACCTTTCGAATGGCATTACTATAAGCATCAAAGAACTCTAGGTACTTTACACCATACTTGAACCCTTGGATGTCGAGCTGATATGGCGTACTGTTTGGACCAAAGTCTGGTAGCTCTACAACGTGATTACAAGTCAAAGCATACGAATCGTATCCCGTTCCCAATTCATTAGGACGACTATAGACAACAACGCCAGATCCAAATATACGTCCAACTCGACCGTCTGGCAGAACAATTTCACCTTTGATGCGAACCGTGGGCAGTACTACATCTTTCCTTAATTGCTCAAGCACCATTGTCTCTTGATAGAGTGTGTATTGCGGATAGACAAAAACACCTCCGGTGGCGAGTATTCCTAACAATCCCAACGTCATCAATAATCTCAGGAAATTCTTCTTCAACATATACTCTCCCTGTCACAAAAGTGTTGTCTTTCGTTGTTCCAACGTTCCTCTTACATCGTTTCAACTACTTCTCAGACAACTTGATTGATGTAAACCCCTGCTGAATATAGTACTTGTGAGCTGTCTTCAGTATACGTTGAATCAAGCTCTCGGACAAATAACCCAGCTCGGGAATTTCTGCCAAAATTTGTTCTTGCACCCAACGAGCGACGATCGAATGATCAACCACATGTGTAGACTTCTTGCTGACCTTTTCCTCTTTCTTTTCGCCG
>Ga0315274_10001137_pt1 | contig 41270 bp, 38 predicted proteins | sample YL17G02_20_MG_FD_203700 | JGI IMG/M metagenome (GOLD analysis project Ga0315274, IMG submission 203700) | Sediment microbial communities from Yellowstone Lake, YNP, Wyoming, USA - YL17G02_20 | ecosystem: Environmental > Aquatic > Freshwater > Lake > Sediment | place: USA: Wyoming | collected...
AAGCGTTTTTGTAAACGATAGAGCTCGCGTCCACAAGCAAGATATGCTGGATTGTGCCAGGTAGGAATTCCGTATTTACCAAGCACGACCTTGATTTCAGTCTCGACTTTAGCTATCGATGGATATTCACTATCAATCTGTATTTTCATACTTGGTTTTAATGTTTTTTGCTTTTCACTTAAAACATCACCAGCAAACTTCATATCCCATTTCTCAATCCGTCGAATCGGATTTCTTACTGACATTTAAATCACCACCTTTCTTCTTCGATTTGAAGATTACAAGATTACAGATTGTAAGATTAAGATCTGAATAACCAGAATCTTCAAATCTTCTAATCTTCGAATCTGTTAATCTCATAAATCTCCCTCTATATATAAAGACGATTTAGACCCCCCATTTTGTTACATAAAGATTTTAAGTAATTAACTTTCAATATCATAAATTCATAGATTTTTGCTCAATTCCCTATATGGTTTGGTAGATGGTCTCATAGGCGGTATGGGGGACGGTGTAGGGGACGGTCTGGTAGACCGTGTAGGAAACCATTTAGGGATTCTATCAGAGGGTAAAGCAGAATATGAAGCAGGTTATAAAGCAGAGAACAAGGTAGGGAGTATAGGAAGGAGTGAGGCAGGGACTAAAACTCGGATAGAGTCACCCTATAAGCCAGGGGGTATGGTAGGAAAATTATCAATTTTCAATGACCAATTAAGAATTGGGCAACACTGAAAACACCGAATTTACTGAACAACACTGAAATGACAAATTCCTCAATCCGACAAGTCATTAATTTCAAAATCTTATCCAATTCAGTGTTTTCGGATCTTTCAGTGAAATTCAATGATTATTTACTTTTTCTGAGTTCTCAACTAATCTCCTTGACCCATAAGTTTTTTTGTTATACAATGAATTTATGAGAAATAATTTACGAATCGGATTTGGCTTTGATGCGCATAGATTGGTAAAGAATCGCAAACTGATTTTGGGTGGGGTAGAAGTACCCTATTTAAAAGGTTTGTTAGGACATTCAGACGCCGATGTTTTAGCTCATTCGATTGCTGATGCTTTATTAGGCGCGGCGGGACTAAATGACATCGGCTGTTATTTTCCTGATACCGATTCGAAACTAAAAGGAATCTCGAGTTTGAAAATTTTGTCCAAGATATTAATTATGATTTCTAAGAAAGGTTTTAAGATTGTAAATATTGATTCGGTAATAGTCGGCCAGGAACCGAAGCTAAATCCACATTTTCCTTTTATAAAAGATAATCTTGCCAAAACCCTTAAAATCGAAAAATCGCAAATTGCGCTTAAAGCGAAAACCACCGAAGGAATGGAATTTACGGGCAGAGGAGAAGGAATTGCATCATATTCAATAGCGTTATTAGAAAAAGGTTCTTTTGCTAAAACTAAAAACTAAAAACCAAAAATCAAAAACACATATTAAAAACTCCAATATTTATATTTTTATGTTTGTGTATTTTATTTTTTATATTTAATTTTATTATATGTTGCCTTTACGCGACGATATTCCTTCGAGTAAGCGACCAGTCATAACATATTTACTGGTTGCGATTAATGTTGTGGTATTTCTTTATGAGATGACGCTGGGTAAAAATGTCAATGATTTTATCATTTCATATGGGGTTATCCCACAGGATATCTCGACCGGAACGAGGTTTTATACATTATTAACTTCAATGTTCATGCATGGCGGGTTCTGGCATATTCTTGGCAATATGCTTTTTTTATGGATTTTTGGTGATAATGTCGAAGATACTTTAGGCAAATTCTGGTTTATTATTATGTACTTTTTAGCGGGCATTACGGGTAGTATTGCCCATATTTTAGTTTCACAAAACTCGACGATTCCGACGATTGGCGCATCCGGTGCGATATCAGGAGTACTTGGTGCATATTTAATTCTTTATCCCAGAGCAAAAGTTTTAGCATTAGTTCCAATCATCTTTTTTATAAGATTCATAATGTTACCAGCGTATGTCTTTCTTGGTTTCTGGATTTTTCTTCAGCTGATTTTAGGTATTGGTAGTACGGCTGGTGGTGCCGGGGTTGCATATTTTGCCCACATCGGCGGTTTTGTAATCGGTGTTATCTTTGGTCTAATCTTTAAGCGACGGCAACGCGGATTTAGCTACGAAGTCTATTAATTCTGCAATTTTACTTCAAGATTTCAATAATTTTCTCTCTTGATTTAATTCCAGATTTAATCAAAATTTTCGATTTCGGTATTTTATAAAATTTAGAAAGCAATTCGATTACTGCTTGATTAGCTTTTCCATTTACCGGGGATTCTTTGACCGAGATAATTAAATGATTTGAATCAACAGCCTTGATTTCATTTCTTTTAGCGATTGGTTTAACTCTGACAAATATTTTCATGAAAATTTAGTATTAGTATATAAACGGGACAATAAGAACTATTTATTTTTTAGAGATTAGAAACTGGTATTAGTCTTTTTCCCCCAGCATTTTTTCTTTCTTATATCCTTTAGGAACCTCAAAAGTCGATGGTTGTAAATCTGCTTGCTTGATCTCTTTAATTTCATATTCATTTGTGGGTTTTCCTTTTTCAAAACTGACCGTTTTAATTGGGAAACCGATATACATACCCTCTGCCTTTTCACCAGTTCCGACTTTATAATGCCAGGACATATTTTTCATCATTGACGTAAAGAATGTGCCGATTTGGTCAAAACCTTTTAAGTCTTCTTCGGATAGTCCAAGTTTTTTCCATCCGGCAGTCCAGACTTCTACTACTTTTTGGTTGTCGCGAGTTCCTTCATATTTATCGCATATCCATTGATTAATTTTTTCATCACCAGCTACTTTTTTATAGATGATTTCCGATTTCTTTGAAGCTTCTGATTGTGTCATGCTTTTCATCTTTTCCTGCATTTCGGGGGGCAAATTTTTTAACGCTTCTTGCATTTTATTTAATGCTTCCTCAGCCGTTTTCTGAATTTTTTCTAAGTCTTCACGGGTAATTTCGGTATACGATTTCTTGGTATTGTTAATCATCCAGAAAAGTTGTTTGTCACCGAGAAAAATCATTGCCATATCACTCTTATCACCTTTCATATCCATTCGGATCATATCTTTTTCAAGATAGGTGCTTTGATTTATCGGTTGTGCTTTGGTATTTTTTAAATCCTGTGTTTGAGTAGTCATAACGATGCCAGCGGAAGCAACGGATGCAATTACAAAGATTGCCAAGCTAACTGCTTTAATATATTTCATTTTTCCTCCATATTTATTTATGTATTATTATTTTATGATTAATTGATTTACTGTTTGTACTTTGGTGTATAAAATAAATGCCACTGCTCAGATTCATTGGCAATGCAAATTTATAATCACCAACAGTCAGATATCCATTAAACATATTTATAATAAGTTTACCAGATACATCATAAAGGTCAAGCGTAATATTCCCGGCGTTTGATACAGTTAAGTTCAAATTAGCACCCGCATACAAAAGAGTCGGATAAATCCTTATGGTTTTTATCAATGTGTTTGTTTCAGTTTCATGAATACCAGAAACCGGAGACCGATAAAGTCCGGTCCGAGCCATGTCAAAATGGTAGGTGGGCCATTCCCAACTGTTACGAATAAACGGAACGCCTGCTTCCCAAATTGATACTTCCATTACAGGCCCGTCGGCAGAAACTGCAACTATATCCATGGAATCATCGCCATCAACATCGGCAACGGTTGCACCATTCATATATGTAAAACCATAAGTGCGGAGTGGCCAGCCAACAACCGACAAACCGTCATGATGGCAAGCATGCAGATAGCCGAGAGTATCTATCATTATATTACTACTAAAAATAATTTCCATATCACCATTACCATCAATATCAGCAACAGTAATGTTACCTTCAGCTGCTTCACCCCCTAGTGAGATATAAGGAAATCCAGTAAGAACTGAACCATTATGGTCAAACGCGTATAGTGCGTCACATGAGCCACTAAGAACACCTGAAACACCGCAAATAACTTTTGAATCATTATTGCGATATAAATCAGCAACCGTCGGCGGACAATAGGTCCAGCGGGACAAAGTATAAGGCCAGCCCGATAATAATGTTCCGTTGTACCGCCAAACATAAACACCGCCACCGTTCTGATGCATTGCCGAAATAATTTCTAAGGTATCATCATGATTAACATCGGCCAAAGCAGCAGATTGATAGGAAAAACTTCGACCATTGGGATTTATTTGAGGCCAGCCAGCAAGAATTCTACCGTCAGGCTGAAATACATAGATCGAACTATATGAGTAATAAACAATCTCTTTTATTCCATCAAGGTTTATATCCGCAACCGCAGCAGTACCGGTTGGCACGTGATTGAGTGAGCAAGGCCAGGCAGCAGAGAATGGTGTTCCGTTATAACGTAAAACATACAAATGACCGATTGGATAGTTTCGTTCAGCGACAATAATTTCTAAAGTATCATCTCCATTTATATCAGCCAGACACGGACTACCACTAAAATTACCATTATGAGGACCAGTAAAAGGCCAGCCTGGCTTATTGTTTCCATTTTCATCAAAAAGATACACTTTTCCACCAGAGGCAAGACCACGAGTGGAAACACAAATTTCATAATTTCCATCAAGGTCAACATCAGCAACTGCCGGTGCTTCCTGACCGTTATTATTCAGAGTCTTGGGCCAACCAGGATATAATGTACCATCATATTTCCAGACATAAAGCTGACCAGTTGTGGTTGGTCTGATTATTTCCAGTTTTCCATCATTATCAAAATCAGCTAAAGCAACCCCACGAACCGGATTAAATTGTGGATTGTTTGATGTTCTTTTAGGCCAACCTGGTAAATACGGTAAATCTCTTGTTCCAGATGTGGGCTCAGGGATATTTATCGTTTCGATTTGATTTTGACAAGGAATATTTACAGACTCATCAGTGACGGATATTTTTAGTACATCACCAATTAACATCGTGGTAAACACGAACATATATATTAATAACTTTTTCATAATATCCTCCTTATTCATATACATATTTATATAATAATCGTCATGACATGTCAAGGAAATTATTGTATCACGAATATCTTGACATTGAATATAAATTAATTAGTATTAATTGGTGAAAGATTTCTACACACCGGAAGATTTAACTAATGACAATTATGAAAATGACATCGCTGACTCTGGTAAATATCCTTTTACACGTGGAATTTATCCCAATATGTATAAAGGACGATTATGGACAATGCGGCAATATGCTGGTTTCGGTGATGCAAAAAAAACTAACGAGCGTTTTCAGTACCTTCTAAAACAGGGGCAAACCGGACTTTCGGTTGCTTTTGACTTGCCGACTCAGCTCGGTTACGATTCAGATAGCCAAAGGGCATTAGGTGAAGTTGGTAAGGTTGGTGTTGCAATCAGTACTGTTTCGGATATAGCGCAATTGTTCGATAAGATTCCTTTAGATAAAGTTTCGACATCAATGACAATCAATGCAACCGCACCAATGATACTTGCGATGTATTTAGTCGTAGCACAAAATAACGGTATTAAATTAGAAGACCTTTCCGGTACAATTCAGAATGATATTCTTAAAGAATATATTGCCCGCGGTAATTATATCTTCCCAGTTAAACCATCAATGCGACTGACGATTGACTTATGGGACTATTGTTCTCGATATATTCCCAAGTGGTATTTTGCTTCAATTTCTGGTTATCATATTCGAGAAGCGGGCGCAACCGCAGTGGAAGAATTAGCATTTACGATTGCTAATGGCATTGCTTATATTGAAGCAGCATTAAAGCGCGGACTTAAAGTAGATGATTTTGGACCAAGACTCTCCTTCTTTTTTGGTGCTCATAATAATCTATTGGAAGAGGTTGCTAAATTCCGTGCTGGTCGCAGAATCTGGGCAAGAATTATGCGTGAGCGGTTTAAAGCCCAAGACCCAAAATCCTGGATGCTAAGATTCCATACGCAAACCTGCGGGTCAACTTTAACTGCTCAAGAACCAGAAAATAATATAATACGTGTGGCATTACAAGCGTTATCCGCAGTTTTAGGTGGAACACAAAGTTTACATACCAATTCCTATGATGAAGCATTAGCTTTGCCCAGTGAAAAGGCAGTTACGATTGCCTTGCGAACACAACAGTTAATCGGTTATGAATCCGCAATACCAGAGGTCGCCGACCCATTAGGTGGTGCTTATTATTTAGAGAAGCTGACTAACCAGACCGAGGAAAAAGTAATGGTATTATTAAAAGAGATAGAAGATTTAGGTGGTGCGGTTAAGTGCATCGAAACCGGTTTTATCCAGAAACGCATCGAAGAATCGGCTTATCGATATCAACGGGCAATAGAGGAGAAAGAGAAACGAATTGTCGGTATTAATATATTTGTTAGTGATAAAGCTGCACAAAAAACCTTTAAAATACTTAAGGTTTCGTCACAATTAGCAACTCAGAGAAAAAGAGAACTTAGTATATTCAGAAAAAAACGCAATGAAAAGAAAGTTAAAGAAAGTTTAAATAAGCTAAGTGACAAAGTAAATTTAAAAGAAAATCTGATGCCGGCGATTATCGAATGTTGTCAAAACCAAACAACACTTGAGGAAATTTGTAATGTATTGAGAAATATTTATGGAGAATATGATAGAAAAACCACGGATTGAACGGATTAGACAGATTTCTAAAACTGGAACAACGAAATTGATATATGAAGATTTAAGTTATAAAATTATTGGAGCGGCAATAGAGGTTCACAAAGTTTTAGGACAAGGTTTTTTAGAAGCAGTATATGAGGAAGCTTTAGCTTATGAATTTGATTTGAGAAACATCTCTTTTGAAAGACAAAAATCTCTTAAAATAAAATATAAAGATATATTTGCTAAGGAATATGTAGCAGATTTTGTAATTGATAGAAAGATAATAGTGGAAATAAAAGCTATGAAATGTTTAACAGAGAATGAAGAAGCACAATTACAAAATTATCTAAAAGCATCAGGTATTAAACTCGGGTTTTTATTTAATTTTGGAGAAAAATCATTAAAATATAAAAGAATAATCCGATGAATCAGTGTAATCTGTGGTTAGAAAGAGGATATTTATGTTAAAAAGTCTTAATCATATTGGTATCGTAGTTAAGTCAATCGATGAATCAGTAAAAATTTATCGCGACATTTTACAATTAGGTGAACCGGAGATTATTGAAATGAAAGAAATGCAGTTGAAAGTCGCAATCTTCAAATTAGAAACGTATAAAATTGAACTGGTCGAACCATTGAGTCCAGAAACAACCATCGCTAATTTTTTGGAGAAACGTGGAAGTGGTATTCACCATTTATGTTTCAATGTCGATAATATTGAACAAGAATTAGAAATGTTAAAAGCAAATAGTATAACCTTAATTGATGAAAAACCCCGAATCGGGGTGATGGGACATAAGGTCGCATTTATTTCACCCAAGAGCACTAATGGTGTGCTAATAGAATTATCAGAATGATTTTAACAGATTGCCACGAAAGCACGAAAGAATGAAAACACGAAACTTCTTCTTTTTTCGTGGGTTTTCGTGTCTCCGTGGTTAAATAGAAAGGGATTAACGATGAAAAAGAAGAAACCCAAAATGCGAAGAAATATCGCAACTGATGTTGTGCATGGTAAACAAGTATTAGGCGACCTCAAAACAAGAGCTTTATCCGTTCCAATCTATCAAAGTGCAGTCTTTACTTTTGAAAGCGCTGAACAGGGTGCAGCTATTTTTGCCAAAGAGAAAAAAGGATATTTCTATACGAGATTGGGTAATCCGACGATCGAAGCATTTGAAGATAAAATGGCGTATCTGGAAGGCGGTGAAGCTGCTTGTGCTTTTGCATCGGGTATGGCAGCAATCTCAGGAACAGTTCTTTCAATATGCAATGCAGGCGATGAAATAATTGCAGTCTATCCAATCTACGGTTGTTCTTATTCTTTTATGGTTGATGTGCTGCCACGATGGAATATTAAAGTTAAATGGGCAAAATCAAATGATTTCTTAACTAACGCTAAAAAACTGATTACCAAAAAGACAAAACTGATTCTTATTGAAACCCCGGTTAACCCAACCGTTGATATTATTGATATTAAAGAATCGGTAAAACTTGCTCATCAAAATAAAGCATTATTTGCCATCGATAATACTTTCGCAACGTTTTATAACCAAAAACCGTTACAACTTGGCGCGGACATTGTTATCCACAGCGCAACCAAGTATATCAGCGGACACGGCGATACGGTCGGTGGTATCGTAATCGGGGAAAATGATTTTATTGCTTATATGAAAGATTATACGATTCGAGACCTGGGTGGTATCCTTAGTCCGTTCAATGCCTGGTTACTCCTACGCGGATTAAGAACGATGGCAGTGAGAATGGAAGCCCATAATCGTAATGGGATGGAAGTTGCGAAATTTTTAGCAAACCACCCGAAAGTTACTTGGGTTAAATATCCAGGACTCAAATCTCGTCCGGAGTATGAGATTGCTAAAAAGCAAATGTCCGGTTTCTCTTCAATGATTGCATTTGAATTAAAGGGTGGTCGCAAAGCTGGACAAATCTTAATGAATAGTATCAAACTATGTATCTGTGCGGTTAGTCTTGGTGATGCCGCGACATTAATCGAACATCCGGCTTCAATGACTCACTCAAGTTATTCAAAAGAAGCATTGCGACAATCGGGTATTTCTGAAGGTTTAGTAAGAATGTCGGTCGGTATTGAAGATAGTCGCGATATCATTGCCGATTTAGAACAAGCATTAGAAAAATGCTGAGTAAATACCGACAGGATTTACAGGCACCGTTCCGAGTGAAACGAGGAAACTCATGAGATTGCCAGGGTCCGAAACGGACAACGCAACGACTCGTCGAAATGCTATAAATCCCGCCGGAAAATTATAATCAAGATTGTTTGAATCAATCTATAAAATATTAGAAAAAGACAAGCGATATAAATTCCCGGCATATCCGTTTATATTAGCGGCATTAGAAGTCACCCGTCAGCAAACCCACCAAACAAAACACGTAACCGGTCAAGAATTGTGTGAGGGATTTAAGACGTTAGCGATAAGTGAATACGGGATAATGGCAAAAGCCGTTTTAGAATCGTGGGGTATTAACGCAACGGATGATATCGGTGAAATTGTCTATAATTTGATTGAAGCGGGGATGTTGAGTAAAACTAAAGAAGATAAAAAGAAAGATTTTCATGATGTCTTTGATTTTGATAAAATATTTAACAAGGATTATCATTTTCATAAAAATGATAATAGGGAAGGTGCTTGGGCATAGCATCTTAATTTAATGAGCGAACAAACTATTAAAAATACTTTTTCTAATACGGGTTTATTAACCTTGGTGCTTGATAATTTCGAAGAACGAAGTGAACAAAATGAAATGGCACAAGCGGTTTATAAAAGCTTGAAAAATAAAAACCATCTGATGGTTGAAGCAGGAACCGGTGTCGGTAAAACCTTAGCATATCTGTTTCCAGTTTCACTCTGGATAAAAGATTCCGGCAAGAAAGTTTTAGTTTCGACCTATACTAAAATCCTCCAGAACCAAATTATTAATAAAGACATACCGATACTCAAAAAGATTTTACCCAATGATATAAATTGTGCGGTAATTTTTGGTCAAGAAAATTATGTTTGTCGGCGACGAATAGCGAGTGCTTTCAGCTACGGATTATTCGATACCGCTTATGAGTTTTCCGAACTCGATGCTTTCAATCATTGGCTTGATGATGGCGGGTCGGGAATAATCCTTGAATATCCGCGCGTCTTAGGTCGGGCACAAGAAAAAATCTGTCGCGACGCAGATATTTGTAAATATCAGAAATGCCAATATTACAACGAGTGTTATTATTTTTTGGAAAGAAATAAATGGCTAAAAGCTGACCTTTTAATAACAAATCATTTTCTTTTCTTCGCTAATGCCGAAACGAATTATCTGATCCTACCAAAGTTTGATGCGGTGATATTTGATGAAGCGCACCGATTGGAGGAAGTAGCAGCACGATATTTTGGTATTGAAGTCTCCAGCTTTGGACTACATCGAATATTAAACTCAGTTTACAATCCAGCCGGGAAAAGCGGTATCATTGGACATGTTGATATTCCGGATAGCCAAAAAAGAGAAATTAGTAAAATACTTGAGCAAGCGCATAATGTCGGAGATGAAGTTTTTGCAAGCGTACAAACTTTAATCCCAAAATATGAATTCAAACTCAGAATAAAACGACCACCCAATATTGAGAACAGGTTAGATAAAGTTTTCACGACTTTATTAAATGCTTTGTTGGAAATAGAACCAGGGCATTTAGATTCACCCCGCCCCAGTGCATATGAATACGATGATGGAAAAGATAAACATAAGGTTTCTTCAGAATATGCTGGAACACCGGGGCGGGGCGAGGACATCGAATTAGAGCTTAAAAGCAAACTGAAGAAACTGGAGGCATATCGTTCGAGTATCAATCATTTCTTAGCGATAGATGATAAGAATTCGGTCTATTGGGTTGAGACAAGTATTCCGCAAGGTCGAAGGGCGCCGATAATTTATTTGTCCAGTGCGTTAATTGATATTTCGTCGCTTTTTCAGAAACGAGTTGCCGAAAAAATACCATCAATTATCTTAACCTCGGCAACTTTAACAGTTGGTAAAGATTTTAACTTTTTAAGACAGCGGCTGGGATTAACAAATGCCGAAACATTGCTTTTAAGCTCGCCGTTTAATTACGGTGAACAAGCATTACTGTACGTTCCAACAACACTGCCGTTACCAAATGATGAAGAGCGGTTTTATCCAAGTATTGCTTCAGTGATTGACAATATATTAACATTTACAAAGGGTCGGGCATTAATTCTTTTTACAAGTTTTGATTCGTTACAGAAAACCTATGATTTAGTTGATAAGACTAAGTTTCCGATTTTCATTCAAGGGCAGGAATCGACTTTTGAATTATTAGAAAAGTTTAAACAAGATATCTCGTCAGTTCTTTTTGCGACACAATCGTTCTGGCAGGGGATTGATGTACCAGGTGAAGCATTGAGTTGCTTAATTATTGTTCGATTACCATTTGATGTGCCGGATGACCCGAGGTTAGAAGGTATCTGCGAGAAATTACGGGAAAATGATATTGAGCCGTTCTCAGCTTATCAATTGCCCAATGCGGTGCTAAGATTTAGACAAGGTTTTGGACGCTTAATTCGTAATAAACAAGATAAAGGAGTAGTTTGTGTGTTAGACAAAAGAATCGTAACCAAAGATTATGGTAAATCGTTTATTTATTCGTTACCTAAAAACCTGCGAATGACTTTTTCAATCGATGCGATTAAAGACTTCTTTGCCGATCAAAATCACGAATGAATCGAATGATAGCGAATAACTCGAATATAATCCATCCTGAATTGTCATATCAAATAATGGGGGCAGTTTTTGAAGTTCATAAAGTATTAGGACCCGGATTTCTTGAATTGGTATACAAAAAGGCATTAATAGAAGAACTATCAAGTCGAGGATTAAAAGTTGATACAGAAAAAAGCATTAGTCTTATATACAAAAATAAAAAGATAGGGATTCATCGATTGGACTTAATTGTCGAAGACAAAGTTGTTATTGAAATAAAAACCGTAGAAAGATTTTCTATTCATCATAATGCACAACTAACTTCATATTTAAAGGCAAGTGGTTATAAACTTGGAATATTAGTAAATTTTTCAAAAAGTAAGGTAGATTACCATCGTGTCGTTATTCGATAAATTCGTTGCCATTCGGTAAATTTGTTTTTCGCGTATGCCTATTTATTATAATACCAATCTAAAATCTCTAAGCGAAAAAGCAATAATACTTTTAGAGCATTGTATAATTTGTCCGAGAAAGTGCGGGGTAAATCGCCTTAAAGGAGAATTAGGACATTGTAATACTGGTAAAGACGCAATTGTTTCTTCTTATTATGGACCACATTTTGGTGAAGAAAGTGAATTGGTCGGAACTAATGGTTCTGGAACACTCTTTTTTGGTTATTGTAATCTTAATTGTGTATTCTGCCAGAATTATGATATAAGCCAATTGGGGAATGGAAATAATGTCGATACTAAAGAATTAGCTGAGATTATGCTTAAATTGCAAAAGATGGAATGTCATAATATAAATCTTGTCAGCCCAACTCATATTGTTCCACAATTTTTACAAGCATTATCAATCGCAAAAGATAAAGGTCTAAATTTGCCAATCGTTTATAATAGCGGTGGTTATGATTCAGTCGATACTTTGAAATTGCTGGATGGTGTGATTGATATTTATATGCCGGATGCAAAATATGGTTCATCCCGCCCTTCTGCTTATTCTAAAGATGAAAATTTGGTCTCAGAGTATCAAGAAGGGCGGGATTCAAATGAGATGGGGGAGAAGTATTCAAATGTTTACCCCGCACCTTTTGACAAGGTAACAGAAGATAAAGCAAAAATTAGGAAGTCTAACTCCACACAATTTGACAAAAGGTGCGGGGCGGGTTATTTTGAAATTAATAAATCAGCTTTAAAAGAGATGTATCGACAGGTTGGCGATTTAGTGGTAAATGAAAGAGGAATTGCACAGCGTGGTTTATTAGTAAGGCATTTAGTTTTGCCAAATAGAATTGCTGGTTCGTTCGAAGTGCTTAGATTTATTGCAGAAGAGATTTCTAAAAATACTTATGTTAATATTATGGACCAATACCGACCTTGTTATAAAGCTGATAAGTTTCCAGAACTATCGAGAAGAATAACTTCTCAAGAACTTCAAGAAGTAATTGATTATGCGAAAAATGTAGGATTGCATAGAATTTAAATTGTGACTTACAAGTCACACTCAAAGTCGTAATCGCCACGAAAGCACGCAAAAAGAAAAATGCCCTCCACCTTGCCTGTGCTTCGCATCCGTGGTTTTATTAATAAGGTAAGATTGCCACGCCTTCGACTCGCAATGACATATTTTTTTATTGGTGTTTATTCGTGTTATTCGTGGTTTTATTTCTGATGTGTGAAGGCTCGGATTGTTATTTCTTTAACTTTTTCCAATATCTCTTCGGTTAATCCCTGCCTTTTCCAAGTTTTCATTATTTCTGCCAATCGCTGGGTTAATAGTGATGGGTCTTTGCGATAATATTTCTTAAAAGCACTATAGCATTCCCTCACAAAATCTTTATATGCCTGATTGTGTACGATTGGCACATTAAGTTCTCCCAGCTTTTTCTGCACCTCTGCTTCTATCGGCTCGATTTTTACCCGATACCTTAGAAATCCAATTCCCATCTTTTGAAGTTTCTCTTTTGTAAGCGGTTTTGGTTTTTCTAGTCTCTTTTGTTCAGTCCGTATTGTTTTATAAACAATGCTTCGAGTCTCAGAGATAATTCGCCAATTCAATGACCGTGTTTTTAAATACTTCTCAAATATTGCACGGGCTTGACCTGTATCATAATTTAGAATAAGCTCTTTAGCAAATGTAAAATAAGGTGCTTTCGAGTTCTCGTCAAGTTCATGATTAAAGAGCAGGATTTTAACTTTTTTATCAATCTTAGTTTTTACTCGTTCCCAATCCAGTCTTTGAAATGGTGTTTTCGGATATCGAATCTTATTTACATATTTAGCCGTATCGCGGTCAACCTTTTGTCTCAGGTCGGTTGTTATACCGCTCGGCATCTCGACTTGTCTCATAATATTCTTATGTTCAATCTTAAAATCAATTTCGGATAACTTTTGAAAGAAAGTTGTAAATGGCGCACCACAAGCCTTAAGATAGAGAATAATATTTCCTAACGAAGGGTTCTTGATTAAGCCATTTTCCAGATGTGAAATTTGACTATAGGCGCTCTTTTTAGAAAAACCGATGCGTTCTCCGACTTCTGATTGTGATAAACCCGCATTCATTCGGAACTTTTTTAGCAGTAACCCCATCTCTTTAGTAAAAATAAAGTTGGTTTTCGTCATAACCTACTTGAAAATTGTATTCTAAAAATACAATAAAGTCAAGGGTCAATTTTTATATAATCGCTTGATTTATTGATTCTTATCTCAAAATCGAAAAAACAAGGGGTATAGTCCTCTCCATTGAACACTGGATATAGGACTAAAGGGAACAGGAGTTTGAACTGGTGTTTGAATTGGGATTTTATTTGGGATTAAAATTCGGTTTCTATTAGAATATGAAAATGATTATCTATTTGAGAACATAATTGGAAATCTATCAGGAATTATATCAGGGATTATATCAGGGATTATAAGAGGGGGTATATCAGGGGATTTAAGTCGGCACATATCACATCACAGAATAGGACATATACTACCCCACTCGGAAAAATGTCTTTGAAATTATCATGGCTTATGTGGGGGGTCGCACCCCTCATGAGTGGTTTTTATTATCTATTTTGTCACAATCAGCTTTTTATGTTCTTTTCCCAATTGCACAAAATAAACACCTGGCATAATTCCTTTAAGCGAAACTCTCACTAAATTGTCATTGCGCTGTCCGTTTCGGACCCTGGCAATCTCCTTTATCAGTTTCCCTGTCACATCATACATTTTCAAAACAAAGTTGTCATGCTGAACTTGATTCAGCATCTCTGATTTCAAGGTTAGCGGAAAACCAATAGCGAAATAGCCTCTTGATGGATTCGGATAAACTTCAAACGATGAGTGGTCGATGGAAAGCGGTTCGCGGTTTTCTTCCGTCCCCGGCATCACATCCCTTATCACAGATATGCTTGAACTGATACGATTTGCTACATAAACTCGATTCTGAATCAAATTCCAACAAAGTGCCCGAGGGTCATATCCAATAGGAATAGTTGTGATGATTGAATTGTTTGCGCCATCAATTATTGTCACTTCACTCCAACTGGCACAATACACTTTGTTGTTATAAGAATTCCAAACTAATTCCCATGGGTCTTGTCCAACAGGAATTGTTGTTATCACTGAATTGATTACGCCATCTACAACCGTAACATTATCGGGACCATAATTTGCGCAATAGACTTTGTTATTCAACGAATTCCAAACCATAGCTCGAGGACCACTTCCAGTTGGAATTGTAGTGATAATAGAATTGATCATACCATCTATCACCGACACATCGCTACTCTGATAATTGGCGCAATAAATCTTGTTATTCTGTAAGTTGCAGGTCAATGCTTGAGGTCCTTTTCCAACCATAATCGTTGTAATGACTGAATCATTTACTCCATTTATCACTGTCACAGTACTTTCATAAGGAGCATTATTACCTGCATTGGCACAATAGACCTCATTGTTTTGTGAATTCCACACCAAAGAATTAGTATAATTTCCAACTTGAATTGGGATTGTTGTAATCACTGAATTTGTCGCACAATCGATTACCGTTATGTTGCCACTATAATAGTTCGCACAATAAATCTTATTGTTCTGTGGGTTCCAAACCATGGCACACGGTTGAATTCCTACTGGAATCGTTGTGACAACTGTATTATTTACACCATCAATCACTGTTATAGTACCATTTCTATTAGCACAATAGACCTTGTTATTCTGCGAGTTCCAAACCAAAACGCTTGGAAAAGAATAAGCCCCGGTTGAAATTGTTGTGATAGCTGAATTAGTTGCACCATCTATTATCAATACAAAACCATCGCGATAAGCACAATAAACTTTGTTATTCTGTGAATTCCAAGCTAATGCGTAAAGATAAGCTCCAACTAAAATTGTAGTAATGACTGAATTATTTGCGCCATCGATAACAGTTACATTATGAGTACGATCATAGTTAAAATTAGCGCAATAAATCTTATTATTCTGTGAGTTCCAAACTAAGGCATATGGACTAGGTTCGACTGAAATCGTTGAGACAATAGAATTGTTCGCACCATCAATTACTGTAATCGTATTATAACCTTGATTAGCGCAATAAACCTTATTGTTCTGCACGTTCCATATTAATGCACATGGTCCACTTCCCACAGGTATTGTTGTTATGACCGAATTGTTCGTACCGTCAATCACAGCGACACTATCGCTACCTTTAGCACAATAGACTTTATTGTTTTGCGAGTTCCACACCATAACTTTTGGATATGACACTGGGATTGTCGTAGTAACAGAATTATTAACTCCATCAATCACTGTTATATTACTACTATAATAATTCGCACAATAGATTTTATTGTTCTGTGAATTATAAATCAAAGCATTCGGTTGACTTCCGACTGAAAGCGTTGTAATAACGGAATTACTCACACCATCAATCACTGAAAGAGTTCCATTATAACTTGGCCAAGTACCTGCGTTAGTGCAATAGACCTTGTTGTTTGTCGAGTTCCAGACCAAAGCACTAGGACTAGTTCCAACTGTAATCGTTGTGATGATTGAATTGCTTAAACCATCAAGAACTGTTACCCTGCCATCATTATTAGGATATGACCCAACGTTAGCGCAATAGACTTTGTTACTTGTAGAATCCCAGACTAATGCAACAGGATAAGTTCCGACCGCAATCGTTGTTACGATTGAATTGTTCGTGCCATCAATTATTGTAACATCGTTGCTTCCTGCACTGGCACAATAGACTTTATTATTTTGTGAGTTCCAGCAAAGCGCGGTAATATAACTTCCTGTTGGAATTCGTGCAATCCTTTGATTGGTTGCTCCATCAATTACAATTACACAATTGCTACCCCCACCTACATAGATTTTATTATTTATTGCATTATATACAAACTGTTGCGGATAATACATTCCACCAAGAGAATCTGGTACATTGATTGTTGTTTCCAGCCACTGGGCTGAAGCAAGAGTGAGAAATGCTAATAATAAAATAACAAACTTATACTTAATCATATATCCTCCTAACATATATTCTGCCCTAATATTAACTATAATTTACTGATTGTCAAGAGGAAAATTATAAGATTTTTTCTTTACATAAATATAATATTCGCTATAATGTGTAGATATTTTAGAAAGGAGTAAATATGGACGAAGAACATAGAAGAAGACATGGCGCAGGACTTTTTATCCCTGGTTGTATGTTTGTCGGATTAGGTATAGGCATGTTATTTAAAAATGCCGGGGCAGGAGTTTTATTAGGACTCGGCGTTGGTTTTATTATTTGGGGAATATTCCGAATTATAAATAGATAAAGGTTACTTTTTTAGGGGTGCAATAGATATAAAATGTCTTTCCCGTGTAAACGGGAATCCAGAACACTAGATTCCTGCTTTCGCAGGAATGACTTTAATAAATCGGTGTTTACCTGTAGTTAAGTATCTTATTCATCTTGACGAATTAATATTTTTCTATTATAGTTTTGTTTATGCCGACATAGCTCAGTCGGTAGAGCAGTGGTTTTGTAAACCTCAGGTCGGGGGTTCGAATCCCTCTGTCGGCTGGTTTAATAGTTGTTAGTTTTTGGTTGTTGGTTTTTAGTCTAAAAACGAATTTCTAATAACTAACAACAACTAAACGGACAGGTACCCAAGCGGCCAACGGGGGCAGACTGTAAATCTGCTGTCAATTGACTTCGGAGGTTCGAATCCTTCCCTGTCCAGTAAAATCTGCCACAGAGACACTGAGGGCACGGAGAAAAAATTAATCCTTAGTGCTCTTCGTAGCAAAAAGTTGTGCGGAGATAGCTCAATGGTAGAGCTTCTGCCTTCCAAGCAGAAGGTTGCGGGTTCGAGTCCCGTTCTCCGCTATAAGAGTTGTATTTTTTGTCGCGGTGAACGCGCCGTAGACAGAGAATTTTAATATCTCTGTCTGATAGAATTTTTAGATTTAGAAAAAACGAGACGGGAGAAATCCGCCTCAAAATTAGACCTTAGAAACTGAGCATTATTAAATTATTTATATTGACATTTTGTTGAAAATATATATAATTAATGATTATAGTTTTGCCCATGTAGCTCAGTTGGTAGAGCACTTCCTTGGTAAGGAAGAGGTCGTCGGTCCGATTCCGACCGTGGGCTTAGTAAAATTGATATAATTTGATAAAAAATAATAAAATAGAAAATGAATATATTTTTGGGAGGTAATAATGGCGAAGGCAAAGTTTGAACGTAAGAAACCACACGTCAACGTCGGAACAATTGGCCACGTTGACCATGGAAAAACCGTCTTAACATCAGCCATCACAAAAGTCCTTTCGACAAAAGGTTTGGCTGAATATAAAAGTTATGACGAGGTAGCAAAAGCGAGTATCTCGCAAGGTCGGCGTGACGAAACCAAGATTTTAACCATCGCAGTATCGCACGTTGAATATGAAAGCGAAAAACGACACTATGCACATATCGATTGCCCGGGTCATGCGGACTATATTAAAAATATGATTACTGGCGCAGCGCAGATGGACGGTGCAATTTTGGTGGTTTCAGCCGCCGACGGTCCAATGCCCCAAACTAAAGAACATGTACTTTTAGCAAAACAAGTTAATGTGCCAGAAATTGTCGTGTATATTAATAAAATCGATTTGGTTACCGATCCGGATTTGGTTGATTTAGTTGAATTAGAAGTTCGTGATATTCTTAGTAAGTATGAATTTCCAGGAGATAAGACACCCGTCATTCGCGGCAGCGCATTGAAAGCAATAAAATGTTCTTGTGGAACATGTCCGGATTGTAAATCAATTTTGGATTTAGTTAAAGCACTGGATGATTTTATTCCTGAACCAGTTCGTGAAATTGATAAACCATTCTTAATGCCAATCGAAGATATTTTCTCGATAACCGGTCGTGGAACGGTTGTTACCGGTCGAGTCGAAAGAGGAAAATTAGTGCCCGGTAAAGAAGTCGAAATCATCGGATTTGGTAAGCAATGGAAATCGATCGCAACCAGTCTTGAAATGTTCCGTAAGACCCTTGACGAAGGTCTTGCTGGTGACAATGTTGGTATTCTTCTCAGAGGTGTTGAAAAGGACGAAGTGTATCGAGGAATGGTTGTTGCTACACCTGGAACAATTCATCCACACAAAAAATTTATTGGTCAGGTCTATGTTCTGACCAAAGAAGAAGGTGGTCGACACTCTCCGTTCTTTGTAGGGTATCGCCCTCAGTTCTATATTAGAACAACCGACGTTACTGGTTCGGTTACATTGCCACAAGGTGTGGAAATGGTTATGCCGGGTGATAATGTCGACTTAGAAATCGAACTGATTACAACCGTTGCGTTGGAACCTGGTTCTCGATTTGCTATTCGTGAAGGTGGTCGAACCGTCGGCGCCGGTGTTGTAACGAAAATTATTGAATAATGCGAACGATTATTACGTTAGCTTGCAAGGATTGTAAGAATCGTAACTATACGACGACGAAAAATAAAAAAAGTCAGGAACGGTTAGAAATTAGTAAATACTGCCCGACCTGTCGAAAACATACAGTACATAAAGAAGTGAAATAGGCCTGTAGCTCTAACGGCTAGAGCACCTGACTCCAAATCAGGGGGTTGGGGGTTCAAATCCCTCCAGGCCTGTATAAAAAGTGAAGATATTTAGAAAAATAAAAGAATATATTCGAAACGTAATTTCGGAACTGAAAAGAGTCAGTTGGGCAAAGCGCGAGAATTTATTTAGAACAACCGTAGTGGTGATTATTTTATCAGTACTGATGGCGATTTTTATTTTAATTTTTGACCAGATTTTCTCAAGGGTTCTTAATATAATTCTCAGATGAAATATTACGTGGTTCATACTTACACAAAGCAAGAAAAGAAAGTAAAAGATATTTTGGTAAAATCAATTGAAAAACAGAATCTCGAACATCTTTTTGGTAAAGATAACGAGGGTCATTATAATGTTATTGTCCCGACCGAACACATTACTAAATTTAAAAAAGGCAAGAGCGCACCGGATGAAGAAGAACGACGATTATATCCAGGATATATTATTGTAGAGATGGAACCGTCCGAGGATAGTTTTAATTTAGTCAACTCAATACATGGTGTTACTCATCTGTTAGGAACAAAAAAACAACCGACCGCGTTGGACGAAAAAGAAGTTATGACAATATTAGACCAGATCGAATCGGGCAGTAAAAAAATGAGACCAGATATACCATTTAAACAAGGCGAACCAGTAAAAGTGACGAATGGACCTTTTATGGGATTTTCGGGTACGGTTGAAGAAATCTTTCCTGAACGACGACGTATTAAAATCATCGTAACGATCTTTGGTCGACCGACACCGATTGATTTAGATTTCTTTGAAGTACAAGCAATATGATATTTACGAATAACCAATGGCTAGACGTTAATAGTACAGGAGTATAATTATGGCGAAAAAAGTATTAGCAGTTGTTCGACTCCAAGCCCCTGCTGGACAAGCTACGCCGGCACCACCGGTTGGTCCAGCATTAGGACAACATGGTGTGAACATTGTAGAATTTTGTAAACAGTTTAATGTAATAACAAAAAACCAACAGTCTGGAATTACAATACCAGTTGTCCTGACAGTTTATAAGGACCGCACTTTTACTTTTATTGTAAAGAATCCCCCGGTTCCGATTCTTTTAAAACAAGCGGCTGGTTTAGCAAAAGGGTCAGGTGAACCTAATCGAACTAAGGTTGGCAAAATAACTCGACAAGCAATTAAAGAGATTGCTATGAAAAAGATGACGGACTTAAATACTAATAAAATCGAATCGGCAATGAAAGTTGTAGAAGGAACTGCTCGTGGCATGGGTTTAACTGTGGAGGAATAATGAACACTCGAAGTAAACGATATCAAAGTTTTGAAGCGAAAGCTAGTGAAAAAACCGCCTATACTTTAACTGAAGCGGTAAAAAAGGTGAAAGAGACGGCTAATGCTAAGTTTAGCGAAACGGTGGATTTGGCAATAAATTTAGGAATTGACCCCAAGAAACAAGACCAGATGGTTCGAGGAACCGTATCGTTACCTTTTGGCAGCGGTAAAACAATCCGGGTTTTGGTTATTACTCGTGGTGAAAAAGAGAAAGAAGCAAAAGATGCCGGTGCCGATTATGCTGGTTTTGAAGAATATATTAACAAGATTAAAGAAGGATGGCTCGATTTTGATGTCATTGTTGCAACACCAGATGTTATGTCGGATGTCGGAAAATTGGGTAAGATTTTAGGCACCAAAGGTCTTATGCCTTCGCCTAAGACTGGCACCGTAACGTTTGATATTGCACCGACAATAAAGAGTCTAAAAGCGGGTCGCATCCAATTTAAGACTGATAAAACTGGTAATGTCCATGCGATTGTTGGTAAAGTATCGTTCGAAGTAGAAAAATTAGAAAAAAATATTTTAGCGGTGGTATCGGAAATTCAGAAGATTAAACCTGCTTCAGTAAAAGGACAATTCTTACGTACGGTAACAATATCTTCATCAATGGGACCAGGATATCATTTAGATACAAAAGAAATCACCGAGTTAGCGCGGAAAGAATAAGAGTAACCACGAATAGCACGAATGAACCGAATACCACGAATTTCACATTTTATAAGGAAGCCAAGAAACCAAGAACATTTCTCTTTTTCCTGTCTTCATGGTTTCTTTATAAACTCTTTTTATTTTATTTGTGTCATTTGTTTGATTGGTGTCATTCGTGGTAAAAAAATTAATTAAAAGGAAATTTAATTATGATAGCACAACACAAAGTCGAAAAAGTTACTGAATTAAAGAAATTAGTCGACGGTGTTAAAGCAGTTTATTTTGCTGATTTAAGCAGAATAAAAGCAACCGAAATTTCTGGTCTACGAGCGAAGTTTAGTGGCATGGGTGTAAAGGTTAAAGTGATTAAGAATCGTTTAACCAAACGAGCACTTAATGAATCCGGTATTTTAGGTATTGAAAGTTTTTTAGAGGGACCGACGGCATTGATTTTATCATACGAAGACGCTTTATCACCAGCTAAGGTCATAAAGGATTTTAGTAAAAAGAACGCGGAACTTAAAATCAAAGGAGCTTATTTAGACCGTTCCGTTTATTTAGCAAATCAGTTTGACTATTTAGCGTCACTGCCTTCGAAACCTGAGCTCTTGAGTGAATTAGTTGGCTTGCTATCACAGCCAGCTCGAGAGCTAGTCTTCATATTTGAAACTGTAATGAGACAGTTTATTGCTGGTTTAGAAGAAATGCAAAGTAAAGGACTTACAAAAGGGGAAGAAAGCCCTAAGAATTAATATTTAGAAATTGAAAATTATTAATTTAATAAAAATGAATATTAAATATATTATGGAGGAAAAATGACCGAAACAAAAAAGAATATTGAAAAGTTAATCGAGTCGATCGGCTCATTAACCGTAACAGAATTAGCTGAGTTAGTATCGGCTTTGAAAGAGAAATTTAATATCACGGCTCAAGCATTTGCACCCGTTGCAGCGGCTGCGAGTACTGGTGCAGCAGCTGGCGGTGCTCTACCCGCGGAAGAAGTAAAAACTGAATATACGGTCAGTTTAGTTTCTGTCGGTGATAAGAAGATTCAAGTTTTGAAAGAACTTCGTGTATTAACCAATCTTGGTTTAAAAGAAGCCAAAGATGTTATTGACAAGACACCTTCCGTCATTAAAGAAAACATAACTAAAGAAGAAGCGGATAAAATCAAGGCAAAATTAGAGGAGGTCGGCGCAAAAGTGGAAGTAAAGTAATTGAAATGAAACCACGAGATTTCACAAGATTAACACAAGAAGAAAAATTAACTACTGAAAACACAGAGAAAAAGATAACCACGAAAGCACGCTGCCATGCACTTGCGAAAGCAAGCAATAAAGAAAACACGAAATCAGAGGTAGTTCTTTCGTGCCCTTCGTGGGCTTTCGTGTCTTCGTGGTGAGAGGTTAAATAACAGTATGGAAATTAAAGATTTTTCTAAGAATCCATCAAGCCTTGAAATTCCAGATTTACTATCGATTCAACTGGAATCATTCCATTCGCTTTTGCAAATTGGTGTAGCGGTAAATGAGCGTAAAAATGAAGGGTTAGAAGCACTCTTTCGTGAAGCGCTTTCGATTGAGGAAACTCGCAAAAACTTTCAATTAGAATTTGTCCGATATGAATTAGGGATGTCAAAATATACCCCTGAAGAAGCGATTGAGAAGATTGTTTCCTACACAGTGCCATTAAAAATTATCTTGCGACTCGTTAAAAAAGAAGCCGACAAAGAAAAAATTAAAGATTTAATTGAAGAAGAAGTATTTTTGTGTGAACTTCCTTATATGACGGACGGCGGCACTTTTATCATAAATGGCATCGAGCGTGTGGTCATCAGTCAATTACATCGTTCACCGGGATTATATTTTTCACGTGAAGGCGACGAGTACTCAGCATTATTAATCCCGTACCGTGGTGCTTGGGCAGAGTTTGTTATTGATAAGAATAATACACTCTGTGTTATTTTAGACCGCCGACGTCGTATTAACGCGGGAACGTTTTTTCAAGCAATGGGTTATTCATATGAAGATGTTTGCAAAATGTTATTTACAGTGGAAGAACGTCCATTAGAGATTGACCATGTTATTGCTAAACCGATTTACGGAGAAAATCAGGTCGTTTATGCTGAAACTGGTGAGGTTGTAAACGAAGAGCTAATCGATTTGCTTAAAACAAAAAATATCAAAAAAGCATATTCGATATTACCAAGCGAAACGGGTGTAGCTATTGTTACAAAAACATTTCATTCGGATAAACGTTTGACTGAAGATGAAGCAATAAAACGTATTTATATTCGGTTGCGTAATATTGTGCCACATTCAACAGCAATCGCAAAAAGTGTGATTTTAGGAACGTTATTTGATGGTAGAAGGTTTGATTTAGGGAAAGTAGGTCGTTATAAACTGTCTCGTCGTATTGGTCGACCACAAAATCCTAACAAAACTAATTTAGAAACAGCAGATTTTTTCATGGTCATTAAAAAATTAATAGAATTTAAAGAATTACGTATTCCACCGGATGATATTGACCATTTGGCAAATCGAAGGGTTAGGCGAGTCGGTGAGCTTTTAGAAAATCAATTTCGGAATTCACTTATGCAATTAGTTCAAAATATAAGGGAGCGGGTTACCTATCTTGATTTAAACAAAGCAACACCTAACGATTTGGTTAACAGCCGGATTGTGGCAAATGCTGTAACCAAGTTTTTTACACAAAACCAACTCTCTCAGTTTATGGAGCAGATTAATCCATTAACCGAACTTACTCATAAACGTCGAATTTCAGCATTAGGACCAGGTGGCTTAACTAAAGAAACTGCTGGTTTTGAAGTTCGTGATGTCCATTATTCCCATTATGGTAAAATTTGCCCAATTGAGACACCAGAAGGTCCCAATATCGGTCTCATTGCGACAGCTGCAACATTTTCCAATATCGATCAGTTTGGCTTTCTCACAACACCTTATTGGAAAGTCAAAGATGGGATAGTAAGTAAGAAAATTGAATATCTAAATCCAGAAGAAGAAGAAGAATTTTGTATTGCGCAAGCTAATTCGCCATTAGATGAAGAAAGAAGATTTGCTTCGAAAGACATCGTTTGTCGTAAAAAGGGTGATGTTATCACCGTCAGCCCAGATAAAGTTGATTATATGGATATAACACCCAAACAATTATTTGCTCCTAGTACAATTATGATTCCATTCTTAGAACACGATGATGCGGACCGAGCATTAATGGGAGCGAATATGCAGCGGCAAGCAGTTCCACTTTTAATTCCTGAGAAACCATTAGTAGCAACTGGTGTCGAAGGGAAATTTGCAGTAGCCTCTAATACTGTTTTAATTTCTAGAATGAATGGAACTGTAATTAAAGTTGATGCAACAAATATTGTATTAAGTACTGAAAGTGGACTTAAAGAATACAAATTAAAAAAATTTCTTAAATCTAATCAATATACCTGTCTAAACCAAAAAACAACTGTCAAACTAGGACAAAAAGTTAAAAAAGGAGATTTATTAGCTGATGGACCTGCAACCGAAGATGGTCAACTTGCTCTAGGACGTAATATTCTTTGCGCATTTATTCCATGGTATGGTTATAACTATGAGGACGCAATTATTGTTTCCGAAGATCTAATTAAAGAAGATCTATTTACTTCAATTCAGATATTAGAATTCGAACTTCAAGCACGAGACACGAAATTAGGACCGGAAGAAATTACCCGCGACATTCCTGGCGTGACCGAAGACGAATTAGTATCTCTGGATGAATTTGGTATCATTAGAGTAGGAGCAAAAGTTGGACCGGGTGATATTTTAGCGGGGAGAATTACACCCAAAGGCGAAACTGAATTTACTCCAGAGGAACGGTTATTAAGAGCGATCTTTGGTGAAAAGGCAGCGAATGTTCGAGATACTTCTTTACGAGTTGAACCGGGTGTTGCAGGGATTGTTATTGACCGCCGCATTCTCACCCGACATTATAACGATACTATGACAAGAAGATTAGAATCAGAAAAAACCGATGACGTTAAAAAACATTATGAGCAACGTAAGAAATTCCTTTTCGAAGTACTTGATTCGAGAATTAGAACAATACTCGTCGGTGAAAAAGCAGATGCTAATATCTATGACAATAAAGGCAAGCTTATCTTAAATGCTGACGAAAAGTTTACCGACGAGTTCTTCATAGAAAATCATCCCTTTAAAATTAGAAATTTAACAAAAGCAACCATTAACCAAAAGAAAATCGAACAAATCGAAATGACTATAGAAGAATATGAAAAAACAATAAAGGCACTTGATAAGAATTTGAAGAGTGAAATCGAGAAATTATCACGTGGGGATGAACTACCTAATGGTGTGCTTAAATCAGTTACCATATTCATTGCTCAGAAAAGAAACCTTGCGGTTGGCGATAAAATGGCAGGTCGACATGGAAATAAGGGGGTAGTCAGTAAAATTTTACCTCGTGAAGATATGCCATATCTTGAGGATGGAACACCGGTTGACATTATCCTTAATCCATTGGGTGTGCCGTCTCGTATGAATATTGGACAAATTTTAGAGACCCATTTAGGCTGGGCAGCAAAAGTTTTGGGATACCAAGCTATTTGTCCTGTGTTCGAAGGAGCCAGCGTTGACGAAATCAAAACTGAATTGAGAAAAGCTGGATTACCTGAAGATGGCAAAGTAATAGTCAGTGATGGTAGAACCGGACTCAAATTTGATAAAAAAGTCGTAGTCGGATATATCTATATGATGAAATTAATACATATGGTTGATGATAAAATTCATGCACGTGCGACTGGTCATTATTCATTAATTACCCAGCAACCATTAGGTGGTAAAGCACAGTTTGGAGGACAAAGGTTCGGTGAAATGGAAGTCTGGGCATTAGAAGCGTATGGTGCGGCTTATACACTGCAAGAGATGTTAACAATCAAATCGGATGACGTCGAAGGGCGTAGCGCTCTATATAATGCATTAATTCGTGGCGAAAATCCTCCGTCGCCAAAAGTGCCAGCATCATTTTCTGTTTTGGTGAAAGAACTCGCTGGTTTGGGACTGGAGTTGATTCCCGAAAAGGAGCGAAAATGATGGAGAAGAGTTTTCTTGATTTTGATGTCTTGCGAATAAAAATTGCTTCACCCGAGACAATCCGAAGCTGGTCCAGTGGTGAAGTTACCAAAGCCGAGACGATTAATTATCGTACCCAAAAACCAGAACGAGATGGGCTTTTCTGTGAACGGATTTTTGGTCCGGTTAATGACTATGAATGTAATTGTGGAAAGTATAAGAAAATTCGTTATAAGGGAATTGTCTGCGACCGATGTGGAGTCGAAGTTACAACTTCAGTAGTTCGTCGTGAGCGAATGGGTCATATTGAATTGGTAATTCCAGTAGCACATACTCTCTTTTATCAAGTGCCACCCGCAAAAATAGCTTTGATTTTAGGGTTTTCCGCTAATGAGATTGAAAGTATTGTTAACTATGAAGTTTATGTAGTATTGGAAAAGGGGAGTTCACCTTATAAGAATTTGGATCTAATTTCGGATGAAGAATATCTTGAAATAAAAAACCAGTATGAAGGCTTAGTGGCAGATACTGGAGCAGGTTCTTTAAAGTACATTTTGAATCGTCTTGATTTAGATGATTTAGCGGCAGAACTACGCGCTAAAATTAAATTAGAGGCATCGAGACGATTTGCGTTGTTACGGCGATTAAGAGTTGTCGAAGCATTCAGAAATTCAGGAACAAAACCGGAATGGATGATTTTAGATGTGCTACCAGTTATTCCGCCGGATTTGCGACCGCTGGTACCTTTAGATGGCGGTCGATATGTAACTTCCGATTTGAATGATTTATATAAGCGTGTTATCGTTCGTAATAACCGTTTAAAACACTTATTAAGCATTAAAACTCCGGAAATAATTTTAAAAAATGAAAAGCGAATGCTGCAAGATGCAATTGATGCTTTATTTAATAATGAGAAAAGAACTCGACCAATTCGGGGTAAAGGTAATCGCCCATTAAAATCGTTATGTGAAATCTTACGAGGTAAACAGGGCCGTTTCCGTCACAATTTACTTGGAAAACGGGTTGACTATTCAGGTCGTTCGGTAATTGTAGTAAATCCCAATTTAAAACTATCCCAATGCAGCTTACCAAAAGAAATGGCGCTTGAATTGTTCAAACCAATTATTATCCATAAATTGGAAGAAAAGAATATTGCGGAAGGTGAAAAGAGTGCTAAGCTCCTTTATAAAATGGAGACTCCCGAGGTCTGGGAAGTGTTAGAGGAAGTGACAAAAGAACATCCGGTGATGTTGAATCGTGCACCGACCCTGCATCGTGTATCGGTTCAATCATTCTTTCCAGTATTATCAGAATACCGTGCCATCGGTATCCATCCAATGGTATGTCCACCGTTTAATGCTGATTTTGACGGTGATACGATGTCGGTCCATGTACCACTAACCCCGGAAGCAGTTTTAGAGTCAGCGGTATTGATGTTATCGTCAAATAACGTACTATCACCAGCACATGGGCGACCTTTAATCGCACCATCACAAGATATTGTTGCGGGTATTTACTATATGACTAAAATGAAATCAGTTCCGAAAGAGGTTACTCGTTACTATGACGATTTTATGGAGGTGCGAGTTGCTTGGGAATTAGGTAAAGTTCAAATCCATACACCAATTCAATTCCGTCTAAAAAAAGAGAAATATGACACCACAGTTGGAAGAGTCCTCTTGAATGAGATACTACCGGATGGATTACGATTTGTTAATGAAACCATGGATAAGGGAAAACTGGTTAATTTAGTTGACCTATGCTATCGAATATATGGTACGAACAAAATGACTGAATTACTCGATATGATAAAAGATTTAGGATTTATTATGGCTACTCTCTCTGGTCTTTCGATTGGTATCGATGATGTAGTAACACCGCCGGAAAAATACCAAATTTTGAAAAAAAGTGATGCAGAATTAAAAAAAGTACTGAATAACTATCAACGGGGTTTAATCACCGATAGCGAAAAGTATAATCTGGTTGTGAATATTTGGACTTTAGCAACCGCTGAAGTCGAAGAAGTATTAATGGCGCGACTCGCGAAAGATCAAGATGGTTTTAATCCGATATATATGCTAATTGATTCCGGCTCCCGTGGTTCGCGTACACAAGCGTCACAGATCGGTGGTATGCGAGGTCTTATGGCAAAACCGCAACGCGGGACAGTTCGTGAAGAAGTCATCGAAACTCCAATCAAAAGTTCATTCCGAGAAGGTGTCTCAGTTTTGGAATATTTTATTTCCACTCATGGTGCGCGCAAAGGTCTAACTGATACCGCATTAAAAACAGCGGAAGCAGGATATCTCACACGACGGTTAGTCGATGTCGCTCAGGGTGTTATTATTTTGATAGAAGATTGCGGGACGATTTTAGGTCAAGAAATATCAGCACTACGTGAAGGCGGTGAAGTTATCGAACCACTATCAGAACGAATCATGGGTAGAATTGCTTTGGATGATATTCGAAATCCATTAACCAATGAGATTATTGTTCGGATGGGTGAAGAAATTACTGATAATATTGCAGAAGAAATCGAAGATTCGGGTCTCGAAACGGTTCGTGTCAGGTCAGTCTTAACTTGTGAAGCACCGGAAGGTCTTTGTGTGAAATGCTACGGACGTAATTTAGCGACTGGTCGATTAGTTGAATTAGGTGAAGCAGTTGGGGTTGTTGCGGCACAATCGATCGGCGAACCTGGTACTCAGTTAACTTTAAAAACATTTCATATCGGTGGAATCGCGACACGTATTGGCGAACAGACCAAAGCAACCGCTAAGTATGACGGTAAAATTAAGTTCGAGGATTTGAAGTTATCAAAACGAAGTGATGGAGAAGTAGTTGCTTTAAATCAAGGAAAACTTATTTTAGTTGGGGATGGACGTGCGTTACCATTTAGTGTTCCGAGAAGTGCAATTATCCGAGTTGAACAAGGTAATACTGTTACAGCTGGAACCACTTTATTTGAATGGGATCCGTATTCGATATACATTAATGCTAATAAAAAAGGTAAGGTCAAGTACGAAGATATTAAATTAGGCGTAACTTTATCTGAAGATATTGATGAACGGTCGGAACGGATTGAGCGAATTATCACCGAAGACCGAGAAAAGCGTTTACACCCACAGATCTTAATCACGGATGAAAGGGGTAATATGATTGAAAGACATTCGTTACCTTCCGGTGCTTATCTAATTGTTGAAAATAACGCCCCGGTTTTACCAGGTGATACTTTAGTAAAATTATTACAAGAATTTGGTAAGACTAAGGATATTACGGGTGGTTTACCAAAAGTTGCTGATTTATTCGAAGCCAAAATTGTCAAAGACGCTGCGATTATATCAGATATCGATGGTACCGTCGAAATTGGTGAAGCTAAAATGGGTATAAGAAAAGTAAAAGTGATTGCCGAAGGTGACACGGTCAAAGAATATGATATTCCATATGGTAAGTATCTTATCGTTGTTAATGGTCAGGACATTAGAGCCGGTGATAAATTATGTGAAGGGTCAGTTGATCCACACGATATCTTACGGGTTAAAGGATGGCTCGCGGCACAGGAATTCTTAACAAACCAAATTCAAGCGGTCTATCGTTTACAGAAAGTAAAAATTAATGATAAACATATATCAGTAATTGTCCGGCAGATGCTCAGAAAAGTAAAGATTGAAGACCCGGGCGATTCGAATTTTATTGAAGGTGAAGTCGTCGAACGGCACAGAGTTTATGAGGAGAATCTTGAATTAACACAAGAAAATTTACGACCAGCTAACTATCATCCAATTCTTTTAGGCATTACGCGTGCTTCGCTTTTGACCGAAAGTTTCTTATCCGCGGCGTCATTTCAGGAAACAACTCGTATTCTTTCCGAAGCATCAATTCAAGGTAAAAAAGATAAGCTGGTGGGATTAAAAGAAAATGTCATTGTTGGTCGGTTAGTTCCAGCCGGAACTGGCTTCCGACAATTTTCAAGCAAAGAAATTATTGAAGAAAAAGAGAAAAAACAGGAGGCGGTATAAAACATGCCAACAATTAATCAGTTAGTAAGAAAAAAACGAATTGCAGACAAAAAAATTACAAAAACAGCGGCCCTGGTGGGTAATCCACAGCAACGTGGTGTCTGTACCCGTGTTTATACAGTAACACCGAAAAAACCAAACTCTGCGTTACGTAAAGTATGTAAGGCGCGTCTCTCTTCTGGTTATGAAGTAACCGTCTATATTCCAGGAGAAGGGCATAATCTTCAGGAACACTCGATCGTCTTAGTGCGGGGAGGTCGTGTTAAAGATTTACCCGGTGTCCGCTATCATGTTATTCGTGGTGTTTTAGATACAGCTGGTGTCGAAAATCGTAAACAAGGTCGTTCTCAATACGGTGCGAAAAAGCCGAAAGCCGCGACTCAAGGAGACAAAAATGTCACGTAAGTTGACGCGCATTAAAAGAACAGTTCATCCTGACCCAAGATTTAAATCACCTTTATTAGGACGATTTATTAATAACCTATTCTGGGATGGGAAAAAAACGGTTGGGCAAAAGGTTTTATATGGTACCATAGCACTAATCGAAAAGAAAACCAAAGAAGATGGTTTTGCTTTATTCCAACGGGCAGTTAATAATGTAAAACCTGTTTTAGAAGTACGTCCGCGTCGAGTCGGTGGTGCGACCTATCAGATTCCGATAGAAGTCGAACCAGAACGCCGTGAAACGTTAGCAGTGAAATGGATTATCCGAGCAGCTCGAGCAAGAGCAGAATATCGAATGATTGATCGGTTAGCTAATGAATTGATTGATGCTTCTAAAAATCAAGGGGTAGCTATTAAGAAAAAGGAAGAAACACATAAGATGGCCGAAGCAAACCGCGCCTTTGCCCATTTCCGTTGGTAATTATTACAACTGACTATATAAAATTATTTAACTGAATAACCTAAAATGTATTATAGTGGCGTCGAATACATTACTGGTTTTGTGTTACAATTACAAAAAGGTTCGGTTACTGGTATTGAAAATCTTCCTCCACCACCGTGTGTAATTGCTGCTAATCATGTAAGTCCATACGATCCTATGTTGATGGTCGCGCAGCTTTATCCTTGGATTAGAAAATATAATAAAAGGATAATGTTCTTAACTAATCCTAAGGTCATTGCATTATTTGGGGCGTTGCATAATACGTTGGGAATGTTTCCAGGAACAAAAACTGGACTGAAAATCGCACTTAATTATTTACAACAAGGAATTCCGGTCTGTATATTTCCGAATCGTGACCGGAAACCAAAACAACTTAAAAAATTTCATCTTGGTCCTGCTTATTTAGCTGCAAAAGCAAATGTGCCGATTGTACCGATTGGTATTAAAGCTAAGGAAGAAGTCTACCCGTCATGGGATGTCGGTAAAATGATAAAGAATTTTTTTTATAAGAAATATTTTATAATTGGGAAACCGTTTTCAGTTAAAAGATTTTCTTCACTTTTTAAAGCAACTGAAGAATTAACTCGCCAAGTGGCAAACCTTATCGATAAAGACGTTCGGGTTAATTAAGCTAAATAAAAAATATTGTAAGTTATAGAATATTATATTAGACCGAATAACCTTTGTAGGCGTAAACGTAAAACTAAGAAAAATGCTTCATAAACAATATGTTTTGACATTTTAGATGTACCGACCCGTCGTTCGACAAAAATAATCGGTATTTCTTTTACCTTAAATCCATTTCGCCAGATCATAAAATCAATTTCGATTTGAAATCCATAGCCATCAGATTTTAACTTATCTAAGTTTATTCCTGCAAGTGCCCTTCGTGAGTAACATTTGAAACCAGCGGTTAAGTCACGAACTGGACAACCAGTAACAATACGTGCATACATACAGGCAAAGAAACTTAAGAGTAATCGTTTCATCGGCCAGTTTACAACTGATACACCGTTACAGTATCGCGAACCAATTATCAAATCATATTGACTTTTTAATTCAATAAACCTTGGCAAGTCATTTGGATTGTGCGAAAAGTCAGCATCCATTTCAAGACAATAGTCATAATCATGTTCGAGCATATATTTAAAGCCGGTAACATAAGCAGTCCCTAATCCCATTTTGCGGGGACGTGCTACAAGGTGTAGCTTGGAATTATTTGCCATTAGATTTTTAATAATTTGGGCGGTTTTATCCGGCGAGTTATCGTCAATTATCAGGATATCCAATTCTAGAGATTGCTTTAATACAGTTTCGATTATCTTTTCAATATTCTCCGATTCATTATAGGTTGGTATAATAACTAAGCCCTTTCGCATCATTAAATAATATTTATAAATTAAAAAATGTCAAGAGAAGTGAAAAAATTAAATGATTGTCCTAAACCATTCGACAGTCGGTGTTAGACCATCACGAAGTTTAACTTCAGGCTGCCAATTTAGTTTAGTTCTTGCCAAATTAATATCCGGTTTTCGCCGTTTTGGATCGTCTACCGGTAGAGGCTCATATTTTATTGAAACATGTGCTTTAGTAAATTCAATAACTAAATCAGCGAACTCTAACATATTAAATTCATCGGGATTACCTATGTTTATCGGTCCAGTTTCGCTTGAATCTAACAATTTAATCAAACCATTAATCATATCCGTAATATAACAAAAACTTCTCGTTTGTTGACCATTACCGTAAATTGTTAATGGTTCATTACGTAACGCCTGGCAAATTAAATTCGGTACAATCCGTCCATCATTCGCACGCATACGCGGTCCATAGGTATTAAAAATCCTAGCTATTTTAACATCGAGTTTTAGATAACGGTGATAGGTCATTGTTAAAGCTTCAGAAAAACGTTTGGATTCATCATAAACCGCCCTTGGTCCGATCGGATTGACATTTCCCCAGTATTCTTCGACTTGTGGATGGATTAGCGGATCACCGTAAACTTCCGATGTTGATGCCAATAAAAACTTTGCGGAGTTCTTATAAGCTAAGTCCAATAATCGATGAGTACCATAAGAACCGCTTTTAAGAATTTGCAATGGAACACGATAAAAATCTTTCGGGCTTGCTGGTGATGCAAAATGAAGCACCGCATCAATTTTTTCATTATATTCAAACGGTTCCGAAACATCAGTTTTTATAAGCTGGAAATGATGGTTGTTAAAAAGGTGTTTAATATTTCGTTCATGACCAGTTATGAAACTATCAACGCAAACAACATCAGCGTCTTGACTAATAAAATAATCACATAAGTGTGAACCAATAAATCCAGCACCGCCGCTAATTAAAACTTTCATTTTGTTATTCATAAAGCGTTAATTTATCGACCGATGCTTTGATAAACAAATCCGAGGGTTTTCATTATTTTGGGGTCATAGATATTGCGACCATCGACAATTATCGGTAGTTTCATTTGTTCCTTTATTTTATTTAAATCCAATTCCTTGAACTCTTGCCATTCGGTAATAATTGCTAGCGCATCGCTGTCTTTAGCAACTTCGTAAGAATTTTGGCAATATTCAATATCGAATATAATTTTTTTAGCATTATTCATTGCATGAGGATCATAAGCTTTTATCTTAGCACCCGCGGTTTTTAGTTTACTGATAATGTCAATTGATGGGGCAAATCGCATATCATCGGTGTTTGGTTTAAATGCTAATCCCAAAATACCGATCTGTTTTCCACGTAGGTTCCAAAGCGAGCTTTCAATCTTTTTGACAAAGCGCTCTTTCTGTTCTTCATTAATATTTTCGACTTCTTTGAGTAACCGATAATCATAACCAAGTTCATGCGCAATCCGGATAAACGCTTTTAAATCTTTCGGAAAACAAAAACCACCATAACCGATACCGGCGGATAAAAAATGTTTACCGATTCTTTTATCAAGACCCATCCCTTCAGCAACTTTCTCAACCGATGCATCGGATAATTCACAAATAACCGAGATTGCATTGATAAATGAAATCTTCATTGATAAGAATGCATTAGAGGCGTGTTTGATGAGTTCGGCGCTTTTGATATCGGTTACTAAAATTGGTGCGTTGATAGGTTTATAGATATCGAGCATTATTTCTTTTGCTTTATCGCTTTCGACACCGATGACGACTCGGTCAGGGTTTAAAAAGTCGGAAACCGCGCTACCTTCACGTAAAAATTCTGGATTAGATGCGACATCAAATGGAATATTATTTTTGTTGTAGCGGGTGATTGTTTCTTTTACCCATTCACCGGTCTTGACCGGGACGGTTGATTTTTCGACGATGATTTTATAATCGTTCATTGCCGAGCCGATTTCTTTGGCGACATTCTCAACATAGGATAAATCCGGTTCGCCAGTATCTTTTGGTGGTGTCCCAACTGCGATGAATAAGACGGTCGAGTCTTTAACTGCTTCACTAATTTTTGTTGTGAAATGAAGTCGTCCCGCTTTTACATTAGTTGTTATCAATTCAGCTAATTTTGGTTCGTAGAACGGCACTTGACTATTTAAAAGCATACGGATTTTCTCTTCATCATTGTCAACACAGATTACATTATGACCGATATGAGCAAAACAAGTACCAGTCGTCAAGCCAACATAACCAGTGCCAATCATTCCAATATTGAAAGATTTCATAATCCGATTATAAAAGGTTTAAATAAAAAGTCAATATATATTCGATTTTAACCACTAATAACACAAATAAACGAATTTCACGAATGAAGCATATTCATAAGGAATCAGGAAACCGGGAGAAAGGATGGCTATTCCTTCCTGCAATCTTAGTCTCTTTATAACAAAGACTTGTTGTATTCGTGTTATTTGCTGAATTTGTGCAATTCGTGGTAATCTTTACTTAACGTGTAATTATAATTTTTGAGCATTGACAATCTTAAATTTTCTAATTATATTAAAATACGTGAAAATTATAACAATTCCAATTTATTTTAATATAAAGACTACCACGAATTGCACAAATTCAGCAAATAGCACGAATAAAAGATTTTTTCAACTTCAATTAATCATTCGTGGCATTCGTCTATTAGTGTTATTCGTGGTTAAACTTCGGAGGAAATTATGGAAGTTTTAGAATCTGGTTTAGGCGAATTATTCCAAAAACCTGACGTTTGGGGTTTCAGGGAATGGGTGCATAAGAACAAAGATAAAACCCTTATTTCAAAATTAATGAGCGAGAAGGAAGCGGTTGCTAAATTTATAAGTGATGGTGATTATTTAGGCACTGAGCTTTATGGCACAGTCCGCGCGCCAATGTCTCTAACCCGAGAAGTCATCCGTCAAGGTAAAAAACATCTGAAATTAGCCGGACAAGGAATTCATGAAATTGATTTACTTTTAGCCGCAGATTTGGTGGATACACTTGATATTACTTATATTGCCTGGGAAGTATATGGCATTTCCAGTATTTTAAGACGCGCAGTGGAAAGCGGACGCGTTAAAACTGCCGACTGGTCAAATGGTGCGATTACCTGGCGATTCAAAGCTGCTTCAATGGGTATCCCTTTTATTCCTACTCTTTCAATGCTTGGAACCGATACTTTGAAATATAGTTCGGCTAAAGTTGTAAAATGTCCATTCACTGGTCAAAAAGTTGCTTTATTACCAGCATTATTCCTAGATGTTGGGTTAATCCATGTTCACCGTGCGGATAAATATGGTAACTGTCAGATTGATGGTATTTCTGGTTTTGCGTTTGAACTTGCCCGGGCAAGTAAGAAATTAATCGTCAGCGCTGAGCAAATTATCGATACCGAAGAGATTAAGAAATATCCCGAACATACAATTATACCTTATTTCTTAGTTGATGCAGTAGTACATGCACCGTACGGTTCGCATCCGGGTGAGATGTGTTATATGTATTGGCGAGATGAAGAACATCTTAAAAATTTCTTAGAAGATTCAAAAGATGTAGCAAAAACCAAAGCGTACATGGATAAATATATTTTTGGACCGAAGAATCATGATGAGTATATTAAGTTGGTCGGTATTGACCGATTAAAGAAACTTGAAACGATGATCGGAGGTCGCTAATGTCTCAATACAACGAAACAGAATTTTTAATTTGTGTTGCTTCACGATTAATGCAAGACCGAACGATCGCTTTTGTCGGCACCGGAATTCCAATGCTTGCTGCTTCTTTAGCCAAAAAGATGCATGCACCAGAATTAGTAGTTGCATTTGAGTTTGGCGGTATGGGGGCGAGTTTAGATAAACTGCCATTAGGCGTTGGTGATTCGCGGACGTTCCACAAAGCAGTAATTGCAAGCGGAATTTGCGATGCGATGGAAACTGCCCAGCGTGGTTTTGTGGAATACGGATTCTTAGGTGGTGCGCAGATTGATATGTACGGTAATTTGAATACGACCGTGATTGGCAAATATTGGCCACCCAAAGTCCGGTTACCAGGTTCGGGTGGCGCAAATGATGTAGCCTCGCATTGCTGGAAAACAATTGCGATTATGCGTCAACACGATAATAAGCGGTTTGTTAAAAAATTAGATTTCGTGACAACTCCTGGTTATTTAACCGGACCTCAAGCAAGAGAAGAAGCAGGGCTACCACCCAATACCGGTCCATATCGCGTTGTCAGCAATTTAGGATTGATGGGTTATGACGAGAAATCAAAGCGAATGATGCTTTTATCAACTAATCCAGGTATAACGGTCGAACAAGTGATACAGAACACCGAATTTGAAATGCTCGTTGCGGATAAGGTAACGGTAAATGCTGAACCGACCGCTAAAGAACTCGAAATATTACGCAGAGATGTTGACCCAGATAAACTATATATATAGATATGAAAAACCAAAAGCTAAAAATTAAAAACACATATTAAATATGCAAATATTTTTGGTTTGTGTTTTTGGTATTTGATTTTTTATATTTAATTTTATATGATGAACATCGTTGATGGTCCAAAATTAGAATCAAAATACGACACCTTTCGAACTAATGTTTCGGAATTTGTTCGTAAAGAAATCGCTCCTTGCGCCTCAGAGATTTATCGAAATGAAGAATTTCCAATCGATATTATTAAAAAACTTGCTGGCAAAGGGTATCTTGGAATCCCGTATCCGAAAGAATACGGCGGTTTAGGTTTAGATTATCTGAGTTATGCGATTGCGGCAGAAGAGATTTCACGGGTTTGTGCTTCAACCGGTTTGACTGTTTGCGCACATACTTCATTGGGAACTTATCCGATTTATCGGTTTGGTACGGAGGAACAAAAGAAAAAATATGTTACGCAATTAGCTTCTGGCAAATTCTTAGGAGCGTTCGGACTTACTGAACCTAATGCCGGTTCGGATGCGGCAGCAATTGAGACTACTGCGAAAAAAACAACCGATGGATATATCCTTAACGGTACAAAACGGTTTATTACTTCAGCAGAATATGCTGGTACGGTTGTCGTTGCAGCAACTTTGGATAAATCGCTCGGAGTAAAAGGTATCACCTGCTTTATTGTCGAGACCGGCTTTAAAGGTTATTCGATTGGACAAAAAGAACATAAACTTGGATTGCTGGCTTCTAATACAGTTGAATTAATCTTTGAAGATTGTTTTGTGCCAAAAGAAAATCTTTTAGGTCAAGAGTTTGATGGTTACAAGATTTTTATGGAAACTTTGGATGGCGGTAGAATCAGTATCGGTGGACATGCTTTGGGTATCGCCCAAGGTGCATTAGATGTCGGTTTAGCGTGGCTCTCAAAACACCCGATGAAATCACAACAAGTTTCAAAAATTATTGCAGATGTGACTACTCATATTTATGCCACTCGGTTAATGGTTTATGACGCTGCAATGAAAAAAGATGCTGGTATTCGAGTTGACCAGGAAGCAGCAATGGCAAAACTGTACGCATCAGAAGTTGGAACTTGGGCAGCAGGGGAGATGATGAGATTGATTGGTCTTGAGAGTTTAACTAAAGATTATCCAGTAGAACGGTTTTATCGCGACGCCAAACTGTCGGAAATTGGTGAAGGAACTTCAGAAATTATGCGACTAATTATCGCACGCGAAATGATAAAGAAATTTAAAGGCGAAGAAAAACCAGATGTATTTAGAAAATGACGAAACCACGAGATTTCACAGATTTTCACCAGATTATTTTCTTGTGTCAATCTTGTGTTAATCGTGTGGTTAATTTTAAGAGGTGAAATATGAATTTTGATTTAAGTGAAAATCAGAAAATGATTCAAGATATGATGCGGAAATTTGCTAAGGAAGAATTAGAACCAAAAGCAGCTGATTTCGATAAAACCGGTGAATTTCCGTCAGTGAATATTAAGAAACTGGCAGAATTGGGTATTTTGGGAATGGTTGTGCCTGAACAATATGGCGGTGCTGGTTTTGATTTTGTCAGCTTGGCTATTGCCATCGAAGAAATCTCAAAAGGATGTGCATCGACTGGTGTGATTGTTGCAGTGCATAACTCATTAGTCTCTTACCCAATTTTAAATTGGGGTACCGAAGAACAGAAAAAGAAGTATTTACCCAAAATGGCAACAGGGGAGAAGCTTGGCGCATTTGCCTTGACTGAACCGAATGCCGGGTCTGACCCGGGTAGTCTTGAAATGACGGCGAAACTGGATGGTAACAATTATATTCTTAACGGCACAAAACGATTTATTACCAATGCGGGTAAAGCGGATGTCTTTGTTGTGATTGCAACTACGGATAAAACCAAAGGCAATAAAGGGATATGTGCTTTTATCGTAGACCGAGATGCACCGGGTTTTTCAGTTGGCAAACACGAGGACTTGATGGGACTTCGAGCAACTGCCAATACAGAATTAATACTTGAAGATTGTAAAGTCCCAAAAGAAAATTTATTGGGACAGGAGGGGCAAGGATTAAAACTGGCGCTCGGTGTATTAGATGTGAGTCGAATTGATATCGGCGCCCAGTCAGTCGGTATTGCCCAAGCCGCTTTGGACAAATCAATTGTATATGCCAAAGAAAGAAAACAGTTCGGTCGAGCGATTGCTGAGTTTGAACTAATTCAAGCTAAGTTAGCAGAAATGGCATTGAAGATTCAAGCTGCCCGTCTTCTGACTTATAATGCAGCGTTTATGAAAGACAAAGGTGCGACGCGTTTCTCGCAGGAATCATCAATGGCAAAATTATATGCCGCAACAATTGCAGTCGAAGTAACAAGAGAAGCGGTTCAGATATTCGGCGGTTACGGATATTCCAAAGACTACGCAGTTGAACGGTATTACCGTGAAGCAAAGTGCATGGAAATCTATGAGGGAACATCTGAGATACAAAAGATTGTTATTGCAAGAAATCTTTTAAGTTAATAATATATTGGAGGAGATGTGAAAAATAGAATATATCTTTTATTAACAATAGTTATATTTGGTGTTTTAACATTTTTTATACAGGCGAAAGCCGATGAATTACCGGATTATTTTATCTGTAATTACTGGTATGATTCAAACGATGACGGTTATTTAGATGACGACGAATATGTCGGAATAAAAGATGCTTTTAGTACGGTAACCGACAGCTTGATTACATTTGTCGGGTATTTTTATGACCAAAAAGGGAAAGAGATTGGGCTAAAACTTTACCAGCCAAATGAGACAGTATATAGTGATAGAACTGCTGAAGCTGAATATGACCCGCTTCATATTCAACGTTGGTGGTACAATGTTAAAAATTTGGCAAATGCTGACACAGGCAGATGGATTGCAAAATGGTATTTGGAAGATGTAATTCAAGCTACAAAAACATTTATGATTAGTAAACCAGCAAGTGATTATAAAATTAATGAAGATTGGCTGGATATGTTTGATGAGTATTTAAGCGATGATGAAAACACAGAGGATTTTTTTGCTTGTAATAAATGGGTGGATAAAAATAACGATGACCTTATAGACCGAGATGAATTTATTGGGGAGAAAAAGTCATTTAATGCTGAAATTGACACGACGATAACATTTGTTTCATATTGGCACAATAAAAAAGATAGTACAATTAAGATAAAAATTTATAGTCCAGATAACGAACTGTGGTTTGAGGATACTGCAACAGTTGAATATGAGCCAATTCATATTCACCGGTGGCCGTTTAATGTTATGACGATGGTATCTAAAGGCGGATTAGGAAATTGGGATGTTAGATGGTACTTAAATGGTGAATTCATGTATTCAATTACGATTGATATTAATAAGGAGGACTGATGAAAAACATATCATATCTTTTTGTAATATTAATTTTGCTTGGCATATTCACAAAATCTCAGGCATTACCTGACTACTTCATCTGTAACTCTTGGGAAGATAAAAACAGCGACGGGTTATTAGACAACGATGAATTTGTTGGGATAAAAGATACGTTTAGTATTGAAGATGATTCAGTTGTCGCCTTTGTTTCATATTGGCACAGCGCCAAGGGTAAAAATGCTATAATAAAACTTTATGACCCGCAAGGGTATTTCTGGACCTCGGACTCAGGTGAGATTATGTCCGATGAATATGTTTTTCAATGGCCATATTATGTTAAGACCATGGCAGAAGAAGGCGGATTAGGTAATTGGACTGCAAAATGGTACTTAGATGGTAACTATGCTAATGAAATTACTGTTAACATCTATAAGAAATTTCAATCGACATATCTTAGACCACAATTTTTTATCTGTAAATATTGGTCGGATTTAAATAAAGATGGATTTATCGCAAGTGACAATTCTGAATTTATTGGTATTAAAGATACATTTCAGGTAGAAAAAGATTCTACAATAGCATTTGTTTCTCATTGGTTTTATAAAACA
>Ga0315274_10001139_pt1 | contig 41209 bp, 38 predicted proteins | sample YL17G02_20_MG_FD_203700 | JGI IMG/M metagenome (GOLD analysis project Ga0315274, IMG submission 203700) | Sediment microbial communities from Yellowstone Lake, YNP, Wyoming, USA - YL17G02_20 | ecosystem: Environmental > Aquatic > Freshwater > Lake > Sediment | place: USA: Wyoming | collected...
AATAATTAGTAATGCCAACTCGGCACCTTCTTTTAAGTTGCTGCCAAAAGATTCTTTACTACCCGAAGGCCATTTCGCATTATGAATGCTTTTAATCCCTTCGTTCCGGTAGAAATATCCTTGACCGCTATTTGAATCAACCGATTCACGCGCGTTTTTTCCATCGCCCCTTTTCACAATCTCAGCATGATACATTTCTTCTGTAATGTGAGGAATAAAAGGGGATGCCATTTTTAAAATGTTTAAAAAACTTTGATAAGCGGCGTGCTGAGCAGAAATCTTTTCGGTCATTCTTTCTTTATTGTCCGAACTTATAGAAAGTCTCCCTTTCGCAGTTTCTAAATAATTATCACAAAATTCTGACCAGAAGAAATCTTCGAATAGTCGTCTGGCCTGCGAATATTCATAATTTTGGAAGGCCTCTGTCATTTTTTCGGACGTTTCTAAGGATCTCTGCACGATCCATTGATCAAACACTTCTAATTTGCTTTCCGAAAACTCCACTCTCGGGTCAAAATCCTGTAACTTACTTAAAACCAACTTGCCGGCGTTGTAAATTTTTGTGACTAATTTCTTTCCTTTTTCAACTTCCTTCTCATCAAAATTTGCATCTCTTCCCAAGGTCGCACCGAACATCGCGTAACGAACAGCATCTGCGGATTCTTTTGCAATCAACTCTTCTGGCTTATACTTTCCACCTCCTGTTTTTTTGCTAATTTTTTCCCCTTTTTTTAGTAAAAGATGGCCAGAAATCATCAAATTTTCCCATGGCACTTCGTTATGCCTGTATAAGCCCATTAATATTGAATAAACGGCCCAGGTCCTTATTATGTCATGCCCCATTGGACGCAAAGACATAGGATATAACTTGCCTTTCAACGATCCATTAAGCTGATTATCGTTATTAATGTCTGGCGTTAACGAAGATGTAAACCATGTGTCTAAAACGCTCTTTTCTGGAACTAACCTACCCTTTCCGCAACTGTGGCAGCTATGGTCACCCTTTTCTGCCTTGGGGTCTAGGGGAAAATCGCTTTCATCGGGAATCACAACATTATCACAATTATCACAATTAAAAACCGGAATAGGAATGCCGTAAAATCTCTCTCTGGAAATACACCAGTCCCACCTCAAATTAGATACCCATTCTTCATATCTTTTTTGCATGTAAGAAGGATACCAGTTTATCTTATTTCCGGCCCTCAAAAGATCTTCTTTCATATCAAGCATTTTCACAAACCACTGAGTTGTCGGCAGAAACTCAATTGGGGTATCGCACCTTTCGTGAACACCGACATCGTGCTTGATTTCTCTCTCTCCTTTTATAAAGTCGCCTTCCTTGAGATTTTCAACGATCATTTTGCGAGCGATATCCACAGTTTTTCCATTGATATCAGGAAGTTCGTCTACATTTTGTAATTTCCCGTCCTTGTCTATAATAATTCTCTCCTTCAATCCATATATTTTTGCCCAGTATATGTCTGTTTCATCTCCATAAGTACAACACATAACTGCGCCACTGCCTTTTTCTATTTCAGCTTTATCGTCTGATAGAATAGTCACTTCTTGCCCTAGCGGGGTTCTAACCTTTTTTCCTATGAGTTGCTTATACCTTTCGTCTTCCGGATTTACAAACACTGCTGAGCAGGCAGGAAGCAATTCGGGTCTTGTTGTAGAAATTATCAAATTCTGATTGTCTTCAGTCTTAAACAGCAGGTCGAAAAAAACGGCTTCTTTTTCTTTATCTTCTTTTTCGGCTTGCGCAAATGACGTATGACATTCGGGACAATATAAAGTGGGAGCATTCTTTTTGTAGATAAGTTTCTTCTCATAAAGCTCCTTAAACACCGACTGCGCCATTTTTTGCACTTCGGGAGAAATTGTAGAATATTCAAGTCTCCAATCCACGCTAAGACCAATTGATTTCCAAAGATCTTCGTAGATTTTCTTATATTTTTCAGTGATATTTAAGCAGGACTCGACAAATTCACCAAGTTCCATATCTTGTCCTTTTACTCCCATCTCTTTCTCGGCTAATCTTTCTGTGGGCAAACCATTGTTATCGAACCCCTGCGGGTATCTTATATTTGATCCTTCCATTCTTTTAAACCGTGCTATGACTTCTGCTTGAATATAAGAAAAAATGTGTCCCATATGCAAAGCTCCCGAGATAGTAGGAGGCGGCGTATCCACCGTGTAAAGGGGTCCTGGTTGTTCAGGATTAAACTCATAAACCCGCTCTCTTTCCCAGAAATTCTGCCAATAAAACTCCTTTTCATTGGCATTGTATCTTTCTTTTTCTTGAGAAGTTGGTCGCATTTCCTTTTTCATTTTAATATCTCCTTTATTTTCTGGAATGTCAGTATTGGCCTGAGAATAAAATTTCTTTTTCTCGTTTATAGACGGATTAGGCTCCTTTTCTTCTTGTGCTTGATTTTCAAAAGAAAACTCTTTTCCCATAGTATTATTTTATCCCAAACTTATTTTTTATTTTCATCTATCACATGAGGCATTCCTTTGTTTACAATTATAACAAGTTACGCATTGATTTTTTGATTGTAACTTGTTTAAGGGTACCATATTTTTCCTTAAATGTAAACACGCTATTTAATTTTTAAAGAACTCTTAATTCGTTAAATTACAGCACTGATTTGATTTTTAATCATACTAGACAAAAACTAATTTGTCAATATTTGAGTTGATTTGTTACAATGTCCGCCCAGGCTAAGCTATTGCGCCATTATAAGGATAGCTTTCGACATTTCGCTAGAAAAATCATAAAAACTAGCTTAGAGATGGAATTAAAAGTTTTAATTTTATATCATTTTTTTGCATTGTTTTAATAAAGCTAGATTTAAAAATGACAAGAAGTTTCTTGTCATTTTTTTTCTGTAGCGATTTTATCACATTTGTTTATTCGGCCTCTGCATTTTGTGCGTTGATTATCAAGCAATTTGCAAACATGATGAAACCGCTGATTTTTGTTAGAGAAAAAAATATAGAAATGTGGGCAGAGCCCCATATCAATTTTATTCTCTTGAATTTTATAAAAAAGAAATAATTGTTCGTCCGGAGAATAAAAACTCAACTCATTCTTAGAAATATTGACATTAATCACAATTTCATTCAGTTTTGTCGCCCTTCTCTCTACTGTTTTGAGTTTTCTTAAATCTTCTAAATGTCCTCTGATTTTTATTTCTTTGAACAACTCGTTTATGAAAGTCATAGGAACCTCCTTTAGGGTGCATTTGAGGCATAATGCGCCTCTATACTAATAAACCAAATATAATATTCTAAATGCATAAAGTCAAGCTTTCGCTTTTCTGGCAGTTTTTATTGAACAAATACAGAAAAAATTTGAATTAATCTAATTATTGCCAGAGATAGATTTACAAGATTAAAAGCGGGTTTAATTTGATTTTAAGCAGATATTTGGAGAATAAAATCGGCTGTGGATAAGTTTTGTCGGGAAATGCTTGACAAGATTTTGGAAGGTGGGTAAAATAGAGGCAATTTCATAATTTAGCCTAAAAACGGGCTAAATACACGCCAGGTAGTGAAAATTCGATAACGATTATGTTCTATTATGTTTATCTATTAGAAAGCATAAAGTACGGTAATCTTTATATCGGTTATACGGGTGATTTGAATAAAAGGCTAAAAGAACATAATCGCGGCTTAAATTTTTCCACAAAACCACATAGACCCTGGAAGCTGATTTTCTACGAAGCTTATCGTAATGAAAAAGACGCCAAGCGAAGAGAGAATTATCTAAAAACTAGTCAAGGTGGTCGATTATTAAAACGGATGCTCAAAGAATATTTTTATTCAAAAAAAGAGATTAAATAATCGAATTTCTACTACCCGGCATGGTTTTAAACAAAGCCAATCTTATTGGTATATTAATAGCCGCAATCCCCATATTGCTTATCGTGCTGATTTGGCTGTTTCAGCGATACTATCGCAAGTAAGCTGAGCAAAGATGATTTTAGGCATGCGAATAGCGCAAAGTCCCACACAGCGGGACATTATGCGAATGCGCCCATGCGAATAAATATTAAAGTCATTTTCGCTCAGTTTATAACTGAAAGTTCTTTAAATAAATATCTTTGTATGGAGGTGAGAAAATGATTCTTCCAATTGAAAGTAACGTGTATGTAGAAACGGAAAGGCTACCGCGTATCGCGACTAAGCCAGAGAGAAAAACGAGCATATTTAAAGAATTGAAGATGCACTCCCGAAGAATCGGAGTAATCCTCTTAAATGCTTTTTTTGGCCATACCTGGATTTATTTCTTAATCGGTCTTGCAAACAAGTACATTTTCAACAAGCCGATCAAGTCCATTTTTATGCTTTACCCGGCAAACGAAAAGTATACCAAGGCATATGTCTACCTATGGTATGCCCGAAGCATGAAATGGAAGCCCCGGTTAGTTGGCCTTCTGAAGCAGAATGAAAAATGGGGATTTATTTTCGGGATTTCCGCGACCGAGGAAGACTTTGCCAACCCCGAAAATATCAGCAATCTCAAAAAGGTAGAGGCGAGGCTTGAACGTATAAAGATTCTCCTTGGCGCAGACCAAAAAACCTTTGCGGGCATTTTGCCCGGTATATTTTTCTCCAAAGGGATTGTAGCTAATCCCATAGAAAGAGACGTGACTGTTAAAGCCGTGATTCAAGCTCTGGGTAAGATAAGAGCGAACGAAGGATTGCCATTGGATGTAACGGTGATAGTTCTTGGTGGCGAAGGATTCATCGGTTCTACACTAAGAAAAGTTGGAAATAGCATCTATGGCAATTTTTATTCTCTTGACATGGGAGAGGAAGAACACTTTCTCGCATTAACGGAGAAGTTGAGAGGGAAGCCGATTATTCTCCTTAATGTTACAAAGAAGGGCGCTTTGTCCTTTTATACCCCTTACCTTTGGCCCGAAGTGGTCGTGGTGAACGAAGTTTATCCCGAGCCCAACGATAAAGAACTGGCCGATATAAAGGCCAGGGGCGCCACCTGTTACCATATCATAGGCACCAAAGGCAAGGCTTGGCCAGGATTCCCTCGTGGCTACGCGGGCGGAATTCCCTGCTGCGCATCTTTTTGGCCTCAGGACGGAAGGGGCTACGATGTGCTAATCAAAAAACTGTAGCAAAATCAGGGGATGTCTGTTAATTAACAGACATCCCTTTTTCAATACTTAAAAAATGCTATAATTTAAGTAGTCAATACATACGGATTTTAACTATAATATTATGTCAAATGTTGATTTAATAAATGCCGCTTTAATTTTAGTTATTTTTATTTATTTATCTTTAGCGGCGCTTATATATTTTAGGGGTAAAGATAGAAAAGTATCTTATTCTTACATCACTGTAATTTCAGCGGTGATATTTTGGACTCTCGGTATGATTTTGTATAGATCTGCGTCAGCCGAGAACTCTTTATTTTTATGCCGGATTTTATATGTTTTTGCAACATTTACAGCGAGTAGTTTTTTTATATTTTCTTTTATCTTTCCTCGCGGTAAACTCCCTTCTTGGTGGAATATAATCATCGCGACTCTATCAAATCTGTTTATTATCGCTTTAGTTTTACTGCCGAATGTGATTATAAAATATGTAAATATTAGAATCGGTCAGGAAAAAGAAATAATTTGGGGCCCTTGGTATTTTATTTACGTTATATATATCGCTGGTTTTTTTTCTGCCGGCTTGCTCAATCTATTTAGGAAATATTTAAAAGAAAAAGAGGCTGTAGTTAAAATTCAGCTCAAATACGTTTATTGGGGATATTTTCTTGGTTCTAATTTAGCCATGGCAACTAATTTATTAATGGTATGGTGGGGCGATTTTAGATTGAATTGGGCTGGACAAATCCTTTCTGCCTTTATGGTTGCCTTCACCGTCTATGCAATCGTAGCTCACCGTCTTATGGATATTAAACTCGTGGCGCGCCGCTCTACGGTCTATCTGGCTTCGTTGCTAACAGTATTTCTGCCTGCTATCGCAGTTTTATACATCATTGATAATTTTTTTCCAGACTTTCTTATTTCCGCAAGCCTAATTCTTTTGGTTGGAGCTGTTTCTGCTTTTCCTTCTGCCCGTAACTATTTCTATCGTCTCGCCAATAAATATTTTTTCACCTCGCTCTATGACAGCGGCCAGGTGATAAGCTCGCTCACCGACAAACTTCGCTCAACCCTGGAACCTTATAAAATTTACTATTTCATCGCCGACGCCCTCAAGGGTGCGTTCCATTCCAAAGCTGTCGGGATTTTGACCTTTAATGAAAAAAGTGATGACTATCTGGTTCAATATAACGACGGGTTTAATTTGGACGGCCAAAAAAAATTTCCCAACGACCGGCCGCTTCAGGCAAAATTCGCCAAGCAAAACAAAGTCCTGGTCGTGGAAGAAATAAAAAAGGAAATGGTTGGCGATTCGGCCGTGACGGTTGAAATGCTAAAGGGCCTGGGAGTAGAAATTTTGGCGCCGCTTAATGTTAAAGACAAAACCATCGGGCTGATTGCGCTTGGCGCCAAAGAGTCCCGCGATATGTATAACGACGAGGACCTGCGGGTGCTGGAAACCGTCGGGGCGCAGGCGGCCATTTCAATTGAAAACGCCCTGCTTTATGAGGAAACCAAAAATTTTACGATCACGCTGAAACAGGAAGTGGAAAAAGCCACGGCCGAGCTGCGGGCGGCCAACGAGGAGCTAAAAAAACTTGACCAAGCAAAATCCGATTTTATTTCCATCGCTTCCCACCAGCTGCGCACCCCGCTTTCTTCTATCAAGGGTTTTGTCTCCATGATGCTGGAAGGAACCTACGGGGAGGCGCAGGGGCAGCTGCGCCAAAAATTGGAAGATGTTTATGATAGCAACGAGCGGCTGATTAAATTGGTGGACGCGCTGCTGGATCTCTCGCACATGGAGGGAGGAAAAATGGAATTTAATTTTACTAAAGTTAATTTTTCGGAAATGTTGGCCAGTGTCGTTGAAGAGCTGAAAGTGCAGGCGGAAAAAAAGAAATTAAATTTTGAATTTGCCAAACCAAAAGAAAGTTATTTTGTCCGGGCCGATGAGCAGAAATTGCGCCAAGTGGTTTTGAATTTAATTGATAACGCCATCAAATATACCGAAAAAGGCGAGGTTGAAGTTTGGCTTGGCCGAACCGACGGTTTTGTGGAATTTTCGGTGAAAGACACGGGCCTTGGCATGACCCAAGCGGAAATTGCTAATTTGTTTCAGAAATTTGTCCGCGGCCCTAACGCCCCTCGTTTGCACGCGGAAGGAGCAGGCATCGGGCTTTACGTGGCCAAGCTTTTGATGGAAGCGCACAAAGGTCAAGTTCGGGCTGAAAGCGAAGGGGAAGGCAAAGGGAGCACGTTTTTTGTGAAATTGCCGGCGTGGGTTTGATATGTTGACAATCAAATAAATTTTGTTATATTATAGTTAGCTCTTTAAGTTCTTAAGAGCTAAAATAACACGAAAGGAGGGGAAAATGGAAGCTGGCAAGATAAAATGGGACGCTTTTGATCCAAAGATCTTGAGCACGGAAGAAGAAAAACCCGCCAGTGTGAATTTGACTGGCAGGTCATGCGGTGGCTCTTGCATCGGCGGAAATTGCAAAAGCATGCCGAAATCAGTCAAAATTCGGTAGTCGGTAATACACATAGGCAGGTTCTAAACCTGCCTATAATTTTAAGGGGGCGAAGATGGATGCTTATGTGAAATTGTCGGAAGATTGTCTCTTGTATATCGATACGATTAATGATGAAAAAGTTGGTATCTTGCGCAATATCAAAAACCGGTCAAAAATTTATGTGAATCAGGATGCGCTTTTAATTCTTCTGGAAATATTGAAAGGCAGGAAATTAGATGAAATTATTCCAGGCAATCTGCCTTTGGCTATGCGTGCTAGCATAGAACAAAAAATCGCGGATTTGATGAGTGTTTTGTTAGAAAAAAAATTCCTTTTTGTTTCTGACCGTGTCCATGGTTTCTCTCCTAAAACTGTATCGACTAATCCTCCTTTACGAGTGATATTTATTGAAACAACAAAGAGATGTAATCTCAAGTGTCGACATTGTTACGTTACTGACTGCGCGAATCCTCGACCGGACTTACCCGAATTCTCTGCAGAAGACATTATAGGTATCATTCGAGAGGCAGATAGATTAGGAGTAATGGAAATTCAACTCACAGGAGGAGAGTTTTTTACTCTTCCAAATGCGGTCGATATTCTATCGGCAATCAGAAGTTCCGGAATGGCGTGTTCAGTATTTACAAATGGGACGATTGGAACTGAGAAATTCTTTTCTTATATCGCCCATTTTCCGTATAATATCACGTTTTATGTCAGCATCGATGGGCCAGAAGAAATTCATGATCGTTTTAGGCGCTCTGAGGGTTGTTATAAGAAAACGATTGACTTTATTAATCGCCTAAAGTCCATCAAATGCGACGTAAGAGTCACCACAATAATTGGGCAACATAATATTGCGCAGATCGATTGGTTAAGCAATTTAGTGCAAAATGAATTGGGAATACAGCATAGATTTGATGCCATACAAAAAGTAGGAAGAGGAATTAATTGCCAGGATTTAATTGTGAGCGCAGACGAATTCGCTTCTTCGCTAGGTAAGTTTCGGGAAGAAATTCGTTTTCTGGATAGCCATGATAATGAAGATCAGGAAGATTGGCTTATCCCCTCCTGCGGTGTCGGTTCAGGTATGCTGTTTGTCGACGCTTACGGAAATATTTCTTTATGTCCGACACTCACAAAAGAGCAGCATTGCTCTTTTCTTGGCGGAAATATTAGAAACAGTAGTATCAGTGAAATTTGGGAAAAATCAACCGCATTCTCCATTTATCGCGGAATCCAGTGTAGAAGAATAGAAAAATGCGGATACCGTGAAAAATGCAATGGGGGTTGTCGAAGCAGGGCGTTTTTATTAACTGGTGATATTCATTCACCTGATCCGTATCTTTGCAAGCTTTATGGCTTGGCATAAACTAAAGCCCAGCTTTTCTAAAAATGGAGTTGGGCTTTTACTTTTTTTGTATTTTTTGGTACAATTGTGAATAATTTAATTTCGCTATTATGTTTTATCCAAAGGTAAAATTTTCAAATATTTCCCCAGAAATCGAGCAAAGATGGATTTTCGGTTTTTTGTTTTATAACAAATGGGGATGGGAGAAAAGAATTTTAAAGCATCATCCGGAACTAAAAAATCTATTTGCAATGAAAAAAGAAAAAGACAGAAAGATTGCATTAAAAAAATATATCCGAGATTTTAAGATCAAGAATAAGGAAGAAATAAAACAGAGGGTTGATATTTTTAAAAAGGAATGGCGAAATATAGAGAAACTGTATCTTTCGGTTCTGTCGCAAATTATTGAAACCGATTGGCCTGAAAATAGAAAAAATATAAAAGCTTTGATTTCAATCAATCCTATTTGTCCGCGATTTCTTGATGACTGGAGTTTTTCGTTGTTCTATGATTTAGATACTAAAAACTTGCTTGAAACGATTATGCATGAAATATGCCACTTTCTTTATTTTAAAAAATGGAAAGAAGTTTTTCCCGATGCACAGAGGAAAACTTTTGATTATCCTTATATTGAATGGCATTTAAGTGAGATATTGGCGCCGATTATTTTAAAAGACGAAAGAATCCAAAAATTTTTGAAGAAAAAACCCTTTTTTTATGACGAACATAAGGATTTGAAAATAGATGGTATCAAAATTCCAGAGTATTTTCTTAATTTGTACAAAGAGCATCTGAAGATTAAGACTAGTTTTTCCGATTTTCTAAAAGTTTCGCACTCTGTGATTAGAAAGAATAGCGGGCTGTTTAAATTTTAAATCAACCAGAAATTTAAAATTCGGGCCGAAAGCGAGGGGGAAGGCAAAGGGAGCACATTTTTTGTGAAATTGCCGGAGTACAAGTAATTTCCAATTTTTAATTTAGAATTTTGAATGAATTTTTAATTTCGAAAAACTGATGGCGACAAGCGAAAAGAAATATGATTTAGAAGAACGAACAGCTAAATTCGGCGAGGAGATTATTGAATTTTGTCGGTTAATAAAATTAGACGCAGTCAGCCAGCCAATTGTGAGCCAGCTTGTCCGTGCCGGAACAAGCATTGGTGCCAATTACATGGAGGCAAACTCTGCCAGCTCTAAAAGAGATTTCAAAAATAAAATATTTATCTGTAAAAAAGAAGCTCAGGAAACGAAGCACTGGCTTAGAATGATAGTAAAATGTATTTCTGGTAAAGATGATGAAGCTAAAAAATTATGGCAAGAAGCTCAAGAATTAACTTTAATTTTTGGTAAAATAATTTCTTCTTTGAAATAGAGGAGATTAAAAATTAGGAATTCTAAATTGATTCAAAATTGAAAATTAGAAATTCATAATTCAGTACAATGGCTGGATTTTTTTTGTTTTTGCGGGTAAGATAAAGAAAAATGGATAAGCAATACGAGCATGCGAATAGCGCAAAGTCCCGCACAGCGGGACATTATGCGAATGCGCCCATGCGAATTTAAATGGAATCGCAATATAATCCCAAAAAAGTTGAGGAGAAAATTTATAAACTCTGGGAAGAGAGCGGTTATTTTAATCCCGATAAATTAGAAACTAAAAAAGGAAAAAAATTTTCCATGGCGATTCCGCCGCCCAATGTGACGGGTTCTTTGCACATGGGCCATGCGCTCAACGCCACCATTCAGGATATCCTGGCTCGCTGGAAGCGCATGCAGGGTTTTAAAACTCTGTGGGTGCCGGGCACCGACCACGCCGGTATTGCCACTCAAAACGTAGTAGAAAAAAAACTGAAGAAAGAGGGTAAGACCCGTTTCGATTTGGGCCGGGAGAAGTTTTTGGCAGAAGTTTGGGCTTGGAAAGAAAAATACGGCAATATTATTCTTGAGCAGCTTAAAAAGCTTGGCGTCTCCTGTGATTGGTCGCGGACCAGATTCACTATGGATCAGGAATACAGTCTGGCTGTTTTGGAATCTTTTATAAAATATTTTGAAAAAGGCTGGGTCTACCGGGGTGAACGGGTGGTTAACTGGTGCTCGCGCTGCCAGACAAGTTTGTCTGATTTGGAATTGGAATATAAAGAAGATAAAAGTAGTCTTTGGTTTATAAAATATCCCTTGGCTGAGCAAAAAGATAAATTTGTGACAGTGGCGACCACGCGCCCCGAAACTATGCTGGGTGATACGGCCGTCGCTGTTAATCCGTCTGATGAGCGCTACAAAAATTTAGTGGGCAAAAAAGTGATTTTGCCTTTGGTCGGCAGAACCCTAAAGATTATTGCCGACAGCTTAGTCGACAAAGAATTTGGCACGGGCGCGGTTAAAGTAACACCGGCGCATGACATGGTTGATTATCAAATCAGCCAGCGGAACAATCTGGAAATTTTGCCGGTGATTGACGAGCATGCCCGAATGAAGAACGTGCCCGAGTCGTATTTAGGATTAAAAGTGGCAGAAGCCAGAAAAAAGGTAGTTGAGGACCTTCAGGCGCAAAATCTGATTGAAAAAATAGAGGATTATACTCATCAGATTCCCAAATGTTATCGCTGTGATACGACCGTGGAATTGATTTTGTCGCTGCAGTGGTTTGTGAAAATGGCGGAATTAGCCAAGCTGGCTATTCAGCCCGTGGAAAAAGGAGAAATAGAATTTCATCCCGAGCGTTGGAAGGAGATCTATCTTGACTGGCTGCGCAACACGCGCGACTGGTGTATTTCTCGTCAGATCTGGTGGGGCCACCGTTTGCCGGTTTGGTTTTGTGGCCAAACTCAAGAAAAATATTTTATTTCAATTAGCCAACCGGCTAAATGCGAAATTTGCGGTGATTGTCAACCTAAGCAATCGGAAGATGTTTTTGACACTTGGTTTTCTTCGGCGCTTTGGCCGTTCGCGGTCATGGGCTGGCCGAAAAAATCTAAAGACTTGGTAGAGTTTTATCCGACTGATATTTTAAGTACCGCCCGCGATATAATCAATTCGTGGGTGGCCAGGATGGTTTTTTCGGGGATGGAACTGACCAAAAAGATTCCCTTTGAGCACGTGATAATTCATGCCACCATTGCTACTAAAGAAGGGCAGCGAATGTCAAAGTCTTTGGGCACCGGAATTGATCCGATAGACATGATAGAAAAATACGGCGCCGACGCCACGCGTTTCGGTCTGGCTTGGCAGGCGGGAGAATCTCAGGACATGCGTTTTGGGGAAGGAGACATTTTGGCCGGTAAAAAATTTTGTAATAAACTTTGGAATGCTTCGCGCTTTATCATGGCCGAAGCAGCAGGCAGCGAATATGAAATTAGTAAAAAAATAAAAACTCTATCGCCCGAAGACAAGGAAATTATAGAAGAACTCCAAAAAACTATTGATATTGTCAATCAGGGCTTAGAGCAGTTCAGGTTTGATCAGGCAATTCAGGGAGTCTATCAATTTTTTTGGCATCAATTTTGCGATAAATACATTGAGAAAGCAAAAAAGCAGATTCGCCAAGCGGAAAGCAAAGCAGGAGCAGAAAATACGAAAGCAATTTTGATTTTCGTTTTGATTAATTGTTTAAAGCTTCTTCATCCTTTTATTCCTTTTGTCACGGAAGAAATTTATCAGCTGCTGCCGTTAAAAAATAAGAAGGCATTAATTGTTGAAACTTGGCCCAAATGAAAACTCTTCAAGTCAACCCGGAAAATTTAAGAGAGTCGGAAGAGGCGATTGTTGAGGCGGCCAAAACTATGCTGGTTGGCGGCATGGTAGTTTTCCCGACTGACACGGTCTATGGCCTGGGCTGCGATGCGACGAGCGAGTCGGCTATAAGAAAAGTATTTAAGGCCAAAAAGCGCGAAGAAAAAAAGCCGCTTTCAATAATTGTGCGCGATCTGGCCATGGCAAAAAAGGTGGCTTTTGTTGATAGAAAACTTGAGCGCGCGCTAAATTTGATTTGGCCCGGACCCATCACGGTGATTTTGTGGCGGAGGCACAAACTGCCCGATATTTTGACGGCCGGGCAGGAAACTATCGGTTTACGAATCCCGGATTACAAGCTGACTTATTTGCTTTCCGAAAATATGGGCCGGCCATACGTGGCAACTTCCGCCAATATTACCAATGAGCCGGCCACAACTAAAATTGCTCAGGTGCTAGATTATTTCGAAAATAATTATTCAAAACCTGATCTGGTCTTGGATGCCGGGGACTTAAAATTTTCCGAAGCTTCCACTGTCATTGATTTAACCACTTCCAAACCCAAGATAGTGCGAATCGGTCCGGTCAGCCCCAAAAAATTAATGGAGATACTGTCTGTGTAGGATAAAATCCTAAAACCAAAATCCTAAAACCTAAACAAATCCAAATGACCAAAATACAAAATTCAAAACGTTTTGAATTTAGAACATTTGAATTTTGAATTTGTTTAGGACTTAGATATTAGGACTTCTGTTTTATTAATTATGGATTATTATATATTTCAACAAATATATGGTTTAGCCGGACATTGGGCTTTTTTGGATGCGCTGGCTATTTTTTTGGCTGGCAATTTTCAGTATTTTTTGTCCGGTTTTTTACTGCTTTATTTGTTAATAGGAAAAAGCCAGGCCGAAAAAGTAAAAAATCGCTGGATGGTCGCTGTGGCTTTTTTGAGCGCGGCCGTTTCCCGTTTGGTTTTTTGCGAAATTATCAAAGTTTTGATAAACCGACCTCGGCCCTTTGAAACTTATAACTTGATTCCGTTGCTGTCAAATGAAATCGGCCAGTCTTTTCCTTCCGGCCACGCGGCTTTTTTCTTTGCGCTGGCCACGGCGGTTACTCTTTTTAACAAAAAAGTTCACCCTGAGCGGAGTCGAAGGGCTGGCATCTGGTTTTTTGTCGGCGCGCTTTTGATTTCGCTGGCGCGAATCTACGCGGGCGTGCATTATCCCAGTGACATTTTGGCCGGAGCGGCAGTTGGTGTTTTTTCCGGCTGGCTGGTTTGGCGAATTTTTAAAAAATACAAAGCGACTTAGGGGGAAATAAAAAATAGCTTGAACTTAAGCTATTTTTTATTTCCCCCAGAATTTATAAACCTTTGGCAATTTTGACGAATTCTTTTACTTTTTCCAAATCTTTTCCCTCGCCAATGACTCGGTCAGTTTTGGTTTTGGAATCAACTCCCGCCGGTCTGACTTTTTCAATGGCTTCACCCACGTTGTCTGGTCCCAAGCCGCCGGCTAAAATCACCGGAATTTTTACGGTCTCAACAATTTTTTGGCTGATAGCCCAGTCGTGAGGCTTGCCCGTGGCGCCAATGGCGCTGTCTCCCTTTTTGTAAGAATCAAGCAGGAGAAAGTCGGCGATGCCATCATAGCTTTTGGCAATTTTTATAATTTCTTCATCAACCACGGGGATCGCTCGCATAATTTTCAGATCCGGAAAACGGTTTTTGAGTTCTTGCACGTCTTTGAGCAAAAAATTTTCTAAAAAAGTTCCTATCTGCAAAATATCGGGTTCGGCTTCTTCTATTAATCTGATAATATTTTCCGTTTTCCAGTCCAATGTCAGGGCCACCCCTTTTGCTTCCTTAGGCAGCGCTTTAAAGATTTTTTTGGCCTCTTCGAAATTTAACTCCCGAGGGAATTTGCCGGTGCCGACCAGCACGCCAACGTGGTCAACGCCCAAACTCGTCAATTGTTTGGCCTCTTCGGGGTTTGATGCTTCGTAAATTTGGACTATCATATTTTTTAAATTAGAGAAATTATTATCAGGGCTGATTTTATTTGTGCCCGAGGAGAGAGTTGAACTCTCACGGCCTTGCGGCCAATGGATTTTGAGTCCATCTTGTCTGCCAATTCCAACACTCGGGCAGAAAGTATTTTCAAAATGTAAAAACTGGCGAAACAAGGCGGGCGGGAGTCGCACGCGTAAGTTAATGGAGTTTACCCCGCACCAATAAGGTGCGGGGCCACCGCGGCACCAACTATGCGGGGTAAATCTGCCACTCGCCCAATATTAATTTTTAATTATTTCAGCGCTATTTTACCTTTTTTGGTGGGTGATTGTCAAACAATAAATTTTTGATATAATTAAATCAAATGGCCAAAATCATCGGTGTTGTAAATCAGAAAGGAGGTACGGGCAAAACCACGACCGCAACGAACTTGGCGGCTTTTTTGGCCGCGCTCGGCAAATACGTTTTGCTGGTTGATTTGGACCCGCAAGCCAACGCGACCAGCGGCCTGGGTTTTGAGCCGGAAGGTTTGGAAAAAACTCTTTATCACAGTCTGGTAGAGGAACTTTTTCCGGAAGAAGTGATTAAAAAAACCAATCTTTTCGGCTATGATTTAATGCCGGCCTCCGGTGATCTGGCCGGCCTGGCGGTTGAGTTGGTCAATCTGCCGGAAAGAGAATTTAAACTTTATAATGTCCTGCACCGCGTGCGCACCAACTACGACTATATTTTGATTGACTGCCCGCCCAGTTTGGGTTTGCTGACGATCAATGGTTTGACGGCGGCCGACGAAATAATCGTGCCGGTGCAGTGCGAATATTATGCGTTGGAAGGCCTGGGGCAGCTGCTCAAAACCGTGAATTTAATTCAGGATAATCTTGGCCGTGACCTCAAGATCAAAGGGGCGTTGCTCACCATGTATGACCGGCGCAACAGGCTGGCGCGCCAGGTGGTTAAAGAAATCAGACAGCATTTTCCCGGCTATGTTTTTGCCGCGGTGATTCCCCGCGCCGTCGGGCTGGCGGAGGCACCCAGTTTTGGCAAAACGATTTTTCAATATGACATGTCTTCGCAGGGCGGCAAAGCTTATCGACAGCTGGCGGAGGAAATAATCAAACTCGATAAAGAGCTGTATCATCCGCCTAAATTAAATATTCTTAAATAAGTAATTATAATTTGAACAATCTTTATGACTAAATTAGGTAAGGGTCTCCAGTCTTTAATTCCGCCAAAAGATAAAGCAACCCAGCTTGATTATCCCGGCACGTCTCAGCCGCTAGGCAGGAAAGAAAGTATTTTTGATATTGAGATCAGCAAAATCAAGGCCAATCCCTATCAGCCGCGCCATGAAATGGATCAGGTCGCCCTGAAAGAGCTGGCCGAGTCAATCAAGCAGCACGGAATTTTACAGCCTTTAATCGTGACCAAAAACATCAGGCAGACCGAACGAGGTCAGGAAACCGAGTATCAGCTGGTGGCCGGCCACCGACGGCTGGAAGCGGCCAAATTGGTGAAACTGCCCTATGTGCCCTCAATCATTCGCGACTCAACCGCGCAACAAAAGTTGGAATTGTCTTTGGTGGAAAATTTGCAGCGCGCCGATTTAAATGCGATAGAACGGGCAAAAGCTTTTAAGCAGCTGCAGGAAGAATTCGATCTGACGCATGAAGAAATTGCCAGAAAAGTTGGGCGAAGCCGAGAATCGATTACCAACACGCTTCGCCTTTTAAACTTGCCCCCGGCCATTCAGCAGGCTTTGTCGCAGGGGAAAATTTCCGAAGGGCATGCCCGCTCCATTGCCGGAATTAAAAATCAGGCGGCGCAGAGCGCGCTTTATGAGGAGATTATTCAAAATAATCTATCAGTGCGACAAATTGAACAGCGCGCGCGGGAAATTTATGTCCGTTCGCACCAGCGCCGAGTCGCCTTTGACCCGGAAATTAAAAAAATCGCCCAAAAAATAGAGATGTTTTTGGGCAAAAAAGTGCAGATCAAAAAAAGCGGGGTGGGCGGGCGAGTGTCGGTAGAATTTGAAAACAAAGCTGATTTGGAAAGCTTAGCTAAAAAAATCGTCAGCTAAAAGGAGGCTAAAATGAGTGTGTCCAAAGAGCGCAAGCGGATCAGAGCGGAAATTTTGGAATTCTGTAGGAAACCCAGAACACTTCACGAGGTCAAAGAAAGATTCGCGATCTCCGGCATATCGGCCGGAAATTTCCTAAGTTCTTTATGGTGGCAGAAGATGCTTATACATAATACTGCATCCAATTCGTATAAGCGATCCAGACGAAAATATCCTTGGAGGGGCTAGTTCTAGGGCGCCTGAGCGAGCGCCCTCTTTATTTACTCCTTTTTCCAATTGACTTCGATCAAGCGGCTTTTATCTTTTAATCTTTCTAAGTTTCGGCAATCGCTGCGATGTACAGATATGCGATGAGCCAGAGTGATGTAACCCCTGATCGGGTCGGGCGGCTGGGGATGGCAGCAGTTGGCCAGCACGGTCGCAATTTTTGGATCGCCGGCCACTTCAACCGCCAACTCCATTTTTTTTGTCTTAGCCGGCTGCTTTGGCGCTTCAATGTGCGGCACTTCTTTTTTTTCGGGCTCTCTTTCGGCCGTAAAATCAATTTTATTTTTATTAAGCCAATTTTTAATTCGGTTTTGGGCTTGGCTGGTTTTGGCAAATTGCAGCCAGTCGCGGGTCGGGTGGGATTGTTTTTGGGTGATAATTTCCACAACCTGGCCGTTTTGCAGAGAGGTGTCCATCGCCACCATTTTGTCGTCAATTTTGGCGCCCTGGTAGTGCTGGCCGATGTCGGAATGAATGTTGTAGGCAAAATCTATCGGGGTAGCACCTTCGGGCAGATCGATGATGTCGCCCTTGGGGGTAAAGACGAAAATTCTGTTTTTAAAAAAATCAATTTTTAGCGAATCAAAAAAATCTTCGGTTTCCGGATCAATATCTTTTTGCCACTGCTGGAGTTGCTGCATCAGTTTTAGATCTCTTTCAGGGGGTTTGGTGAAAAATCGTCTGATATAGTCGCGCAGGCCTTTGCGTTCAGAATAGTACCAGTGAGAGGCAATGCCGTATTCGGCTTCCCGGTGCATCTCGGGCGTGCGAATTTGAAATTCGGTTATTTTGCCGCCGGGACAAAAAACCGTCGTGTGCAAGGAGCGGTATCCGTTGGGTTTGGGGAGCGCAATATAGTCTTTAATTCTGCCGGGCAGCGGTTTCCAAAGCTTGTGAATGACGCCCAGCGCCGCGTAGCAGTCGTCGATATCTTTAACAACAATGCGCAACGCCACCAAGTCATAGATTTTATTTAAATCCATTTGGTAGCGGCTTAGCTTGCGATAAAGACTGAAATAGCGCTTGGCGCGCGAGTGAATTTCGATCGGTTCGATGCCGGCTTTTTTTAATTCTTTTTCAATTATCGGCGTTAATTTTTTTAAATATTTTTCACGCGTCTGGTAGCGATCTTTAACTTTTTCAATCAACCAGTTATATTTTTCCGGCCACAAGATCGGGAAAGCCGCGTCTTCCAGCTCTCCGGAAATTCTTCTCATGCCGAGCCGATAGGCGATGGGTGCATAAATTTCCAGTGTTTCGCGCGCCAATCTTTGCTGTTTAGCTTGGTCAAAAACGCCGATCGTTCTTATACCATAATAACGGTTAACTAGTTTGATCATAACGACCCGGATATCTTTGGCGGTAGCCAAGAATAACTTTCTCAAATTTTCAACGCTGCGCTGGGTTTCCCGATGTTCAACTTTGCCGGTATTGCTGACACCTTCAACCAAAAAAGCGATTTCTTCGCCAAATTTCTTTTTGAGCTCGTCACGGCTGATGTTGAATTTTTCTAAAACTTCATGCAGCAGCCCGGCGATAACGACCGAGGAACCCAAATTTATTTTTGCCAGCTCCAGTGCAATTTCGGAGCAGTGGTCAATCAGGGCCTGACCAGACAGTCTTTTTTGGTCGGCATAAATCTCTTGAGCGTAATCAAAAGCTCGGCTGATCAGTTCTTGATTCAGATGCGGATTATTTTTTCTTATTTCGTTGAGAAAGTGGACTTTTTCCATTATTGACAGCGAGGTTTAAAAAATTATAATCTAGCTAAGGGTATAAAAAGGCGGTTCTTACAAATTAAAACATTAAAGTAACTGGTTAGAGAAAGAAAGGGAGGTGTAACTATGTTTCGATGGTGGAGAAAGAGAGACAGGATCCATGCCGCGTTGGTAGTAGCGGCAATTCTTCGGAACCACAGAGGAGAGGTTTTGCTCATCCAAAGAGACGGCGCGCTTACTCTTCCAACGGGCCATATGGACCCAGCCAAAGATGCTAATCTCGTGGAAACTTTATTGCGCGAAATTAAAGAGGAGCTGGGGATAGAGCCTTCGGAGGTTGAAATTACCGCCTCTTTTGGGACAATGGTCAGAAATAAAGATAGCCCGGCCATTTCAAAATCAATAGAAATTTTTTCTTGTAGAATTAGTCGAAAAGCGGCTTTGCTGGCCGAATACGAGGAGAAAGGAGAAAAGGGGCAGCTTTGGGTACGTCCCAGCCAGATAAAAAACTTAACTCTTCTGGATGAATTAGCAAAAGAAGCATTGCGGCGATACACGGAAAGATACTCTGCTCGCCAGAAAGGAGAGGAAGGTGCTACAAGAAAAGATTTTGAAGGGGCTGAAGGAATGGGACCATCCACAATACCATTCTGATTTTAATACAAAAACTTTTTTCTCTAACCAGTCGCCAATAGCCTCGGTCTAATTTAAAGACAGATCGGGGCTTGTTTTATTTTTAAACCGACATTCTTTATTAGAGCATTTAATTTTTCCCTTGGCAGTTTCTACCAGCAAAGAGCCGCACTCCGGGCATTTCTCGTTGGTCGGTTTGTCCCATAAAGCGAAATCACAGTCGGGCCAGCGGGAGCAGGCATAAAACATTTTACCTTTTTTGGTGCGTTTGGCAACAATATCGCCCTCAATGCATTTGGGACAGGCCGGACCTTTAAAATTATTGATATTTTCGGTGTGGCGGCACTTGGGAAAATCGGAGCAGGCATAAAATTTACCAAAGCGGCTCGTTCTGATTACCAATGGTTTGCCGCATTTGGGGCAAAGTTTGTCGGTGGGCTCTGGCTCCGCTTTCTGTTTTTTGACCTCTTCGTATTTTTCCGTCAGATTTTTTTTGAACGGTTCATAAAATTCCCTGACGACCGGCACCCATTTTTCTTGCCCTTCGGCGATTTTATCCAAATCTTCTTCCATGTGCGCGGTAAATTTTAAATCAACGATTTTTGGAAAATGTTCCACCAGCAGATCGTTAACCGTGAAGCCAATTTCGGTCGGCATCAATTTTCGGTTGGCATCTTTTTGCACGTAGTTTCGATCCTGAATTGTGGAAATAATCGGCGCATAAGTTGAAGGTCGGCCGATGCCATTAGCTTCCAAAACCTTGATCAGCGATGCCTCGCTATAGCGGGCGGGCGGTTGGGTGAAATGCTGCAGCGGATTTAATTTTATTAAATCGAGCACCTCTTTAATTTTGAGCGCGGGCAAAATGTTTTCTTGAATTTTGCTGCCATAAACCCTTAAAAAACCGTCAAATTTAATTTGGGTGCCGCTGGCGCGGAAGGTATAAGAATTTTGAGCGTTATCCTTTTTTGCCTCTATGTCAGCAACGGTCAAATTTAAAAGCGCGGGCGTCATCTGGCAGGCCAGCGCCCTTTTCCATATTAGGCCGTAAAGCTTAAATTGCTGCGGCGTCAAAAACTTTTGAATTCGCTCAGGAGCGCGCCAGATGTCGGTCGGCCGGATGGCTTCGTGAGCTTCCTGCGCCCCTTTGGTTTTGGTTTTGTAAATTCTGGAAGAAGGCGGCGCGTAATTTTTCCCGAATTCTTTTAGAACATAACTCCTGATTTCAGCCAGTGCATCATTGGCTAAATTTAGAGAGTCAGTACGCATGTAGGTGATCAAACCGGCGGAACCCTCAGAACCCATATCAACGCCCTCATAAAGCTGCTGCGCGATTTGCATGGTTTGCTTGGCCGAGAAACGCAACTTCCGATAAGCTTCCTGCTGAAGAGTACTGGTCGTAAAAGGCGGCGCGGGATATTTTTTGATTTCTTTTTGTTCAACCGAGGCGACGCGCCATTGTGAATTTTCTAAATTTTCAAGGATTTTTTTTGCTTCAGCTTCGTTTTTAATCGCCAGTTTTTCCAGCGGCTTGTCATTTTCTTTAATTAAAGTAGCGATAAATTCTTCTGCGTTATTTTGTTTTTTCAGTAAAGCCTCAATGGTCCAGTATTCCTCTGTTTTAAAGTTTTGGATTTCGCGCTCGCGCTCGACAATTAATCGAACGGCTACCGACTGCACCCGGCCGGCTGAGAGCCCCTTGGCCACTTTGCGCCACAAAAAAGGGGAGAGCTCATAGCCGACCAGCCGGTCCAAAATTCGGCGCGCCTGCTGAGCATCAACTAAATTCATGTCTATGGCGCGCGGATTTTTGAGAGCGCTGTCTATCGCCTTTTTGGTGATTTCGTGAAAAACAATACGCTCGGTCTTTTTTGGGTCAAGCTTGAAAGCCTGCGTCAAGTGCCAGGCAATTGCTTCTCCTTCTCGGTCTTCATCACTGGCCAGGATAACCTTCGTTGCTTTGGGCAGAGATTTTTTGATCTCGCCTATCCGTTTGCGGGCCAGGAGCGAAATCACATATTGCGGTTCAAAATCATGCTCTACATCCACACCCAGTTTTCCTTTGGGCAGATCACGCACGTGTCCATAAGAAGATTTCACGCTAAATTCTCCGCTCAAGAAGCGCTGAATAGTTTTGGCCTTTGTCGGTGATTCGACAATGACAAGATTCATAAAACTCTAAATTCTAAAACCTAAATCCTAAACAAATCCTAAATTCAAATTTTTAAAATTCAAAACGGTTTTGTCATTTGGATTTCGGTCATTGGGATTTGTTTAGAAATTAGAAATTAGGATTTTGGATTTAACGTTTTGTCGCTAGCGCGCCAAAACGTACTGCATTCCACCCAAATTTTTCACTTTTCCCTTCATCTCCATCAAACTCAGCGTGGAATTAACCACGGCGGTTTCCAGTTTAGTCTCTTGAACAATTATGTCAACCACGACGGGTTCGTGCGATAAAATTTCTAAAATTAAAGCTTCCTCGGGCGTGTCAGGCACAATCTGGCGCATCTCAATGTTGGCAGTCAGATTTTTTAAATTTAATTCATCCAAAACATCTTGAGCGTTGGCGACGAGTTTTGCTCCCATTCTAATTAAATTATTTGGCCCGGTAGAGTTGGCAGAATAAATCGGGCCGGGAATGGCAAAAACTTCGCGGTTTTGTGCGAGCGCATGATTGGCCGTCAGCAGCGCGCCCGATTTTTCCGGCGCCTCAATTACCAGCGTCCCCAAAGATAAGCCGCTAATAATCCGATTACGGGCAGGGAAGTGGTGTTTGAGAGCATTGGAGCCCAATGGGTATTCGCTCAAAATAGCGCCGTTCTTTGCAATTTGCTCGGCCAGCCGACGATTGCCCGGCGGAAAAAGACTTTGTGAATCTAAGGAAGAGCCAACCACAGCGATGGTGCGCGCTTTCAGTTCAACGGCAGCCACATGCGCGTGCGTATCTACACCGTGAGCCAATCCAGAGACAATGGTTAAGCCCGCCTGAGCCAAATCTCGCGAAATTTGCGAGGCAACTTGCTGACCGTAGGCTGAAATTTTTCGGGTGCCCACTATCGCCAAAGCGAACTCGTCTTCGGGTTTAAGGGCGCCTCTTATATACATTATATATGGCGGGTCATAGATTTCTTTTAAAAGCTTGGGATAGTCATCGTCCAAATTCGTCATGATACCAATATTTTCTTTAGTTAGTTTTTGCAATTCTTTTTCTAAGTCCATCTGGGGCCGTTTCAAAATAATTTCCTGCGCCAAGGATTCTTCCAAGCCGGCCTTTATAAAATCAGACGTGCTACTCTGCTCCCAGGCATTTTTAGCCGACTCAAAATAGCCCAGGATTTTTTTAAATCTCACTGGGCCGATTTGTTCGTTAAAAGAATTAAAAGCGTGAAAATATTTGGCTTGGGGGTGCATTATGTTTTTCACTATACCATTAAAAATTTTCTGTGACAAATTTGACAGCGCCTTACATTTGTTATATTTGTTATAGAGGTAAAGAAAGCTTTAAAAATCAGTTTTTTTCAGAAGGAGGATAATAATATGAAACAGATTTTTGAGAATGTATGGAATTTTATTTTGAAATGGGAATATGGATATATTTTTGTGATGGGCAGCGTGATGTTCGGGATTCTTTTTATTGATTGGATAGTTGCGTATATTATCGGCTGGGATCCTCTCGATTCATTCATGAACCGTGTGCATAAGGATATGATGAAGCCAACGAATTTTTTTGATTTATTTATGGGACTGCTTGCAGCGTTCATTATATACACCCTTTTTCTCGTTCGTCGTATGGGCCGCTTTCGTCGTGATTTGAAGAGGGGTGGTGATGTGCCTATTCCGTTTTCCAAGAATGTCATTTCTTTAACGGAATACAGATTGAAGAAAAGAGCGAACAGACAAAAGGGGCCATAAAATATCTTCTTTTGTTGTCCAAAGCCGTCAGTGGACCAAAAGGCACCACGGGCTTTTTTATTTTCAAAAAATCCCTCCCAACCTCCCTTTTGCAAAGGGAGGAGTATTTTATTTTTTCATTTCCTCCACCGCTTCGTTTAACATTTGCATATATAAATTTAATCCGACGGCGTTGACGGGTCCGCTTTGCTCCCGACCCAAAATATTGCCCGCACCGCGGATTTCCAAGTCACGCAAAGCGATTTGGTAGCCAGAACCCAGGGCCTCGGCATCTTTGAGAGCGGTCAGCCGCTGTTGCGCCTCATCGGTTAAATGTTTGGCGTTGTATAAAAAGTAAGCATAGGCCTGATGATGAGAGCGACCGATGCGGCCGCGAATTTGATAAGCCTGCGCCAAACCAAGCCGTGTGGCGTTAGCAACAATCAGTGTGTTGACGTTGGGAAAATCCAAACCGTTTTCAATAATGGTCGTGGCGACCAACACATTGATCTTGCCTTCAGCAAAATCGTTCATAATCGGAATTAATTTTTTTTCTGTCAGGCGGCCGTGGATAGTGGCAATTTTAATTCCTCTCCTCCTCAGATGAGGAGGGGATTGAGGGGAGGTGTTGATTTTATTTTCATCACCCCACCCTACCCCTCCCCTCATCTGAGGGGAGGGAATAGTTTTTAATAATTTTTGAATTTGTTTGACAGCCAGCTCAATTGTCTCAACGCGATTGTGCAAATAATAAATCTGGCCGGCGCGTTTGAGCTCCCGGCTCATTGCTTCTTTAATGATTTTTTGGTTGAAGGGCTGCACAAAAGTTTTAATCGCCAGCCGGCCGGGGGGAGGCGTACCAATAATTGAAATATCGCGCAGGCCCGAGAGCGCGAGATTCATGGTTCGGGGTATCGGGGTGGCGGTTAGGCTTAAAATATCAATCTCGGCACGCAGGTTTTTAATTTTTTCTTTTTGACGGACGCCAAATCTTTGTTCCTCGTCAATGATCAGCAAGCCTAAATTTTTAAATTGCACATCGCCAGAAAGGATGCGGTGGGTGCCGATTAAAATATCGGCTTTGCCCTCATGTAAATCTTTTATAGTTTTTTGTTGCTGTTTTTTTGTTTGCAGGCGGGTCAACAAAGCAATCTCTAATGGGAACTTTTTTAGTCTGGCGCCGAATGTCTGAAAATGCTGGTTAGCTAAAATGGTTGTCGGAGCAAGCAAAGCAACTTGTTTGCCCGTTGCCACGGCTTTGAATGCTGCTCGCAGCGCCACTTCAGTTTTGCCAAAACCGACATCCCCGCAAATCAGACGGTCCATTGGTTTTGGCGATTCCATATCGTTTTTGACATCTTCGATTGCTTTGTTTTGATCATCGGTTTCAATATACTGAAAATCCGACTCTAACTCCTTTTGCAGCTCATCGTCTGGCGGATATTGAAAACCGCGAGCCGCAGCGCGCTTGGCGTAAAGTTCTAATAATTCTTTGGCCAGCTCCAGTGCGTTGGCGCGCGCCTTGCGTTTGGTTTTAAACCAAAGCGTGCCGCCCAGCCGATGCACAATTGGCGTTTCAAAACCAATATAGCGGGAAAGCTTATTTTCTAAATCCAGCGGCACGTAGAGTCGATCTTTTTTGGCGTATTCCAGTATGAAGTATTTATCGTGCCCCGCGCACCAAAAGCCCTCAGGGGTATCACTAGAGCGGGGCTTTGGTGCGGGGTTCCGCGCCGCGCGCAAACCGTGCAGATTATTTTTATCAGAAACATTGATTTGGTTTGCGCGCGGCGCTCCAGCTCCTTTTGGTGGAGGTTGTGAAAAAATTTTGCCGCCGGGTTTTTCAGCAAAACCCAAAAAAATACCGATTCCGTGGTCCAAATGAACTAAATAATCACTCGGTTTCAGATTATATAATAACTCTTGCGCCTGGCGGCCGGCCAGTTCTTTTTTAATTGCCCTCTGGCTTTTGCTGATTTGAATCGGCAGGAAGGAAATTAAAGCAATTTTGGTACCGTCAAATTCAATTCGGTAAGCATCTTTGGAGTTGATGGGGAAAACATCTAAAACGCCGCCTCGTTGGGCAAATTCACCCGGCGCGCCCAGCGTTTGGACTTTGTTGTAACCAAATTCGACGATCTGCCTTAAGATAGCGTAGAGGTTGGCGCGTAAATCTTTTTCCAAAAACAAAGTATTATCTTTCCACCAAATCTGCGAGCGAGCCGCATTTTTTATTTTGGCATAATTTAGTGGATACCAAGAAGATTCCTTTTCTAAAAAATAGGGAATAATGTTAACAATTAATATTTCGTTGGTTTGCTGATTAACGCTTTTCATAGAGAAAAGATTAAAAACAAACGTCAAAACCCCAATTTTTAAAAAGAGGGAGGATGTCTTGACCCCGTTAGAGATTCAGCCGTCTGCTTTATTTGATAATGGTTTATTGCAATTTCGCCTACGGCTTAGTTTTACAAAATTATACAATTTTTTGAAAAACTTCTAACGGGGCTTGACAGACAAAATTTGTTCCAAGTATAATACCCTATTCTAGAAAAATCAATCAATCTACTGGCGGATAAAAGCTTTTTGTCCGATATCCTATCTGCGAGTGGTGAAAGCTTAAACAATCCCTCCTAAGTTTTAAGCGAGTAGCCGCAAGCTCGACGCCAGGTCGGGGATTCACCCCGCTTTTGCGGGGTGAGTATCGGGGGGCTCTGCTTTTGCAGAACTTTCTCCGACGCTCGTAGGTAGGATATTGGACAGAATTTGACTTGGCGAGCCGGAATTAATTCGAGTGTTCGTAGTAATTTTAAAAAAGCCCGATCTGGGCTTTTTCTGTTACTTTTCATATAAATAGACGTTGCCGGGGTAGCCGCTGAGCACATGTTTTGGCGTCCAGCCGTGGATAGAAAAAGCGTAAGAAATAACTTTTGTTCCCGGTCTTAATTCCGCTTCAAATTTTGGTTTTAACTTGGCCATAGCGTGCGCGGATAGAAAGCAAAAAATTAAATCAGCGTCGGCCAGATTTTGTTTATAAAAATTACGCCAGCTGATTTGAGATCTTTTGGCGCCTCTAATAAAAAAATTAATTTTAGCCGCCAGATATAATATCGGCGAAAGTTCAAAACCCAGTGCCTGGGCGCCAAATTCTTTATCGGCAATGATCAAATTCCGACCATTACCCGCCCCCAAGTCATAAACTTTATCCCCTTTTTTGAGTCCGGCGATTTTGAAAATTTCTCGCACGGCCCTGCCAGGCGTCCAAACGTAGGGGGCGCCAATCACGCCGCTATAAATGGTTAAGCTCATCGCCGCGATAAAAATAACAATACCTAAAGCCTCAAGTAAAATTACTGCCAGCTGCATGAATTTTTTAGCTTTGATTAAATCTTATAATAATTTTTTATGAAAATTTATCAAAAAAGCCGGTTAGTCTGTTGCCAAATTTAGATATTTTTTGTCTGACAATTTTAAACTCAAAATTTAAAAGGAAAATTAAACCAATCATTACTCCGGCTAAACTTAAAACTCTTATAATTAAACTAAAAACCAGGCCGGTGCTAGAACCTAATTTAAATAAATTAAAAATAATTGTCTGACTGGCTTCCTGACCGCCCAGCGAGGCTGGCAGCGGCAAAAAATAAACGGCCACGGTTAAGGCCATAATGCCCATGATTTGAAAGATATTAATGTGATTACCCAGAAATTCAACTATAAGCCAATAATTGATAATTAAAATTAACCTTTCCAAAAATGCCAAACCCAGGGAGGCCGCAAATGCTTGTTTATGATTTCTGAAAAAATTAGAGGTTTGGGTTTCGGCTATTTTAATTTTTTCCTGCATGCCGTTGACCCATTTTATTTTGTCTAAATAAAACAGCTGGATAAAAAAGCTGAAGAATCCTTTATTGTTTTTGGTTTGCCGCCAAAAAGTCAGCCACAAAATCAAGCAGGTCGCCACCGCCCCGCCCAAAATTAACATAAGAATTTTTGGTACGGAAAATTTAAGAAAAAGAAAAATTGTGCCGACAACCAAAAATAAAAGCGCCATGCTTAAATCCAGTACTTCGTCAATAATGACGGAAGCGCCGGCCGGCTCCCAGTTTATACCCCCTTCTTGTTTTAGAAGATAAACCTTGTGTGGTTCGCCACCGATATAGGCGATGGGCGTGATATAAGCAATTGTCCAGCCGATAGTTCTGGCATAGGTGGCTAATTTTAAGCCGATAGATTTGCCAGTCAGGATGTGAATTATGTATCGCCAACGCAAAACCCCGATAAAAAAGGACACCAAACCAACGGCCGTTACCACCAGCCACTTCCAATAAGAAAAAGCAGCAATTGTCTTGGCAATCTCTTTTGTGCCGACATCCTTAATGACAAAAACAAAAATAATCACGCCGGCCAGCAGCGTTAAACCATAAAAAAGAAATTTTTTCATTTTTCCAAGATTTTAGTTAAACTGATTTTTAGCCTTGTCCAAACCTTCCAGGACCGCCGCCTTGATTGCCTGAATTGCTTTTTTGATGACTTCTTCAATCGTGCCCTCTTCGGATTTGCTAAATTTTTGGAGCACGAACTTTTTGGTCGAGGTCAGTTTTTTAAAAAAAGTTACAAAAAAGGTCTGCCCGATCGGATGGATTCCCAGCCGCAATCTGACAAAGTTTTTGGAGCCCAGATTATCAATTACTGACTCCACGCCCTTGTGGCCGGCCGCGCCCGACCCCTGGCTAATTCTTAAAATTCCCAAAGGCAGGTCAAGGTCGTCGTGGATAACCCAGATATCTTCGGGCGTAATTTTATAAAATTGCGCCAGCGCTTTGACGGCGTTGCCCGATAAGTTCATCATGGTTTGGGGTTTGGCCAAAATTATTTTTTCTTCGTTGATCTTGCCCTCTGCCATCATCGATTTAAATTCATCGCTTATTCGCCAATCGCAAAAGCCTCCGGCATCATCTTTGAGCCGGTCAATAACTATAAAACCAAAATTATGTCTGGATTTTGTATGATTAGGGCCGGGATTGCCCAGTCCGACGATTAGTTTCATAAAATAATTTATTACTTTTTGTGCCGACCGCGCCTGCCAAAGCTCGATAATGATTAGCTGAAATATGATTTGCTTAGAATTTAAAGTTCGCGGAAACTATAAATTCAACTAATCAAGCTTTGGTTATCGGCGGGCAGGCAAAAAAGTAACCAAAAAATTCTCGCGCCGGGCGTAAAAATTTGATAATATCGGATTCGCCTCGCTAAAATCGCTATCCACCATCGACCATAAACACGCGATTTCTTAACGCTCGGCTCATCACGATTTTCTAACAAATTTTTCGCCAATGCGCGAAATGAAAATTAGATAACATTAGTTGTTAATTATTTTTTCAATATAATTTCTGATTTCTTCGTAATTCTCTTGTCCGGCGCGCGGCTGCACAATTGAAGCAATTTGTTCACCTAAATTTGCCTGTCCGGTTGTCACCAAATCAGCAGTATTGATTTCGGTCTTAACCACGTTTTGACCCGGGACATCTTTTATTTTATCCCAGAAATCTTTAATTTGCCAAATATTTAAATCGGTTTTAATTTTAGACGAGATGGTATTGAAGATGCTCCAATAGGTGGGCAGGTCCCAAAAGTTAAGCGACAGAACTTTTTGTTTGAGAGCCTGCAGGACTTCCTGCTGTCGGGCGATGCGGTCAAAATCGCCGGCACTGGAATGGCGCGAGCGGATATATTTGAGGGCGGTCGCGCCGTCTAGATATCGCCAGCCCGCTTTAATTTCAAAAACTTGATAAGTATGATTGGGGCCGGGAAAAGTGTTATCATAAATATCTTTTTTAACCATAACATTGACGCCTCCCAGCGTGTCAACCAAATCTTTAACCGTGTCTAAATCGACCAACACATAATGGTTGATAGCTAAACCAGTAATATCCTGGACTTTCTTTTTTATCAGATCAAATTCATGGCCTTTATTTTTTTTAGCCAGGGCGTAGAGAGCGTTGAGCTTGGTCCAGTTTTCCTGCCCCGGAATTTTAACCCACAAATCGCGCGGCAAAGAAAATAAATAAATTTTGTTTTGGGCAGTGATGAGACGAGCGACCAAAATGGTATCGGTCAGATCGGGAGCCTCATAACCCTCACCAGAGGCACCCAGCAATAAAAAATTTATAGATTCAGCGGGCTTGACGGAATTTATAGATTCAGCTGGCTTGACGGTTTGAATAGTCCCGCCAAAACCCGCCTGAGCGTAACTTTTCTGGTCACTGGCAGACAGCAAAATAGTTGCAGTTTGAGTAGAATTTTTTATTTCCCGCCATTGCGGCTTGAGAGAAGGCGACAGAACCCAAATTAAAAAAAATAGAAAAACTCCCGCTCCCAGCAAGAAAAAAATTGTCGGCCAATATCGGGGAGTTGGCGGTTTAAAATTAAAATTACCCATGATTGGTTTTTGGGCAGAACGGCGCTGAAAAAAATTAAAATAAGCCATCGACTACATTATATCATAAAAAATTTTAGAATTAGGAAGAAACGAACACTTGCCATAAATAATTTTTTGGTTTATCATAACATTATTGAATGGTTGCAAAAACTATGCCAGGTAGTGAAAATTCGATTGGGGGCAAGGTAATAAGAATTTCAATATCGAAGCTTTCACTGCTTGTGGCATAAAATATAAAAAAGAGTCATTTAATTTTTAATTAATCGAATTTCTACTACCTGGTATGAAATCAGTTTTAACATTTGTTTGGGAAATTATAAAAATTACGGTCATTACGCTGGCGATTATCATTCCGGTCCGGTATTTTTTAATGCAGCCTTTTTTCGTTAAAGGCGCCTCTATGGAACCAAATTTCGATGACGGCCAATATTTGATAATTGATGAGGTATCTTATCGTTGGCGAATACCCGAGCGGGGCGAGGTAATCGTATTTCGCTATCCGGCCGATCCCGGTCAGTTTTATATCAAGCGAATTATCGGCCTGCCCGGGGAAACAGTGGAAGTTTCAAACAACCAAGTTGAAATTTTTAACGCGGAGCATCCCCTCGGTTTTGTTTTGGACGAAAGCGCTTATTTGCCGCCGGGCGTGCCCACCACAGGTGAGCTCCAGCAGAAACTCGGACCCGATGAATATTTTGTTTTGGGAGATAACCGCGTGGCGTCATTTGATTCACGGCGCTGGGGGCTTTTGCCGCGCTCCAACATCATCGGTCGTGTCTGGCTGAGGGCCTGGCCACCCCAAAACGTTCATGTTTTTGGTGCGCCGGAATATTCATATTAAAGGGCTTTCTCTAGATTTTCAATCCCGCGTCAGCGGGAGCAGAAAATTTAGAGAGAAAACCTTTACCCTCCACCATTTCCGTCCATTATTCAGGTATTAACAGTAATGTAAGGCGAAGCCGTTTTCTCTCTCCGTTCTTGGTATTCCATGAACGATGGAAAGAAATGGTGGGGGGTGCTCAATTTTGTGGTTAAAATTTAATCGCTACAAAATCGGGCTCATAAATTTTAAACAAAATTGGCATGCCTAGAACCAAACAAAAAACCTTTCAAGCCCCCAAGGGCATGCGCGATATTTTGCCGGAGGAGCAGATCTATTGGGAAAAATTTCTCAAAGTCGCGCAGCGCCTGGCCGAGGATTACGGTTGGCAAAAAATTGAAACCCCGATCTTGGAGGACGTCGAACTTTTTATTCGCGCAACGGGCCAAACAACCGACATAGTCACAAAGCAGATGTATATGTTAAAAACATCGGGCGGCGCCAGATTGGCCTTGCGGCCCGAGCAAACACCGGGGGTAATGAGGGCTTATTTGGAAAACGGTATGAATAATTTGCCTCACCCGGTGAAGCTCTATTATTTCGGACCGATGTTCCGGCATGAGCAGCCCCAAGCCGGGCGTTACAGGCAACTTTATCAATTCGGAACGGAAACCATTGGCGAAAGTGCAGCGGTTTTAGATGCCCAGGTGATTCAGTTTTGTTTTCATCTTTTCAGGAGTCTGGGACTTAAAAAAATTAATATTCACATCAACAGCATGGGCTGTCCGCAGTGTCGGCCGGTCTATCGGCGGGCGCTAGTTGATTATTTTCGTCACCGAAAAAACAAACTTTGTCCTGATTGCCAAAAAAGGCTGAAAGAAAATCCTTTGAGACTTCTGGATTGCAAAGAAGAAAAATGTCAGCCCATTAAATCTCAGGCGCCGGCCATGTTGGATTATCTGTGCGAGCAATGCCACCGTCATTTCAAAGAGGTCTTGGAATTTTTGGATGAATTGGAAATCCCTTATTTTTTAAACAGCGCCCTGGTGAGAGGCCTGGATTATTATACCAAAACCGTGTTTGAGTTTTTTTTAGAAGAGGAAACGCAAGGTGCTGCCAAGATGGCTTTGGGCGGCGGGGGCCGCTATGACAATTTAATGAAGGAGCTGGGCGGCAAACCAACGCCGGCGGTTGGCATGGCGCTGGGCGTTGACAGGATTGTCGCGGCGATGAAAAAAGAGGAAGTTAAAGTTAGCCCCATTTATAATCCCAAAATATTTTTGGTGCAGCTTGGCGACATGGGGAAGCGCAAAAGTATGAAGCTTTTTGAAACTCTTCATCAGGCCGGCATTGTGACGGCTGAATCTTTCAGTCGAGATTCAATTAAAGCGCAACTGAAAATCGCCGATCGACTGGGTGTCAAATTCTCTTTGATTTTAGGACAGCAAGAAGCGCTGGATAACACAATTATTATTCGCGATATGCAAAGCGGAGTGCAAGAAACAGTTCCCCAGGAAAAAATTATTGATCAAATTAAAAAGGGATTGGCTAAAAAATAATTTTCAATTTTCAATTTTCAGTAATATCCTGCCGTAGCGGGACTGGATTGGGAATTAAAAATTAGGAATTTAATATGACAAATTGTATTTTTTGCAAAATTGTAAACAAAGAAGTGCCGACGGTTTTTTTGTACGAAGATAATTTGGTCGTCGCCTTCAAAGACATCCGGCCGATTGCGCCGGTTCACGTTTTGGTTATACCCAAAAAGCATATTGAGTCAGTAGCGGATTTTAAGGATAAAGATGAGCCATTGGCCGGTCGCTTGGTTGTCGCGACCAAAAAAATAGCGGAGCAGTTGGGCATTGCCCAGAGCGGCTATAAGATTTTGTTTCGAGTCGGAGATGATGGCGGTCAGGAAGTACAGCATGTCCATCTGCATTTGTTGGGAGGGGCGAAACTGTCCGAAAATATTAAACCAATATAAATTTAAATTCCAAAACACAAATTCCAAAATCCAAATAAATTGTAATTTGTGATTTGTAATTTGTAATTTTCTCAAAGGAGGTGTTTTATGTGGCTATAGGAGTTAGAAGGAAAGAAAAAGAGCCGGTCGGCTCATTACTTCGTCGTTTTACCCGCCGAGTGCAGCAAAGCGGTGTTTTGTTGAATGCCAGACGCTCCAGATTTTACATCAAACCTAAAACCAAAAGACAGATGAAAGCCTCGGCCCTGCGCCGGGAACAATTAAGAGCGCAGCGCAAAGATATGATGAAAATGGGCCTGCTTGAGGAAGGACAATTGATTCCAAAAGATAAAATTAAGTTAAAGAAATAAGGGCTTTGTCCAAAATCTGGAGTTCTGCTATGCAGGACGAACAGATTTTGGCAACAAAACCTTTACCGAGCACATAAATTATTTTGGGGGTCAAAAATAATTTATGTGCTCGGTGCTCAATGTTGTAGTAAAATTTACTGCGCATTGAGCCTGCCTGTCGGCAGACGGGCTTGTAAATTTTAACAACATTGGCATGATCCTTAAAGAAAAAATTAACCAGGATTTTAAAGACGCCTTCAAAGCCAAAGAAGAAAAGAAAGTGGGGGTTTTGCGAATGCTGAATGCGGCAATAAAAAACCGCGAAGTGGAGAAAAGAACAAAATTAAGTAAAGCCCAGACTCCTGGTGACTTAGAAAAAGATAGCCAGCTCAATGATGAGGAAACATTAGCCGTCGTTGCCAGCGAAGTTAAACGGCGTAAAGATTCAATCGAGCAGTTCAAATCAGGCGGTCGGCCGGAATTAGCGGCGCAAGAGGAGCAAGAAATGAAAATTCTTGAGGCTTATTTACCCGCGCAGATAAGTGAAGAAGAATTGCGCAGCATTGTGGCCGAATCGATAAAAGAAAGCAATGCTTCAAGCAGTCAAGATTTCGGTAAAGTAATGAAAGTTTTGATGCCGCGCGTTAAAGGAAAAGCGGACGGGGGATTGGTGAGTAAGGTTGTGAAAGAGCTATTAGGTGATTAAAGAGCTAAAAGCACAAAAATCCTCAGCTCAAAAAAATCACAGTATTTAAAAAACATAATTTTTTGGAATTTGTGTTTTTGTGGTTTGTTTGTAATTTGTAATTTGTGATTTGGAATTTATTGAATGTTGGAGATTGCCAATTTAACTAAGCACAAAATCGATAAGAATCTATTAAAAAATGCGGCTGCCAATGCCTTAGCTATTTTGGGCACCAGGGGTTTGGAAAATATTAGCTTGGTTTTGGTTGGTGAAACAAAAATTAAGGCGCTGAATTGGAAGTATTTGAAAAGAAACCGAGTGACCGACGTGCTCAGCTTTGAAGATTTGAATGAAATTTTTATTTGTGTGCCTGAGGCCGCCAGGCAGTCAAAATTGTTGAAAACTTCGCTAAATTCTGAATTGACCCGACTGCTGGCCCATGGTATAGTTCATTTGAAAGGATATGAACACGAGCGGTCAAAATCCGCCGAGTTAAAAATGCGCGAAATTGAAAATAAAATCCTTAAAAGAATTAAGATTTAAAAAATATATTTCTAATAATTCATAAAGCGTAATTTTTTTATTGTGGCTCGAGAAAAAATCATTATCGGTCTTGATGTAGGAACCTGCAATATCACCGCAGCGGTAGCGCAGCTAAAAGAGGGCGGCAGCAATGCCCAGATTTTAGGGGTGGGGCGAGTCCCCTCCACCGGTTTGCGACGGGGCGTGGTCGTTGATATTGAAGAAACGGTTAAAAATATTAAAGAAGCGGCTGGCTTGGCCCATCGCATGTCGGGCTTGCCGGTGGAGCACGCTTTTGTCAGTATCGGCGGCTCCCATATTACATGTCATGCCAGCAAGGGAGTGATTGCCGTTTCTCGCGCCGACGGAGAAATTTCTCAGGAAGACAAAGAAAGAGCGGTCAGCGCTGCTTCAGCCATTTCGGTTGGACCGAATCGCGAAATTTTACATGTTTTGCCGCGCCGCTTCACCGTTGACAGCCAAGATTCGATCAAAGAGCCGGTCGGCATGCAGGGCGTGAGGCTTGAAGTTGACGCGCTTATCGTTGAGGGCGCCACGCCTTTTATTAAAAATTTAATCAAATGTATTCGCGAGGCAGATGTTGATGAGGACGGTTTGTTGCTGGCACCCTTGGCCGCCAGCCGTGCGGTTTTAAACAAAAGGCAGAAGGAACTGGGCGCAATGCTCCTGGATTTGGGCGGCGGCACCACGGGACTGACCGTTTTTGAAGAAGGCGATATCGTCCATTGCCAAATTTTGCCGGTCGGCAGCATGCACATTACCAATGACATTGCTATCGGCCTGCGTACCTCGGTGGATGTAGCAGAAAAAATAAAATTAGAATATGGCTCGGTGGCTCTTGGCGCCATTAAAAAAGAAAAAGAGATGATCGATTTAAAAAAGCTGGGAGGCGATGAAGGTCAGGCTTCCCGTCATCAGGTCGTGGAAATAATCGAGGCGCGCGTCAATGAAATTTTGGATTTGGTTAATAAAGAATTGAAAAGAATTGACCGGGCCGGTCTGCTGCCGGCCGGAGCGGTCTTGGTGGGCGGCGGTGCCAAAATGCAGGGTCTGGTTGAATTAGCTAAAGAAAAATTACGACTGCCGGTCCAGATCGGTCGCCCGCAAAATTTAGAAGGCATTGTGGATCAGGTTGACGACCCAAGTTTTTCAACCGTCAGCGGTTTAATTTTAGCGGCCTTGGGAGACGAAATTAAAACCGAATCAAAACGCGGCTTTGAAATTCCGGCCATTGGTCCGACCTACAATAAGGTTAAAAAATGGTTGAAGGGCTTTATGCCATAAAAGGGCTCGCCAGACACAAAACAAAGCACAGATTTTAAATTCAAAAAGTAAAATTTTTTGAATTTTAAGATTTGATATTATTTGTCATTTGTGCTTTGTAATTTGGAATTTTTTGGCAGGGTGTTGACAACCCTAAATTGATGGTGATATAAATTAATATTACGTATCTAAATCAACTTTTAAGTAAGAATCTATTATGGCTCAGATTAAACCAGATATGGAGACGTTCGCCAAAATCAAAGTGGTGGGCGTGGGGGGAGGCGGAGGCAACAGCGTTTCCCGCATGGTTGAATGCAAAATTCACGGCGTGGAATTAATCGCCATCAACGCCGACGCGCAAGATTTGCACCATTGCTTAGCTCCGCAAAAACTGCTGATCGGAAAAAATTTAACCAAAGGCTTGGGTGCGGGCATGAATCCGGATATCGGCCGCCAAGCCGCGGAAGAAAATCGCGATGAAATTCACGAGGTTTTGAAAGGCGCGGATTTAGTTTTTGTTACCTGCGGTATGGGCGGAGGCGTAGGGACAGGGGCGGCTCCCATTGTGGCCGAGGCAGCCATGGATATTGGTGCGCTCACCGTAGGCGTTGTTACCAAACCTTTTGCCTTTGAAGGAGCGCAGCGCTCTCGCATCGCTCAGGAAGGCATGGCTCAGCTGCACGATAAAGTTGACACGCTAATCACTATTCCCAACGACAAATTACTACAGACGATTGAACGCACGACTTCGCTTATCGATGCTTTTAAAGTGGTTGACGATGTTTTGCGCCAAGCCGTGCAGGGAATTTCTGATATCATCATCACTCCTGGTTTGGTTAATGTTGACTTTGCCGATTTGAAAGCGATTATGCAGGGAGCGGGCTCCGCTTTGATGGGTATTGGTCGGGCGCAAGGGGAAGACCGGGCGATTGAGGCGGCCAGGTCCGCAATAAATTCGCCCCTGCTTGAAGTTTCAATCGACGGAGCCAAAGGAGTTGTTTTCAATGTGGCGGGTGGCTCAGACCTGACCATGATGGAAATTAACGAGGCGGCTAAAGTGATTACCGAGTCAATTGACTCTCAAGCCAAAGTAATATTTGGTGCCGTAACTGATAATACTTTAAAGAAAGATGAAATCAAAATCACTGTCATTGCCGCTGGTTTTGGCGAGCAGCCGCTCAGGAAAGAGAAACTGGAAATAAAAACAGAATCCGGAAAACAGGAAGCCGCGCAAGCTCAGCCGCCAAAGAAGTCTCTTTTTAGCGGGCAGGTCAGTCCCATTGATCAGGATGAGGAATGGGATATCCCCGCCTTCATCCGCAAGAAGATGAAATAGGGCGGATATTTCCGATTGCGCTTTGTGTCGGGTGATAACGGAGAAATCATAAAGGTAGATTTCGGCGGGCAAGCCCGCCTTTATTCGCAAAAAGATGAAGTAATTTTTAGGCAAGCCCGCAAAAAAAGACGCACTGAACGGTGCGTTTTTTATATGCAGCCGATTCATTGACTTTTTTAATAAAATAAGATATGATATAGGAAATTCAATTTGTTCTCTTTAAATATAATAAAAAAAGGGGGGATGATTATGGAACTGCTATCTGAAGTTTTGTGGGTGATTGTTGCTAATATAATAGCTTTTGTTGCCGCAATTTTAATATTACTTATTTTGTATCGATATAAAAGAAGAAAACAACTTAAAGTTTGCCGAAGCTGCGGTATAAAATTAACCAGTCTAAATAAAGACAGAAATAGATGTATTCCATGCACCGTTGTTGAGGAGGCAATAAAAAACCAATTAGTCTAACCATTTTTGAGCCGATTTGCCTGCTGGCAAATCGGCTCTTTTTTAATCCAAAATTTAATATCCCTTGTTTTATCGGCTAAAGTGCTATTGACAGTAATTGCCGATTTTATTAAATTTAATAAAGCGGCATCAGAAGAATTTTTTTGCCAGGTAAAAATTTATGTAACGGGCGGGGGGCCGGCCAGAGTTTTGTCGCCAAGCTTGCCGATAAAAAAAATAATCGTTTTTGAAGGGAGTATTAGCAATGGGCTTTTAAGCCCATTTTTATTTTTAATAAATTATTAATGGTTGCGCGATAAGCTATAAAAAATAAATTTTACTGACCAATCGGCAGACCAACAGATAACCGCCACAATTATGAAGATTTCCATTTTAATTCCCTGCCACAATGAAGAAAAATCAATTGCTTACTGTGTTGGAGCGTGCCTCGGCCAGAGCCGCCAGCCCGACCAAATTTTGGTGGTGGACGATGGCAGCACGGACGAGTCTGCAAAAATTCTGGCCGAATTTGGCGACAAAATTGAGGTGGTGCGCATTCCCTACGCTAGTGGCAACAAAAGCTACGCTCAAGAGTTCGGCTTACATTTCATCACGGGCGATATTTTTGTTGCCACTGATGGCGATAGTTTTTTGGACAAAGATTTTTTAAAAATAGTTGAGGCAGACTTTTTGGCGCAGCCGGAGCTGGCTGCGGTCAGCGGCTATGTCAGAAGTTTAAAAAACAATTGGCTGACCGCTTGTCGCGAAATGGATTATCTGGTCGGTCAGGATTTGTTCAAAGCGGCCCAGTCAAGTATGAACTTTCTTTTTGTGATTCCGGGCTGCGCGGGCGCTTTTCGCACGGCGATTTTCAAACAATATGTTAAGTTTGACCACGACACCCTGACCGAGGATCTGGATTTCACCTACAAACTTCATTTTAATCGTCAGAAAATCCAGTTTAACCCAAAAGTTATTTCTTGGACTCAGGATCCCTTCACCGTTCGCTCCTATGCCAACCAAATGCGACGTTGGTACGGCGGGGGCTGGCAGAATCTGCTTAAGCACTTTCGTTTGGTCCGGCGGCCGATTAATGCGCTTGAGCTTTCGTTCATCTATATTGAAGGATTATTTTTTTCGCTCACTTTGTTTTTGTTTCCGCTCGTCAGCTTTGCCTCGATAAAATATTTTTTTGCGCCTTATTTTGTTTTTATAATTTTGCTGGGTTGCTGGAGTGCGGCGAAAAGAAAACGTTTTGATCTGCTGCTTTATTCTCCCGGTTATATCGTTATGATTTTTATTAACGCCTGGGTATTTTTGGAGCAATTTATCAAAGTCATTTTGCTAAGACAAGAAAATTTTATTTGGTTTAAGCCCGAAAGAGCTAAATTAAGATAAATTTTGGAAGGAAAAAATTATGATCATTCCCGGTGGATTATCAATTATTTTTCACTCGTCGATTTTAATCGCGAAAGCCATAAAGAAAAAATATGGGCTGTCGGTCGTTGAATTTAAAGCAAGGTTTTTACATTTGGGCTTAAAAATTAGCCCGGTTTGCTGTTTTGCTTTTTTCCGCAAAGACTCGCTGCTGCAGCGGTTTCTTGCGCTTTCAATTATTATCGCGATTCTCTGTTTAGTCTTACTGAGCGTCACTTTATCGCTTAAAACCCTGCTTCAGGAAAGTTCCAATTTGGCTCTGCTGGGTCAGATGATCTGGGTGCGTTTAACCGCGGCCAGCCAAAAAAACGTTGATATTGGCATAGAGCAGAAAATACTCCAATTTAAAGAAATTCCTTTTCAAAAAGAAATAGAAGCCCAAAATTAAATTTAAATGATGGCCAGCGCGATGTTCATGCCGATGAAGAAGATTATATCGGCAAAAATAGTTATTAACATTGACGGTAATCATGAATTCGCTATAATTAAAGTAAATGGAGGGTGATCAGCGGAAAGAGGGTCCGCCAGAATTTTGGTCAGTCAAGCGGAAAGGAAATCTCAGGCAAGAAAAAATATAAACAAAGGAAGGGAATTTTTTGTTTTGGAACTTAACGAAGCGAAATTTCGTTAAGTTTTTTTGTTTTGGCGGTCGGCTGCAGGTTATTGTTTAATAATTAACCGACCAAAATCTCTGTGTCAATTTATGAAAATATCTCTTCTTGTCCCCTGTTTCAACGAGGAAAAAGCGCTTGAAGCGTGTATCAATTCTTGTTTAAATCAAACGCGCCAATTTGACGAACTTGTGTTTGTGGATGATTCCTCGACCGATCGCACGCCAGAAATCCTGGCGCGTTACGCCGATAAGATCATAGTACGGCGAACCCTGAAAAATTCCGGCAATAAAAGCCACGCCCAGGAATTTGGAATGCAATTTATCAACGGAGATATTTTTGTCACGACCGATGCCGATACGATGCTGGAGCGCAACTTTGCCAGAGAAATCGAAAAAGATTTTCAAGATCCTAACGTCGCGGCCGTGGCCGGCTATGTTCGCAGCTTGCCCTATAATTGGTTGACGCTCTGCCGCGCTTTCGATTATGTCGTGGGTCAGGACCTGCACAAACTCGCCCAGGGTTACATGAATTACATCTTTGTGATGCCAGGGGCAGCCAGCGCTTTTCGCACGGAAATATTTCGGCGAGAAATTACTTTTGACCACGACACCATCACCGAAGATCTCGATTTCACCTATAAGCTCCATCGCAAAAACTTTAAGATAATTTATAATCGCCAAGCCATTTCTTATACGCAAGACCCCACGACCTTGAAATCCTACATCAACCAGATGCGACGCTGGTACGGTGGGGGCTGGCAAAATCTTATGAAACACCTTGGAGTGATCAGTCATCCCGTTCGAGCATTGGAACTTTCGCTTATCTATATTGAAGGAGTGGTATTCTCAGCGATGATATTTATTATTCCAGTTTTGAACCCGTGGCTGGCATTGAAATTTATCATCGGGTATCTAGCAGTGGCAATTTTATTTGGAATTTGGGCAGCTTGGAAAGCGGAACGTTTAGCATTTTTGCTTGTTCCTTTTCCTCATACGCTGCTCGTCTTTGTCAACGCGGCGATATTTCTTGAACAATTTTTTAAAGAGGTCGTGCTTAGACGTAAAAATTTAATCTGGTTTAAACCGGAACGAGTGCAAATAAAAAATATTTAATTTTATGATACCTTTTCCTTCCTTTGGGCTTCCCTTAATAATACACGTGAGCATAATTTTAGGACGTAAAATTTTTTGTTTGATAAAAAAAATAGTATGAATAAACTGAATTTTTTTGTTTCCATTTTGATCATCGCCGCTATCGCGGCCGCCGTTTTCGTTTTTGCCGGCGCCGTTGTTTACAAAAGCATCAGCGACGAACATTCTTCCGTTGCTTTTATTTTGCGCAACGTTAATTTGTCGCAGCGAGCCATCGGCTCAATGATTTCTGGCTCGGCCAGTCCATCTGTTTCTCTTGTCGCGCCCCAAGACGCAAGCGGAGTGACGCCACAACTTTCTTTAATTAAAAAAATAGTATCGCCCGACGATTGTCGCGAAATTTTTAATGAAAATGCAACCGTCTATCGTTATTCCTTGGTTAATTATCTGGCTGACAGCGGGCTTAATTATTCTTTTTCGGATCGGGAGCAAATCGCAAAAGAGTTGGGCGTGCTTGACTACCGCGGCACTTCCTGCCAGAATGAGCAAATCCTAATGCAGCTTTTTATGCAAGAGGGCGCTCTGCCCCAAAAAAATTGTCTGCCAATATGTTCTGACCAATAAATTTTAACAGCATAAAAATTAATTATTAAAAATAAATAAATTATGAAGCACAAAATCAAGAAAGCTCTATTTCAAGGATTATTTTTTGTTTCGGTTTTGGGCGCAACATTTTTAGTGCGCTCCTTCGCTCTGGCGGCGAGCGATCCCGTCAATCTTATCCAGAACCCCTCACTTGAAATTGATGCCGACAGCAACGGAATTCCCGACGGATGGTTTCAAGGTCAGTGGGGAACTAATAACGCGGTTTTTAGTTATCCGGTTGCCGGAATT
>Ga0315274_10001140_pt1 | contig 41209 bp, 33 predicted proteins | sample YL17G02_20_MG_FD_203700 | JGI IMG/M metagenome (GOLD analysis project Ga0315274, IMG submission 203700) | Sediment microbial communities from Yellowstone Lake, YNP, Wyoming, USA - YL17G02_20 | ecosystem: Environmental > Aquatic > Freshwater > Lake > Sediment | place: USA: Wyoming | collected...
CTGCAGTGTAAAACTTAAAACGTTTTGAGTTTTAAGTTGCAGTTTTACGCTTTGCGCTTTGAGTTTTGCGCTTTTATATATTTATCTATCGCCTTTGCCGCTTTCTTACCTGCTCCCATAGCAGAAATAACGGTGGCTGCTCCGGAGATAATATCACCGCCGGCAAAAACACCGGGTAGGGAAGTCATAAAATTTTCACCTACCTGAATCGTGCCATCTTCATTAGTCTTAAGGCCAAGTGTAACTTTAGGCAATAAGGGATTGGGGCTCTGGCCAATGGCTACGATAACTGTATCTACATCTAAAACAAAATTAGAGTTTTTTATAGGAACTGGTCTTCTTCTACCTGATGCGTCAGGTTGGCCTAATTCCATTTTGATACATTCTAAGCCCTTTACAAATCCTTTCTCATCACTGATTATCTTAACCGGTTGGGTCAATATCTTAAAAGGTATTCCTTCGTCTTTGGCATTCTGAATCTCTTCTTTACGCGCCGGCATTTCATTTTCTGTGCGGCGATAAACTAAAGTTACTTCCCTACCTAACCTAAGTGCAACTCTGGCACAGTCAAAGGCAACATTGCCACCACCGATAACCACTACTTTCTTACCTATATTAATAGGTGTGGCAAATTCATGAAATTTATAAGCTTTCATTAGATTTATGCGGGTTAGAAACTCATTTGCAGAGTAAACTCGGTCTAAATTTTCACCCGGGATTCCCAAAAACTGCGGTAGTCCTGCACCTACACCAATAAATATAGCCCTAAAACCTTCTTTAAACAAATCTTCAATGGTATATGTATTTCCAATAAGCACATCGGTTTTTAAATCGACGCCCAGGCTCTTTATATATTCGATTTCTTGTTGTAGGATTTTTTTAGGGAGCCTGAATTCCGGAATTCCATAGATAAGTACACCACCGGGTAAATGCAAGGATTCAAAGAGCGTTACCTGATATCCCATCTTCGCTAAATCCGCGGCACAGGTTAATCCTGCTGGTCCAGAACCAACTATTGCTACTTTAGTTCTTAGTTCATGGTTCATGGTTCTTGGTTCTTGGTTCTTGGTTCTTGGTTGTGAACTATGAACTAATTCATAATCCGCCGCATATCTTTCCAGCGCTCCAATATTAATCGGCTCATCCTTTTTACTTAAAATGCACACCTTTTCACACTGGTCCTCCTGAGGACAGACACGTCCGCAAACCGCCGGCAGATTATTTTTCTCTTTGATTAATTCTTGCGCTTCTTTGCGCTTCCCTTCTTGGATAAGCTTTATAAAACCCGGTATATCAATTTCTACGGGACAGCCCTTAACGCAAATTGGTTTTTTACATTGCAGACAACGCCTGGCTTCCTCTTCTGCTTCTATTTTAGAAAAACCGAGACCGACTTCGGAGAAATTTTTTATACGTTCTGAAACAGGTTGTTTAGATATACCCTTGCGCATTTATCTAATAAAGCTAGTAAAAAATAAAATTATGGAAAGGCTGATCATGCCGATAATAATCAGTATGGACAAAATATTATAGGTGTTAGAATTGGTATATTTACCCATCAGCCGTTTGTTGTTGACTAAGAGAAGCATAAAAATTAAAACAAAAGGTAGAAGAATACCATTAGTTGCCTGAGAAATAAGCATAATCGGAATCAGTTTAACCCCGGGCAACATGATTACGCTGGCACCGATAATGATTATTGCCGTATAAAGGATATAAAATTGCGGCGCTTCCCTAAACCGTCGGTTCACCCCTACTTCCAACCCCATCCCTTCGCAGACCGAATAAGCAGTGGACAAGGGTAATATACAGGCTGAAAAAATAGATGCGTTTAAAAGGCCGAAGGCAAAAAGATAAAAGCAGTATTTCCCGGCCAAAGGTTTAAGGGCTAAAGCCGCCTCTTTTGCCGAATCTATTCTTATTCCGTTTTTAAAAAGTGTATTTGCGCAAACTATAACGATAAAAATAGCCACGATATTCACTACAAAGGCGCCGATAATGACGTCAAGCCTGCTGTATTTATAATTCTTAACTTTTATGCCTTTTTCTACCACCGAAGATTGCTGATAAAACTGCATCCAAGGAGCAATGGTGGTCCCAATAACTCCGATAAGCATTAAAAGATATGCTTTATTAAATTGAAATACCGGCTTCACTGAACTTCTTGCTACTTCGGACCAGTCTGGCTTTGATAAGACACCAGAGAGAATATAAGAAAAATAAAATACGCAGGCGACTAAGAAAACTTTTTCTACGGATTTGTAAGTGCCTTTGACAATCAACCACCAGACAAAAATTGCACATACCGGAACCAGCATATATTTACTCATTCCGAACAATTCCGCACTTGCGGCAATTCCGGCGAATTCGGAAATTGTATTAAAGAGGTTGGAAAAGATGAGCACAATCATCGCATAGAAAGTAACCCTTACGCCAAACTCCTCTCGGATTAAATCTGCCAGGCCTTTACCGGTTACCACTGCCATCCGACTGCACATCTCTTGGATAATAATCAACGCAATAATAATAGGAATAAATGACCAGATGAGTGTGTAGCCAAAATGTGCGCCGGCTACGGAGTAGGTGGTAATACCGCCGGCATCGTTATCCACATTTGCAGTGATAATCCCTGGCCCCATTACCGAAAGAAAAATAATTAAATTTCTCCAGAAAAAGCGAATTCTTCTTTTCATTGTTTAGGTAATACCTTAATCTTCTTTAACCTGCGCCAGGCAATAGAAATTACCTGACTTAAGATATCATCTACGGTAATAACTCCCTGAAGCACGTTATTTTGGTCGATTACGGGAATGGCGTAGTATTTATATTTATCCATAAGATAGGCGACTTCTTTGACGCTTGAGTCCAGATGTACAAAATACGTTTTAGGAAAGGCGGCTTTTTGGATAGGTTCCTGCGGGTCAGTGGCAATCAGGCGTCTGAAATTTGTGGAACCGATGAGATGATGCTCCTCATTGATGATATAAACAAACTGCGCCGGCTCTACCTTAAAGATACGTTCCTTGATTTGTTTTAAAGTTACTTCTACGGTTGTATCTTTGGGAAAAGCAAGATATTCGGTGGTCATCAGGCCTCCGGCAGAATCGCTGGAATAACCTAATAGTTGTGATAGTTTTCTGGCATATTTAGTCTCCAGAAAACCTAAAAGCTGCTCTACTTTTTCCTTAGGGAGTTTTTCCAAGAAATCCGTTGCTTCATCTGAGGGGATGCTATTCAGAATTTCTGCGGTTTCCTTATTTTCTAAATCTTCAATTAATGACTTCTGTGCTTTAAAATCAATATGCGAGAAAATCTTTGCCTTAGTGCCTAAATCTAAAGATTTAAACAGGGCCACCTGATGTTTAATGTTTAAGTCTAAAAATATTTCTCCTAAATCCGCTGCGGGGATACTGCTGAACTGTTTGTGCGGGACGTCAACTTTTATCGTCATACTTACTGGATTAATGGAAAGAGGATGAATATATTTCCAGGAAATTAAATACTCTTTCTTTAGGTAATCCGAATTTCTATTGATCAGCCTTACCAAAAAATCCACAAATTTCTCGAAACCCAAACGCCGAAAAATTCCCCTTGTGCTTATATCCACGTGGGCGGCCATTAAAGAATGGTCCACACAAAGCAAATGTATGTCATTAACCCGGATAACCTTGTGATTATAGGTATCCACAACCTGTTGGTCTAAGATATCCCGGCGTAAGGTCAGCTCTTCCTTATTATCGTGCTTTTCTCGGTACACAATCTTGGATTTCTCAACGCCAAGTTTGATTCCTTTTTTGCCAAGTTCTAAAACATCCGACCAGATAATTACCGCGTATTTTCGGTTAGGGAATCCCCTGCGTATAACCAGACTTGCAGAAATGGGATAAACTTGTGCGGGTTTAACAATTATATCGTATATCTCGCCAACCCAATCCCCATTTTTGTCAACAACAGCCTCATCCATTAACTGGGAAAAATAAATAAACATTTTTGTCGTATCTTTGTTATTTGTCGCTAAATTATCTAAAGCAACCATTTTAATCCTTTAAGCTATCTTCGTATTCTTTAAATAGGTTTAGCCGCTTTTTTAACTCTTCAAAATCTACCTGATGACCGTCAAAATCCGGGCCATCTACACAACCGAATACGGTCTTACCACCTACAGTGCATCGACAAGAGCCACACATGCCTGTAGCATCCACCATTATCGGATTCAGACTGACAATGGTTTTAATTTTGTAGCCTCCAGTCAAATCAGAGATTGCCTGCATCATGGGCACCGGACCTATAGCATAAACCAAATTCGGATATTTGGTGTGCGTAGATTGCTCAATTACAGCAAATAATTCCTTTAACACGTCAGTAACAAAGCCCTTCCTACTATAGGAACCATCATCGGTGGTCACAAATAATTCATCACATACCTGCTGCATTTCTTTTTCTAAAATAATAAGGTCTTTTGAGCGCGCGCCGATGATACCGATAACGCGATTACCCGCCTCTTTAAATGCTTTTGATACGGGATAGACCTCAGCGATTCCTACACCACCTCCAATACAATATACTTCGCCAATATTGCGAACATCCGTAGGATGACCTAAAGGACCAAGTATATGTGCTATAGAATCACCTGTATTTAATGCTCCTAATTTTTTAGTACTAAATCCCACTTTTTGCAATATCAAATTAATCATCCCTTTTTCTTTATCCCAGCCCGCTAAGGTCAAGGGAATGCGTTCACCTTTCTCATCAATAATCACCACTACAAATTGCCCGGCCTTGGCTTTTTTGGCTATTTGGGGTGCCTCGACAATAATCTTCGTGATATCTTTCGCCAGTTCTTGCTTACTTATTATACGAAACATCCCGCTCCTCAATTATCTTTACTTTTACATCTGGAAACTTTTTTGCCAAAACCTCACCCTTTTCTTTACCTAAAACAAATATCGCTGTGGCTAAAGCATCGGCAGTAAGACCATCAGCAGCGACTACCGTAACCGAGATAAAATCTGTTTCCACCGGATAGCCAGTTTTAGGATTAAAAATATGACAATACCGGTGATTATCTTTAAAGAAATATTGCTCGTAATCGCCTGAAGTAGCTACGGCTTTATCTTTTAAGTCTAGATAAGTTAAGATATCGTTTTTATCTCTAGGATTTTGCACTGCGATATGCCAAGGTTTGCCGAATTTATCTCCTAAACAAAAAATCTGTCCGCCGGCATTAATCAAACAACTTTTTATCCCCTTTTCTTTTATTTTTTTTACTGCACAATCTACGGCATAACCCTTGGCGATTGCGCCTAAATCTATTTTCATTCCAGAAATTTTAAATTTTACCATATTATCATCTTCTTGCAATAAAAGTTTATCGGAACCGACAAACTTTAAAATACCTTCAATCTCAAGTTTCGACGGTAAATAAAATTTTTTGTCTGTAAAACCCCATAAATCTAGAAGAGGCCCTACAGTGATATCAAAAGCGCCGTCACTAAGTTGCCAGAAAGATTTGGCTTTTTTTATAATGAAAAGAGTGTCTGGACTAACCTTAAGTTGACCGAGTTTATTCAGTTTGGATATTTCGCTATCCGGTTTATATTTGCTTAATAAATCTTCGATCCTTTTTATTTCTGCGAAAACAATATCTTTAGCATTCTCATCCGGAGAAATCACTTCCACAAAAGTGCCCATCAAAACTTGCGTATCTTTATAGAGGGCCTTATCCTGGCAACCACATAATCCAGTAGATAGTAGATAGTAGATAGTAGATAGTAGAATGAATCTCGGCAGTAAACTCTTTCTCATTTTCTCATTACCTTCAATAACTCTTCAACTGAAAGCGTATTAATCACATCCCCACGCGTAAGCCATCCGCGCCGCGCCACCGCTACCCCCAATGGCATTGCCTCCAATTGTTCGGCACTATGCGCATCTGTTCCTAAAGCCAACTTTACGCCTTTTTCTTTTGCCCGACGGCAGTCTAAATCATTTAAATCCAGCCTTTGGGGAAAGGCATTAATTTCTAAATGTGTATTGGTCTGTCTGGCTACTTTTAAAATCTCATCAAAATCCAAAGCATAAGCTTCGCGCTCACCCCAGAGCCTTCCTGTAGGATGGGCAATTATGTGGGTGTATTTATTTTTACAGGCTTTCACTAATCTTTTGGTCAGTTGTTGCTCGGACTGTTTAAATCCGCTGTGAATTGCCGCTACTACTACGTCAAATTCTTTTAAAGTGTTGTCTTTATAGTCAATATTGCCGTCGGCATCTATATCCACTTCAGTTGCGTATAAAACCCGGAATCCCTTTAAAGTTTTATTCATCTTATCTATCTGGTTTTTCTTCTTTTTTAAATCCTCGATGCTTAAACCGCCGGCAACCTTAAGGCTTTGCGAATGGTCGGTGATGGCAATATAGGAATATCCCTTGACTTTAGCAGCTTTTACCATCTCTTCAATGGTATTACCTCCATCTGACCAATTCGAATGCACATGCAAGTCGCCTTTTACATCTTTTAACTCCAGGAGTTTCGGGAGCTTAAATTCTTGAGCTAATTCTATTTCTCCGGTATCCTCCCTTAATTCCGGCTCAATATAAGACATACCCAATAATTTAAAAATTTCATTCTCGGTTTTACCGACGAGGTATTTTTCGTTCCTGAAGATTCCGTACTCATTAATTTTTAAGCCCATTCTCTGGCCAATCATCCTCAACTTAATATTAAAGTTTTTTGAGCCGGTAAAATAAAGTAGCGCTGCCCCAAAAGACCTCTCCTTTACTACCCGGCAGTCTACCTGCACATCTTCTTTCGTGCGCACTGAAGATTTGGTAAGACCTTCTGCCAGAATATCTTTTACCGCAGGGATTTTTACAAAGGCCCCCATTATTTTTTGCGGGCTTTTTGAAACAACTAAGATATCAACGTCTCTGACGGTTTCTTTTTGGCGCCGCAGGCTCCCGGCAGTAGAAATTCTTTTAACTTGCGGTAATTTCTTTAAAACGCGCATGAATTCTTCTGCTACTAACATTGCCTGGGCTAAAGTCATCCTTTCTTTTCCTCTTTTAAGTATCTTTATCCCTTGAGAAATATTTGCTATGGTTTTTTCTTTAATGCCAAAAATACCCTCCAGCTTATTCTTTCTTAAGGCTTCCTCTAAATCAGAAAGATTTTTTATTTTTAATTCTTCATACAATAACTTGGCAGTTTTGGGGCCTACGGAAGGGATATTTAATAAACCCAGCAGGCCTTCGGGGATGCTCTTCTTTAAATCTTCATATACCTTTATCCTGCCGGTGCTGCTGAATTCCTTTATTCTTTGCGCAAGGTCCTTGCCGATGCCGGGAATTTCCGTAAGCCTGTCTTCCTGAATAAATACATCTAAATCCTGAGAGAACCCTTCGATATTCTGCGCTGCCCTCTCATAGGCGCGGATACGAAAGGGATTTCCGCCTTTAATTTCTAATATTTTAGCAATATCGCGAAATATCCGCGTTACTTCTAGATTCTTCATTAATTTAAGTCTTTAATTTCTTTTAATACTTCGTTTCCCGGTTCTACTGCCTTTGCCCGCCTCAGATAAAAATTATATTTTTCTAAATCTGTAAAGGATAACTCGCTTCAATGGTCTTGACTAAATCTACCAGCAGCGAATTTACCGGCGCAGGGATCCCCAATTCTTGCGCCTGGCGCACAATCACCCCGTTAATAAAATCTATTTCCGTGATTTTTTTCTTTAAGACATCCTGTAACATAGAAGACACATTCGTTGCCGTAGCTTCGCAGACCGCCTCTACTTTGGCTAAAGGGTCATCATAAATAAGTTTTATTCTCTTTCTTTTGGCTACGCGCGTGGCCTCAGTAACCGCTTCTCTTAAAATTTTGCGCGTACCTTCAAACTCCGTTAATCTGCCGTTATTTAAACGGGTAATTGCGGTAAGGGCATTGATGCCCACATTGATAATCAGCTTTGACCAAAGCAGGGCTTTGATATCCCGGGAAATGCGTGTCTCCAAGCCCACCTTATTAAAAATTTCCCGCAGATAACGCATTTCTACGGGAATTTTCCCGTCGATTCTGCCGATTACAGTTTCTCCTTTTCCCGCATGCCTGACATGACCTATGCCCAATAAGGTCGCTCCCAAATTCGTTACCCCCCCGATTACCTTATCAGGACCGATGACTTCACCGATAAGCTCGATATTTCCGATGCCATTCTGTAAAGTCAGCACTCGGGTATCATCGCTGACCAGAGATTTAATATGGTTGATTGCCTTTTTTGTGTCGTAAGACTTAACACAGATAATGATTAAATCCGCTGTTTCTATTTCTTTGACCTCTGCTGTGGCCTTAACCTGTGTCTGCCAATTACCGGAAATACCCTCTACAATTATTCCCTGCTGATTAATCTTCTGCGCACGCTCTTTGTTCTTATCTAAAAGCCAAATCTCTTCCCCTGCCTGCCGGTAGGCAGGTTTTGCCTTGGACAAAAAAGCAGCAAATAAGCATCCCATTGCCCCGGGACCGACTATTATTAAATTCATCATTTCCTCCTGCAATTTTTTTAAACTGAAACTGCTAATTTATTCAGCACCTTCTGCGATTTTAACTCTTTTTCTAAATGGAAATTCAAAAATGAATTTAATAATAAATCCAATTCTTTTTTGATTTGCGGATTCATTCCTAAATTAAAATTGTTCTTTAAATCATTTCTTTCAATATGTAAAATCGTTGCGATTGTTCCTCTAAAGATTAAGCGGGCAGCGATATCTTTATGCGTGCATTTCTGACAGAGTAAACCTCCTAAGCTTAAACTGAACTTAGATTGCCCGCTGATTTTTGACCCGCAACAAACGCAGGAGTCCAGATGCGGTTTAAATCCGGAGAGGGCTAACATTTTAATCTTAAATATGGTAGTAATCTTGTGGGGATTATTACTGATTTCCAATTCCTTAAGACTGGCTAATGCCAAATCAAAGACTTCTTCGTTTTTGTCTTCGGGCTGCATAATTAGGTTCAAAAATTCAACCATCAGACTGGCTAAGCCCACCTTAAAGATATTGCTTCTGATGCCATTAAAATTTTCTCTTAATTCGCATTGACTGACTAAGTGCAATGCCGTGTTCCTTCTTTTATAAAAGATTATGTCGTTATAAGAAAACAGTTCTACCGTACTGGCAAACTTTGTGGGCTCTACTTTTATGCCTTTTAAAACGCCACTGATTTTGCCAAATTCCCGGGTATACAAGTTGGCGATAAGGGAAGTTTCCCGAAAATCCCGTTTATTGAGCACTATAGCTTCGCTTTTATGAATGGACATTATCGTTTAGTTCGTTTAAGTTCGTTAGTCTCGTTGTAGCTTTTCTAAAATATAATGAGCTTTTTCATCCATTAATTTTCTTTGTTTGAAAGTTGCATCTCGGTAACCAATAATGTGTAATACTCCGTGGACCACATAAAGATATGTTTCATATAGGGGTGAGGTTTTAAAAATCTTTGCCTGCCGAATTGCGGTATCAGTGGAGATGGCAATATCGGCTAAAATCTTTTTCTTATCTAAAGAAAGGTCAAAAGCAATCACGTCTGTAGGGTTATCTCTGCCTAAATACAGTAAATTATACTTCCGAATTTCCCGGTCGTTTACAAAACAGATAGTGATTTCACCGGATTTTTTTATTCTTAAGCAAGATAAGGTCTTAAGAACTGCTTTTTTTATCCTCGTCGGACGGATGGGAATTTTCTTTTGCAGATTTCTTATGGTTATTTTCACCCTTAGCTATTTCCGGATAAATTATACGATTATGATAAATACCGCTTAAGATGCGGATAAATATAGAGGCAATCCTTTCTAAGTCTTTGAGGGTTAAATCGCATTCATCCAGCTGTCCGTCAATAAATTTATTATTAATGATCTTATGCACCACCTCTTCGATATTTGCGGGCGTGGCTTCCTTTAAAGACCTCGCCGCTGCCTCCACTGAGTCCGCCAAAAGCACTATGGCAGTCTCCTTGGTTTTAGGCTTAGGCCCCGGATATCGGAACCCCTCTTCTTTTATTTCCTGACCTTTCTCCTGGTTTTCTAAAGCCCGACAATAAAAATAATAAACTAAGCTGGTACCATGGTGTTGCAAAATAAAATCTATCAAAAGCGCATTGAGTTTGCTCTTTCTGGCTAATTCCACGCCTTCTTTGACGTGATGCATAATCACCATTTTGCTTATCGTCGGGGATAGTGAGTCGTGTTTACTCTGCTCGATGGCTTGGTTTTCGCTGAAATACTCGGGTTTTTGCAGCTTTCCTATATCGTGATAATACGCGCCTATCCTGGCTAAAAGCGCATTGGCTCCTATTGCCTGACAGGCAGCCTCGGATAAGTTACCGACTACTATGCTATGGTGGTATGTTCCCGGCGCCTCCAAGATTAGGCGCTGTAAAAGCGGATGGTTAAAGTCAGCCAATTCCAATAAGCTGATATTGGTTACGGTTTTAAAAAGATATTCAAAAATAGGAAGGATTCCCAACACCACAATGCTAGAGGCAATGCCATTCAGCATAAAGAAAAGATACCTGCTGGGATCCTGCGGCCTGAAGCGGTTAATAAGAAACAGCATCATCGCCTGCAGCGCACCAATGATAAATCCAGCCCTGATAATTACTGAGCGTTTGCGCGCGCCAAAAACAAGAATACTGGATAGAATACCGCTGATGAGAAATAATACCGCTAAACCAAAGTTATTATTGGCGACGGAAGCGATGGTGACCGATGCAGCGAGGTTGAACAATAAGGAGAGCTGTAATTCATTAAATAATATGGTGACGAGCATGGGCATGGCGGCAAAAGTAATGTATTGCACCGAAAGCCCTTTTCTTATCACTAAATAGCTATAGGCAAAGATTATTACAAAAAGAAAGACCAGATTGAGAAGATTATAATTTTTGGATTCCAAATCACTATAGAAAAATTTAAGGTATGCGGTTAAGGCAAGCAAGGTAATAGGAATGACGGGGCTTAATCCCAGTATCTGACTGATTAAAAAAACTAATATTGCCCAGAAAATAAATCTTATTCTATTTACTGCGGTTGGACTTATCATAGGCCTCGATTATTTTTTGGACCAGCGCATGCCTGACCACATCTTGACCGCTAAAATAAATAAATTTAATGCCTTCGATGCCTTTTAATAACTCCTGCGCCTGAAGCAGGCCAATGGGCTTGCCGTCAGGTAAGTCGCTTTGGGTAATATCTCCGGTAATCACCGCCTTGGAATCAAAACCCAAGCGCGTCAGGAACATTTTCATCTGTTCGGCGGTGCAGTTTTGCGCCTCATCTAAAATAATAAAGGCATCATTTAAAGTTCTTCCGCGCATGAAAGCTAAAGGCGCTATCTCGATAATCCCGGTCTCAATATATTTCTCAATACGCTCTGCCTCCATCATATCATAAAGCGCATCGTAAAGCGGCCTAAGATAAGGCGAAATTTTTTCGTACATATCACCGGGTAGAAATCCTAAGGACTCTCCTGCCTCAATAGCGGGCCGGGTAAGGATGATGCGGCGCACCTGTTGTTTTTTCATTGCCTCCACAGCGCAGGCCATGGCTAAATAGGTTTTACCCGTTCCTGCCGGGCCGATACCAAAGACAATATCGTATTTTTTAATCGCCTCCGTGTATTCACGCTGACCTTTGGTCTTTGGGCCGATTTGTTTGCCGCTGCTTAGACGGGTGAGTTCTAAGTTTTGATTAGCGGAAGCGGCGGCGCGATTTCCCTTTTTGGTATTCTTAATCAGGTAATACAAATCTGCCCTGCCTAACTGACTTTGCCCGGAGCGGATAGCATCCAGCAGATACTCAATAAGACCTGCTGCCTTTTTAATGTTACTGGAGGTGCCGCTTAACTTTAAATGTTCGCCGCGCAGGGTAATCTTGACCCGGAATTCATTCTCTATGGTTTTGATGAATTCATCGTGTAAACCGCAGAGCGCCCGCGCTTCTTCCTGGGTCTGAATTTTGAAGATTTTATTCACAGATTAAAAAGCGTCTTACTTCAGATTTTCTTCAGTTTCCTTTAAGGACGGTAGAGGGATATTGATGATTTGGCCTGGATAAATCTTATCCGCAGTTTTTAAAGTATCTTTGTTGGCCTCGGAAATCTGCATCCATTTCTTGGTGGTGCCGTAGAATTTCTGGGAGATCTTCTGCAGTGTATCACCTTTTTGCACAGTATATTTTTGTACATTTGCAAACCCTGCTGCTTTTTCTCCAGACTCTAATAACTCAGGAACATTGCTTTCGGTAATATATCCGCGGTTTCCCCAGGCCTCTTTTTCTTCGCCTGTGCTTATTAACGGTTCTTCTTCTGGCTTATATTTAGGCATTTTTTCAAATTTGATCGGCGAATGCAGTTCTATTTCTACTGCCCGAATCGTGCGCTTTGCCTTACGTTCCTGGGCCTGCGGAGCCTGTCCCTTGAGATATCCACGATTACCGGTTTCTAAATTCTGATCGAGTCTATCCTTGGTGACTTCATAAGTTCTCACTACGCAACCCGTGATACCAATAACCAATAACCAATAACCAATAACCAATAACGCTTTCTTCATCTTCCCTCCTTTTTTAATTTTTTTATAGCTATACTCAACTCCTTTAACTGCCTCTCCTGGACTTCTGAAGGCGCATTAGTCAAAGGACAAAAAGCCTTCTGGGTTTTAGGAAAAGCGATAACTTCCCTGATGCTTTCCTCTCCGGCCAAAATCGCCAAAAGCCTGTCAATACCAAAGGCGATTCCGCCGTGCGGAGGAGCACCGTATTGAAAGGCCTCTAAAAGAAAGCCAAAGCGATTATGCGCCTCCTCTTTATTGATACCGATAATTTTAAAAATCCTTTCTTGGAGTTGTTGGTCATGAATTCTGATTGAACCCGAACCTATCTCCGTGCCGTTTAAAACCAAATCATAGGAACGCGCTTTGACTTTTTCTGGCGATTCCTCTAAACTGTCCAGGTCCTTTTGTCTGGGTGAGGTAAAAGGATGGTGCTCGCTTTCCCAGTGTTTTTCTTCTGCGTTATATTTAAATAACGGGAAATCGGTTATCCAGACAAAGGCGAATTCGGAATTTAACTCCTTTCTTAAATCGGGTTTATCCGTTGCATATTTCTTTTGCGCTTCCTCAAAGGTTATCCTGAAAAAAGGAATTTTAATCTCTCTGCCGTTTAGCTCTTTAAAAATCGACTGCATCAGGCGTTCCATTAAGGCAAAGATGTCCTCTTCTTGCGGAAAGGACATCTCTAAGTCTAACTGCGTAAATTCTGGCTGCCGATCAGCGCGCAGGTCCTCGTCGCGAAAACACTTGGCAATCTGGTAATATTTATCGATTCCAGAAACCATGAGAATCTGTTTAAATAGTTGCGGAGACTGGGGAAGAGCATAAAACTGTCCGGGATTAAGCCGGGAGGGGACTAAATAATCCCGCGCTCCTTCAGGGGTGGATTTAGTCAGAATCGGCGTTTCGCAGTCAATAAATCCTTCTTGGTCCAAAAAAGAACGGATAATTTTATAAAGCTTATGCCTTAAAATAAAGTTTTCAAAAACCTTTTTTCTTCTTAAATCTAAATACCGGTATTTGAGGCGCATCTCTTCGGTGACATTCAAGGCATCTTCTATTTCAAAAGGCGGTGTAAGGCTGGGGTTTAAAATCTCTAATTCTTGTGCCAAGATTTCTATTTCGCCGGTGGGCAATTTGGGATTTATGGTGCCTTCTGGCCTGCGGTTAACCTTTCCGGTTACCCTGATGACGAATTCATTTCTTAGGCCTTGGGCTAAGGTATGAGCATCTGCAGAATCTCCAGGAACAAAGACAGCCTGACTGATACCGTATCGGTCACGGATATCAATAAAGACGAGTTTTCCGTGGTCGCGGCGGCTGGCTACCCAACCGCAAAGCGTCACCACTTTGCCGATATCTCCTGAATTTAATTGTCCGCAGGTATGGGTTCTTAACATAGTTTATAGCCTTGTTTAGTTCTCGGGTTAGCGAGCTGTTTTGTTAATTCGTTTATTAAATTTCCGCTACCGACTTCCCCCTGCTCGCCCGATACCATGTCCTTAAGAGTAACTGACTTTTTTCTGATTTCATCTTCTCCTATTATCAGGACATACCGGGCATTTAAATCGTTTGCTTTTCTCATCGCGCCTTTAAGTGTTTTCCCCTCATAATCGGTGTCTGAATTAATACCCGACTTACGTAGCTCATACAATAATTTTAAACCTTGCGATTTTGCCTCTTCGCCTAAGGTTATAATGTAAACTAAATTTTTACTTAATACTGGATACTTGCTACTCGATACTAAAAACAGCCTTTCTATCCCTAATGCAAAGCCAATCGCCCCTACCTTTGGACCACCTAAATCTGAAATCAAATTATCGTATCTGCCACCTGCGCCTAAAGCATCCTGGGAGCCTAAATCTTTATGGGTAATCTCAAAAACCGTGCGGGTATAGTAATCTAATCCGCGCGCAAGATGAGGGGTAATTTCATATTCGATGTTTAAAGCCTCTAAGCCTTCCTTTACTTTGGTAAAATGCTCCTGACAATCAGTGCAAAGATAAGTATCTTTTATCTCTAATTTCTTAATCACTTCTCGGCAGGAATCGTCTTTACAATCTAAAATGCGCAAGATGTTATGTTTAAACCTGATGCGGCAGTCATCACAAAGCTTACTTAAGTTTGGCTCCAGGGCCTGATGTAAAATCCGTATCAATTCTTTCTTGTCTTTCTGACAGCCTAAACTATTCATCTGAATTTTATAACCGTCTATTGCATAAGCCGCCAATAAAGTATCGGCTAAAGAAATCACTTCCGCGTCTAAAAAAGCATCCTCTGAACCAATCGCTTCACAACCAATATGGTAGAATTGCCTTAATCTTCCTTTTTGCGGCCGTTCTCCTCTAAACATCGGCCCGATATAGAAAAGTTTAATAAAGCCGTCCTTTTTGTCCAGATTATTCTCCAAGTATGCGCGCACAATCGAAGCAGTGCCTTCCGGACGCAGGGCATAGGTATCCTTTTCCTTTTTTATCAAAAACATCTGCTTCTGAACTATCTCGGTAGTTTCTCCTAAGGAACGGTTAAATAAAACTGCCTCTTCAATGAGAGGCGGGCGAATCTCTTTATAGTTATAAATAGAAAAGTAGTGGCGGCTGGTTTCTTCAATTTTCTGCCACCACCATACCTCTGCTGGCAGGATATCTTTTGTGCCGGATATTCTTTTATACATGAGTCAATATATTCAAGGCCCAGCTGTTTTCAAAAAATTATCTTAAATATTTACGGGGTTTTTTGTAAAGCCATCTTAAAAAATAGACGGAATGAATTTATCTCACCTTTTTCTTCATCTCTAAGCCTGACTTAAAGACAACTACTTTTCTCGGTGGGACAGGAACTACTTGACCGGTACGAGGATTTCTACCTATGCGGCTTTTTCTTTGTTTTATCTTAAAAACGCCGAAATTGCGCAATTCTATATTCTCTCCTCTGGCTAAGGCGTCAATGATACAATCGAAGGTTTTCTGCACGACTTTTTTTACATCCATTTGTTTTAAATTAGTCTCATCCGAAACCTTAAGCACTATATCTTTTTTAGTCATCATTCACCTCCTTAAAAAGCAATTTATTTTTAGTTTTAGATTAAATCAACCCGTTCGACGCACCTAAGGCTAAAGCCTTAAAGGTTTGCTCAGGGTTGATACTGAGCGGCGCTTTTGAACCTCGTCCTTCAGGGCGAGGTTTGGCGCCATCGAATGTATCAATAATTTCTAACAATAATAACACCAAAAAGTTACGCTGTCAAGGAAAAGCTTAGATGAGTAAGGTTACCCTTTCCTGGCCCAGGAGATTCTCTATATCCTGAATGAGTTTTTCGGAGGGGGTAACGAAGAGTTCCTGGTCCACTACCACTTGCACCCGGGATTTTGTTAGAGTGTCTAACTGCAGGTAAATCGGGATGTTACCGCCATAACCAACCAGTAATTCCCTTAGACTCTCAAAAAGGTTTTCTCTGATTCCTGAAAGGTTTATATTTAGAGCCGTAATTAATTTATAAACTTCATCCATCGGAAACAAATCATTAACCACTATTTTGGGCGTATCCTCCCTCAAATTCAGCCTGCCTTTTACCAGTACAACCGTGTTAAGAAGTAAGTAGCGAGATACTTTTTGAAAAGCAGCCGGAAACACTAAGGCCTCCACTATACCTTGCAGATCCTCTAATTTCAAAATCGCCATCTTCTCCTGTTTCTGCCGCGTGGTGGTTTGTTTAATCTTGGCAATCAGGCCCACTATCTTTATCTCTTCAGCGTCGCTATGCTGGGATAAATTTGCGATGGAGGAAGAGGAAAAACGCCTTAACTGATGCGCATAGCGGGCCAGCGGATGGCCGCTGACGTAAAAACCCAATATTTCTTTCTCAAAGGCAAGTAATTGCGGCTCGGGCCATTCATTTACTTGGGGTAGATTAATCAGTTTGTTCTTAAAGAGATTCTGTCCTAATAAATTATCAAAAAACGACAACTGGCCGGTAGCCATTTCTTTTTGCAGCCGGCTAGAATATTCCAGCACCTTATCTAGCCCGGCGACCATCTGCGCTCTGGGCAGGCCGAAAATATCTAAGGCACCGCATTTAATCAGGCTCTCTAAGACTTTCCGGTTGACTAAACGCAGGTCAATGCGCTGGCATAAATCCTCTAAGCTTGCGAATTTTCCTTTCTTTCGGGCCTGAATTATGGAATCAATCGCGCCCTGCCCGACATTTTTTACGGCTAAGAGGCCGTACCTGATGGTCTTATTATCTACTGCCTTAAATAAGGCAGCGCTATCATTAATATCAGGCGGCAGGACTTTTAATCCCATGCGCACGGCTTCATTGATATACTCTACGATTTTATCGGTATTATCGCGCTCGGAAGTCAACAATGCCGTCATAAACTCTACGGGAAAATTTGCTTTCAAGAAAGCAGTGCGATAAGAGATTAACGCGTATGCCGTGGAATGCGATTTATTGAATCCATAACCGGAAAAATACTCAATGAGGTCAAAAATCTTGCTGGCCACAGTCTCATTGATTTCGTTCTTGATGCATCCCAAAATAAAATTTCTCCTTTGTTGTTCCATAATCTCGGGGATCTTCTTGCTCATTGCCCGGCGCAAAAGGTCTGCCTGGGATAAACTAAATCCGGCAAGCCCCGAGGCAACCTGCATAATTTGTTCCTGATAAATCATAATGCCGTAAGTCTCTTTTAAAATCTCCTCCAGTTTTTTATGGTGGTATTTTATGGGAATAAGTTTATGCCGACGCTGCATAAAATCATCCAACATCCGCGAACCGATTGGCCCGGGACGGTATAAAGCCAAAAGCGCAATAATATCTTCAAAGCGTTCTGGTTCCAATTTCTTCAGCAGGTCGCGCATCCCCGTGCTTTCTAACTGGAACACTCCGATACTTTGGGAGGCGCTTAACAGCTTATAGGTTTTTGCGTTGTCTAAAGGTAAATTCTTGATATCCACGGTTTTCCCTTGTGTTTCTTTGATTAATTTAACCGTTGAATCAATAACCGTCAGCGTCCTTAAACCCAAAAAGTCTACCTTTAACAGGCCAATCTTTTCTAATACGCCCATACTATAGCCGGTAGTGATCTGCTCTTCCTGGGTTTTGAATAAAGGCATATAATTGTCCAGAGGTTTATCGGCAATAACTACGCCTGCAGCATGCACTGAAGCGTGCCGGTTTAGTCCTTCTAAAGATAAGGCTGTATCAATGAGCTGGGTGATTTGCGGATCACTTTTATAAAGATTAGTTAGTTCCGGTTCGCTCTCTAAGGCATTCTTTAAGCTGATATTCGGATCAGGAGGAATCATTTTGGCAATCCGGTCCACTTCCGCATAACTCATGCCCATGACTCTACCTACATCCCTAATTGCTGCGCGCGCTTGCATGGTTCCAAAAGTAATAATCTGCGCCACATTTTGACGACCATATTTCTGGGTGACGTAATCGATAACCTCCTGCCTTCTTTCATAACAGAAATCTATATCGATATCCGGAAGGCCGATGCGTTCCGGATTTAAAAATCTTTCAAAGAGTAAACCGTAAGCTAAAGGATTGACATCGGTGATACCTAAAAGATAACTCGCTAAGCTGCCCGCAGCTGAGCCGCGGCCGGGACCTACGGGAATATTTTTGCTTTTGGCAAAATGGATAAAATCCCATACAATCAAGAAATAGCTGATAAAACCGGTGTCTTTGATAATCTTCAATTCATGCTCCAAGCGTTCTTTGATTTCGGGCGTTAAGTCTTTAAACTTTTCAGCTAAACCCTGCGTGCAGAGTTCATTTAAAAAACTCTCTTTGCTTTTACCTTGCGGCGGTTCGTAATGCGGTAAATAAACTCGGGAAAAATCTAATTCCAAGTTACAGCGTCCGGCAATCTCTAAGGTATTTGTGAGCGCGCCAGGAACATCTTTAAATAATCTTTTCATTTCCTCAGGAGATTTAAAATAAAACTCGTCAGTCTGAAAGCGTAATCTGTTCGGATCTTGCAGGGTAGTCTGGGTTTGGATACAAAGCAGCGCTGCGTGGCTTTTGGCATGTTCTTTAGCCAAATAATGCACATCATTGGTGGCTACCAGTCCAATATTTAATTCTTTAGAAATTTTGATTAAGCCGTCATTGACAATCTTTTGCTCTGGAATAAGATTCTCCTGCAACTCCAAATAAAAATTATCTTTGCCTAAAATATTCATAAATTCATCGGCAACTTTTAGTGCATCATTAAAACGCTTCTCTTGTAACAAAACCGGAATTTCTCCTTTTAGGCAGGAAGATAATCCGATAAGCCCTTTTGCGTGTTGCGCGAGGATCTCTTTATCAATGCGCGGCCGATAGTAAAAACCTTCCAGATACCCGATGGAAACTAACTTCATTAAGTTCTGGTATCCGATTTCATCTCTGGCTAAAAGTATAAAGTGATATGCAGCTCCCTCAACGCCGCCAGAAGTCTTCTGAAACCGGCTGGCAGGTGCAATGTATGCTTCGCAACCGATAATGGGTTTTATTCCGGCTTTCTGCGCTCCCAGATAAAAATCTATGGCGCCGAACATATTTCCGTGGTCGGTAATCGCCAGGGAGTCCATTTTGTAGGAATTGGCCAGACTTAGTAATTCTGGAATGCGGCAGGCACCGTCAAGGAGGCTGAATTGGGTGTGTAAATGCAGGTGGATGAATTCGGAATGAGGCATGTATTTAGTTCACTGTTCATAGTTCATGGTTCATGGTCGACAAAAGAATAACTAATAGAATTGATCTGGCTAATAACAATTAACTATCAACTATGAACTATCAACTATGAACTAATTTATTCCCACTCAATCGTTGCGGGCGGCTTGGATGAGATATCGTAAACTACGCGATTGACACCTTTTACTTCGTTGATAATACGGTTAGAAATACGTTCTAAAACTTCAAAAGGAATCTTGGCCCAGTCTGCGGTCATTCCGTCCATACTGGTAACGCAACGCAAGGTCACGACATTCTCATAAGTCCGTTCGTCACCCATTACCCCGACGCTTTTTATGGGTAAAAGTATGGCAAATGACTGCCAAATCTGTTCGTAGAGACCAGCGTTTTTAATCTCCTCAATTACCCGGCGGTCAACTTCGCGCAGGATATTCAGCCGTTTTTCCGTTACTTCGCCGATAATTCTTATGGCCAGCCCCGGGCCGGGAAAAGGCTGACGATAAATAATTGTATCGGGTAGCCCTAACTCTTTAGCAATCTGGCGCACCTCATCTTTAAATAAATCCCGCAAAGGTTCAACCAGTTTTAATTTCATCTGACTGGGTAATCCTGCGACATTATGGTGGCTCTTGATGCGACTGCTCGGAGCTCCGCCAGGAGAAATCGATTCAATTACGTCCGAATAAAGAGTACCCTGACCTAAGAATTTTACTTTCTTTACCTTGGCTGCTTCCTCTTCAAAAACCTTGATAAATTCCTCACCAATAATCTTTCTTTTTTCTTCTGGGTCGGTTATGCCTTTTAAGGCGCCTAAGAAGCGTTTGCTTCTATCTACGAAATCAAGATTCAGATGAAAGGCCTTGCGAAAAACCTTCTTTACCTGTTCAGGTTCATCTTTTCTTAAGAGACCATTATTGATAAAAATACACCTTAAGTTCCTGCCGATGGATTTGTGAATTAACAAAGCTGCTACCGAAGAATCCACTCCGCCGCTTAATCCCAAAACTACCCTGTCTTTCCCCACCGTCTTTTTGATATTTTCAATACCTTCCTTAACAAAAGACTGCATATTCCAGCGGCCAAGACAACCGCAAATCTTAAAGAGAAAATTACTGATAATCTGATTTCCTTTTTCTGTATGGGTTACTTCCGGATGAAATTGAACTCCGAAAACCCTCGTCCTTCTATTGGCAATTGCCGCAATAGGAGTATTAAGGGTGTGGGCGCTGATATGAAAACCCGCAGGCAACTTCTTGACGTAATCGCCGTGGCTGGCCCAGCAAGTAAGATTCCCCGGCAGCTGACTAAATAAATAGCGGTTATCATCGAGAAATAATTCTACTTTACCATACTCGCGTCCTGCAGTGTGTTTTACCTTACCGCCGAGCATTTCAGCAATCACTTGCATACCGTAACAGATGCCTAGTATCGGAACGCCTAATTTAAAAATCTTCTTATTCGGATACGGGCTTTTTTTATCGGTTACCGAGGCCGGCCCGCCGGAAAGAATTAATCCTTTAGGTGAAAGTGCGGCGATTTCTTCCACCGGGGTATTATAAGGGACAATTTTAGAAAATACCCGATTTTCTCTGACACGTCTGGCAATTAATTGCGTGTACTGTGAACCAAAATCTAAAATGACTATCGTTTGTCTGGTCATTTGCCCATCCCTACCCTTTGGTCAACTTGAAAGATTTTACCTTCGGTCTGAATTGAAGGCGCAATAATAATTTCTACATCGTGCATCTGTTTAATATTGGCTGCTCCCATCGAGCCCATAGAAGTTTTTAAGGCACCTATTAAATTCTGTGAGCCGTCGTCAACCTTAGCTGGACCAAAAAGAATTTCTTTTAAAGTGCCGGTTGAGCCAACATAAATGCGCGTGCCGCGGGGAAGATTTTCGTGCGAAGTAGCCATGCCCCAATGATAACCTCTGCCGGGTGCTTCTTTTGCCCGGGCAAAACTGGAACCGATCATCACTGCATCCGCACCAGAAGCAAAGGCTTTGCAAATATCACCGCCTTTATTCATTCCGCCGTCGGTAATAATAGAAACGTATTTTCCGGTATTTTTATAATAGAAATACCGCGCTGCTGCTGCATCTACGGTAGCGGTTACCTGGGGAACGCCGATTCCTAAAACTCCGCGCGTAGTGCAGGCTGCTCCTGGCCCAACTCCGATTAATAATGCTGCTGCACCGGTTCCCAAGAGCGCCAACGTAGTCTCATAGGTAACACAGTTGCCGATAACCACCGGGACTTTTACGGATTTGCAAAAACTAAAGAGATTCAGGCCCCTGTAGGCCTTGGCTATATGTTTGGTGGTAGTTACCGTAGATTGAACTACAAATATATCTATACCGGATTTTACGGCAATCTTGGCAAATCTTTCTGCGTGTGCGGGAATACAACTGACTACTGCGCATCCGCCGTTGGCCTTGATTTGTTTGATTCTTTTAGCAATGAGTTTTTCCTTTATGGGCTTTGTATATATAGACTGGATTAATTCAGTGGCTTGCCGGGATGAGACTTTGGCAATCTTTTCTAAGACTATCTCGGGATTTTCGTAACGGGTTTGCACTCCGTCAAGATTTAAAACCGCGATACCGCCCAGCCTGGACATCTCAGTAGCAAATTTCACATCCACTACGCCATCCATGGCTGCAGCCAGAATCGGCACTTTGAATTTTCTTCTGGCAATCTCAAAGGTAGTATCTACTTCTGCCGGATTAATGGTTTTATCTCCGGGAACTAAAGCTACTTCATCAAAACCATAACAACGCCGAGCGCGCCTACCTATACCTATCCACTCTGCCATTTTAACTCTCCTTATATAACTTATTATTTTTCAAATGGTTACGACTTTCCTCGTTTTTTTTGATGGGTAAAAAGAAATGATTGGCGCAATTTTATAACAAGATTATGGGTTTGTCAACAATTATTTTTAAAACAAAAAGGGCGAAGTTTTTCACCTCGCCCTCTACTATGAACCATGAACTATGAACTATCTTAATACATCCCTCCGCCGTAACCTCCTCCTGGAGGCATAGATGGCATCTTTTCTTCTCTCTCAGGTTTTTCCGTAACTATTGCCTCGGTAGTGAGCATTAAAGCGGCAATACTGGCGGCATTCTGTAGAGCAGCACGGGTAACCTTAGTGGGATCAATTACACCGGCGTCAATCATATCCACATAGGCGTCCTGATTCACATCAAAACCCACATTGCTTTTTTCCTGTTTTACCCGCTGCACTACTACTGAACCTTCTAATCCCGCATTTTCGGCCAATTGCCTGATCGGTTCTTCTAATGCCCTTTTAACAATATCCACGCCGATTTTTTCATCCCCATCCACTTTTAGTTTATCCAAAGCAGGGATGGAACGGATGAGGCCTACGCCGCCGCCGGGAATTATACCTTCCTCAACTGCAGCACGGGTAGCATGCAAGGCATCTTCCACGCGCGCCTTTTTTTCTTTCATTTCGGTTTCCGTAGCCGCGCCTACATTGATTACTGCCACACCGCCGGAAAGCTTAGCTAATCTTTCCTGCAGTTTTTCTTTATCGTAATCCGAATCCGTGTCCTCAACCTGCTTCTTTATCTGGGCAATGCGGGCATTAATGGCCTGGGTCTTACCTGCTCCTTCAACAATAGTAGTATTTTCCTTATCTACCTTTATTCTCTTGGCCCGGCCCAAATCATCGATATCCAAGTTTTCTAACTTAATTCCTAAATCCTCAGTAATGGCTTTGCCGCTGGTAAGCACGGCAATATCGTCAAGCATCTCTTTGCGCCGATCGCCGTAACCCGGAGCCTTCACTGCACAAGCGACAAATGTCCCGCGAAGCTTATTGACTACTAATGTCGCTAAAGCCTCTCCATCAACCTCTTCGGCAATGATCAAAAGGGGTTTGCCGACACGCGCTATCTTTTCTAAAAGGGGTAAAATATCTTTTATAGAAGATATTTTTTTCTCGTATATTAGTATGTAGGGGTCCTCTAAAATAACTTCCATTCTTTCGGCATCGGTAACAAAATACGGGGAAAGATATCCCTGGTCAAACTGCATTCCTTCTACCACGTCTAAGGTAGTAGCCGTAGATTTTGCCTCTTCTACGGTAATTACGCCGTCCTTGCCTACCTTATCCATGGCTTCGGCAATTAAATCACCAATGGCCTCGTCGCAGTTGGCAGCAATGGAGGCAACCTGGGCGACTTCCTTTTTGTCCTTAATCGGGGTAGCAAGCTTCTTTAATTCCTCGATGACTCTTTCTACTGCCTTTTCAATCCCGCGTTTTAAAGCCATGGGATTGGCTCCGGCAGTAACATTTTTTAATCCCTCACGGTAAATTGCCTCTGCCAGAATAGTGGCGGTAGTGGTTCCGTCACCGGCACTGTCTGAAGTCTTCTCCGCTACTTCCTTGACCATCTGAGCGCCCATATTCTCGTAGGGGTCTTCCAGATCAATCTCTTTGGCTACGGTGACGCCGTCTTTGGTAATGGTGGGGGAGCCGAATTTCTTATCTAAGACCACATTACGGCCCTTCGGTCCCAAAGTGACCTTTACGGCTGCAGAAAGCTGCTCTACACCGCTTAATATCTTTCTGCGCGCCTCATCACTAAATAATAATTGTTTTGCCATGGCCTTCCTCCTTTATTTAATTATTGCCAGAATATCCTCTTCGCGCATAATCAATAATTCTTCGCCATCTTTAGTGGTGATTTCATTCCCAGAATATTTACCGTATAAAACCTTATCTCCCACTTTTACTTCTGGTGGCTGGACCGTGCCATTTTCTAAGACCTTGCCTTTACCTACAGCTACCACCTGTCCTTCTTGGGGTTTCTCTTTAGCGGTATCAGGCAAAACTATTCCGCCTTTAGTCTTTGCTTCTGCTTCTAAAGGTTTAATCACTACGCGGTCTCCCAATGGTTGAATCTTCATAATCTACACCTCCCTTTAGTTAATAATTTATTTTTAGCACTCTTTTCCCCAGAGTGCTAATTATAAAATAAAAAATTATTTTGTCAAGAATTTTTTTTTCTTCAAGACCGGGTCTTGGACTTAATTTTACCTCAAAATGATTTTTAATTTTACTTCTTCTGGCCAACCCGGTTCAATGCTGGGGTCTTTATATTCGGTATTAATCACCGTGAATTTGTCTCCATCATCTTCCAGGCTTATGGTAAGGGGCCGGGTAACGGTATAAAAAAACTTTTCCCGAAAACTTACACTCGGCGTATGAGACCTCTCTGCATAAAGCTTCTCATCCAGATTAACCACGGCCTTGTAGGGGGTAATTAAAGAATCGGTCTTAATAATATCGGTTTTGGTGATCTGATAAGTAAAATCTTTCAAATAATAATCATAATGTGCGCTGGAAATCCATCCCGGTAACTTCTCCCATTCCTGTTCAATAAACATGTCTATTTTCAAGCTTTTATCTTTCTTTGCTTGGGCAATCCAGGCTTCTACAGCTGAATTCAATTTTAGCTTAAGCTCTGTGACCAACCTCTGTTGTTCTTTCTCCTTTCCTTTTTCTATATTTTGCAAAGCCTTTTCGAAGGCCTCTGTTATCGCCTCTGATTCTACGGACTCTGCTTTTACCTGTTTAAGGGGCCAAATTATTAAAAACAGAATCACCAAAAAAATGATTTTGTTTTGCATTTTAGGGACGGTTCTCTCTATTATAAATTAAGTGCAGCCCTTTTAGAGTTAAGGCGTTATCTATTCTGTCAAAACTTTGACAAAATGTTGCGATTAAATTTATGTTTCCGCCGGTGCCGATTACTTTTGCTTGTTTACCGATATTTTCCTTTATCCTTTTTATCAGTGCATCGGTAAGTGCCGCAAAACCGTACACTATGCCGCTGAGCATACTATTTTTAGTATCCCGGCCGATAAATTCCTTAGGTTTATTTAATTTGATTTTTGGCAGGAGTGCTGTCTTTTCAGAAAGTGCAGTGAGAGATATTTCTAAACCCGGTAAAATCATACCCCCCAGATACTCCTTATTTTTAGAAATTATGTCAAAGGTAACCGCTGTGCCAAAGTCAATTACGATGAGCGGACTACCGTAAAGCGTAATTCCGGCATAAGCATTCACCAGGCGGTCCTGTCCCACTTGTTTGGGTTGGCGGTAAAGGTTCTTTATAGGCACAAATATATTTTTACCCAAAATATGAGGTTGCTTATTTAATATTCTCTTCAAGTCTTTGGCAACGAGCTTGGTTGTTAAGGGAACCACGCTACAAATAATACTCTTATCAATTTCAGTTCTGCTTAACAAATCTTTAAGACGCTTTCCGTTGTATTTCTTAGTAGGAATAAAGAATCTCTCAAACAGCTTTTTGTTTTTAAAAATTCCAAAATTAATATTAGTATTTCCGATATCAACGGCTAATAACATAATTGTAATAAGGTCAAGTCTTTCTCAGCCTAAACCTTAACCTAAACCTTTCTCATAAAATCTTCTTTTAACTCTTTAATCCTGTCTCTTAACACCGCCGCTTTCTCAAACTGCAGGTTTCTTGCCGCCAATTCCATGTCGTATTCCAATTCTGCAATATATTTATTCAACTCGTATTCATCTTTATTCTGTCCGGTTAAATCCTGAATAAACTCTTCCGCCTCTTCTAAATCTTCAATCCCCTCTCTGATGGCCTTTTGAATCGAACGCGGAGTAATACTATTTTCCTTATTGAATTCTAATTGTATTTTTCTGCGGCGGTTGCTTTCGGCTACTGCCTTTTTTATAGAACCGGTAAGCGTATCCGCATACATTATTACCGTACCGTTAATATTACGCGCTGCCCGTCCGGAAACTTGAATTAAAGAGGTCGCAGAACGTAAAAATCCTTCTTTATCCGCATCTAAAATGGCGACCAAAGATACCTCGGGCAAATCCAGACCTTCCCTTAATAAATTTATTCCCACCAGGCAATCAAATTCTTTCTGGCGCAGTTCCCTCAGGATTCTGGAACGCTCGATAGTCCGGATTTCTGAATGTAAATATTTTACCTTTAATCCCTTCTCTTGTAAATATGCAGTCAGCTCTTCAGCCATCCTCTTGGTTAAAGTAGTGACTAAAACCCGTTCGTTACTTTTTGCGCGCTGCCTGACTTCTGCGATTAAATCCTCTATCTGATTCTCTGTGGGTTTAATGATAATTTCCGGATCAACCAAGCCCGTTGGCCGGATAACCTGTTCGATTAACTTACCCTGGCTTTGCTTGATTTCGTATTCATCGGGAGTAGCGGAAACAAAAACTGTCTTTTTTATTAAAGCACTGAATTCATCGAACGTTAGAGGCCGGTTATCCAAACAGGAAGGCAGTCGAAAGCCGTATTCTACCAGAACTTCTTTTCTGGAGCGGTCACCTTTATACATTCCTCTTAACTGGGGTACGCTAACATGTGATTCGTCTATAATGGTCAGAAAATTTTCGGGAAAATAATCAATTAAACAATAGGGGCGGCTTCCCGCGGGCCTGCCGGAAAGATGCCGGGAATAATTTTCAATACCGTGACAGTAGCCGATTTCTTTTAACATCTCGATATCATAATTAGTGCGTGATTCCAGGCGCTGCGCCTCTAATAATTTATTCTTGTTTCTTAAAAAATCAAGCTGGTCTTTTAGTTCTTCTTTGATAGATTGAATGGCTGTATCTATCCGGTCCCCAGAGACGATAAAATGTTTTGCCGGATAAACTGCCACTTTCTCTAAAGTATTCAGTATCTCTCCGGAAACTGGATTAATCTCAAAAATTTTTTCTATTTTGTCTTGCGCAAATTGAATACGTAATGCCTTTTCCTGATACGAAGGAAAAACCTCTATAGTATCGCCTCTTACGCGTAACCTTGCGCGCACAAATTCGTAATCATTACGTTCGTACTGTATTTGAATCAGTCTTAAAATCAAATTATCGCGGGGGATAATCTGGTCTTTTTTTAAAAATACCAAAAATTGGCGATAGTCATCAGGCGAACCAAGATTGTAGATACAGGAAACAGAGGCAACAATAATCACATCATTGCGCGACATTAGGCTACTGGTGGCAGAAAGCCTTAAGGCGTCCAAGCGGTCATTTATAGAGGCATCCTTCTCTATATAAGTATCGGTAGAAGGTATATAAGCCTCGGGCTGATAATAATCATAGTAACTGACAAAATACTCCACGGCATTCTGCGGAAAGAATTCCTTGAATTCCGAATATAACTGCGCAGCTAAAGTTTTATTGTGTGAAATGACTAAAGTCGGCAGGTTGATTTTGGCGATTACATTGGCTAAGGTAAAAGTTTTCCCTGAACCGGTAACTCCCAATAGCGTTTGGAATCTTTTATCGCAAGACAGCGATTCCGCTAATTCGTCAATGGCCTTAGGCTGGTCGCCGCAAGGCTTAAAATCTGAAACCAGTTTAAATTTCTCCATAAGCTCCGAGATAAGCTCCGAGACCGGGCCTTCTAACTCCTTCGCATTCAATAAGTTTCAAGACCCGGTCTCTAAATAAGGTCCAAGCTAATATCCACTGAATCTACGGAATGGGTTAATGCTCCCACAGAAATCATTTCTACGCCGCAGGAAGCAATTTTTTTGACGTTATTTAAGGTAATACCGCCAGAGACTTCAAGTTTTGGCGCAGAGCCAAGGGTGAGTTTATTTCTTATCCGCACCGCTTTCTTTATGTCACTTGGGCGCATATTATCCAGCATAATTATATCCGGCTTTAAGTTTAATGCTTGCCGAAATTCTTTAAGATTCTTTACCTCTATTTCTACTTTATACTTGCGTTTAAATTTTGCTAAATTCTTTATCTTGCCGATAATCTTGAAATGGTTATCTTTTATTAAAACCATCTCATCCAGACCTAATCTATGGTTATATCCTCCGCCGATTCTGACCGCATATTTTTCCAGAATTCTTAGTCCGGGCGTGGTTTTACGCGTATCCATAATTTTTACCCGATAGGGCTTAACCTGGTTGATAAATTTTTTTGTCCCGGTGGCAATGCCGCTGAGATGACTTAAGAAATTCAAGGCTACTCTTTCGGCAGTTAAAATACTTCTTGCTTTTCCAGAAATCCGTGCCAGGATTCTTCCTTTATATAGCGCATCACCGTCTTTTACCAAAGGTTTAAATTTAATATTTTTGTCTTTTAGTCTCAAAACTAATCCGGCTATATCCAAACCACAAACGACACATTTTTCTTTGGCTATCAGGACTGCCTGCGCAATTTTATTTTTAGGGATTAGGGATTCGGTAGTGACGTCTTTCGGACCGATATCTTCCCTTAAGGCATTAATGATAATATGTTTTATGTCTAATCCTTTAGCGTAATTCATTGCCCATCTTCTCCAGGCGCTTTAATTCGTTACTTAATTTAGCGACGTCTTCCTTTTCTTTTTCTACTACCTCTTTGGGGGCCTTTGCGATAAATTCGCGGTTCTCCAATCTTGCCTCTTTGTCTTTCCTTATCTTTTCTAAACCGGCCATCTTATCCTTTATTTTTTGTTGTTCTTTGTCGATATCCAATAAGCCGCTAAAATAGAGATATATATCAATATCTTCGACTATCGAACTTATCGTAGCGGCAGGCCTTTTTGGTGAAGCTAAAATATTTAACGCTTCTAATTTGGCTAAGTTGATGATAATAATTTTATTTTGAGTGAGTATTTGTTCTTTTATCTTTATGTGCGGATAAACAGAAACATTCACTTTTTGCTCGGGTTTTAGTTCTAATGAACTGCGTAAATTCCTTATTTCCTTAATCACGTCAAATATAATTTGAGCTTGTTTCTCCAGCTTCTTATCAATCAATTGCTCTTGGATATGTGGCCAGGTCTGGGTCATTATAGACTCGATTCTCGATTCTCGACTCTCGATTCTCGATTTTAATAACTGCCAGATTTCTTCGCTGACAAACGGCATAAAAGGATGGATTATCCTTAAGCACTTTTCCAAGATTTTATACATCACTACCTGATGATGCGGATGCTTTATGTCAGATTTGATCATCTCCAGATACCAGTCGCAGAATTCATGCCAGAAAAAGCCGTACAATAGGTTTACCGTTTCGTTCAACTTATAAGATTCTAAGTTGATATTGACTCCCTTTAAAACCGAATAAAATCTGCTTAAAATCCAGCGGTCCAACATATTTAAGTTTTCTTGCTTGTAGAAAATACACAAATCCGTATGCATATTCGCAGGCTCTAAATTCATAAGAATAAACCTGGAGGCATTCCAGATTTTGTTGGCAAAGTTTCTTCCCTGCTGGAATCTTTCTTTGGATAAAAAGACGTCCTGCCCTTGGGCGGTGATGGAGATCAGGCTGAAGCGTAATGCATCCGCACCGTATTCATCAATGATTTCTAAAGGATCAATTATATTGCCCAAAGATTTGGACATCTTTTTTCCTTCAATGTCTCGCACCGTACCATGAATATAGACATCTTTAAATGGGATATCCTTCATAAATTCTATTCCGGCCATAATCATGCGGGCTACCCAGAAGAAGATGATTTCCGGAGCAGTAACGAGGACTGAGGTGGGATAAAAATATTTCAAATCCTCCTGTTGTTGCACGTAACAGGTATCAGGTATCAGGTCTTTTTCACTTGACGCCTGACTTACAAAAGGCCAGTAAAATGTGGCAAATGGCCAAAGCCAGGAAGAAAACCAGGTATCTAAGACATCCTCATCCTGATAAATATCCGTTGAACCGCATTTTGGACACTTCCCTGGCTTGGTTCGAGAAACAATGATACTTTCTTCTTGCTTTACGTTTTGCGCTTTGCGTTTTGCGCTTAGAATTACTGTTTCCTGACAATTCTTACAATAGTAAACAGGAATTCTATGCCCCCACCAGATCTGCCGGGAGATGCACCAGTCTTGAATGTTCTCCATCCAACTTAAATAAACCTTCGTCCAGCGTTTAGGATAAAATTTTACTTTTCCTTTTTTTACTGCCTCAATAGCCGGCTTAGCTAAAGGCTTCATCTTTACAAACCACTGTTTAGATAAATACGGCTCGATAATAGTATGACAACGGTAACAATGGCCGGCGGATAACTGGTGCGGTTCAATTTTTTCCAGGAGCCCTTTATTTTTGAGGTCTTCTAAAATTACTTTCCGGGCTTGGAATCTGTCCATATCCTTATAATCGCCGGCATACGCATTCATCCGGCCGTCAGGATACATTACATTGACGAATTCAAGTTTATGTTTTTTGCCTAACGTGTAATCATTAGGGTCATGCGCTGGCGTTACCTTTACTGCTCCGGTTCCGAATTTCATATCTACAATACTATCGGCTATAATTTTTATTTCCCGGTTGATTAAAGGCAAAATCAAAGTCTTTCCCACAAATTTTTTAAATCTTTTATCTTTAGGATTAACTGCCACCGCAGTATCGCCTAACATTGTTTCCGGCCGGGTAGTAGCTACGACCACAAAGTCATCAGGATTATCTTTAAAAGGGTATCTTAAATAGTAAAGATTCCCCTGCAATTCGCGATGGGGCGCTTCTTCATCTGAAAGCGCAGTCTGGCAGCGCGGACACCAATTAATGATGTAATTACCTTGATAGATAAAGCCTTTTGCGTATAATCTGACAAATACTTCCATTACCGCCTGCGAATACTCCTCATCCATGGTAAAGCGGGTTCTTGACCAATCACAGGATGCGCCTAATTTTTTCAGCTGATGTATGATTGTGGAACCGTACTGCTCCCTCCATCGCCAGACTCTTTCCACGAATTTTTCCCTGCCTAAATCCTGGCGCTTAAGCCCCTCTTTAGCAATGGACTTCTCTACCACATTTTGTGTGGCAATCCCGGCATGGTCGGTTCCCGGCATCCAGAGCGACTCTTCGCCTTTCATCCGATGGTATCTGATCAGTATATCCTGAATAGTGTTATTCAGGGCGTGGCCCATATGCAGGATTCCGGTAACATTCGGAGGAGGGATAACTATACAGAAAGGGTTTTTGGTAGGATTCGGCTGTGCCGTAAATAGATTTTTCTCTTCCCAAAACCTATACCATTTATCTTCGGACTCTTTGGGATTATAACGGCTTGGAATTTCATTCATATAATTTATTTTTAAATCTAAACTGGTTTATCTCTTCAATCTGGTTTCCATAAAACTTTATTTTTTCTGTTTTTTTAGATTTTACCTTCACGAAATTTATTTTGGAGCTCAATGATTCTTTTAGGATAAGCTCTTCTTAAAAGATTTCCTTGATATAGCCAGGCAAGGCGCATCTTTAAGGGCTTTGCCTGATATTCTTTGATTGTCTTGACGCTTAAATGGTAATCAAATCCTACGCTTTTTTCTGGCATACTTAACCTTCCTTAAATAAAAAATGTCTTTTTTATCTTGTCGCCTATTGGAAGCTTTTTTCATTTTTATGAGGTCGTCAATAGATACTGTGGGAATAATAACATTCTGAAAGTTAATGTGAGTAATATTTTTAGAAGCTATCTCATAGTCGACAGGGGTATTTATAATTATATCTATTTCTGAAATTGCCCAACCGGGATTTACAAGATTAAATGCCTTCATATTTTTATTTTTTATCCAATCCTGCCTGTTTTCTTTTTTAGCAAAATCCATAATATCAACAGGAACCTTTGGTTTAAAGCCCCATTTCTTTAACAAAGACAAAAACTTTCTCAAATTTCTATCTTCTAAATAAAGAAGCAAATCTATATCATAAGTCATTCGAGGAATACCATAAAAATTAACTGCCATACCACCCACCACAATATATTTGACCTTTTTGGCATTGAGTTCCTTAAAAATCCCTAAATAATCAAGTATCATTGTACCTTATCCTTTAGTAATTTATATTCGATACTATCCACCAATGCCTGCCAAGATGCCTCAATAATATTTTCCGAAACACCGGTGGTATTCCAGGTATCTGTTTCGTCCTGAGATTGAATTAAAACGCGCACGCGAGCGGCAGTTCCTGCTTTTTCATCCAATACGCGCACCTTAAAATCGGAGAGGTGCATTTTAGATAATGTCGGATAAAAATCTTTGAGTGCCTTGCGCACCGCATTATCCAGGGCATTTACCGGGCCATCGCCTTCGGCAGCAGTATGCTCTGTGGCGCCTTTGACTTTTAGCTTGATAATCGCTTCTGAGGTAATCTTCTTATCCGAACGTTTCTCTACGACCACGCGGAATCCTTGAAGTTCAAAGAATTTTTTATATTTCTTAAGCGCCTTTTTCATGAGCAGCTCAAAGGAAGCCTCTGCTGCTTCAAAATGATAACCCTGATGCTCTAAATTCTGAATGATTTTTAAGATCTTCTTGGTTTGCGGGTCTTCCTTGTTTAAATCTAATTCCAGGTCCTTGGCGCGGACTAAAATTCCCGCCTTTCCCGCTAATTCAGAAACCAGAATTCTGCGCCGGTTTCCCACCAGTATCGGTTCGATATGCTCGTAAGTCTTGGGGTTCTTCATTACGGCATTAATGTGCACCCCGCCTTTGTGGGCAAAGGCCGAAGAACCCACGTAAGGCTGGTCGTTTCTTTGTTTCATATTACTTATCTCGCTGACAAAATGAGAGACCCGGGTCAATTCCTTTAATTTATCATCGCCAATACAATCTACTCCTGATTTTATTTTGAGATTAGCAATTATAGGAATTAAATCGGCGTTACCGCAACGCTCACCATAGCCATTGATTGTGCCTTGCACTATATCGCAACCGGCTTCAACCGCGGCAATAGAATTTGCTACTGCCAAATCCGCGTCGTTATGGCAATGAATTCCTAAACCGATATTTACCTTGGGTCTAATCTCTTTTATAACCCGGGTAATCCCTGAAGTCAGCGTTCCGCCGTTTGTATCGCATAAGACAACTGCTTTAGCTCCTGCTTGCTGTGCCGTTAAAAGACACTCTACGCTATAATCCTCATTGGCATAGTAGGCATCAAAGAAATGTTCCGCGTCATAAAAAACCGCAAGGCCTTTTGAAACTAAAAAACTTACCGTATCCTTAATCATATTCAGATTTTCATCTGGAGTGGTCTTTAAAACTTCTCTGATATGCAAATCCCAGGTTTTTCCGAAAACAGTCACAATCTTAGCTTGCGATTTTATAATTGCTTTCAGATTATTATCCTGGCTTGCCTTTGTATGCGGCCGGCGCGTCGAACCAAAGGCAACGAGTTGACTAAATTTCAGGCTCTGCTTGGCCATCTTCAAATAAAACTCCATATCTTTGGGGTTAGAACCCGGCCAACCGCCCTCAATAAAATGTATGCCTAATTTATCTAATTCTTCGGCAATGCGCAACTTATCCATAACGGAATACGAAATACCCTCTCCTTGTGCGCCATCACGCAGGGTCGTATCGTATAATTTAACTTTAGACATGTAAATCCCTCCTATACCTCGTCACATAAATTCTGGATAATATTTCTTGCGAGAGTGACTCGGTATTGTGCCGAGTAACCATTATTATCCCTCGCAACTAACAATAAATAGATACCTGCTCGGGATTATCCCGAGTCTACCGCTAAGAAGTTCTTGGAGACGAGGGATAAAATTTTATGTTACGAGGCACTATTTGCCTAAGCCAAACTTCGTATGCAAGGCCCTTACTGCCTTTTCGGTGAACCTCTTTTTTATAATACAGGAAATGCTTATATCCGAGGTTGAAATCATCTCAATATTGATTTTATTTTTGGCCAGGACATCAAACATAGTGGCGGCCACGCCCGGGTGCGACTTCATGCCTACGCCTACTATGGAAACGCGGCCGATTCCCTCATCTTCCAGGACTTCCCCGGCTTTAAGCGCCTTGGCGATTTTGTTGGTCAGGCGGCTGGCTTTAGACAATTGGGCCTTATTTACCGTAAAAGAAATATCGGTCTGGCGCAGATGGCTGACATTCTGCACTATCATATCCACATTTATGCCTGTATCGGATAGTTTTTTAAATATCTGTGCCGCCACGCCCGGACGGTCAGGGACATTACAAACCGTAATCTTGGCTTCATTTTTGTTTAAGGTTACGCCGCTGACCACTACCTCTTCCATCATTTTTGCCTCCTTAACAATCATTGTCCCCGGAATGTGCTTAAAACTTGAACGCACATGTATCGGCACATTAAATTTTTTAGCTACTTCTATAGAACGCGCCTGCATTACCTGGGCGCCCAAGGATGCCATCTCTAACATTTCATCATAGGTGATCGCTTCGATTTTTCTGGCCTGAGGTTCAATGCGCGGGTCAGTAGTATAGATACCGTCTACATCGGTATAGATTTCGCATTCTTTTGCCTTTAATTCTTTTGCCAAAGCCACGGCAGTCAAATCCGAACCGCCCCTGCCCAAAGTGGTGATATCTTGATTGAGGGTAACGCCCTGGAATCCCGCTACAATCACAATTTTACCCCGCCTTAATTCTTCTTTTATTTTGTCTGTGTTTATTTTTATAATCCGCGCGCGCGTATGGCTGGTATCGGTGATGATTCCCACCTGCGCACCGGTAAAAGATATGGCTTCAAAGCCTAATTTATGAATGGCCATAGCCAATAAGGCCACGGAAATCTGCTCTCCGGTAGACAACAGCATATCCATTTCGCGTTCTGAGGGCTCGGTATTGATTTTATTGGCTAATGCAATTAACTCATCTGTGGTATCTCCCAGCGCAGAGATTACCACCACCAGGTCATAACCCCTCTTTTTATAACTTACCACTCTTTTAGCCACGTTTTGAATGCGCTCTACATTTGCCACAGATGAACCGCCGAATTTTTGGACAATGAGTTCCTTAGGCATGCTTCCTCCTCAAAGCAGAGATTACCTCCCCAACCATAAAGCCCGCTAATACGACCAGGACAATACTGATCACCAAAAGCAGTAGATCTTTATGTTTAAAATATTTAATTGCCTGCAGAATCAAAGCTGATATTGTAGTAATGAGCATAAACATTGCCGGCCACAAAGTGAATTTTGCGCTTTTCTTTTTCGCTAAAAGCCAGCAACTTAAAACAAATAAAGCCAAGGCTGCCACTAACTGATTTGAGGCGCCAAATGCCGGCCAAATCTTTTGCCATTGGCCGCTAAAGGCCAAACTTGCGCTGACAATGATAATTAATGAAGTGGACAAATAACGGTTCTTAACTTTAAATAATTCCTCGGTTAAATAGCGGGCAACTCTTGTAGCTGTATCCAGGGTAGTAAGGATAAAAGCGTTCAATATCGTAACGGCGATAAATGAGCCGTAATTGCCTAAGATACTCTTAGTAATTACGCCGAAGCCTTTTGCGAATATGCCGATGGAAGTCATGTTTTTTAACGCTAAGCCAAAATCATCGCCGGGTCTAAATAAAATGCCTGCCGTGATAACGGCTAATGTCGCTACCAATCCCTCGGCGACCATACCGCCATAGCCGACTCTTTTTACATGACGTTCATTGGCAATTTGTTTTGATGAGGTACCGCTGGCAATCAAGGAATGAAATCCCGAAACCGCACCACAGGCAACCGTGATAAATAAAGCCGGCCAAAGATAGCCATCGCTAGAGGTCCAATTATGGCAAGAGGGCATGGTTAATACCGGCCGGGAAATTAACAAACCTAAATAACCTGCACCCACCCCAAAAAATAAAAGAAAACTCGATAGATAATCGCGCGGCTGTAAAAGTATATTCACCGGTAAAACCGAAGCAAAAAAACAATAAATAAATAAAACCAAAAGCCATATTTTTATGTTTAAATTTACCATCAAGATATTTCCCCAGAATAGCAACGCTACTAAACAGGATAGCCCAAAGATGGTCGACAAAATAGAATTTGCTTTAGCATGATATAAAAGATACCCCACTATCATTGCCACCGGAATTAGCCCTAAGGAAGGCAAGGCAATTTTGGGTTCTTTAATAAAAGTATCTGCGCACAGATAGGCAAATACGGCAATAACTAAAATCAGCGCCAGCCAAACAAACAAGGAAAAGATAATTTTTGCCCTTCTGGAAATAACCTGCTGGGCAATATCCGCAATAGAAGAGCCGCCTTCCCGCACTGAAGTAATCAAAGAACCAAAATCATGCACGCCACCGATAAAAATTGTGCCCAAAACTACCCATAATAAAGCCGGTAACCATCCCCATAACATCACCGCAATTACCGGTCCGATTATCGGTCCTGCTCCGGCAATAGAAGCGAAATGGTGACCGAATAAAACCAGCCAGTTTTTTGCGGGAATATAATCAACGCTATCGTATTTAGAATAAGCGGGGGTTGACCTTTTTGGATCGATTTGCCAGAGAGATTCAAGCTTCTTGGCATAAAATCGATATGCCCAGAAAAATAAAATTAATGCTATAACAACAATAAATAACGAATTCATCTTTCTATGTTCCTTTGTCTTTTTTTGATGTCTTAATAAAATAATCCATCAGCTGATAACCATTTTCAAAATACAGGTCGGATTTTTGCGCTTCTTTTTCGCTGTACTTGGGAAATCCTCCACTAACGACATCTTCACCAAAAATTCCAAAAAAGACGGTATCTGCGGTATGGGTCTTTAAGGAAATGGGTGTAGCATGGTCAGGCATCACTAAAAGGCGAAAATTTTTCTTGCGCTTGAAAGCATTTAATATAGTACCCACTATCAACTGATCAAATCTTTCTATCGCGGTGATTTTTTCTCTTAAATCGCCGTTATGTCCGGCTTCATCAGGCGCCTCTACATGGACAAAGACAAAATCCTTGTTTTCTAAGGACCGCAGGGCCGCCTTGGCCTTACCTTCGTAATCCGTATCATAATAGCCGGTTGCGCCCGGCACATTGATTACTTCTAGGCCCAATATTTTGCCTAAACCTTTAATTAAATCTACGGCAGAAATTACGCTTCCGGTAATTCCGTATTTATCCCTAAATTTGGGCAAGGTGGGTTTCATTCCCTGTCCCCACAGCCAAATCATATTTGCCGGGTTTTCTTTTAAATCAATCCTTACCTGATTTATTTCGTGTTTCTCCAGAATTTGGCGCGAATCCTGCATCAATTTAATAATGATATCGCGATTTTCGCCTTTGGGCAGATTCTTCGCTATGCTCTGTCCGGAAATATCATGGGGCGGCATACATTTTAAATCTTGCAGATGCTCCTCTGTCCCCCTTTTTGCTAATATCAAATGCCGGTAACTGACTCCGGGATAGAATCTAAATCTATTTGTACCGATCTTGCGATCAAGAAACTTAATTAATATTGCTGCTTCTTTAGAACTGATATGGCCGGCACTGTAATCGATGAGCGCGTCTGCGGAAACCGTGACCAAATTACAGCGAAAAGCCACATCATCTTCAACTAATTCTATACCTAAATTGGCTGCTTCTAAAGGGCCTCTGCCGGTGTAATAAATTTTGGGGTCATAGCCTAAAATAGAAATCTGGGCCACATCAGAAGCCGGGCTCATCCCCTCGGGAATAGTTTTTATTCGCCCTAATCTTCCGGCTCGAGCAATATAGTCCATATTTGGAGTACGGGCTACTTCTAAAGGCGTGCGGTTATCCAATTCTGCGATAGGATAATCAGCCATGCCGTCACCGATTAAGACGATATATTTCATATTTAGTTCAGAGTTCATGGTTCATGGTTCAGAGCCTAGAGTTCTTGATAGTTTCTTTACTAAGTCTATTTTATTATTAGCAGTAAAAACTTTATTACCAACCCTATCAATTAAAAAAGCACGATAAGGATGGGTGCTGTTAGCTACCACAAAATCCGCACCTATTTTACGTTGTGCAATCCTTGCTCTTTTCCGCAAAGTCTCACCGAAAACTCCGCATTCCAGTTTAAACATTACCAGCATCGCCCCCGAAGCCAGACGCCGGATTTCGCGAATAATTTTTGGTAATGGAATTAATCTTAAATTACGCGCCTGCCCAGAAGCAATCTTTCCTTTAGTTACCTGTTTTGGCTTAAAATCCGCAACCGCCGCCGAATGAATTACGAGATCATATTTTTTGGAACCAAGTTCACTTTTAATAATTTTAAACAGCTCATCAAAAAATTTAAAATGTATTAATTTTATTTTACTACTTAAGCAACACGAAGCCACCGGCCCCAATACTAATGTGACTTTGGCCCCGAATTGTTGGAACTTTTCAGCCAACAGAATACCGGTTTCTCCCGTAGCAATATTGCTGATTACTCTTACGTCATCTATAGGAACCCAGGTTGGTCCAGCAGTAATGAGAATTTTTTTATTCTTTAAATTCATTACCCTACATACTATCTACTACATACTACTTACTAAATTAATATCCAATCTCTTTTAATACTGCCTTTAAATCTGCCTTTACAACTTTGGGCTCTTTTATGGTTTCTATTGCCCTGTCCGGGTCTTTTAAGCCGTGGCCAGTAAGGATGCAAACTATCTTTTTAGTTCTTGGGTTCTTGGGTTCTTGGGTTCTTGAACCATTAAAATAACCCCTTTTCGTCAATTTCAGTAAGCCAGCAACCGAAGCAGCGGAAGCGGGTTCCACAAAAATACCTTCCTCAGCTGCTAATAATTTATAAGCTGCCAGTATCTCTTTGTCTGAAACCATATCAATTAAACCACCTGACTCATCGCGAGCTTGCTCTGCCTGCTTCCAGCTCGCGGGGTTTCCGATACGAATAGCGGTGGCGATAGTCTTAGGATTTTTAATGGGGTGGCCCCTGACAATGGGAGCCGCGCCTTCAGCCTGAAAACCCAACATCTTAGGAAGTTTACCGATTTTATGTTTTGCCTTATATTCTTTATAACCCTTCCAATAAGCGGTGATATTTCCGGCATTACCTACCGGCATTACCTGAAAATCCGGTGCTTCGCCGAGACAATCGCAAATTTCGAAACTCGCGGTTTTTTGCCCTTCAATACGATAGGGATTTAGAGAATTTACTAAAGTAATCGGGTATTTTGCCGTGATTTCTTTGACTAAATCTAAAGCAGCGTCAAAATTATCGTCTATAGCTAAAACTACTGCGCCGTGAATAAGCGCCTGACTGAGTTTGCCTAAAGCAATTGCCCCTTTAGGAATGAAAACTACGCATTTTAAACCCGCTTTTGCTGCATAGGCTGCTGCTGAAGCTGAAGTATTGCCGGTAGAGGCACACATCACTATCTTTGAACCCTCCTGGCAAGCCTTAGAAATAGCTAACGTCATACCCCTGTCCTTAAAAGAACCAGTGGGATTCAACCCTTCGTATTTTAGGTAAACTTCAAAATTTCTACCCATGATTTTACTTAAATACTGGGCATATATCAAAGGCGTATTGCCTTCTTTTAAAGTAATCACAGGAGTCTTTGAGGTAACCGGTAAATATTTTCTGTACCTTTCAATTACCCCATTATAACTTTGAGCTTTGAGCTTTGAGCTTTGAGCTTTCTTCACACTTCCTCCATCCTAATCGCTACCGACTCCTGTTTAATCACATTTAAACGGTTGATTATTTCTAAAGCCTGTCTCAACTGCTTTTCTTTTGCATCATGAATAATCATTACTATGGGCACCACGTGTGTCCTTCTCCTCTCCTTCTGGGTAACTGAAGCGATACTTATTCCGAACCTCGCCAACACACCCGAAATCTTGGCTAATACACCGGGCTTATCCAAGGCCATAAAACGAATATAATAACGGCTTTTAATCTCATCCATTTTACGCAACTTTTTTATAGATTTATCTATGCGCACATTCAGGGTGGGCCTAAACATCCCTGCGCGTACATCCTGGGTCAACTCCACTAAATCCGATACCACTGCCGAAGCAGCGGATAACTGTCCTGCACCCGGTCCATAGAAGAGAAGGTTTCCTGCTAAATCACAGGAGACATAGATGGCGTTAAATATACCATTAACCGAGGATAAAAGATGAGACTTAGGGATAAGCGTGGGATGCACCCTTACTTCTAATTCCTCGGCTACCTTCTTGGCAATAGCCAATAACTTAATCTGGAAACCCAACTCTTTGGCGTAATTAACATCGGCTAAAGATACCTGGGAGATTCCTTCAATAAAAATATCGTCTAAATTCACTAATCTTCCGAAGCATAGATAAACCAACAGCGTCAATTTATGCGCCGAGTCAATACCTTCGATATCTAAGGTAGGATTTTTTTCCGCAAAGCCTTTCTTTTTTGCATCGCTAAGTGCATCATTAAAAGTGCAATTGTTATCGGACATCTGAGAAAGTATAAAATTGGAGGTGCTGTTAACGATACCAAAAATATTATAAAATTTATTGGCGACCAGCCCTTCGCGCAGAGCTTTTATAATGGGAATCCCCGCGCCTACCGAAGCCTCAAAATAAATACTTTTACCGCGGTCTTGGGCCAGAGCAAATAATTCACGGCCTTCCTGCGCTAAAAGAGCCTTATTTGCGGTAACGATGTTTTTGCCTTTTTTCAAGGCTTCGCTGGTGAATTCTTTTGCCGGATGTATCCCGCCGATTAATTCCACCACCACATCTATCTGCGGATCATTAATAATATCTCTTACGTCTTTGGTAAGCAGGCTTTTATCTACGCTAATATCTCTTTTAGTAATGAGATCCTTATCGCAGATTTTTTTTATGTTTATCTGGACGCCTATCTTCTCGCTAAGGAAACTTTTCTTTTCGCGCAAAATCTTTACTACCCCCGAGCCCACATTACCGAAACCAATCAGTCCCACATTTATTTTCTTCATTTTTTAGTCCTTTTTAAATAATAATTAACCGTTTGATCTACTATATCTTGATGTTTTTCATCGATGGAGATGAATTCCAGCCGCGTATCATAAATCAAATTTTTGGTAATAGCAGTTGAATTAATAACTTTAGCGATAAGCATAATTGGATTAGGGTCGAAAGGTAATCTAATTTGTAAGGCTAACTTAGTTCCGGGTTCGAATTTCTTATTGGTGGTGATCAACATTCC
>Ga0315274_10001141_pt1 | contig 41200 bp, 20 predicted proteins | sample YL17G02_20_MG_FD_203700 | JGI IMG/M metagenome (GOLD analysis project Ga0315274, IMG submission 203700) | Sediment microbial communities from Yellowstone Lake, YNP, Wyoming, USA - YL17G02_20 | ecosystem: Environmental > Aquatic > Freshwater > Lake > Sediment | place: USA: Wyoming | collected...
GTGGACCAGCGCTTCAAAGGGTCTCTGGGCATCAGTGTGGTGGAAGCCCCGCGGGAAGATTGTTTTGAGCCGGTCAAATTCCCATCCGATGTCGAAGTGGTAAGAAAAGCGCTGGAAGACCTGTTACGGCGCCAGCCCGACCTGCGGCTTTAAATACCCATATTTACCTGAAATCCTCCCCCAAAATTGACGATATATATGTAGGAAGGGGAAGGATCAAATGTCACCAGTTGCTCCGAAAATTGCCGCAGAGCATTTAACCCAACCGCCCAGAGCGGCTGCCGCTTATCACAACATCCATTTTGGCCGCTTCGGCGCAGCTGACCGCACCTCGGTAGCCGCCACGCTCCAGCGCTTGAACAATTCCCCTGAAACTTTAAGGACTTTGATTTCTCGAGGTATTATCAAATTCCGCTCTGCCCAGCAAATAGATCTCCAGCATATTTCCCACACCGACCTTTCCCGCATTATCACCCAAAGACGTCTTTCTCTCGCTCTCTCCGAGATCAATAAAGGACAGGTGCGGTTTGACTCCCACACCACGGGTACACTGCGCCGTGCTGGCGCCACCACTATGGACATCCTCTGGGGCATCAGGACCACCCTGCGCGATCCCGCCAAACTGGATGAGCTGGTGAACGATCCTATGCTTACCGCCGGCGCCAAAATCAAAAAGCAGACCAAGCTGGGGTTAGCTTTGGCCTTTTTGTCGGGAACTATGACCGCCTGCGGGGCAAATGCCATCACAATCGGCTCTGTTGTCGGATCCGTCGCTGCGGTGATCGGCAGCATGCCGTTGACCCTCTTGCTTCCCGGGCTTGGGATATTGGGAGTAAGCATTTATCTTTACATGACAAGACCGCAGTTCAAGGACGCCATCAACCGGTCCATCCTTCCCCTTTCCCTAATGAGCGGCGGATTGGCGGTCCGATTCCTGGCGGCTTCAGGTGCGGTAGGGGGGTTGCCCGGGTTGGGATTATATTTGGCAACCATGATCGTACCGTTGGCGGTGAGGGGGCTGTGGCGGCACTTTGTCTCCACCGGAACCGCACCTTACGGGGTAGACGGCGGAGAAAAAGGAAGATTGCGCACCCTGCTCAACTGTCCCAGCGTCAGGCCCCATGTGTTAAGAAGGGATGTGGCTTTCAGCATCTTGCCGCTTTTGGCCGATGTCAAGTGGGGCCGCTACGACTCCAAGCTGTGGGAAGATTGTAAAAATAAGGGCATCGCCCGCCCTACCCTTTACCATGTCCTCCAAGAGATCGACCGGCGTTTAAGAGAAGTGAACAAGCCGGAAGACCGTGAGGCCTTGCAGGAAGTGCGCGACCTTATCGCCAAGCACGATAACACGGAAAAGGCCTATCAGGAACTCAACGAATACATGGCAGGGCATATCCGGCGCATCCTGGATATCAAGGTGCCCAACCAGTTCCTGATAGCCGAATCCAAGCTCAGCCGCATGTTCAACTTGTTCTATGTGGTGCCCCTGACCCTCTGTTTTGCCAGCAGCGGATTTTCCATGCTGAATGCTTTGATCTTTGGGACACTATACCTCTCCCAGATCTACTACACCCTGGGGGCGGTCTGGTACAACAAGCTCACGGAGACCGCCGAGTATGTGGAGCCCACCCGCCTCCCCGATTTCCAGAAAGACGCCGCCGGTGAAAGCAAGCCGGTCGTCATGACCGTGCGCTACAGCAACAAGGGGGTCATGGACCGCAAGGGCTCCATTCCTACCTTCATGAAGGCCGATATCTTCAACCGCGTGCTTTACGGGGAGAACTACTACGTGGTCTTTAACAACGATTCCCACAACCACTATTTCTTCAATGTCTATGGCAGTACCCGCCTCGCCCAGCTCATCGAAGGACGCATGCACCACCTGATAAATGATGTCTTTCCCCATATCCCTGAGATCGCGGCCAAAGATCGCGTAGAGCAGGGAAAATTGGCCTTCGCCCTTTCCTGCAAGGAGTTCGATGTGGACCCCCTGCGCATGCTGGACCATGCGGTGAACAAAGTTTATCCGGACGGGCCCTCGACCGGAGCCAGCATCCGCTTCCGCGACGGGCATTCTTTCGTTCAAAGGATATCCGGCCAGGCCATCGGCGATGGCCGCGGCGAAATCGCCTGTTATGCGGCCTTGCAAAGAGTGGTCCAGCAGGCTGATGATAGCCGCAGATTAACCACTGACCTCAGCACCTATACCAGGGACCTCATCGACCGGGCCTTAAGGATATTGATCATTAAAGAAAACCGGCTGGACCTGCTAAGCATTCACGACTCTGCAGCCATCGCTACATTATGCGATCGCCTGAGGGACCGCTTTGGGATCAGTCAAGAGGAAAGAGATAACCTCTTCGAGCTTATAGAAAACCACAAGGAAGAATATCTCTGGGATGTCCTGCAGGTCAAGGCCCGCACCGCAGGCATCGACCAATACCGCGCCGCCGCCATCGCCCACGGCATCATTGAGCGCACCAAGGCCGGCGTGGGCTTTGATAGGATCGCAACCAATGCCGACAAGCTCATGCTGGGCTTGCCCCTAAGCGAGGAAGAATCCGCGACCTTGAGGAATTCGCTAGCCAAAACCTTTGAGCTTTCGGAGGAAGCGACCAATGAACTCGTGAATCAACTGCAAACCTCCCCGGTCGAAGACAGTGCGCGAAAGATAGCGGGACTACCCAATGTCCCGACCAATATTTTCTGGCGGCTTTTCCGCTACGCGCAACTGGCGCTGGCTTATGAGCGGACTGGGGTCAAATCCGAAGAAGGCAACTTAAGAAGGGTGTGGGAATATCTAAAGAGCGCCCGCGACTTAACCCCCGAGCAGGCCGCTTATAAGAAATTCCTGATCGATCTGGCTGGTGGAGCTGACAAAGTGGAGGACCTGATCAACAAACTGGGCGGAAGCAACGCCCACGCCGGTATGCTCATCGCCCGCCGCATCCAAGCCCAGCTTATCAACCAGGGCTGGCTAAAGGGCGGGTTCGAGCGCACGCGCCGCCGCCGCAGCGAAAATGTCGCCCGCTATATCGCGCTGGAGATCGCCAAGGAAGTAGCCCAGGCCCAGCCCACCCCCGCCGACTTTGAGGCCGCGGCCTTCGCCAACCCCGATGCCGCCCGCAAAGCGGTCTTTGGTGAATTCATCGGCAAGTTTGACGGGCTGGTAAGGACAGCGGTCAAACGCCTGCTCAGCGAACAGCTAATCAGCCTGCCCGACAAACTGGTCGAGCAGATCATCGAGATGGCGACCGAGGCCGCCAAAGAGGAGTTCACCTGCAACCACAACGAGGTTTACCGCACCACCGTGGGGCTGACGGAGATATTAACTCATGAGCTAGCCGGTCTGGGGGCCGTGCAGGCTGCCCTGAACGCCGATGTGGAATTTAAGACCCGCTTGAGCACCCGGCTATCAGATGCCCGGAACAAAAAAGCCGAAGCCCGCCTCATTTTGAGGCGCATCCTGGATGTTCCGGAGAATGAACTGGATGAGGCCCTCAAGGCCGCCGACGACACTATCAAGGACCTGCTTAACAAGGGTATCGGTTCCGTTCCCGGAAACAAAGGTTATCTTCTGCTCTTCACGGAACTGCTGGAGAGGATCCCACAAGTGATTGAGGGCAGCGATGACTTAACTATCGATCGGGGGGCAGAAACCTATGTCATAGCCGACCGTGAGGACCAAGCCAAGACCCGGAAAAAGCTCCGGGTAAACTCTGGTCAGCGTCAAGAGCTGCTCGCCGCCCTGCGCCTTATGACCGAATCCCAGATAGAGGCGCGGAGAGCCACAGCCGAGGCCGAGCTCTGGGTTTCTTCAGTCACCACCGGCTACCGCGAAAAATGGGGTTATGAAAGACCGGTCATGGAGCCCACCTCGGTGCCCATCGCCGGACTGATCGTGGACGAGCTGATGAAGAACAACCTCAATCCCGACCTGACCGCGGGGGAAAACCCGGTAAAGATAGTGAACCAGCTGGTGGAGCAGAGCACTATTGCCGGCTTGAACAAAAAGGATAATCCTGCCAACGAGCCGCTCACCAAAGAAAGAAAGGCCATACTGGCTGAGATCTGGAATGCCGTGACCCAGGGGCAGGTCCAACCCGATGATTTTGCGATGAGCCCGGACTTTGACTCGGTCTACCGCTTTAGCCGGGTGTGGGGATTCCGCTGGGGCAAGGGCAAACCCGAGAACACCAACCGGGAATTTTTGGGTTCCCGGGTCAACGAGATGGTAGGCACCATGTTCCGTTATCTGATCAGCGCGCACTTCGCTGAACGGGCGGGCTTTTATCGCGTCCCCATCCATGTGACCCAGCACATAGAAGTAAAGGTGACCAGCCAGCTGAAGTTCGCGGTTGAGACCACCGCCGACTTTCAGGAAAAACTGCAAAGGGGCCTGATGCCTGATGATATCGCCCGCCGCCTGGTGGCCGCTATCTCTTCGGGTACCAAGTCCGCGGACGCCGCAGGGCAGATCTGGGATGAGATCTGGCAGGGAATGACGCCAGAGCAACAAATGCAAGCAGTAAGAGCCACCCACTTTTATCCCCGGGTGGCTTATCTTTCCGATATCCGCAAGAACCTGGAAGACATCGCCTCCCAGATCGCCGTGCTCTATTACGGCGGCCAGGTAATGGACCGCCTCATTCGCCCCGAGAACGAGGGGTATATATCTGATGTTGCCGCGGCGAAAAGATACATTGATGAGCAAAGCCATCTCTCCTTTTTGGAAAAAGAGGCCTTAAGAAAACGCCTGCGTTCGGAAAGAAGGAGATTGGGCCATAACCAGCGCCTGGTAGCCGCTTACAAGAAAGCCCTGACCGACCAGAAAGTGATGGATGCCATAGAGATCGAGCGGATGATCAGCTACAACGGCCGCCCCGAAACCTACAAGGCCCAATACCGGCACGGGGACAAGCTCCCGGAATACATCATTGGAGGGAGAGCCCGCAGTTTTGCGGAGCTGGCCGGCTGGCTTTCCAGCATGCAGATGGCCTCGGAGCGCGCGGTGGAGAACGGCGAACTTAAGGAAGACGCCATCATGCTCCGCCGCATCGCGGAGGTAGCGGACGAAGTGCTGCGGGAGCTTGACCCCGCCGATGGAGATTTTAATCAGGCCGGAGCCCGCCTGCTTAGAACCTTTACCCGCGAAGACGGCGAAAAGCTCCAAGAGCGGGTAGATCGCTTCACCCAGATCCTGGCCTGGAAATTGCAGGAACGCGAGGAGGCCGATAAAGCGGCCGGGAATCATAATCCCATAGAAAACTGCCTGGATGAGCGCCGCTATGCCAAGACCGCGATCGGAGAGGTCAAATCCAGCGTGCAGATGAACGCCGACACCGATAACATTTTCTATCCCGAACTTCTGCAAACCGCCAGCCATTTTGGCTATCTCTGGGGCGCGTTCGCCCAACCCAATAAAGTTATCCAGTACGGATTGAATTACACCATAGATTTCCGCTCGCCCTTCGGCCGCTTCCAAAGGGACCGGGATCTCGGCGGCCCGCAGAACTGCGGCGATGCCCGCACCCACGGGGCGCCCTTCGGCGTGGTGAGAAACCGATACGAGAGATTGGAATTTGCCGCCACCCTTACCGGTTACGCCAATTTACTGCCGGTCTCGGTCGCCTTCCAGACCACCGAGAACGAACTTATGGTCAACCTCGCCAGGACCTCTTATCACGGCCAGCGGGCGCTCGAGCATATCTTTGGCAACAACTGGTGGGAGATAACCGGTCCGGTGCGCAAGTGGGAGAACATGCACTGGTGGGATGTTTTCACTTACGACGGCCTGAAGGCCAGATTGTTGAATTATAAGAACCTGGATACCAGCGCCGCTAAATGGTATCAATCCCCGCGGCTGGCGCTCTTTCTAAACCAGCTTTCCCGCCGGGTAACCTTCGGTAAAAAAGAGAACGCCTGGGACCTGGGCATGTCGCTTTCCCGCTGGCCGCTGATACTCGCCTTCCTCTCGGCGGCCACCTGCGTGCTGGGCAGCGGGGTCAGCGCCACATTGGATGCCTTCATCGGCGGCGGTCCAGGATACCCGCTCGCCGGCTCCCTGCTTGAATTTTCGGCCTACTCGGGAGCCGCTTTCCTGGCGCTCAAGGCCGCGGCCCGCGCCTTTGGCAGCCGGCTGGCGCTCAACCAGATGTTCCGTTCCCGCCAGGTTTACCTGCTTCATCCCAGCGAAGACCTGGGCACCACCTACTCCCAGGTCACCAAAGGTATCTCATTAACTTCCTGCAAAGGCCTGCGCCAGCAGAACGACGCCATGATCGAATTTGAAGGCGACCTCGGTCAAAAACTCCGGTGGCAGGCCATGAATGCCAACCTCCTCTGGCGGGCGGCCGGGAAATGCTGGAAGTACCGCGCGGTGATGCCCGGCAAGCAGATGTACGACCTTTTACAGGGGCCTATTTACAATATGTTCGGTATCCCCGGCATGTTCAACCGCCTCTCCCTTTTGGGCTTCATTTTCTTCGCCGAGCCCAGTATCCTCATGCTGGACCAAGAGCTCTACCGCCTGCCGGTGCAGAACTCGCTTGAATGGCTGGTGGAGACCGGCTTTATTAACTACGCGCTGGTGGAGCTGGTACTGAGGCATTCCCGCATCCACGGCGGCTCCAGCTGGAAGGGAGTTTCCAGCAACATGGGCTACGAGACCGCGCTTCTGGGCTACAACTATAATTATGTAATGCGCCGCTTCTTCCACCGGGAAATGGCCGGCTGGAACGTGACCGACCCGCCCAACGAGCCCTGCCAGATCAAGATGACGGGCCGCCGGGGCATGGTGGGGCCCTTCTTCCAGCAAAATTATTTCTTGATGGGGCTTGAAACCTACGCCCTATATCGGCTGGCCTTCCGGCATATCTGGGACGGCGTGGCCTATCTCGACTTTATGGAATTGTTCATGGCCAGCTTGGTGCCCTGGGTTGCTCTTAAGCTGTATTACAACATAAAAGGTCATATGCTCAACACCGGTATCAGCGTGGTGGAGGACGAGGCCAAGTGGGAGAAGAAGCACAAGGTGTGGGAGAAATAAGATGGGACTTTTAAGAGGGGTTAAATTATGGTTCACCACCCGGCCCACCATGACGCGACGGGCGTTCCTCCTGGGGACGGCCGCCGCAACGGCCACCGGCGCTTATATGGCTTACCGGGCACAAGACCGAATTATTTCTCCTCCGGGCATATCTTCAGCGCATGAAGTTGATTCCGTGCGCCTCCTGCAGAGGTTCCAGTTGGAAGAAGGCCGGCTCCTGGAGATCACCCAGGATGGCATCAACCAAAGTATCTTAGCCCGAATCAACGGCAACGAGGGCGTCGGCGGTTATTTCTTGATCAGATCTGGCACCAAAGTTGTTGAAAAATCAAATTTTTCGGGTTTTGGAGATTTGCAAAACAATATTTGGGACGCCTTGGTCGGGTCGGGGTATATGGATGGGAACGGCAAAATATCAATTAAATTTGGCGGCACAAGGCAAAACTTTGGCCTGGGCATGCCGTTAAGCAACGGTGCGATAGATAAGGTTTTTGAGGTTTTGCAAAACGCTCCCGTAGTAGAACCGGTATACTACATCCACTCCCCCACCCAGTTTGGGCAAATAGTGTCTGAAGGTATGGGCTACTGGATGAAAATCTTGACCTCTGCCGCCAGGAGATTAGATCCGGCAAAGCAGGAAGATAAAGAGATCCTCCGGGAATACCAGAGGGTCTTTAATGGCCTGGTGCGGGGCACGATCGAGATGATAAACGACAATCCCAGCGGACTGCCGGGGTGGCGCTGCTATTATAATCCTGCATTGAAAAAGATAGAATTCCGCAGCAAACAGGAACGGGCCTCCGCCACCGACGCGGATCTCTATATTGCCGATGCTCTGATGGACGCCGAACTCCTGGCCAGAGAAGGGATTTTTGAATCTTCGCCCGCGTTCCAATATGGAGGGAAGAACCTGGATTACACCGGCCTGACCAACCATATGCTCTCCCGCATCAAGGCCTACGATGTGGAAGAGATGAACGGCCGTCACATACTCCGGGTGTCGGATATGTGGGGCAGCCGGGATTTCAAAGGGGCGCTGACTTTCAACCCTTCTTACGCGCGGCTTTCGGTGCTTTACCGGATCGCCCAGAGGGATGCCGACCGCGATTTCTGGCTCAAACTGCGGCACGATTCCTTTGAGCTTGTTCAAAAGAGCTATCAGTTCGCGCGCCAGCGCTATCAGGAAATGTTGGCCGGCGCCCAGGAAAGCGCGGACGGGCAGTGGGTGCGGCTGGACGGGCCCGAAGCACATCTTCTGGAAAGCCTGATGTTTAAAATAACCCCGCCCCTTTCCGACAATCGACAATTACCGCCGGAATATGCCGATCGCGGACTGGAATACAGCGTCGAAGGCCACCTGAGCTTTATCGAGGGAAAAAGCGTGCGGGCCAATCTCGACGGCTCCCGCGACATCAGCCGGGATTGTTTTGATTTTGTGATCGATAAGATCGAATCCTCCGGGGCGGAACTCTTCTTCCCCGACCAGGTGGAAGTGGAGGTAACCGCCGAGGGAGAGTACCGGCTGCGTCCTGAGATCGGCGCCCGCAACCTGGATTTCACCGAAGGGTACGATGCCATCCGCGTGTATGCGGAGCTGGGCGAAGACCTGCTTATGAACAACGATTCGGTGGATGAGCGCGTACCCGAAGAATACCGCGTAAGCGGCCGGATATTCCTTCTGCTGGAGGAGATCCTGGGAGAAAAAGCGCAGGATCCCAAGCTGGTGCGCGCCAACCGCTACCACAACGCCGTGGCGCTCTCGGCTTACTTTATGGCCCGGGCGGGCGTGGCCACCTATGAGCAGGGCGAGATCGGCCGATTCGACGCTTTCCGCGATGAGCTGGAAGCCTACGCCACCGGCCGCACCCGGGGCAGCCAGGGCCAAACCGATCTCTTTGATTTTATCAACCAGCAGGCCAAGCGCGGTCCGCAATATTACAACGCTTCACTGGCGCTCAAGATCTTAACTTCGTTTTTGGCCCGGGATGCGGAATATTCGGCTCAAGCCGTTCTTCTGGAAAAAGTCGATCGGGTCCCCGCTGAAAGAGAAGTAGAGGGGGAAATACCCCTGGCGCCGGTCTACACCGGAGCCAATGAGGACCTGGATTATCTTGTACGTACTGTGGCCACCGACTTTAACCGCCCGGCCGAATATTTAACCCGGGGGATCCCCGAGGTCAACCAGGCGGTGCGCGGCACCCCGCCCGCTGAGCCCATCTTTACCGTCGAAGCCGAAAGAAGATATCATCATGCCATGGCCAATTTGATGGCCGATTCCCCCAAGTCGCAATACGAAGCCGGAAAGGCCTGCTTGAGCGTGGGGCGCTATCGGCAAGCCGCGCAGATATATTTTGAATTGTTAAAGGACGCGCCCAACCCCGATAAGCCGCTCGATGAGCTGATCATTACCGAGTCCATTCGGAGATTGTCCGACATCCTGCGCACCATCAACTTTCCCCAGCCGCAGATCGAAGACCTTTTTGAATGGCTCCTAAGCCGTGAGAAGCGGCCCGGCAAAAAGACCGCGCTGCTGCGGTTGGCCTATGTTAGGGAATTAAACCAAAGCCGCCGCATCACCCGCGCCCTGGCGCAGGAAAAGATACTGCTCAATGAGATAACCAGGTACTTTATCCCCCGCTCCGCCTGGGAGATGTACCGGGATGATGTGCAGGAAGTTATGCTCTCGGGTGACAATTGCCATGCTCCTCTTCCCGCACGGGAATTCTTGGCATCAGCTTGGACAGAGATGATTTTTTCTTACGCCAATACTTATCGCATCGAGATCGATCAGTTTGGTTTTCCCAGAAAGGTCTACAACCGCAAGGCCGCCCTCTCCCTGGCTCAGCTCGCCCTGGGAGAAAGGGAAGCCGATCGTGCCGCTTTGGAGGACCCCACCTTTAAGCTTTTTACCGAACAGATCAAAGCCCTGCGAAGCTTGCTGTCCGAAGATCTGAACGGCCGCTTCCAGCTGGCGCAGGCCCGCATCCACCAGAACGCCGCTTATCAAATAGAAGAAGATGTGCAGGGTCGTTTGGCCTTCAGCCGGGACTGGCGTCACCATTTCTACGATCGAACCCAGCCCCCCGAAGTGGCCGAGGCCCGTAAAGTGGAAATGGTCCGGGAATATGAGGAAGCCGTTAAGTCCCTGGATGAGGCCCTGCCCTATTTTGAGCAGGCCCTAAGGTCCGAATCCAGCGGTGCGGCCAATCCCACACACCTGGCGGAAATGTTGGACGGCGCGCTCGCCGCCTACGAATTCAAGATAAGGGTCCTGGCCTACCGTTTACGGGCCAATGAGACCATCTACGCTTACATCAAAGCTTATAAGCAGGGAATAGAGGTCCCTGATAAACCAGAGAAGTTACAAGAAAAGATAAAACCCATATTACTAAAATTCGTGCAGCTGCTGCATAAGCAACGCGCGGGAATACCCTTGACCTCAGCCGAACAGGAGCTGGTGGTTAAACACCAGGCCCTGGTCGAGATCATCCATCGGGTAGTGCCGGTATTTGAAAAAAGGCGGGCCGGCGGGACCTTGACCAGTGCTGAGCAGGAATTGTTATCCGAATACGAGGAATTGGGAAATATATATTTCGCCCAAACCGTAGTTCCTCCCTTAACCTCCGAAGAGCAAAGCTTGCTGTCAGTCTATAATGAACTGGTTGAGATCTACTTCAGATACCAGGGCCGGATTAACCCCGTTTCACAGGTCATGCGCCGCACCGCCCAGCAGGTCCTGCAGGGCTTTAATGATCCGCTGGAAGTAAAAATATCCGAGGCCGTCCGCTGGGGCCTGCTACCGGATACCGTGAAACAGGCCATTCAGCTGATAGTAAACTCCGAAGCGTCGGCCGACCCCCGCAATGTTATGTGGGGCTTGTGGGCCAGGCGGCTCACCAATCTCTACCATGGCCTGGGTGCCAACATCCAGGATAAATCCTTTTTGGATGAGGCCCTGGCCGAAGCTTTCGGTATCCCGGACATCTGGATGAGCAATCCCGCCCTGCGTGCTCTCACCATAGTGGAAAACACCTTGAAAATGACCGAGATCCTGCACGATTACCGCAACCTGCCGGATCTCTTAAGCCAAAGCCGGGCTTTGGAAAGGTGGGGATCCGAGATGCGCACCTTGTTGGAGGTATTGCTTGAGAAGACTGCGCACCCGGTTCAACTGCCGGCCGATCTTTCGGCTGAGGTGCGAGACTATATTAATACTATCAGAGAACACCGCGAAAGCATTGAGCAGATCTATAAAACCGATCCTACCCTGCGGGCCAAGATCTTAACCAGTCAGGCCAACCTCATCTACTGGAACGCGGATGTGGAATTCAAGCTCGCACTGGATAAATACCCTAAGGATGAGGATGGCGAACCGGTCATCAGCCGGGATGAAAAAGAGAATCTGCAAAAGGCCCAGCTGGCCGATTTTGAGCAGGCGCTGATCAAATACCAGCAGGCCCTGGAGATCGATCCTTACATTATAGACGCCTTAAACGGGTCCATTCAGCTGTGCATAGAGCTTAAACGCGATCAGGATGCCTTTTACTTTTTGATGCGTACTTTGCGCGCCATGGCCGGCGCCTTCGTGCCGCCTTATAAGCAAAGGGAGATACTGGGCAATATCAATATTTTAAACGAGAAAAACGAGGCGCGGATTTCCCTGGTTGCGGTGGATCAGCGGCTAACCCTGGATATGCGGGCCGCCCTAGCCAAAGCGACCGATTACATGAAAGATCTGCAGGAAATAAATCTTTACCATCTGCAGAATCTGCTGGAAATTTTCAGGGCGTTCTAAGGAGGATATTGAGTAAAATGGTCGACTCACCATTTTTAGCGCAAATAGGCGGAGGGGTGATCATCCCTATTCCTCCCGTTCCGCCGGAGGATTTTTCAAGCCTGGAAGCCATAAACCGGGACATTATGGCCTCGGTGGAGCGTTACCGGCAAACCAATCAGGCCCCACGCGATGGCGATTTTTATGCCCATCTAAGCGCACTGGGTTTAGGAACGGATTACGATACGGCTGTGGGGCAGGTCACCCGTACCAGCCCGGGGCAGAGTAACTGGAGAGCAATTTGCACGGTTTCCGCCCTGCGCCTGGAAGCGCAGATCCACGCCTCCCGCGGCCGCTTTTTGCGCGAGCTGAAATTCTATGAAGAGGCCAAAGCGGAGTTCTCGACCGCCCTAAGCATTTATAATGCCCTGCTCTCCGGATCTCCGGTGCCGCCCCGGGGCGGGGACGAAAGACAGCTGCATACTTTTGCCCGAACCATCAACGGCCAGATCCGCACCGCCCTGGCCAGCAAGCCCGATATCATGAGGGAGTTGCGAGTGGAAAGGGCCGAGATCCAGGTCGCTATGCTCTGCCCGGATGATTTTGTAACTGATGAGATGATCTACCGTCCCCTCGCAGCCGACGAATTCAGGGGCGTCCTCGATCGGGTAACCCAGGCCTTTGCCGGGCCCCGCGGGGCTTTGGACGAGAGCATTCGGAACAGCGTGACCCGGTCCCATGTAGCGGAAGCCAGCTTTTTGCTGGAGCTGGCCAAGCGCCTTAAGGTGCGCAATCAGGACCAGGCCCATACCGTGGTCGACCGCGCCATCGAAATTTGCCTGCGGGAGTTGAACGCCGGCCATGGGGATAACGAAGTGCGTCTTTCCGCCCTGCTGACTTTGGCCTGGGCCTACAATACCAAGGCCAGTTTATTGGAAGAGAAGGAAAGCGGGACGGGAAGAGAATTCGCCCTGAAAGCCGCAGCTATATACACTTTCCTGCTCTTTGGCCAGGGACGGATAGCGAATGACGAAGATCTTCGCCAGGCGCTGGAGGGATCTCCTGAACTTCAAGCTCTTATTACCCGGTACGGCAGGGACTTTGAGGTCATCTCCCGCAGTCTGGCCAGTGTTTTACGCGGCGGATCGATCATCACCAGCGGAATAGACATACTGCAGCGCAACGCCACCAACGAACTGGAGCTGTATCTGAATTTGGCCAATGCTTTATCGCTGGCCCGCAAATTTGATGGTGATCTGGGAGCGTTGACGATCAGCAGCCAGATTCGGCAGCTGGAAGGCCGCCTAAATCGGCAGGTCGAGCTGCGTGATTCTTTCTTCTACCGCGCAAGATTGGCTGACGCCAATATCCAGATGGCTCACTTAAGCCGGCTCTATGGTGAGACCCGCGACTTGAGCCTGCTTCCAAGATTCCGGGAAATCGAGACCGATCTGCAAACTACTCTATCCTGGTTCTCGCAGAAGATAAACGGCCTGCAAAACGCCGGTGCCGATATCAAACAGATCGACCAGTACAGCCTGGATTTTCTGAGGGGCTACGATACCCTGGCCTGGGTCTATTCCACCCTGGGGCGCATAGAAAAAAATGAGCAGGGTATCTGGGATGGTCTGGCCGAGACCGATTACCTGGCCCTGGCGGAAAATTATTATCAAGCCCTGCGCTTGCAGGATAATCAAGAGGTGGCGGGGGATGATTTTGCGACTTTGGCCAATCGCCTGTGCCGTTTGATGAGGGGCTTCGACGATTACGCCGACCGCCTGATCAAAATGGAGATCGAAACCTATATCACCTGGCCGCAGGTCTACCTGCACCAAGGGGAATTAAATAGAGAGTTGGAAAATTATGAAATCGCACTTGAAGAGCTGAGCCAGATCACAGTAGATGATGCATCATATTATTCCACCCAGCTCTCTATCGCCGAGATCAAGCTGGTTATGGCCCAGAGGGTATTTACTCAAACCGGGGATGTGGAATTGGCGCTGCAGAACCTTGGGCTGCTGCTCTCCGACCCCACCCTCTCCTCCCTGTGGAGCGACGAATCCACCGCGCCACCGACGATCAGGATCCGCGCCCACCTGCTGGCCGCCCGTCTTCACGAAGCGCTGGGCAGATTGACCCTAGAGACCATGGATCGCGCCGCCGCCGATCGGCAGTTCGACCAGGCGCTGGCTCTTTATGATGAGCTTATCGCGAAGGAATGGATACACGAGCTGATGACCGAGGAACTTTTCATCACCGTTGACCAATTGCGGCTGGCGCGGGCCGAAGTGCTCAAAGCCCGGGGAGAGCGGGACCTCGAGGTCCTTGCCCAGGCCGAAGCCGAATTCGCCGTCCTCTCGTTTGCTCCCGCTTCCCTGCGCGGGATGGAGGCCGAGCTCTCGCAATTTGAGATGCTGGCCCTGCGCAATAAATATTACATAACCCAAGGCCTGTATCATGATATTCCAAATATCTTGACCGCCGAACAGGAAGCGCGCCTGGAGGCGCTCGCCCAAACCCTCACCTCCCAGGGCGCCAACCGGCTGGCCTACCGGGCTTTAAGCGTTTACGCCTGGCTTATCAATCAGCGCGCCCGGATCGCCGAGGTCACCTCGGGTGAAGGCAGCGGGCGGGAAGATTACCTGAAAGCCGCCGCCTTGTACACGGACCTGATGGCAAACCCGCTCTTTTCTGATAACCGCTTCCTGCATCTTTTGGATACCTCCCGCGGGCAGATAATGCTGGCGCAGGCTGAAAGCTTAAAATCCGCTTCGGTCAGGGAAACCGACCTGGCCTATCCGCTGAACCGGTCGGCGGAGGCGGCCTATGCGCAGGCTTTATCCCTGCTCGGCGAGATCGGCGAGGACGATCAGCTATATTACCTTACCTCCTTGTCGCTATTGGATGCGCAGAGCGGACGGGCCGAGAACCGCATCACCCTCGGCAAACTGCAGGAAGAAGAAGGGTCCCTCAATGCCGCGGAAGCTTCTTATCGTGAAGCGCTGGGTTACTTGGCGCCGGTGCTTGAGGACCTCGTCGCCAGACCGCCAGTTAGATATTTGACCGAGTCCCGGATGGGACTCCGGGCTACCTCCGCCTTGACCTGGGTCTTAAACAGCCTGGGCGAGTGGAGAGAGAATTCCGGTTTTGACGTGGATATCGAGAACGCGCCGGTAGAATATCGCACCGCCCTGCTCATCTTCCGCGCCCTGGTCATCGGGGATTCCCCCGCGGAATGGCTGGTCGCTGATGAAGAGATCGGGCTCGGCGTGGGGCTGGGAGAGGTGCTGGGTTTTATCCGCGGGACGCGCTCGCTCACTGACGATGAGGTGCTTTTCGCCGCCGAGCAGAGCCGCTGGGCGGCGCGCTTCGGGTATCTGGCCGCCCTGAACTCTTCCAAAATGTTCGGTGTTTGCCTGAACGTTTATTCCGAACTGGTGCGCGATATCGAGGCCTCGCCGCTTCGCGGCATCTTTGAGCTGGAGTACGCGATAAGAGCGCACGCCTTAATGGGCGATGTCAATACTTTCCGATTAGCGTCCGACGATAACGAAGATGCCTATGATGCCGCGGAAGAAATCTATAAAAAAGCCCTGGCCTTGCTGAATGAATATTTAAATCGCTTTCATCTCAATCGTCTCCCGCGGGAGATGGAAGAAGCCCGGCAATATATCAACAGCGGCTATGCCAAAGTGCTCATCGAGGGAGGCCATTTTACGGATGCCGAAGACCGCTATCTGCAGATCCTCCGCTGCCCGTTCTTTTTGGCCATCAGCCGGGAGCTGGAGAGCCCTGATCCGGATTGGCAGAGGATCCGGCAGTTAAGGGGGACTCTCACCTTTAAGCAATTCAAGATCCTGGTCCAGACCTACCTGGGGCTGGGCAATCTTTACACCCATTATCTCCGCGAGGTCGAGGCCGAGGAGGCCTTGAGATATTTTGAGATCGCCCGGCAGCTACTGGAGCAGGAGGCCGATCGCGCACCCGTGCGCCGGATGCGGGGAGAGACCCGCCTGGGTATGGGGAACGTGTATCTGCTCCGCTTTCGGGACTATGAGCAAGCCCTGACGCAATTTTCAGAAGGGGTAAAGGCCCTGACCGGCTTATCGCTCGAGGGATTTACCCTGGAGATTTTAGACCGGGTGGACCGAAAATCCCGTATGGTGCTGGTGCGCCTGCTTATTGCGGCGTCCACGGTCTATGCCAAAATGAACGACCGGGAAGAAACGGAAAGGTTGATCGGCCTGGCCCGCGCCACTCTCAACAGCATCCCGGAAGACCCTTACGAGCCGGACCGCAAAGAGATACGGGAGCAACTGCAGGAATCCACCGTCGGCAATGCGGAGATCCTGGAGGCCCAGGCCCTAAGCGTAGAGCCCTACGCCGGATACCGCCGGACCGCTTTCGAATCGCAGGCCGCGGAGGGATTTTTGGCCGGCTTCCTCGGCCACGCCAGCCTGACCCCGGACCTTACCCTGGATTTCGGGTATGCCAATGTCATGTCCTCCTCCCCCATCCCGCTGAACGATAATATCGACCGGCTCACCTTTGATCGTTCGCACCAGGCCACCCTGGGGCTTACCTGGCAGGCCTATGAAGGGGACAATTTCACCCTGCGGCTTAATCCCCGGTTCACCGCGAACTTCTTTGATTACCGGGTAAATCAATGCAATTGGGGCGCCTCCTACAGCGCCTGCACGCCCATCTCCCCGCAGGACTTTTCACTGTATACCTACAACCTGGGATTAGGCGCCGAGCTGTTCTGGAACACCAGGTTGACGCCGGATCTGACCCTGGTCTGGGGAGGCGGCCTTGACGCCTCCTTCCTGATAAGACAGGGAATGTATCCTTCTTACCAGGCGCAGATCACCTCCTATGAGGAGCAGATCTCCTCCTTGCGGCTGGCGGCCGGATCCGATCCCGGCCACGCCGCCCAGTACGAGCAGCGGGCGCACGATCTAAGCCTCCGGGTTTCCGAGGTGGAAGATCAAAATGATAGTTTCCTCTTCTCTTTCCTGGCCAGCCCGCGGATCAGCCTGGTAAATTCGCCCTGGCACATCTCCGACGACTTTATGATGTATTATCCGACCTTTACCCTAGGCGGCCTGGTCGGCTACGATCCCATCTCGGTCACCGAGCAGGGCCGCTGGCCGCTGGCGCCTATAACTGATGTAAACCCTGAGACCGGCGAACCCACCTTTTCCCCCATCGATCCCTTCCGCTGGGCGGTGACGGCCGGGTTCCACACCACCCTGGCCTGGGGGGATGAGATGCAGTACCGCTTGCCCATCACCACCAATTTCCAGGTCGGCAATTTTATCTATTTCGATATCAATGCCGGCTTCAATTTCGGCCTGGACTGGTTCAACTTCATGGCCGGCTATTCGCACTACCAGGATGACCGGCAGAACGTGGTGGATAATTTGAACCTCGGATTGCGCTTCCTGCTCCCCTGGTTTTGATTGACTTTTTCCTCGTAAAATGCTATAATTTTTCTTTATGGAAAGGGGTAAAATTGTGCTAAAAAGATCTCTGTTCTTTGTCTTGCTCGCAGCTTTCGCGGTCTCTTCCCTCTCTTGCGCCCCCTCAGAAAAAGCCGGAGGTCCGGTAACGGTGCAGATGTGGATCATGCCCAATTCGCTGGAGCCTTTGCGCGATATAGAGGAAGCCCTCAAGCCCTTTGAGGAAACCCATCCCAACATAAAAGTAAAAGTGACCGTGGTGGACTGGGGCGCGGCCTGGACCAAGATCACCACTGCCGCCACCTCCCACGATGTGCCCGACATCGCACAATTAGGCTCCACCTGGGTAGGTAGCATATCCAGCATGGGCGCCCTGCTCGATCTCAAGGATAAAGCTAAGGAAGTGGGCGGCGGCGCCGCTTTTATCCCCGCTTCCTGGAAGACCTCGGGCCTCTCCGGGTCGGGACAAGTAACCGCTATTCCCTGGATCGTGGACGCGCGGGCGCTTTTTTACCGCACCGATGTCTTCACCAAGCTGGGGCTCACCGCCAAAGACCTGGAGACCTGGGACAAGTTCGAAGCTACTTTAAAGAAGATCAAAGCCGCCAAGTTAACTATCGAAGGCCTGGAGATCCAGCCCCTGGGCATGCCGGGCAAGAACGACTGGAATGTGGTGCACAATCTTTCCCCCTGGATCTGGGGCGCGGGCGGGGATTATCTGGCCGCCGATAACAAGAGATCCCTGCTGGATTCGTCTTCCGCCGTTTCCGGGGTTTTCTTTTACGTGAACCTGGCCAAGAAGGGCTATGTTCCGCCGGAATACCTGGAGCTGAACACCGCCCAGGTCTCCAGCAACTTCAACAACGGCTCGATCGCCATGATGTTCGACGGCCCTTATGAGGTGAGGACGCTTACCACCCCGCCCGCCCAGGGAGGGGCCTCCGAGGGCATCACCGCCCGCAACTTCGGCGTGGTCCCCTATCCCAAGGGTCCCAAGGGCCGATTCACTTTCGTGGGCGGCTCCGACCTGGCCATCTTCAAGCATGCCAAACACCCTAAGGAAGCCTGGGAAGTCGTCAAATATTTAACCACCGATAAAGACGCTCAATTGACCTATTGCAAGGCCAGCGGCTTTTTGCCGGCCAAGCTTTCGGTATTCAATGAGCCCTACTTCTCGGTCGATCCGGCGCGCCGGGTTTTTAAAGAAGCCATCAAGTACGGTAAATCGTACCCTTGCATCCCCTCCTGGGGGATACTGGAGCCCATACTCACCCGAAGGTTCGGCATCCTCTGGGATTATGTGACCGGTACCAAGGGCGCCCTGGAAAAGGGTGAGATCGCCAAGCAATTGAAGCTGGCCAAGACCGAGATGGAAACCGTCATCGCCCAGGGAAAAAGAAAAAAATAAATGTGCGGGATCTTCGGCTATATCGGCAATAAAGAGGCCCTGCCCTTCCTGATGGAGGGGCTCAAGAAACTGGAATACCGCGGCTACGACTCCGCTGGTGTGGCCACCATTGATAAAGGCCGGCTTTTTGTCACCAAATGCGCCGGCAAGATCGCGGACCTGGAGAAGGAGCTTAATGAACGGCCTATCAGCGGAGAGGTCGGCATCGGGCACACCCGCTGGGCCACTCACGGCCGCCCCTCCGATGAGAACAGCCACCCCCATACCGATTGCACCGGATCGCTGGTGGTGGTGCACAACGGCATCATCGAGAATTATCTGCAACTTAGGCGCCAGCTATCGGACGAGGGACATAAATTCACCTCCACCACCGATACCGAAGTGGTCGCCCATCTTATAGAAAAGCATTTAACTCCCAAAATGACGCTCGAAGACGCCGTGCGGGAGGCCTTAAACGAGGTAGAAGGCAGCTATGCCCTGGCGGTGCTTTCGGAGAAGGAGCCGGGGAAGATCGTGGCGGCGCGGCGGGGCTCCCCCCTGATCATCGGGGTACAGGATGGCGAGACTTTCCTCTCTTCCGATATCCCGGCCATCTTGAAATATACCAGCCATGTGATCTATCTCAACGACTTTGAGGTGGCGACCGTCACCGAGCGCGAGATCAAGGTAAGTAATCTTAAAGGTCAGCCCGTAAAGAAGGAAATAACGCTTATCTCCTGGGACCCGGAATCGGCCGAGAAAGTGGGTTATGCGCATTTTATGCTCAAGGAGATCCACGAGCAGCCCAAGGCCATCCGCGATACCATCTTGAACCGGGTCAAGGTGGATGAGGCCTACCTGCACTTTGACGAATTGAACTTCACCGAGGAGGAGGCCCGCCAGATCAACCGGATCGTCTTTACCGCCTGCGGAACTTCCTGGCACGCGGGACTCATCGGCGAATATCTGATCGAGCAATTCGTCAAGATCCCCGCCGAGGTGGAGTACGCGGCGGAGTTCCGCTACCGCCACCCCATCGTGGACGAAAATACCCTGGTAATTGCCATCACCCAGTCGGGTGAGACGGCCGATACTTTGGGCGCGGTGTGGGAGGCCAAGGCCCAGGGCGCCAAGGTAATTTCTATTTGTAATGTGGTGGGCTCCTCTATCGCGCGCGAATCCCACGGCGTCATCTACACCTACGCCGGCCCCGAGATCGGGGTGGCTTCCACCAAGGCTTTTACCACCCAGCTCACTATCATTTATCTTTTCGCGCTTTATTTGGCCAAGAAGCGCGGGACCATAAACCTAAGCGAGGTCCGCAAGATGATCGCCGACCTGGTCGAGATCCCCGGCAAGATAGAAAGGTTGCTGCTCAAGGAAAGGGAGGTCGAGGAGATCGCGGAGAGATTCTATAAGGCCAACAACGCCCTCTTTTTGGGCCGGGGCAAGGGCTTCCCCATCGCGCTCGAAGGCGCTTTGAAGCTAAAAGAGATCTCCTACATCCACGCCGAAGGTTATCCGGCGGCGGAGATGAAGCACGGGCCCATCGCCCTGATCGACCAGAACATGCCGGTGGTGGTATTGGCGCTGGCGGGCCGTCGCTACGACAAGATACTGGGCAATGTGGAAGAAGTGAAGGCCCGGGGAGGGATCGTGATCGCAGTGGCGGCGGAGGGGGATCAAGATATTAAAGAAAGGGCCGACGAGATCATCTTCATTCCAAATACGACTGAAGCTTTAACTCCTATTTTGGCAGTGATACCCCTGCAGCTTTTGGCCTACTATATCGCGGTCAAGCGTGGCTGCCATGTGGACCAACCCAGGAACTTGGCAAAGAGCGTTACGGTAGAATAGACGGATAGACGTTCCAGTAATAAGTGCTCATCCCGGGCGGCGGGATAAACTCTACACTTCCAGCCTGCCTTCTTAAATAATCGATCGCCGTTCTTTTCTCATCCGCCATAGAGTAAAAGGAATCATTTTGATAGGGAGAATACCATTCGATATTCCCGCAGTTCAGGATCGCCGTGATGGCGGACGCATCCCCGATATCGATCAAGGCCTGTAATACCGTTGACCGCAGCGGATAGAGTATATATACATATCCATAATCTATGCCCGGACGCGGATTCTCGAAGGCCAGCAGGCCCATTATATGGGGCAAGGCGTCTTGCCTTATCAACTGCAGGACCATTCGGTTATTGGTCTGGCGCGCGCGGAGAGCGATCTTACCGATCAGCTCCGCCGCCTCGAACACCGGCCGCGTATAATCTTCCCGCCAGTAATGATTCCATCCGTTATAATCATAGGACCGGCGGTTCATGATCTTCCTCAGCGCCGGGATGATCACCTCATATTCCGACATTATTTTTTCCAAGCCCAATCCCCTGACCGCCTCAACGCATTCCCCAAAATAATTGCCCAGCCGCTGGGGAGGGATCCCCTGGGCGATCTCCACCGCCTCATTGTAATAGCCGATCTTGATCATCTCTGAGGCAATATCTTTAAGGGTACTATACGAAGACCAGCCGTTATTATAGACTGCTTCTGCCGTGGCTAATTGTAAGGCCTGGCCGAATACCCTGGTCACCTCACTCCTTTCCATGCCGGCATTTTTCATCTGGACCGCGATATCGATCAGGAAATTTTCCGATCCGACCCGCAGGGCAGACCTAAGCGCTTCGTGCAATACTCTTTGGGCCTCTCCCCGGCCGACACCAGCGTTCGCCATTTCGGTTGCCAGTTTAGTTAGTATATCGGCCTTCTTGTATGCCTCCTCGATCAAGCGGGCGGTTTCCCAGGCCTCATTGAGCAATCCCTCAAAATTAAGGCCGGCCTCCCTGATTTTTAGGGACAAATTAAGCAGTGCTTCGGCTTTGTCTTCGGTTTTGGGCAAAATGCGGATCACGCTCAAAGCTTCGCTGAATATTTGAGCGACCCCTGTCTTGTTCCGGCTGGATTTATTCATCTCAGTGGCAATAAGTTCAAGTGTAAATATGCGCCGAGGCAGGTCGGAAAGGGTACGGGCGATCTCCAAACATTTTTGAAAGGCCAGATCTATCTCTCCCAGGTTTTTGGCCGTATTGCCGATCTTGGGGACCACATCCCAGAGCACGATGGCCTTGGCTTCCGAATCTTCGAGGGTCGAGATGACCTGCGCGGCCTCCAGGATCAATTTAGCATTGGTCATATCCCAAATAATGGCCCGAAAAGTATCATTCCGGACCGATGGAACATCGATACTACGGGCCGATTCTATCACTTCGGTAAAAGCCTGGACCACTCTTTCCGAAGAAGCTCCCGCCGCCTGCAGGGATAAGGCTAATTTGCACATCAGGGTCCGCATCAATTCCGGCCTTCCCTGCCCTTCTACCATGGTCCGGGCCACTTTAAAGGCTTCCTCCAGCAATTCCCGATAGATCGCCTGCTCCCGGTCCAATCCCAGGGAAACAGCATCCTCCAGTACCCTTCTTACTGCCCGATCTTTTTCCACCGCCCAACCCAAGGTGGCGGCCTCCTGCATATTAACTTTAAAAACATCGAGGAGCTCCGCCGTGCTTTTCCCCGCTTCTTTCATGCGGGTGGCGATTGTCTTGAATGTGTCTAGTTGCTTGGTCGTGCCAAATCCGGCCATCAATTTTGCGCATTCGATAGCCTCAGCAAATTTCCCCTCTTGAGCATATAAGATGGCAAAAGTCTCTCTTTGCTGGTCCCATTGCGCTTGGGCACAGTCCCGGGCGGGCGGCCGGGTATCCTCAACTTTTTCTTCTTTCCTACAGTCCGCCAGTATCCCCAGAGCCGCCAGTGCGACGAGGGGTAGCCAGCGCGTCCTTGTGGAATGACGAACTGACGTTTCAGACGATCGTGGTGTCTCTGTAATAGGCCTTTGACGCGATAACATTCTGGTCTTGGGCAGGTGTCTGACAAAATTGGGAAGATCGATACTTGGCAAACGGGCGGGCCGTTCCCCTCCTATGGAATGAGCGATACGGGCCATGCGGCGGCTGCCTGGCATCATATATATTCCTCCTTCTTGACTCCACCTTCTTATCGTCATCTTTTTCCTTAAAATTTCACTGTATTTATGATAGAATGTAGCGACTTATGACCCAATTCGGAGTGACCTTTTACCCCGACCTCTACCCCAGGGAGACCTGGGAGTCGGAATTTACGGAGATCAAGAAGACCGGATTTGAAGTGGTCCGCTTCGCGGAGATGGCTTGGGATTGGATCGAACCCAAAGAGGGCGATTGGCGATTTGAAGAGCTGGACCACGCGCTGAACCTCTGCGAAAAACACCATCTTAAGGTCGTGCTGGGGATCCCGGTGGCCCAGGCCCCGCAGTGGCTGGTCAAAAAGCACCCCGAGATCCTGCACGTGGCTAACGACGGCACCCGTCATCCAGCTTACGGCCCCCGCCCCAACGCCTGCCGCGATAACCCCAAATTCAGGGAATACGCCAAGACCCTAACCCGGGTTGTGGCGCAAAGGTACGCCAAGCACCCCGCCCTCTTGATGTGGCAGATAGATAACGAACCCGGCTACCCGCCGCTGGACCTCACCCATAATAAGGATTACTGCCACTGCGAGTCGACCCGCAAGGCCTTTGTGGAATGGGCTAAAAAGCGATACGGCAGCATCAAGAAATTAAATGAGGTCTGGGGGACCGGTTTTTGGACCGGCACTTTTTCCGCCTTCGAAGAGATCGGAACCCCCAAAGTGGGGATGTGGGACGCGGGCAATCCCCATATTTACCTGGATTGGTACCGCTTTAAGTCCGAGAACATCTCCATCTGGCTGAAAAGGCTTAAAAGGATCGTCCGGGAATACGATAAGGAGCATAAGGTCGGCACCAACAGCTTTACTTCCATCCCCAACCGCATCGGAGACCACACCGTGCTGGCCCAAGATATGGACTGGTTCGGCTGGGACATCTATCCCAAGGGCACACAGAACACCCTGGAATCCCTGGGACAGATCGCGGATTACTGGAGAAGCGTGTGCGATTCGGCCGGCGCGGAATTTGTGGTCTCGGAGCTGCAGGGCGGGCCGAACGTGAGATGGGGATACGGGGGATGGGTAAAGGGAAGCGAGATAAAAGAATGGGTGCGGCTTTTAGTAAAACACGGCGCCAAGCTGATACTCTTCCACAATTGGCGGCCACCGCTCATCGGCAACGAAACGGGGGGCTTTGGTATTTTAAGGCCGGATGGCACGCCGACCGAGAGACTTCAAGCAATCAAGGAAGTTATTAGAGAAATTAGGAATTCGAAATTCGTAATTAGGAATTCAGAGATAGCCATCTACTACTCCAAAGCCTCCGAGGTCCAGACCTTCCAGGAGGAGGGTCACTACCGGCTGTGCTCGCCGCAGTGGTTCTCGGGGAGAGGCGCATACGGCCTTTTCTTTGGCTTAAACTCGATCGCCGGAGCTTACCGCCTGCTCTGGGACAAAAAAGTACCGGCCTCCTTTGTTTTTGACCAAGAACTGGAGCAGGGAAACCTAAAGTGCAAGGTCCTGCTGCTCACCAATCCTTATCTTCTAAGCCGGAAGCAATTTGAGAACCTTTTGGCCTTCGTGAAGGCCGGAGGGACCCTCGTCTGCGAATCCCGTTTCGGGCTTAAGGACGAGAATGCCCACCTTTATCCCAAGCCCCTGCTTGAAGGATTATTGGGCATGAAGCATTTCTACACCCAGATCATGGACAGCCGCCTGCCCGTCAACCAGCTCAAGGCCGAGGCGTGGGGCTTTCAGGATGTTTTAGCGGGCTGCGAGAAGCCTTCCCTGATCAGGAAAAAACTGGGCAAGGGAAAGATCATCTATGCAACTTTCAGTTTATTCGGCAGTTTGCTGAAATGGAAAGGAAAGGAAATAAATGCGCTACGGATCGTTTGACCACGAGAACCGCGAGTATGTCATCAGCCGCCCCGACACCCCCACCCCCTGGATCAATTACATCGGCGCCGGCAATTACGGCGGGTTCGTCTCCCAGACGGGAGGCGGATATTCCTTTGACCGCGACCCCAAGAACAAGCGCATCCTGCGCTACCGCTACAACGCGATACCCTATGACCAACCCGGCCGTTATGTCTATATCCGCGACCAAAAGACCGGCAAGTACTGGTCCCCTACCTGGTCCCCCACTTATACCAAATTGAACCATTACGAATGCCGGCATGGCTTGGGCTATACCGTCATCTCTTCAGAGCATGAAAAGGTGAAGGCCTCCATCACTTATTTTGTGCCGGATAATCAGCAGGCGCTGGAGGTCTGGGTGATAAAAGTAAGAAACCTCAACGGCAAGCCGCGCAAGCTGCAGCTTTTCAGCTACGCCGAGTTCAGCTTCTACGACGCCATCAAAGACCAGACCAATTTGGACTGGTGCCAGCAGATCAACCAGGCCGAATTCAAGCAACAGACCATTTTCTGGAGATCTTTCATGAAGAACCAGGGTTATACTTTTTTCACCACCAACGGCAAGATCTCAAGCTTTGATACCGACCGGGAGAAATATGTCGGCCCCTACCGCTCCCTGGCCAACCCGCTCTGTGTGGAAAACGGCCAGTGCTCAAATTCCCTGGCGATCAGGGGCAACGGCGTGGGCGGGCTGTGTGTGGAAGTGGACCTTAAGTCCCACGAGGAAAAAGAGATCATCTTCATTTTGGGTACCACCGACCAACCGGAGAACATTCTGCCCCTGATCAAGAAATATCGTAAAAGCGAGAATGTCGGCGCGGCGCTGGCCGATCTTAAAAAGAAGATGGCCGAGTACCTCTCCAGATTCCAGGCCAAGACCCCCGATGATGAGACCAATGTGATGGTGAATACCTGGAACCAGTACCAGTGCAAAAGCACCTTCAACTGGTCGCGCTTTGTCTCCATGTACCAGCTGGGAATTAACCGGGGCATGGGTTTCCGCGACACCGCCCAGGATACCCTGGGAGTGATGCACACTATTCCGGAAGAAGCCCGGCACACTCTGTTCAAGCTTTTGGAGATCCAATACCGGGACGGCCACGCGGCCCACCAGTTCTATCCCCTAACCGGAGAGGTGGAGGCGGGCGATGCGGCGGAGGGGGTGAAAAAGGCCGCCAAATGGTATTCGGACGATCACTTGTGGATAATACTGGCGGTCTGCGCGTATATTAAGGAGACCGGCGATCTCAATATCCTGCCTGAAAAAGTATCTTACCTGGACGACGGCAAGGCGCCGGTTCTTGAGCATTTAAAAGCCGCGATCGATTTTTCGGTCTCTCACGTGGGCCAGCACGGGTTAACCCTCGCTGGCTGGGCGGATTGGGACGACACCCTAAACCTCGATACCGGCAAGGGGTCGGCGGAATCGGTGTGGAGCACCATGCTGCTGGGAGTGGCGCTTTTGGATATGGTCGCCCTTTGCCGCGCATTAAAGAAAGAGGACCTGGTCAAAAAGTATTCCGCCCTGCATAAACATTTCCTAAAGATCGTAAATTCCAAGGCCGGCTGGGATGGCAAGTGGTATCTGCGGGCTTATACCGATGAAGGGAAGAAGGTCGGCAGCCATTTAAATGAAAAAGCCAAAATTTATCTTTTAATGCAGAGCTGGGCGGTGATGTCGGGGTTTGCTACGAACCATAGAGCAAAAACCGCGCTGATTTCGGCTCACAAATATTTGAACACCAAATATGGATTGGTGCTCATCTGGCCGGCCTACGATCATTTTGACTGGAAGATCGGCGGCACCACCACCTACCCTCCTGGGGCCAAGGAGAACGGCGGCATATTCTTGCAGACCAATCCCTGGCAGATGATCGCCCAAACCATGATGGGCAATGGGGATCTGGCCTATCAGTATTACCGGCAGATCCTCCCTTCCCTAAAGAACGACATCGCTGAGGTTTATGAGATCGAACCCTATGTCTACTGCCAAAACATCTTGGGCAAGGAACACCCCCAGTTCGGCCTGGGGCGCAACTCCTGGCTCACCGGCACCGCCACCTGGGCCATGGTCGCGATCCAGCAGTATATCCTGGGCATCCGCCCGGATTATCACGGCCTCATCATTGATCCCTGCATCCCAAGTTTTTGGAAGGGATTTGAGGTAAAAAGGGTCTTCCGGGGATGCACTTATTTCATAACGGTCAGGAATCCCAGGGGAACAAATAAGGGGATCAGATCCCTCATGGTGGACGGTAAAAAGATCATGGGCAACCAGGTACCGCTTTTCAAGGATGAAAAAGATCATCATATAGAAGCGGTATTGGGATAGGCGAGAATGAATTCTCGCCTAAATTTAACCGCGAATTCATTCGCCGGTTTCTAGAGTTATCATGACCTTATCTTTCAAAGAAGCAATTAAACTAATAAATACTCCAGACGAAGAAACCTTCTCCCTCCTGGCCGAAGCCGACAAAACCCGCCGAAAATTTAAGGGCAATAAGATCAAGCTCTGCGCCATAGTTAACGCTAAGTCCGGCCGCTGCAGCGAGAATTGCGCCTTCTGCTCCCAGTCCGGCCATTTTAGAACGGAGGTCCCCGTCTATCCCCTGCTCTCCAAAGAAGAAATGCTTGAGGCCGCGCTCAATTCCGAAAAGAACGCCCGGGCCACCTGCTTTAGCATCGTGACTTCCGGCAAATCAGTGAAAACCGAGAAAGAAATGGAGGACATCACCGCCGCACTTACTGCCATCAAAGAACGAACCAAACTGGATCGCTGCGTGTCATTGGGGACCCTCAATCGTGCGGCTATAAGGAAACTCAAGGCCGCGGGGCTCACCCGCCTGCACCATAATTTGGAGACCGCCGAGAGTTTCTTCGGTCAGATCTGCACCACGCATACTTATCAAGAAAGACTGGAAACGATCCAGGCCGCCAAAGAAGAGAATCTTGCGGTCTGCTCGGGCGGTATCTTTGGCCTGGGAGAAACTCTGGAGCAGAGGGTGGAGCTGGCTTTTGCCCTGGCGGAACTCAAGGTGGATTCGGTCCCCATCAATATCTTAAACCCCGTCCCCGGCACCCCCGCGGCAGTTAATTATCAACCTTTGAAACCACTGGAAGTCCTCCGCTTAGTGGCGATCTATCGTTTGATATTACAAGATAAAGATATAGGCGTCTTTGGGGGAAGGGAATTGTCCCTGGGAACACTCCAGCCGTTGATGTTTTTGGCCGGCGCCAACGTTACCTTGATCGGGGATTATTTGACGACCAAGGGCCAGGATCCGGAGCGGGACCTGAAGATGTTAGCCGACTTGGGACTTGAGATCGATGCTTGAGTTCATTGATGAAGAACTTAAGCTATTAAAGGGAACCGGCCTTTATCGCCAACTCCGTACCATCGAAAAAACTGATGGCCGAACAATCACTATAGATGGGAAGTCCTATCTGAATTTCTGTTCCAACAATTATCTGGGACTGGCCAATCATCCGCGAATCATCGAAGCGGCACAAAAGGCCACAGCGGAATACGGCGCGGGCGCCGGGGCCTCTCGTCTTATCTCCGGCAATACCATCCTTCACGAAAAGCTCGAGCGTAAGATCGCCGAGTTCAAAAAGAGAGAAGCGGCGATCGTTTTTCCCACCGGCTTCATGGCCAACCTGGGAGTGATGACCGCTCTGCTTGATGAAAAAGATACGGTCATCATAGACCGCCTGGATCATGCCTCGATCATCGACGCCTGCCGCCTATCCAAAGCCAAATTGCAGGTCTATCCCCATAAGGATATGAAAGCCCTGGAAAAGATCCTGGGTAGATCGCAAAGCTTTAGTAAGCGGCTGATCGTCACCGATTCGGTCTTCAGCATGGACGGGGACCTGGCGCCGCTTCCCGAAATATGGTCGCTGGCCAATAAACATAGATCTTTGGTCATGATAGACGAGGCCCACGCCACGGGAGTGCTCGGAAAGTGTGGCAGGGGATTGGAAGAACATTTTGGCCTCGAGGGCCGAACCGATATCGTGATGGGAACCTTGTCCAAAGCGATCGGTTCATTGGGCGGATTTGTGGCGGGCTCGCAGCAGTTGATCAATTACCTTCATAATAAAGCGCGTTCATTTATTTATACCACCGCTCTGCCGCCGGCATCTTGTGCCGCCGCTCTGGCCGCTTTGGAGTTGATCGAAAATGACCCGAGTTTTCTAAATAAGCTCCGTGCCAATCTTAAATCTTTTTCTGCCATAGTTCCGATCATTCCCATTATCCTGGGCTCCGCGGAAAAAGCCGTAAAGGCCTCGCAGGATCTTTTTAAACGCGGCATCCTGCTCTCGGCCATCCGCCCGCCGACCGTGCCCCAGGACCAAAGCCGCTTGCGGCTCACAATTTGTGCCCAGCATACCAAGGAGGATATAGATTGCCTGGCTTCTTTATTACAGGAACTGATACCGGCGTAGGTAAGACCTACGCCACAGAGTGGCTCGCCCGGCTCTTTGCGGACGAGGGGCTGGAGGTGGGGGTCATGAAACCCATCTCCTCCGGTCCTCAGAAAGAGAATGACGCTCTTTATCTAAAAAGAAAACTAAAGCTAAAAGATCCTATCCACCTAATAAATCCTATCCACCTTTCCTTTCCCCTCGCCCCCTACCCCGCCGCCCGGCTGCAAAAGAGGAAGCTTTCGATGGCTCCCGTATTTTCTGCTTTTCGCAAACTATCAAAAAGGCACGATTGCCTGCTGGTGGAGGGCATCGGCGGGGTGCTGGTGCCGATCACCCGCAGTTATCTGGTGGCGGATCTGATAAAAGACCTGGGCCTTCCGGCTATTGTGGTGGCGCGGGCGGGCCTCGGCACCATCAACCATACCCTGCTGACCGTGGAGGCGCTGAGAAAAAGAAAGATAAAGATCTCGGGAATAATCCTCAATGGCTCTAAGCGGAAAGAGCTTTCGGAAAAAACCAACGCAGAAACAATAGAGGAACTGACCGGTATCCCGATAATGGTCAAACTCAAATGGCAAAAGATCTAGAGAAAAAAGACAAAAAATATATCTGGCATCCCTTCACGAACATGAAGGGCTGGGAGAGAAGCGACCCGCTTATCATTGAAAGGGGAGCCGGCAGTTATCTCTTTGATACCAATGGCAGAAAATATTTGGACGGGGTCTCCTCCCTTTGGGTCACCGTCCACGGCCACCGGAAGAAGGAGCTCGACCGGGCTATCGAAAAACAATTAAAGAAGATCGCCCATACCACCCTTTTGGGATTAGGCAATCCCCCTTCCATAGAATTGGCGGAAAAATTGATAAAGATCGCCCCCCGGGGCTTAAGCCGGGTCTTTTATTCGGACTCGGGCTCGGAATCCGTGGAGATCGCCCTCAAGCTCGCCTTCCATTATTTTCAAATTCTCGGCCAAAAGCGGAAAACCAAATTCATAACCCTAACCAATGCCTATCACGGGGATACCATCGGTTCGGTCTCGGTCGGAGGGATAGACCTTTTTCATAAGACCTATAAGCCCCTGCTTTTTAAGTCCCTAAAAGTGCCTCCCGGGAACATTGAGGCCCTGGAAAAAATGCTAAAAACCCGCCACCGTGAGATCGCCGCGCTGATCGTGGAGCCGCTTATCCAGGCCGCCGCCGGGATGCTGCTTTATCCTCCGGAATATCTTAAAACGGTCCGCAGATTATGCTCGAAATATAATGTTCTTTTGATCGTGGATGAGGTGGCCACCGGATTTGGACGGACAGGTTGTATGTTCGCCTGCGAACATGTCGGGATTAGTCCCGATCTGATGTGCGTCGCCAAAGGAATTACCGGCGGATATCTGCCGCTGGCCGCTACCCTGACCACGGAGAAGCTCTATCGGGCCTTCCTCAACCACACCTTTTATCACGGCCATACCTATACCGGGAACCCGCTGGCCTGCGCCGCGGCCCTGGCCAATTTGGATATCTTCAGGAAAGAAAGAACGATTGAGAAGCTTCAGCCCAAAATAAAATTATTAACTCAACTATTAAAACCCTTCGCCAAACTAAACCAAGTAAAAGAAATTAGGCAATTGGGATTTATGGCGGGGATCGAACTAAATATTGACGCGCGACCAGTAATAATGAGAGCTCGCAAGTTGGGAGCGATACTTCGTCCCCTGGGTAATGTAATAGTGCTTATACCGCCTTTGAGTATTTCGAAAGCAGAACTTAGAAAGTTGGTTGATATAACCGCGACTTCAGTCGCCGGTTCCACCTAGATAGGATTTGATCTGCTCGGCGGCCCTTTTGCCGTCGCCCATGGCGGAGATCACCGTGGCCGCACCCCTCACGATGTCCCCTCCCGCAAAAACCCCAGGAATGGAGGTCATGCGGGTAGCTTCGTTGATTATCACCCCGCCCCACTTCTCAACTTTAAGTTCGGCGGTGGCGCGGGGTATCAAGGGATTAGGCTTATTGCCGATGGCAGAGATAATGGTATCCGCCTCAATGATAAATTCCGAGCCTTCGATTGGCACCGGCCGTTTCCTTCCGGAAGCATCCGGCTCCCCCAGCGCCATCTTGAGGCATTCCATCTCTTTGACCCAACCGTTATTATCTCCCCGGATCTCAACCGGAGCGGTGAGCAGTTTAAAGATGATCCCCTCCTCCTCCGCCCGCTCTATCTCCTCCGCCCGGGCGGGCATCTCATCCCGGCTGCGGCGGTAGACGATGGTCACTTCCTGCGCTCCCAGGCGCAGGGAAACCCGGGCGGCATCCATGGCCACATTCCCCGCTCCCATCACCGCGACTTTCTTTCCCACTTTGACCGGAGTCAAATATTCCGGGAACTTATAGGCCTTCATCAGATTGACCCGCGCTAAAAACTCATTGGCGGAATAAACGCCCAGGAGATTCTCTCCGGGTACGCCTAAAAACTGAGGAAGGCCGGCCCCCGAGCCGATAAAGATGGACTTATATCCTTGGGAGAACAGCTCCTCGATAGTTATGGTCTTGCCGATCAAAACATCGGTGACCAATTCCACTCCCAGGGATCTGACATAATCGATCTCGATCTCCACGATCTTTTTGGGCAGACGGAATTCCGGGATACCGTAGACCAAAACTCCGCCCGGAGTGGATAGCGATTCAAAAAGCGTGACCTGATATCCCATTTTAGCCAGGTCCCCCGCGCAGGTGAGCCCGGCCGGCCCCGACCCTACTACCGCTATCCTCTTCTCGTTTTTCTTTGTATCAAACTTTTGACTTTTGACTTTTGATTTTTGACTTGTTTCCCCATCCGCCACGAATCTCTCCAGCGCTCCTACCGCGACCGGTTTTCCCTTGATGCCCAGAATGCAGACCTTCTCGCATTGATCCTCCTGCGGGCACACCCTTCCGCAAATGGCGGGAAGCGAGTTCTTCTCCTTGATCTTGCGGATAGCGCCCTCCATATCTCCATTGGCAATGAGCTGAAGGAAGGCGGGAATATCTATTTCTACCGGGCAATCACCCACGCACTTGGGATTCTTACACTGGATGCAGCGCTTGGCTTCTTCAATGGCGGTCTCGATCGTGTAGCCGACCGCTACTTCCTCGAAATCCTTAATGCGTTCCTTGGCCGGTCTTTCCGGCATCTTATGTCTATCGGTTTTCATTTAAGCCCCATCTCTGCTTTCACCTGGAATCTCCTCACCTTGCGGGTAGTCGTCTTGGGGAGTTCTATGCTTCTTATCTTAACATTAGCAATTCTTTTGTATTCGGTCAACTTCTGGTTCAATTTATGGATCTCGGCGATGAGGTAATGCTCCATCCTCTGCTGATCGAGCTTGCGCTTTTTGAAGTAATCGTAATCCGGCACGATTATCGCCCACACCTCCTCCATCCCTTTCCGTAACCCTTCCCTGGCCTTAACCCCCAGCACGCACGATTCGGCCACTCCCGGTATGCGGTTGATGAAGAACTCGATTTCTTCGGGATAAACGTTCACTCCCGAGCCGGTCACGATGAGATCCTTACTGCGCCCGGTGATATAGACGAATCCTTCGCGGTCGATCTTCCCCACATCCCCGGTATAGAGCCAGCCGTTCCTTAAAACTTCCGCGGTCAGATCCGGCCGCTGGTAATATCCCTGCATGATGTTGGGACCGCGTGCGATGATCTCTCCCTCGGCGGTCAATTTGATCTCCACATTGGAAAGCGGCTTACCCACCGAGCCCACCCGGTTGTGCCTTAAGGTGCAGCAGGTCAAGATGGGCGAAGATTCGGTCAGCCCGTACCCCTGCAAGATGGTGATGCCGAAAAGCGCAAAGCCGCGGATGATCATAGGATCAATGGCCGCCCCGCCCGAGACCCAAAAACGCAGCTTCCCGCCCAATTTGCGATGGATGGTGAAGAACAATAAACGACGGATCGGTTCCGGCTTTAAAATTTTAGCCAATCCTAAAAGCAAATAAAAAAACGCCCGCAGGATGATCCCCTTCTCTTCCACTTCCCTTAAGATCCCCTCATAGAAGAGCTTATAGAGCAGCGGCACCCCGCACATGATGGTGACCCTGGTCTCGCGCATATTGGCCAAAAGATTGGGGGATTTTAAGCTTTCGGCGTAGGTGACACAGGCCCCCAAATAGAATGGCCCCAGGAATCCCGCGGTGGCCTCAAAGGTGTGGTGGAGCGGCAAAACCGAGAGAAAAGTATCCTTCGGCCCGATATTGAATAACTTTACCGTGGTTGTGACATTGGACATTATGTTCTCGTGGGTCAGCATCACTCCCTTGGGCGCTCCGGTGGTGCCGGAGGTATAGATGATGGCGGCCAGGTCATTTGGTAAAACCTGCGCGGCGGGCAGATCGGCGGACTTGAGCTTCTCGATATCCTCCATCAATATCTGTTTGAGGCCGTGCCTGCCGGCAGGCAGGGAAAACTTATGCTCTTTCGCCAAACCGGCTGAGATCAGGATCATTTTGGCCCCGCTGTCCTCTAAAAGCTTTTCCACTTCTTCGCGGGCCAATTTGGCATCGAGCGGCACGTTGATCGCGCCTAATGAGGCGATAGCCAGGTAAGCGATGGCCCACTCCGGCCGGTTCTCGGAAAGTATGGCCACCCGGTCGCCGTGATTGATGTGCTGGGATCTAAGATGGGCCGCGAGATTGGAGACCAGCTCATAGACCTCGGAGTAAGAATATTGACGATAGCTGCCCGCGTGTTTGATCTGGAAAGCGGTGCCGCGGGAAAATTTGCTCGCCCCTTCCACCGCCAGGTCGCGGATGGTTAAGCTAATAGGTCAAGATCTCCCCGTAAAGGATGCCGTAGATATACTGGTCCACCAAAAAGTTGATGAGCAGCACCATGATCACCGCGGCGATGATCGTGGTAAAGATAAAGGGCTGTTCCTTCTCATGCGGTGCTTTCATGATCTTGGGGACCCCCAGGTACAGCAGATAAGCGCCGTACAATCCCAAAATACCCAGCACCTTGAGCCCCGGGACAATATTGAAAGCCGAGGCCAAAAGCGGCGCGGTGGCCGAATAGACGGCCAGCTTGAGCGCCGCGAAGAAATCCCCCTCCGCCGAGAAATAGCTGGCCAGGAAGAGAATAATGAATCCCGTGACCACCACCCCCAAAAGGGACAAAAAGTAAAAGACCACCGCCGAATAGAAAGCATTGACGGCCGACATGCGGAAATAGCCCACCGCCCCGATCCTCACCCCCACGATGAAGTAGCCGATAAAAATGGCGGCCGCCGAAAGCAGAGCCAAAAGCGCGGGATAGATCAGGACCGGTTTCCAGTCCTTGATCTCCTCGAACCTGATCTTATCCCAGGCCTCCTTGGGAAAAAGCAAGATCTCGCGCGCCCGGTTGAAAATCCACATGCCGGCCATTTTACCAGCTCTTCCTTGCCTAGGCAAGTCGCATTTGATAGAATAATGCCGTGAAGCCGAGAAAAATCCTCATCGGGGCCGGTTTGTTGATATTCATTCTTTCCTCTCAATCCCTAGCAAATTTCGGGGCGCGGCCGCTGGGCATGGGCGGCGCCTTTGTGGCCATAGCCGATGACGCCAACGCCGCTTACTTTAATCCGGCCGGGCTGGCGCGCAATCCGGGAGTGGACATCACCGGCACCACCCTGCTTAGCAACCGCAACGCCCGCATCGGCGACAATCTAATGGCACTCAAGATGAACTTTGAGACCGAGCTCAATCCCTTTCTTTGGATCGCCGGGGTGGGCATCGCCTCCCTGGTAGCTCTGCAAGGAGCCAAGTATTTATCCGATCAAGGGGTCCTCAAAAAGAATTGGGGAAGCCCGACCGAAAAAGTGGAGAAAGAAGAGTCGGTCGCGGAAAAAGTAAAGGAGGGCGGCGCCGAAAAGACCGAGGCAGTGGGGCAAAAGATCAAGGAAAAAGCCAAAGAGGTAGCCAAGGAAGCCCTTTCCACTACCACCTCGACCGCCAAGGACGTGGCCCGCCATACCACGGTAAACGTCAACTGGGGTCCCTGGGCATATCCCTACTATTACCGCGATTACCACCGTCCCACTTACTGGGATGAGCGCCCGGCGGAGGAAGAATATTCCCCGCAGGGCAAGGCCCAGTTCGCCGGTGGTCTCTCCTGGTTGACGGACAATAACTCCGTGCAGGACCAGAACACCAATTATTACACCCTGACTTTGGCCACCGGTTACGAAGAAAGAGTGGCGCTGGGCGGCAATGTTAACTTTTATGACATCAAGATCCCCAGCCTTAATATGAAAGGCTACGGGGCGGGGATCGACCTGGGCCTGCTTTTGCGCCCGGTGGACCAGCTGGCTTTCGGGGCGGTGGCCAAGGAGATCTTGACCACCGATATCCACTTTGAGAACGGAATGAGCTTAAGCTATCGCATGTCGATCAATTGCGGCCTCGCCGTCACTCCCATCGATGAGCTGACCCTGGCCGCGGATATCCGCAATGTCTTTCGCCAGGCGGGCAAGCCGCAAACCAATCACTACGGGGCCGAATTCCGTCCTTTTCCCGGCCTGGCGGTAAGAGCCGGGCTCAATGACGGCAGTAAGACCGCCGGCGCCTCGGTCATGATCAACCAGATCATTCTGGATTATGCCTATCTGGGCGGAAGTTTTAATAGGACACAAATTGTTGGACTTACTTGGAGGTTTTAACCAGCTCTCCCGTCTGCCGCACTCCCTGCGCAAGGAGTGGGTAGACCAGCACCTCTCCGACATCATTAAGGCCCTTTCCGAATCAAAGGAGTTCACCCCCGAGCCCTGGAACCAGATCGGGCACTTTTTGATCAACGATAACCTATATAAGGAAGCCGAAGCGGTCTACGACACGCTCTTCCGCCTGATGCAGAAAAAGCACGGCAACGTGGGACTGCCGGCCTACAACCGCGGCATTACCCGCTTCCTGCAGGGCCGTTTCCGCGAGGCCTACGAGGATTTCCGGCTGGCGCGCCAGTACGACCTGCACATGAAGAACATCGGCTCCCTCTCCGCCCGCGCCATTGCCTACATGGACGAGACCATTTTCCCCACGCGCGAGATCATAAAGAAAAACCAGGAAAAGTTGATAAAGGAGCTTAATACCCCCCGCCAGGTGGAATACAAGATGGGGGCTAATGTCCTGCGCACTATCCACAAGTGGAATTCCGCCTCTCCCCTCTTCTCCCACGGGCTCTCCCAGGGCGGCGGCTATTTTTTAACCTTGCGGAACGGGCGGGGTGAGGTAAAGGGCATCGCCATCGATCCCGGCTATGATTTTTTCGATATCTTCCGCGACCTGGGGCTGGGCATCGCCGATATCGACGCCATCATCATCACCCACGACCACGACGACCATACCGAATCGGTGGAGGGGATACTTTCGCTTTTGGCCAAGTACAACGACCATAATCAGGAGAAAAGAACCAAGGTTTTGGATATTTTCGGCTCCTCCGGCGTGCTTTTGAAGTTCCACGGCCTGCTCTCGGCCACCGATCTGTTCGGCAACAAGGAGATAAACTTCAAGCTCCTGGTGCCCGGCAACCGGGTGGCGGAGATCGAGGGCCAATCCTTGATGGAAAAGTACGGCTTCCACCTCCATATCAAACCCGCCTACCACACCGAGCGCTGGACCAACCAGGAGTCCTCGGTGGGATTGGTGCTCGATACCAACCTGGTCCTAAAGAACGGGGAACGGCTCCACATCGGCATCACCGGTGATTCCCGTTATGTGGAAGGCCTGGGCCGGGAATATTCCGAATGCCAGGTCCTGCTCTTGAATATCGGCTCGGTGGAGAAGGAAGAAGGGAAATTGCTGAATCAGCACCTGGGCATGCTGGGTTCGATCAATCTATTAAAGGAAGCCCGCCTGGGCAAGCCGCTACTCGCGATACTCACCGAATTCGGCGAGGAGCTGGCGGGCAAACGCGAGACCATCGGCCGGATAATCGAGAACTGGGCACAGCCCATGAATGGCGGCGCCGTAAAAAGCCTATTAAAAGTGATCCCCGCGGACATCAATCTGGAAGTCAAACTGCAGGAGCTCTCCATCCGCGAATCCGACACCCACGTCTTTTTCCCCTATCATTTAATTGAGGTGGATGAGAGCGATACTGAAATTTTAAAATATCGGTTTAATGGGTAGTAAATAGGGGTTAGTGGAGAGGGAAGGAAAGAACATGGAGCACGGAACCTGCCTGCCGGCAGGCAGGCACAGAGCACGGAGCATAGGGAATTCGATCCCATGTTCCAAGCTCTGTGCACTAAATTCTGTATTCTACCCTTCCCTATAAACCAATTCTTAAAATAACATTATTCAGAAAAAGTGAAATTCCGCCATCATTCTAACGATATATATATAGGAAACATTTGCCCCAATATGGAGGTAGTTAAATATGATCGCTCCTATCAGTTTGTACACTGTTAATAAGTTGTCCCATTATAAAAATGCTAATAAAATAAAAGAAACACCAGATGAATCTGATGCGGTAAATCCTGAATCGACCGATGTCCCCACAGCTACAAACATTGAATTAACCAGTAGTATGCCTGGCGGACATGAGCATTCATTAATTGTTACAGAAGATGAGATTATTATTTACCACAATGACAATCACCGCGTGCGATCAAGATATCTGATCGCTACTGGAGAGATTGGCTATGACGGCCGACCCGCTATTTGCGGGGGTAGTTGTTCTTATTTTGAGAGATTACCACGCAGGGATGACCCGCAATATGCCGACGAATTGTATTGGTTCGCACGCGACCTGGCCATTATATTAGAAAACCAGCCGGAATCGGTCAGAGAAGAAGTGCTCGGACGTTTGCCTGTCGAATTGAAAGATCAATATGATAAATATTATGAGCTGAAAGATCTTTGGAACGGGTATCTCGATATGGTAAGAATGGTTGCCAAAGATTTTGAGAATATGCCGGCGTCTGTATCTTACGCTGAGTTTGAGGAGGTAAATCTTTACGGCTTGACCATCAATCAGGATGGGGCAAGTACACACTCTTTCTCCCATGTTGGTGGCACTGATCAGACATCATATTTACGTTTTAACTCCCACGATGGAAGCATAGAACGTCAAATTACAATTAAAACGCTAAGGTCCGTAGACATCTCTTCATATAACATAAGCAGAAGCAATTCTGAATATCCAATTTACATGTCAGATATTATACGAACAATATACGGGCTATTGGCAAAACAATCGGAAACGGTTCGAGAAGAAATCATTGATCGTTTGCCTGGAGAATTGAAAGCACAATACGACCTCTTTTGCATATATGCTGATAGGGCAAGTGATATTTTCCCGGGGGTGACCCCAGGCTCAATTTAATTCGTATTGAGACGAATTAAAATATTGCAGCTCGAAACAAAGTACTGAACACGGAACATAGGGAATTCGACCCTGTGTTCTAAGTTCTGTGCTCTAAGCTCTGTGTTCTCCCCTTCCCTATACACCCTTCCCTATTTACTATGATATAATCCCCTCAAAGGGGAGAAATAACCTTGAAAATTTTGGTGACCGGAGGCGCGGGATTTATCGGCAGTAACATCGTGGACTCCTATATTGAGGCCGGCCACGAGGTCGCCATCCTCGATAACCTGATCACCGGGAAGAAAGAAAACCTCAACTCCAAAGCAAAATTCTATCAGATAGATATCCGGGACCAAAAGGTCGCCGATATCCTATTGGATTTTAAGCCCGAGATCGTCAATCACTTGGCCGCCCAAATAGATGTAAGGAAATCCGTAGCCGACCCCGCTTTCACCGAAGAGGTCAATGTGCTGGGTGCAATAAATTTACTGGATGCCGCGGTCAAGGCCAAAGTAAAAAAGATCGTTTTTTCTTCGACCGGCGGAGCGCTCTATGGAGAGATCCCCGAAAAGGAAGGCGCCGACGAGGACCATAAGCTGGAGCCCATCTCCCCCTACGCCGTCACCAAGAAAGCGACCGAGATGTACCTGTATTTCTATCATGTTACCTACGGGATAAAGTTCACCGTCCTGCGTTACGGCAATGTCTATGGCCCGCGGCAGGATCCCCTGGGAGAAGCCGGAGTGATCGCTATTTTTATCGGCAAGCTCAACAAAGGAGAAAATCCCACCATCTTCGGCGACGGCAAGCAGCTGCGCGATTATGTTTATGTAAAAGACGTCTACCAGGCCAACCTGATCGCTTTAACCAAGGGGGATAACGGCATCTACAATGTGGGCACCGGGATCGGCACCTCGGTCAATGAACTGTTCGATCACCTTAAGAACATCATGAAATTCAAGGGCACGGTAAACTATGCCCCGCCCCGCGCCGGAGAGCTCTTCCGCAGTGTGCTGAACTGCAAAAAGATCGTAAAAGATTTGGGCTGGAAGCCGACCGTTGACATGGCCAGGGGCCTCGAGCTCACCGTTAAGGCCACCACTTGATGAAAAAGAAGATACTTTACCTGTTCTCGGATACCGGCGGGGGGCACCGCTCCGGGGCCAAGGCCTTGATGAACGCGGTCAATGAGCTTAAGCCCGGGCGCTTTGAGCAGGAAATGGTGGATGTCTTTGCCGAATGCAGCGGGTTTCTGAACATTTTCGCCCGGCTTTACGCGCCGGTCATCAAGTTCTCGCCCAAGATGTGGGGAATGCTTTATTATTTTCTGGACGACGAGAAAAAACTGGAACAGCTGGAAAAGATCTCCCGCCCCTTCATCCTCAAAGACCTGACCAAGCTCATCAAAAAGGTAAGGCCTGACGTGATCGTTTCGGTCCATCCTTTGGTGAACCACCTGACCGTGCAGGCCATCAAAGACAGCGGCTTGAAGGTCCCTTTTATCGTGGTGGTAATGGACCCGGTGACCCTGCATCGGGCCTGGATCAACCCTAAAGTGGACCTTTGCCTGGTAGCCACCAAGGAGGCCAAAAAACTGGCCATCAAATATGGCATGCCGGAGAAAAAGATCAAGGTGGAAGGCATGCCCATCGATCCCCGCTTCGCCAAGGGTCCGCAAAAAAAGAAGACCCCGCACAAATTCACGGTGCTCTTGATGGGCGGCGGCGAGGGCGCGGGGGGCATGTACGAGATCATCCAGGCCATCGACCAGGCCAAACTAAAAGTCCAGCTGATCGTGATCTGCGGGCGCAACCAAAAACTGGAAGAAAAGCTGAAGGCCGAAGCTTTGAATTTCAGCTTCCCCCTCAAGGTCTACGGCTTCACCGACCAGGTGCCCCAGATCATGTCCCAGTCCGACCTCATCATCACCAAGGCCGGGCCGGGAAGTATCGCCGAAGCATTAGCCATGAACCTGCCCATCATCATCACTTCCTGGCTGCCCGGCCAGGAAGAGGGCAATGTGCGCTTTGTGGAAGCGGAGAAGGTGGGCCAGGTCACTAAAGATCCCCAAGCCGTGGTCGAAATGATCCAGGACCTGCAGGATCCCAATGAATATAAAAAGATCCAAAAGAACATTGAAAGGGCCAGGAAACCGCATGCGGCTTTTGATATCGCTGCTGATATTATTAAATATCTGTAGTACCGCCTTTGCAGATATAAAGTTTAAGGACGTTCCTGCCGACCACTGGGCCGCCCAGGCCGTCTATGACCTGGTAAAGCAGGGTGTCACCTCCGGTTACCCCGACGGGACCTTCCGCGGCGACCAAAAGCTCTCCCGTTACGAGACCGCGGCTTTGCTTTCCAAGCTGGCGGAAAAATCCCGGGAGCAGGCGCGCAACGAGAAACTGGTGGCGGAGCTTAAGACCGAGCTCAACACCCTAAAATACCAGGCGGAGCATCCGGAAGGATTCAAGCTTTCGGGCGACTACTCAACCCGGTTAAGGGTGGGATATGAGAACCAAGCTTTTAATGGCCCGCTCGTTGATTATCGCTTAAAACTTTCCCTCCTTAAAGAATTCAATTACACCGACACTTTAAAGATCAACCTGGATACCCTGGATGCGGGCTACAACGGGGGCGTCTCTCGGCAAGCCCAGCTGGATCTTGAGGGGCGGACCCGGGTGAATGGAGTGAACCTTTTGGGATCTTTCGGCGCGGGCAATGTCCTGCACCGGGATGCGGTCTCACCCTCCGACGATGCCACCATTTTCCCCATGAAAAAGCCAAAGGTAGCCGCCTCTACCCGGTGGAACAACCTGGACCTGACTTTGGCTTATATTGTGCATACTATTT
>Ga0315274_10001142_pt1 | contig 41192 bp, 41 predicted proteins | sample YL17G02_20_MG_FD_203700 | JGI IMG/M metagenome (GOLD analysis project Ga0315274, IMG submission 203700) | Sediment microbial communities from Yellowstone Lake, YNP, Wyoming, USA - YL17G02_20 | ecosystem: Environmental > Aquatic > Freshwater > Lake > Sediment | place: USA: Wyoming | collected...
AAAAATTATGATGCCCCCCCCCTTCAAGGTGATACCTTGAGAGCTATGAGCCGTTAATATAAAATAGAACTGGCAGACGCTCTGTTCTCTGCATTTTAAAGGTTATTACAATGAAATTCATAAGACCCGAAATTATCCGCCCTCCAAGTGAACATGATAGCTATTTTCTTCCCTTAACCAGCGGCTGTTCCAATAACACGTGTGCTTTCTGCAGTTATTATGGTTCTAAGCTTCAATTAAGAGACATAAGTGATGTAAAGAGAGAGGTGGATGTGGTAGTTCTTTACATTGAGAATGGTATACGCCTTTCCGATATGCCCGGCATAGTATACGCCATAAGCCGGGAGTGGGATGGGAAAAGAATATTCCTTCAGGACGGCGATGCCTTGGTTTACCCCTTTACCAAGTTGAAAGAGGTGCTTGAGCATGTGAACCGGAAGTTCCCTGCGCTTGAAAGGATCGATTCCTATGCTACCCCTCAGGATATACTGCGCAGAAGCCTTGATGAGCTTAAAGAGCTGCAAAAACTCAAACTTGGCATTCTCTACATGGGCGTTGAGAGCGGTGATGAAGAGGTGCTTAAGGCAATAGGAAAAGGAGTCAACGTTCGACAGATGGTTGAGGCTGGGCGTAAAGTAAAAGACGCCGGGATTACTCTCTCGGCTACGGTCATCCTGGGTCTCGGTGGCGTTGAGGGAAGCAAAAGGCACGCCCTGGAGACCGCCAGAATTCTCACTGCCATTGACCCGGATTTTGCCGGCGCTCTGACGCTAACTCTTGTTCCAGGCACTCCTCTCTACCAGCAAGGGCAGGAAGGTCGTTTTTCGCTTGTCTCCCCCTTTGAGTCTCTTGAAGAGCTGAAAATCATTATTGAAAATTCCGCTTTCACTGATTGCTTCTTTAGTTCTATGCACGCTTCGAACTATCTTTCAGTGAGGGATAGACTGCCTCGAGATAAACAGAAAATGTTAAACACGCTGGAAAGCGTTTTAAGGACAAGGGACTCCTCTCTGCTTCGCCCTGAGTTCCTTAGAGGGCTTTAGCTGCACTATGTCAATATTAATCTCATCTCATCTCGCAGCCTTCGCTTCAAGGTGGTACTCAGCCATCGAAAAGAGACGGTCACGTAGACAATTTGACATTGCACGACCGGTTCCTCCCGACCTTTTGATTCAGTTAAACTCAACCTGTGCCAGCTTCAGGCCATTTCCGAACGCCAGAGCCGAACTGGTAACGGAATCGAGCGGCAGAATCTTCAAAGGGGTGGTTGGGGCCTTTGGTAAGGTCAAAGATGCCCCGGCCTTTATCGCCTTTATTGGGAATATGGAAAGCCCTTACATTCAGGAAGAAGTTGGCTACACCGGAGAAGGCATTATTCTCGAAGCAACTGCCCTGGGGTTGGATACCTGCTGGGTTGCCGGATTCTTCCGCCCTGATTTGGCAGCAGCGCTCGTCGGTATTGCCGGAAACGAAAAGATACTGGCGGTCACACCGGTGGGGTATGCCAGCAAAAGCGAATCAGTTGAAGAAAAAATGATGACGGGCTTCGGCCGAAATCACAGACGCAAACCTCTTAATAGCCTTACTTCAGGACTGCGCAAAGAACAAAGGCATGGATGGGTGAAAATGTCTCTTGAGGCAGCCAGACTTGCTCCCTCCGCCGTTAACCGCCAGCCCTGGGGCTTCCATGTTGAGCCTGACAGCGTAACCGTTTTCGTAAGAACCACCGGTCCCGAATTCAACGTATCTAAACGGTTGGATTGTGGCATTGCCATGCTGCACATCGAGGTAGCAGCTATGACCTGTGGCTTTCACGGCGAGTGGGATTTCCTTAACTCTCCTCAGGTAGCCAGGTTCACCGTTCGTGGGAACGTATAGATAACAAAATCCTTAACGCTCAAGATAAGAACTTGGTGGGCCATTCTGGACTCGAACCACTGCTCTCGGGTTGTCAACTGAAGAGCGTGTTCGATAACTTTTCTTTATGTCTCGCTTTACGTGCAGGTCTAATCTAAAATTGGCAATTACACAAAATGATGTTCGGTTTACACTGCCAGGTCAATAGGTTCAGGGCTTCTCCTGACCGTCTCTGTATGCCTGCCCAAGCACTTCCACGGGGTGCGCTACCGGGTAAGAAAGAAGCTGCTGGAACTGGAGCGCACAGCCAAAACAGTCAGTCAATATCTTTTCAGGATTGAGCCCCTGAACGTGTTGCATGAGCCCCTTTCCCATTTCGACGCTGGCTTCATAGAAGTCGCGTTTTAAGCCCACGATACCGGCAAGTCCACAGCAATAAGAGTCGCCTTCGACTTTTTTTATTTTCAGTTCTGGAATTTTCTCGAGAAGCGCCACGTAAGGCTCCCCTATCTTTTGTGAGCGAAGGTGGCACGGCGGGTAGTAGACGGTTTCAACGGGCACCGGAACGAAATCGGTCTTGAGTTCTCCTTGCTTCTGCAGACGCCCCAAGTATTCACCCAGATCAAAGGTCCTTGCAGCAATCTGGATACGCTTTTCTCGGTCAAGGGAAATAAAATATTCCTGGTCTTTCAAAACCTCTTTAAACATGTAACCGCAGGTGGGACACGAACAGACGATATCCCAACCGCTTTCAACCGCTTCATAAAGGTGCTTTACATTTTCCGCTACCAGACTCAGCGTCAAGTTGCGGTCTCCCTCGAGAAATGGGGGCATGCCGCAGCATTTCTGCTCCGGAACCATTACCTCGATGTTATTGTGCGTCAGTACCTTAACAGCCGATTTCGGTACATTGGGGAACAGATACCGGCCACCGCAACCAACAAAATAGGCGACTTTATAGCGAGCGCCATCAGGTCGAAAGTGGCGTCCATTTCGTGCCAGCCATTTGATAAAATTTTCTTTCGGGACTACAGGGAGCCGTCGATTTGGGTTTAGCCCCAAAGTTCGCTTGATTATTTTGCTCGTCAAAGGCGCTCTTGCAAGGCTGTTGCTGAAAGCCGGAAATGCCGCGCTGATTCTGCCAACCAGCTCCACACGTTCCAGGAGTCGGGTGGAGAGATTCAGACCTTCCCGGCGGATGAAAGCTTTTTTGGCATTCCTCATACCTGAGCGAATAATATTACATGGACAGATTCCACACTCATTACATAAGTCAACAAAATGTCTCAGTTCAGAGCTGGTGAGCTTTTCTACCTTACCCCCTACCTTCTGGTAAAGACGCTGGAGTTCTGGAAAAACAGGACAAGGAGCCTCCAAGATATAACCGCAAAAATCGCAGCTCACACACCAATCGATTGTCTCTCTCGCAATATCCTCAGGTTCTCTGTTGTCCATTGGTCATCCTTTCGCCAGATGTAAAATTTATTTAACAGGCAATCATTTAGGGTATCTGCCCGCTTTCCCCAAATTAAAATTATATCAAATACGCACGTTTGAAGTCAAAAATTAAGCTGCTAATAGAGATTTTTTGAAACTAAAAATAACAAAATTTAAAACTTCAACTGCTGATAAGTATCGCTTTAAGCCTGAAAGCATGTAAATTACATGCTACCGCCTAAACCTTTACGCCTCGCCGCGCAAGAGAGATGCCCCTCAACCGTTGTGACTCGGTGAGCAACTTCTTCCTCAGCCTGATATTCTCAGGAGTTACCTCAACCAGCTCATCCTCGTTGATAAAATCAATGGCTTGCTCCAGACTCATCAGCACGGGGGGAGTCAACTTTATGGCAATGTCAGACGTAGAAGACCGTACATTGGTCTTCTTCTTTTCCTTGCACACATTGACTGCTATGTCCTGTGGTCGTGAATTCAGCCCTACAATCATACCTTCATAAACAAATGTACCGGGTTCGACAAAGGTGAGCCCCCGCCCCTGGGCATTGTTTAAGCCATAGGTAACAGCTACGCCCTGTTCCGATGCTACCAGAACGCCGCTACGTGTCGAAGCTATGTCTTCACGCCAAGCTTCATAGCCAAGAAAAGCACTATTCATTGTGCCTTCACCACGGGTAGCAGTAAGAAAAGCACTACGGAAACCAATGAGTCCCTTTGTAGGCACACGGAACTCCAAACGCACATTATCGAAGCCATCGTTGCGCATATCGGTTAGCTGAGCCTGCCGCTTGCCCAGCATCTCGCTTAGAACTCCGATGTATTTGTCCTTGGTATCTATAATGAGAGCTTCCACAGGCTCCATGAGCTTACCGTCGATTACCTTGGTAATAGCTTCCGGCTTGGAGACCTCGAATTCGTAGCCCTCCCGGCGCATAGTTTCAATTAGAATAGCCAGGTGCAATTCTCCTCTGCCTTTCACCAGAAAGGTGTCGGGGCTATCTGTATCCTGCACCATCAGACTGAGATTGGTCTCCAACTCTTTATTGAGCCGCGCTCGCAACTGACGCGTGGTGCTAAAGCGCCCCTCGCGGCCGGAGAATGGTGACTTATTTACGCCGAAGGTCATCTCTACCGTAGGTTCGCCGATTTCTATGCGCGGCAACGCTTCAGGCTGCTCCGGGCTGGCAACGGTATCCCCGATGTTGACTTTTTCGATGCCGGTCACAGCTACGATGTCGCCTGCTGCAGCTTCTGCTACCTCCAGGCGCTTGAGACCGAGAAACGTGAATACTTCACCAATCTCATAATGAGTTATGCTACCATCGGCGCTCACGGTAACTACAGGGTCATGGGCGGCGACCTTGCCTCTCCAGATTCTGCCGATAGCTATTTTACCTTTATGGCTGTCATAGTCTAGATTAGAAACCAGCATTTGAAACGGCCCCGTTTCAATTTGCGGCGGCGGTACTTTTTCCAGGATGCTTTCGAAGAGGGGTATGATATCTTTGCCCTTTATACCTGGTTCGTTTGTGGCTGTGCCTTCCTTGGCACTGGCATATAGCACAGGGAAGTCAAGCTGGTCGCTACTGGTAGCCAATTCTAAGAACAGGTCCTGGGTGAGCCTGACTATCTCCGCTATCCGCGCATTTCCCCGGTCTATTTTGTTGATAACCACAATCGGCTTTAAGCCCTTTTCAAAAGCCCGGCGCAGTACAACCTTGGTCTGGGGCATCGGACCTTCTACGCAGTCCACGAGAAGCAGGCAGCCATCAGCCATACTGATGACGCGCTCCACCTCTCCACTAAAATCGGCATGCCCCGGGGTATCGATGATATTGATTTTGACCCCCCGGAAGACAACGGCTGTATTTTTAGCCATGATAGTAATGCCTTTTTCCCGCTCGAGGGCGTTCTGGTCCATTATTAACTCGCCTACTTCTTGGTTATTCCGGAAGACATTGCTCTGCTTGAGCATGGCATCTACCAGCGTCGTCTTGCCATGGTCGACGTGGGCGATGATAGCGATATTTCTTATGTCACTGCGATAGTTCATGGGAATGAGCTACTTCTCCATCCTGAGCATGCGTTTGGACAAACTCAACTAATCATAGCACTAGATATAATACAGAGGTCGGATTTCAGATAGGTGCCAACGACAAGCTAACTCGTGCCAAGAATTACTAATTTGCCCGACCGAAATTAACACCTCTAAATCTCTCGAATTAGTTGCTGGTTTCTTGTCTTTTCAAATTTTCGGGCATTCGAGTAGGGGTTAAATGTATTTTCTTGGCAACCTGCCGGAAATGAAAGCCTTGAATGGCAAGACTAATATATAACGGGAACATTTTAGGTTTTTTAAAGAGGGTAGATACAAACATGTTCCAGAAATGCTTTCTCCCTCCCTCCTTGATGCCCAGAACCCACATAGATGTAAGCAGTGCCCAAAGGTAACGTAGTTTTATTCTGCTTTTTACCTTGTTCCTGGGTCGGTACTCTTTGAGGAAGGTTTTAATCCGTTCATAATACGGCTTAGGGGCATAGATTGTATTGAGGATTTGCCTGTAGCCGTTCATCAGAACTTCGTAGGGCATTGCCGGTATAAAGTTAGTGGCACCGTCGGTATTGTCACCGGAACCCCCCGGCAATAGTCGGTTTTCCGCTTTCAGCCGTTTATAGAGCCTCGTTTCCGGCGGGGCATTTAATAAACCCACCATAGCGGTGAGAATCCCGCTCTTCTGTATGAAGTTTATCTGGGTTTTGAATATTGTCGGCGGGTCGCTATCGAAGCCCACAATAAATCCACCCTGTACCTGAAAACCGTGATTTTGAAGGGTCTTAACCGATGCCAGTAAATCACGGTTCTTGTTCGCTATTTTATTACATTCGGCCAGGCTTTCTTCATGCGGAGTCTCGATGCCGACGAACACGGTGTCGAACCCAGCTTTAGTCATCATGCTCATTAGCTCTTCATCGTCGACGAGATTTATGGAGGCTTCCGTGGTGAGAGAGAAGGGGTGCTTCCTGTCTTTCATCCATTTTATCATTGCCGGCAAAATCACCGACTTCAATTTTTGCTTGTTGCCGATGAAGTTATCATCAACGAAAAATATGCTTGCTCGCCATCCCTCATCGTATAATGCATCGAGTTCAGCTAAGACCTGGTCCGCACTTTTTGTTCTTGGTTTGTGACCATTTATTACCGTGATATCACAGAACTCGCAATCAAAGGGGCAACCCCGGGAATACTGGATACTCATCATCTGGTATTTGTTCTTTTTGATAAGCGACCATAAAGGTATGGGAGTTTGTGTTAAATCCGGAAATTCCGTAGCCTTGTAAATATGCCGGGCGCATCCCTTCCCCAAATCCTGGATGAACTGCGGCATTATATTTTCTGCCTCGCTGCATATCAAATGGTCTATATCATCGAAACCGAATTCCTCATATCCTGTGGTAAAAAGAGGACCACCGGCAACAACTTTTACCTTGAGCGCTTTGCATCTGTTAATGACCTCTCTTGCTGATGGCTGTTGTACTGCCATTGCGCTTATGAACACGTAATCAGCCCACTTAATGTCCCTGTCATGCAAGTTGTCAAAATTTAGATTTACCACTTTTTTCTCCCATTTCGGGGGAAGCATGGCAGCGACAGTTAAAAGGCCCAAGGGGGGAAGCGTCGCCTTTTTATTTATGAATTTTAAGGCATGTCTAAAACTCCAGAACGTATCTGGATATTTGGGATAAACAAGTAGTATTTTCACTCTGTACTCCTCTTGGTGTACTCTGGTCTATTAGTGACCAGAGTACACCAATGGATGTGCTAATGTCAATCCAGCCTTTACCGGCTCACTTTGACTTTGCGATAGCAATCGCTGCAATACACCGGTCTACCGGTACGAGGTTCGAACGGTACCTCGGTGTCCTTGCCACAATCAGAGCATTTTGCTGGAAACATCTGGCGCAGGGGTCTGTAGTTATTGGTCCCATAGCTGGTGCCACTGTTTCCGAACTGCCGTGCTTTTCTTGTCTGGCGGCATGAGGGACAGCGCTTCGGCTCGTTAGTATAGCCTCTTGACGCAAACTGGTCTTGTTCCTCAGCGCTGAAAGTGAAGGTAGTCCCACAATCGGAACACTGGAGTGATTTGTTTTCAAAGCCCATTGGATGGCCTCCTCTCTTTTATATTTTAGTTAGAGTCTGGGTCATCCAGCGTTTTGTAAATCTGAAGGATTTAAAAAGCTTGTAATAACCTAAACCGGAACTAATTAATGGTATTATATCTTAAAGCAACCCGCTTTACAAGGACGAGCCTGGGGGGTGACATTATAAAAAGTTATTTTTACAGAAACGAATCGAGCGTGAGTAGCTTCAAGTATTCGTTTTTAGAGTTATGTAAAGTAGTTATGTAAAGTGGAGATTATGGTGACCCTATCCCCTTAATCCCCCTGCCTTCGCCGAAGCGGCTTGCCTTCGCTGAAGCTTTAGCGCAAGCAGGCTTCCCCTTAGGAAAAATTGATAAGGGGAAGGGGATGGTTTTTTCTTAAGAGAGGCTGCGCCTCTCTTAGACTCTCCACTTAAAATCCCCCTCTTTAACACTCCTATTTTATTCAGGAGGGCTGGCGCTTGACAGGGAGCGAGAAAAGATTCATACTATAGTATGAATCTGGTATGAAGAGGTGGTCGCTATGCCGAAAACAGCCAAAATTGCAATCAGCCTTCCCGAGGAAGTGCTTAACGCCGTGGAAAGGGAAAGAAAAGGAAGCGGCGAGAGCCGCAGTCAGATTTTCCGCCGTGCCGTAGAGCTGCTGCTGCGTCAAAGGAAAGAACGGGAAATGAGTGAACGGTATATACGCGCGTATCAGCAAGTACCTGAAACCGGAGAGGAAGTTGCCGCCGCCCGGCGTGCCGCCAGCACCATCCTCGCTGAGGAGCCGTGGAAGTGAGAAGAGGGGAGGTCTGGTGGGCAGAACTGGAGAAGCCTGCCGGAAGGCGTCCGGTATTGCTTCTCTCTCGTGATGAAGCATACAGCGTCCGCTCGCTGGTTATCGTGGCACCGGTCACTACCCGTATCCGCCATATTCCTTCCGAGGTCCCTTTAGGAGCCGATGACGGCATGCCGCAGGACTGCGTGGCTAATCTGGACACCATCGCCACTATTCCGAAGGACTGCCTTCAGAGCCGTCTGGCTGCACTCAGCAATAAAAAGCTAAAAGAAATACAAGCCGCCATTCACTTTGCCCTGGGGATGGAGGAATAAGGAAAAGAGCTCATGGAAGCCTACTGCTGGCGACGGAGGCTGCAAAAACCGGAAGCGTAAAAAGAATAAAGTCTTTGATTAACTATTAGTCAACCTTGTCCGCCAGATACCAAGTTTTTTAGAGTTGGGTTTAATTTTTTCCTTTGTCTCTTGGCACTAATCCGCAAAGTATGTAATAATTAGCACAACAAACATTTATATAACTTAATGGAGAAAGAAATGAGCATTTCTGTATATGTAGCCGGTCCTTTATTTTCGCAAGCAGAGCGTGAATTTTTAGAAAAATTGGTGGATTGCCTTGCACGAGCAGCTCATCTTGACCCCATTAAACATTTCTTTCTTCCACATAGAGATGGTGGTGAATTAGGCAAAGGCCCAACTCGTGAATACATATTTAATTTGGATATAAACAAGATCAATTCTGCTGATGTTATTATTGCTCTTCTTGATGGGCAAGACTCTGACAGTGGAACATGCGTAGAACTCGGCTATGCTTATGCACTAAATAAAAAAATATTTGGCCTATTAACAGACTTCCGCTCATATTGCACAAATGACCATGAACCACATCGACCTAACCTCATGGTCTGGGGTGTATGCGAAGCCGGCAACTCTCTTTTTAACAGCCTAGAAAGTCTTTCTAGCGCCTTCTCACAGTACATAAAGGAACGATTTCATGCTCCCCATCAAGCCCATTAAGCACCTTAAAAACTTTCAGCAATTTGCAGTGATTGATAGGTGAAAGTAGAGCCAGCAGCCATGGAGTGGATGCGTGAAGAACGGAACAATGCAATCTTCGTTTTTATCGTCAGCGGAGTATCCTTGCGAAGGGCAGCTATCAGATTTAGCTTGGCGGAGCAGGGATTCTAAGGGACGGCTCACGCCCGTTTCTGATGACCCTCATCGCTGTCCTTATGAAAGAGATTACCATAGGGTTCTGTACTCTCTAGCCTTCAGGAGACTAAGGAATAAAACTCAGGTATTTTACCACCCAGCTAACGACCACCTTTGCACAAGAATGGAACACTCTCTGCAGGTTGCAGCAATAGCATCTACCATTTGCGAACGGCTTAAGCTTCATGGATGCCTCGCAAGAGCAATTGCTATGGGACACGACTTAGGACATCCTCCGTATGGTCATACTGGAGAAACAGCTCTCGATGAGCTAAGTCAAGAAAAAGGCTTGGGTCGGTTTTTTCACGAGGCTCACTCACTGCGCGTAGTGGATATGATGAGGGAGTGACACGGTGAAAAGCTAAACCTCACGAACGAGGTCAGAGACGGAATAGTCTGTCATTATGGTGAAATATCCGATATCCTGCTTGCGCCGGCAAGACAGAGGAGCCAAGATGTAAGCGGCATAAACGAGTCCGTCGCACGATTAGAAAAGCCATACACTCTTGAAGGATGTGTCGTGCGATACGCGGACCGATTAGCGTATCTTCCTGCAGACTTGCAGGACGCACTAGAAATCGGCGTCATAAAAAAGAGGGATATACCTACAAGCGTAAAGAACCATCTTGGTTCTGATAGTGGCGAGATCATAGGCACCGTTATCGAAGATGTCGTGCAGGTGAGTTCGGGCAAGGACTATATAGGATGCTCACCAAAAGTGCACGGTTCTCTTGAAGAATTATCAGATTTCAGTAAAAAGCACATCTACAAGTGTGACCCTATTGAGCGCCAAAAGTCGGAAATCCAACACAGGGTCAAGGTTCTGTTTGATGAACTGCTGCAAGCACATGCCAGACTTTCGTCAAATCATAGAGGGCTAGTGGGTATATACCAACAATTCCCTTTGCAGGTCTTCACGGAATTCCTTAAAGCTATGGATTATCCCCAAAAAGAAAGCTCGGACCGCATTGTCTTAGACTTCATAGCCGGAATGACTGACAATTTTGCCGAGGAAACTTACCATGCATTTTTCCCCATAAGAATACGCTAAAATGAACCAAGTTAAAGCACCTTTGGCTCTGTAACCACCACATAATGCGGTTTCGTTTAACTCTTAATCGCTGATTCTAAACCAAGCAAAAATAGAAGTCAATCATAGTCACCTACCCAAACGTGCGGTTAGTAACATTTCACAATTCTGCAAGAAAAAAAATCGGGGTGTTCAAGTGGGCGTTAGCCCCTCTTCTAAAATAAAATAGTCCCCTTCCCTTTCGATAAAGGGAAGGGGACTAAGGGGTTAGGAGTTCTTAATCTCCTACTTAACATAACGGCTTTACATAACTCTAAAAACAATTCCTAGCCTCGGTTAGCTTCGAATTGTTTCTGTAAAAATCGATATAGTGTCACCCCCCAAAAACAATCTCACATTCAATGTAGACGTGCAGAGAAGTGTAGTTTATAATAGCTAGTTAATTGGGATATTAATGAAAGGCATGCCTACCCTTTATGCTGTCGCCACACCCATAGGCAATCTGGAGGACATTTCCTTGCGCGCCCTACGCATTCTTCGTGAAGTAAAGCTTATCGCCGCAGAAGATACTCGCCGCACAAGGCAGCTTCTGAACGCCTATGACATCAAGACGCCCGTGACCAGCTACCACGAGCACAATAAATTGACCAAGCTGGACTATATTCTCGGTCGCCTCGAAAAGGGGGATGTAGCACTGGTCTCCGATGCTGGTATGCCCGGCATATCCGACCCCGGCTATGAGCTTATTGCCGCCGCCAGCCAGCGGGGCTTCCCGATTGTACCCATTCCCGGACCCTCGACTGTTATTACGGCGCTGGCTGTCTCAGGACTGCCTACGGATAAATTCGTATACATCGGTTTTCTACCGCGCAAAGCAAGCGAGAGAAAACGTCTGCTGGAATCCATTGCCAGTGAAAGCGGCACAATCGTTGTTTTAGAGGCTCCGCATCGCCTGCTTGCAATGCTGGAAGATATTCGAGCCATCCTTGGAGACAGGAAAATAGCTGTCTGCCGCGAGCTTACCAAGGTCCATGAGGAAATTTTCAGGGGCACAATAAGCCAGGCAATAGAGCACTTCGCCGAGCCGAGAGGCGAGTTTACACTGGTTATTGAAGGCGAGAGAGAAGAGAAAAAGCCGCTGATGACGGTGGAGATAGAGCGAAAGCTGCGCAGTATGCGCCGCTCCGGGAAAACAGCGAGAGAGGCAATCGCCAGGGTCGCTGAAGAATCAGGCTTGCCAAGAAAGGAACTATACCGGGCATGGCTCAGAGCATCGTGAGGTTTGATTATGAGTGAGAAGATTTTCATCGGGGTAGCGTGGCCTTATGCCAATGGGCCATTACATCTGGGACATATTGCCGGGGCGTATCTGGCGCCGGACATCTTTGCCCGATATCACCGCATCAAGGGAAATGAAGTATTAATGGTATCGGGTTCCGACCAGCATGGCACACCGATAACAATCAGGGCTGAACAGGAAAAACTGACTCCCGCCCAAGTAGCCGCCAGGTATCACCAGCAGTTTGTCGAGTCATGGCAGAAGCTGGGCATTTCCTTCGATTTATATACCTCGACAGGCACCGCCAACCATGCCGAGGTAACCCACGATATATTTTTAAAACTGCTGGAGAGAGGCTATATTTACAAGAATACGGTATCACAGCCCTACTGTCCGAATTGCCAGCGCTTTTTGCCCGACCGCTATATAGAGGGCACCTGCCCTTATTGCGGATTTTTGGGAGCCCGGGGCGACCAGTGCGACAACTGCGGGAAGCCGCTGAATCCCATCGACCTGATTAACCCCCGCTGCCGCATATGCGGCGCTATACCCCAGTTCAAGGACTCAGAGCACTTCTTTTTGAAGCTGACTGACTTCCGGGACAGGCTTCTGGACTGGGTGAAACAAAAGACCTACTGGCGACAAAATGTCCTCAACTTCACCGTAAGCTATCTGGAAGAGGGTTTGAAAGACAGAGCGATTACCCGTGATATAGATTGGGGAGTAACTGTGCCCGTCGCTGGCTTTGAGAAAAAGCGCATATATGTCTGGTTTGAGGCTGTTATCGGCTACCTTTCGGCGAGCAAGGAGTGGGCTAAGTCCAGCGGAGATACGGAGAAGTGGCGCTCATTCTGGCAGGGCGACGTAAAGAGCTATTATTTTATCGGCAAGGATAATATCCCCTTTCACACTATCGTCTGGCCAGCGATGTTGATGGGCTACGACAATCTCAACCTTCCCTATGACGTGCCGGCTAACGAGTTCCTAACCATCGAGGGCAAAAAACTTTCTACCAGCCGCAACTGGGCAGTCTGGCTGCCTGATTATCTTTCACGCTACGACCCAGACCCGCTGCGCTATTTACTGTCTATAAATATGCCGGAGACGGGAGATGCCGATTTCTCATGGTATGAGTTTATTCGCCGCAATAACGACGAGCTGGTAGCCACCTATGGGAATTTAGTGCACAGGGTGCTTACTTTTACCTACCGCAGCTTCGACGGCACTATACCCACACCGGGAGAACTCGATAGCTATTCACAAAGTATTATTGATAAAGCCAAGGATACCCTCAACCAGATGGACAACCTTCTTTACCAGTGCCATTTCCGGCAGGCAATAAAGGCAGCCATGTCCTTAGCCCAAGACACCAACCGCTATCTCGACGAGAAGTCGCCGTGGAAGATAATTAAAAAAGATAAACAGGCTTCGGCTACCGCCCTATATGTAGCCATAATCGTGATATCGGCACTGAGAACCGCTCTATATCCCTTCCTGCCGTTCAGCTCTCAGAAGCTGCATAAGTTCCTTGGTTTCACCGGCAATGTGCAGGACGATGGCTGGCAGCTACGTGTCCCACCTCCGGGTCAAAAGCTGCTCTCACCTGAGCCTCTATTTACCAAACTGGATGAAAAGGTGGCGGAAGAGGAGACCAAGCGAATAGGGCATGGCGGTTCTTAGGAGGAGCAAATTATTGAAGCTGAGCGCAATTTACGAACCGATTCAGAAAGAGCTATCTGAGATAGAGAACGAGTTCAGGTCTATCTCTGAGAGCGAACGTGCGAACTTTCCCAATCTCTATAAAATGCTGAGCCATATCCTGGTAGGTGGCAAAGTAATTCGCCCTACGCTCACTCTGCTGGCAGGCAGGTTTTATAACTACAACCGGGCTAAGCTTCTGCCAATGGCCACCGCCAATGAGCTTTTACATATCGCAACTCTGGTTCATGACGATGCCATTGATAAATCCGATGTTCGGCGCTGGCGGGAGACAGTCAACAAACTCTGGGGAGAGGAGAAAGCGATACTCCTCGGCGACTATTTATTTGCCAAGGCAGGAGAGTTTGCGGCAGCTACCGAGAATTTGCGGGTGGTAAAACTCTTTGCTCAGACTCTCGAAACCATCTCGCAGGGAGAACTGAAACAGAGCTTTGATTCCTTTAAGCTGGAACACAGCCGAGAGAATTATACCGAACGGATTGCCAAGAAGACCGCTGCACTGTTTTCCATGTCTACTGAAACGGGGGCTATCCTGAGTGATGCTCCTGAGAAGTCAATTCAGATTTTAAAAGACTACGGCTATAACCTCGGTATAGCATTTCAAATTGTAGACGATATCCTGGATTTCACCAGCAGCGAGGAGGAACTCGGCAAACCCATAGGCTCAGACCTTGCTCAGGGCACCCTTACCCTGCCGGCAATGCTTCTTCTGGAGCGCTATCCTGAGAATAACCCGGTTAAAAAGCTGTTTCAAAATGGAGAAAAACAGGAAAATGTAAAACGGGCGATAGAATTGCTGCGTGACTCTCCGATTATTCAGGAATGCTACGCATTAGCCTCAGATTACTGCACAAAGGCTTGCCGCAATCTCGGTCAACTACCTGATGAGTCCAAGCGCGAGGCGTTAGCGGAATTAGCCAGATATATAATCGAGAGGAAAAAATAGCAACAGGATTATCGATAATTAACATGATTGAGATTACCAGAGAGCCCATTTCTCCAGAGCGTGTGGTGAACAAAGTTAAAACCAGCGGCAGCGGTTGCGTAGTCACCTATGTCGGGGTGATTCGTGACAATTCCCAGGGCAAGCCAGTCCTTTCAGTTGAGTATGAGGACTCCGAGGGGATGGCGGAAAAACGGCTGCGCGAGATAGAAGAAAAACTCAGACAAAAGTGGCAACTGGAGAATGTAGCCATCGTCCACCGAATTGGCAAGCTGAAAGTGGGAGATTTTAATCTGGTTGTGGCGATAGCGGCGGCTCATCGCGGGGAGGGCTTTGCTGCTTGCCAGTATGCCATTGACCAGTTTAAGAGCAGGTTACCTACCCGCAAAAAAGAAACCTACCAAGACGGAAGCATTTGGGCGGGGGAGGACCGATAATCAGGCATTGCTGGGACTTGTTTTGGGTAAGGTTTTAGGCGAGATAGCCGGGGTTTCCTTTGGCATGGACTTCTTCTTAGTTTTGGCTGTAGTATCTGTCGGTGCGACTGGCGGCGGCGCTTTAGTTTCTGACGCAGACGCCGCTACCGGTTCATTAAACAGGTCTTCCAGCTCCTTGCCTTCCAGAGTCTCCTGAGCAATAAGCCTATCTGCAATTTTCTTTAATTTGGCATTGTTTTCGGTCAGAATCTTTCTGGCTGTTTCCTCGGCATTCTGGATAATGCTATAAACCTCTTCATCAATCATCTCAGCCACTTTGTCGCTATAATCCCTCTGCTCCGAGATTTCACGACCAAGGAAAATCAGCTCCTGCTTCTCACCGAAGGTCCGCGGGCCTAATTTATCGCTCATCCCGTAATCCGTTACCATCATGCGAGCCAGCTTGGTAGCTCGCTGAATATCCTCATGACCACCGGTCGTCATCTCACCAAAGGTTAGCGACTCAGCAACATGGCCGGCGAGAAAAGTGGCTATCATATCTCTCATTTGAGCACGGGTTAAGAGATAACGGTCTTCGGTGGGCAGCTGCCGTGTGTGCCCCAGAGACATCCCACGAGCCACGATAGAGATTTTGTGAACAGGGTCAGCATTAGGCAGCATTCTGGCAACAAGGGCATGTCCTGCCTCGTGATAGGCAGTGATTTCCTTCTCTTTGGGACTTATCTTCCGACTCTTCCTCTCTGGCCCAGCGATTACCCGGTCTATGGATTCCTCAAGCTCCGGCATATCAACGACATCCTTGCCACGCCTTGCAGCGAGAATAGCCGCCTCATTAAGCAAGTTAGACAAATCAGCACCAGTGAAACCCACTGTCTGCTTAGCGAGCACTTCCAAATCGACTGTACTCGCCAGGGGCTTGCCTTGGGCGTGAACCTTGAGGATTGCCAAGCGACCATTAATATCAGGACGGTCGAGTATTACCCGGCGGTCAAAGCGACCCGGACGCAGCAGAGCCGGGTCAAGAATGTCAGGTCGATTGGTAGCCGCGAGAACAATAACATTGGTATCAGTGTCAAACCCGTCCATCTCCACCAGAATCTGATTCAGGGTCTGCTCTCTTTCGTCATGGCTACCACCCAAGCCAGCGCCACGGTGCCGACCAACGGCATCAATCTCATCAATAAAGACGATACAGGGGGTATTGCGTTTAGCCTGTTCAAAGAGGTCACGCACCCTGGAAGCACCAACACCAACGAACATCTCCACAAATTCGCTGCCGCTAATCGAATAGAAAGGCACACCAGCCTCGCCGGCTATGGCTCGAGCTAACAAAGTCTTTCCTGTTCCCGGCGCACCGACCAATAGCATGCCCTTTGGAATACGTGCCCCCAGTTTCTGGAACCTTTCCCGTGACTTGAGAAAATCTACCACCTCTTGAGCTTCCTGCTTGGCTTCCTCCACCCCAGCCACATCATCGAAGGTTACCTTAGGTCTATCAACCGAGAATAATCGCGCTCGGCTACGACCAAAACTAAATGCCTGATTGTTAGCCCCCTGTGCCCGGCGGAACAAGAAGAACAATAAAGCACCAAAGATTATAAGAGGCAGGAAGTTAACTATCATTCCCCAGTCAAAGCCACTACTTGTCTTTACTTCGTAGCCTCCCGCCGGAAGCTTAAGGCCGAGTTCCTGGAGGTCAACGATGGTGAGACCATCTGTCGCTGTTTTCACTTCCTCACCAGTGACAGTAGTGATGAGTAGCGTGTCATTATCTATTACTATCTTATCAATCTCATTGTTCTGGGACATCGTTATAGCTTCGCTCAGCGGGATTTCCTTCGGCTTTTCCATCGGAGGCACAAGCAAAGAAAACAGAGCTATAGCTACAATGATAATAACGATATATACTAAACCGCTACGTTTCCAATTTGATTTCATAATTCATCCACCAACAATTAAAAGCATGTTCGTTTTGCCCGAATCTTTATGCTTACTTAATTATATTATAACACAATAGGAGCAAATGGGAAGTCAAAGAGCAAGTGAGGACTTATTCCCGGCAATCGGGGCACTTGTCGAAGGCGTCAGGAGGCAGGTTTGCCTGCTTTATGATATGGTTTAGCTGCCTCTCCGGAGCCCAGTACCTGCCACAGACGTTGCATATCTTCAGCTTGAACTCCATCGTTACATGAGGCAGGATTACTTTTCTGGTATCGCCAACGTCTTCAATAGTGATTGCATTCGTGGGACAAATTTCAGCGCAGGTGCCACAGGCGATGCAAACCTCTGAGAAGTCGTAGAAGGGTGTAGCCATCTGCCTGTTAATCCCCCGGTTAACGAGGCTGATTGCAGAGACCCCCACCACTTCCTGGCAGGCTCTGGTGCACAAAGCGCAAAGGATGCACCTCCGGTTGCCCTGTTCCAATGGAAACCGTGGTTTTTCAATGCCCAGCTTTCTGGCTAACTCCTGTAAAACCTCTGAATCAGGGCATCTAGATAACAATAACTCGGTTACCAGACGGCGGACTCGAGTAACCCTCGAGGAGTCAGTCTTGACAATGAGTCCTTCCTCTACCGGATATAAGCACGAGGTGACTAACCTCTGTCTTCCCCGGCTAGTAGTAATCTCCACCATACATAGGCGGCAAGCCCCGTAAGCAGCCACTTCCTCGTGATAGCACAGCGAGGGGATATAGATATGGTTTTCTCTTGCTACCTCAAGTATTACCTTCCCTTCCTCCGCCTGAACTTCCCGTCCATCAATAGTAAATTTCACCATATTCATTTACCTTACCTGATTTTTATCGCACAGAGCTTACACACGTCGTAGCAAGCCCCGCATTTAATGCACTTTTCCTGATCTAAAGCCACCGGCTTCTTCTTGCCTGTAGAGGTTATAGCACCTGAAGGACATGCCTTGACACAAAGCCCGCATCCCGGGCACTTTTCTTCATCGATGCAATAGATAATCAGAGCTTTGCAGACACCTGCCGGACATGCCTTGTCCTTGATGTGAGCCTCATACTCATCTCTGAAATAGCGGATGGTGCTCAAAACCGGATTAGGAGCGGTAGCTCCCAAGCCACAAAGTGAGCCGTCAATTATTCCCACTGACATTTCCTCCAGCATCTCAATGTCTCCTTCCCTGCCCCGCCCTTCAGTAATATCAGTCAGTATCTTACCCATCTGCTTTAACCCTTCACGACATGGAACACACTTGCCGCAGGATTCACCCTCGAGGAAATTGGTAAAGTAACGGGCTATGTCAACCATGCAGGTATCCTCATCCATCACAATCATACCGCCCGAACCCATCATCGAACCGACCTTGGTGAGCTCGTCATAGTCAACCGGCAGGTCAAGCAATCTTTCAGGAATACAGCCACCCGAGGGACCACCAGTCTGGACAGCCTTGAATTTTCTGCCCTTCGGGATACCGCCACCGATATCATAGATGATTTCCCTCAAGGTTATCCCCATCGGCACTTCGACGAGACCAGTGTTATTAATCTTGCCTACGAGAGAGAAAATCTTTGTCCCCTTGCTGCCTTTAGTGCCTATCTTCGAATACCAGTCAGCACCGTTTGTGATTATAAGGGGAACATTCGCCCATGTTTCCACGTTATTGAGATTAGTCGGGCGCTCCCACAACCCTTTCTCGACGGTATGGACATATTTCGCCTTTGGTTCACCTACTTTGCCTTCCAGCGAAGCCATCAGCGCCGTTGATTCACCGCAGATAAAAGCGCCTCCACCACGGTTTATTCTGACAGCGAAGTCAAACCCCGAGCCCAGAATATTCTTTCCCAGAAGGCCGTATTCCTCAGCCTGTTCGATAGCTATCTCGGAGTTTCTTACCGCCATGGGGTACTCATTGCGGACATAGATATATCCCTCATGAGCACCAATAGCGAAGGCACCGATTATCATTCCCTCCAGAATACTGTGAGGATTTCCTTCCATCAAGCTTCTATCCATAAAGGCACCGGGGTCGCCCTCGTCACAGTTACAGATGACGTACTTGATATCACCTTCTGCTCGGCGGCAGCTTTCCCATTTGGTGCCGGTGGGGAAACCACCACCGCCCCGCCCACGCAGACCGGATTTTTTAATTTCTCCGATTATCTCGTCAGAGGACATACTAAAAAGAGCCCTGCTCAAAGCAGAATAACCGCCCAGAGCTATGTAATCCTCAATTTTGTCAGGCTCAATTCTGGAATTGTTACCCAGTAAAAGGCGCATCTGTTTCTTATAGAAGGGTATATCACCTTCCTGAATGAACTTTTCATCGGTTTTGGGGTCATGGTAAAGTAGCCTGTCAATTACGCTGCCATTTTCAATTGTTTGAGAAATTATTTCAGAAACATCCTCGCTCTTAACCCGCTGGTAAAGGGTGTTTTTCGGCTCAATCAAAACCAGAGGACCCCTCTCACAGAAACCGGGACAGCCAGTTATCCTGAGGTCTACCTTGGTGTCTAGCTGCCGTTCTTGAATTTCTTGCTTGAAGGCAGAGATAACACCCTCAGCGCCCAGAGCGATACAGCCAGTTCCACCACATATTGAAATACCGGGTTTACCCGGGGCTTTGTTTTTGATTATAGACTCTCTTAACCTCACCAAATCCTCAGGTGAGCCTAACCTTCTGCGCATCTGTTCCTTCTTACTACTCAATCGTAACTCTCCAATAACGGTTTGACCTTATTAGTACTCATCTGTCCGGCATACTGCCCATCAATTATTACCATAGGGCCTAGGGCACAGGCGCCGACACAGTTAACCGTCCCCAGCGTAAATCTGAGGTCTTTTGTCGTTTCACCCGATTTTATGCCGAGTTCCCGCTCAATCCTTTCGAGTATTCTAACCGCACCCCTGACATGGCAGGCAGTGCCAAGGCAGACATCAATCAGGTGCCGTCCCTTCGGTGTCAAACCGAATGCTTTAAAGAAAGTGGCGACGCTATAGACCTGAGTCAAAGGAATACTAAGGCCTTTGTGGACTTCCTCCAAGGCTTCTCTGGGCAAGTATTTATATTCTGCCTGTATATCCTGCAAGATACCGACAAGCATACCCCGGTCATGCTTATGCTTGTCTAATACTTCATTTACCTTCTGCAATATCTGGGTGCTTTTGGTCTTCCCTCGCCCTTTCCTTGAGCTTGGCATAATCTTCCCTTACCCTCCGCTGAATCTCGTTTATTTTGTCCTCAGATAAATGCCTGAACCTGCCCTGTATCTTCATATAATCGGCAACGAGCCTTAGTTCGGGCAAATCAAGGTTCAGCTTATATTTGCCGTTCTCTACCTCATACAAGGGGAACATCCCTGTCTCCACCGCCAGACGCCCTACCCTGATGGTTAATTCAGGCGGGCATCTCCAGCCGGTGGGGCAAACCGATAGCACATGAAGATAAGCGGGTCCTTTGGTCGTTACCGCCTTTTCTACCTTAGTCATCAAATCCTTGAAATAGCTGGGACTGGCAGTGGCGACATAGGGTATGTTATGAGCTACCGCAATAGCCGGCATATTCTTCTTCCAAGTAAACTGACCTATGCTTAGCTTGCCAGCAGGGGAGGTAGTCGTAGATGCGCCGTAAGGGGTAGATGACGACCTCTGAATACCGGTATTCATATAGGCTTCATTGTCGAAGCAGACATATAGGAAATTATGGCCCCTCTCAAATGCCCCGGATAGCGCCTGAAGCCCGATGTCGCTGGTGCCGCCATCGCCCGCCATAGCCACGATTCTCACATCCGGCAGAACTCGTGTGCCCTTCCGATTCATAGCTTTCAATCCGGCTTCTATACCCGAAGCTACAGCCGCCGTATTCTCGAACAGAGTATGAATCCAGGGCACTGCCCAGGAGGTGTAAGGAAGCTGTGAAGAAACAATTTCCATACAACCGGTGGCATTGACAATAATTACATTGTCTCCCAGCGCCTTGCAGACATGCCTCACTGCGAGGGCTTCGCCGCAGCCAATGCAGGCTCTGTGACCGGGAGCAAACCGCTCCTTCTTATCCAGTAATCTGGGAATATAAACACTTTGCTTGTCCATTATTCTCTGACCCCGAATATCTCAAATTCTCTGTCACTTCCCTTTCGGGCGATTTCTATTCCTCTTTTAATAATCGCTTCAAACCCCTCTGCCGATATATCTCTGCCACCAAGGCCCCCGACAAAGCTGACTATCTTTGGTTTTTTATCCATCGGATACAAGGCGGACTTAATCTCAGAACATACCGGACCACCGGGGCCACCGAAGGAAAGGGCTCTGTCTAGAACGATGAGAGTATCAGCGCCATTGACTACCTTGCGCAGCTCATCAAAGGGGAAGGGACGCCAGAGGCGAAGCCTTATCAACCCGATATCCACACCTTCGCCCTTTAGCTTATCGATGGCAGTCATCGCTGTCTCGCTGAAGCTTCCCATAGTAAGAAGAAGCGTCCGGCAGCCTTCACTGCGGTAGCTCTCTACCGGGGAGTAGTGCCTGCCAAACTTCTCTCCGAATTCCTTCCACACCTCCAGAATCACGCCCTTGGTTTCCCTCAGTTTCATTTCCTGTGCCCACTTTGCCTCTGTATATACAATGGGTGGAGCAAAGTCACCCATGGTCACCGGTTTAGCCGGCAGTAGTGGTAACGGGTACTGATTGGGCGGGAGAAACTGGTCAACCTCACTCTGGTCTGGCAAAAGTATCGGCTCAATCACGTGTGACAAGTGAAAGCCATCAAGGTGAACCATGACCGGAAACAAAACACGGCGGTCTTCGGCGATACGGAAGGCACAAAGGACATTGTCAACGACTTCCTGTCCATTTTCAGTAAATATTTGAATCCAGCCTGTGTCACGGGTTGCCATAACATCAGAATGGTCACCCCAAACATTTAACGGAGCTGAAAGTGCCCGGTTAGCCACTGCCATGACTATGGGTAATCGCATAGCTGAGGCAACATACAAAACCTCATGCATTAACTCCAGCCCTTGACCGGCGGTAGCCGTGAAAGTTCTGGCACCTACGGCGGCTGAACCAAGACAGGCACTCATGGCTGAATGCTCAGACTCAACCGGAATAAACTCGGCATCTAACTCGCCGTTAGCTACCAGCTCAGCAAGATGCTCGACAATATGGGTTTGCGGGGTGATAGGATAAGCAGCAATGACATCGGCATTGGCCATCTTGACGGCTTCGCCAAGGGCTATCGATGTTTCCATTCCTACCCTTGTCGCCATTATTCCCCCTCCTCAACCATAGTTATGACCTTTGTCGGACACTCCCGAGCGCAGATGCCGCATCCCTTGCAATAATACAAGTCAGCCTCAAAATATCCTTCAGCGTTCTTACTGATACATCCTTCAGGGCAGAAGATATAGCAGATACCGCACTTTATGCATTTATTAAAATCATAAGTGGGTCTCTGCGACCGCCAATCGCCAGTCCGATACTGACGGGCGCTCGCCGGCTCGGTAGCTATCCCACCGATTTCTATATCTTTCCAGGTTAATTCACTCTCTTTCTTAGGCAATTGCTCGCTCCTCTATCACAGCTTCATCATAAGCTCTTTTCATAGCGCCAATATTCTTTTCGGCAAGCCGGCCAAAGCGATGCTTTAACGGCTCCAACAAAGATTCCATCTTGACTGCACCGGTGGCTTTAAGCACAGCGCCAACCATAGTTGTATTGGTGATGGGGACTCCCAGAAGCTCGCGGGCAATCTTGGTAGCGTTAACTGTGACTATAGCTGAGTCAATCTTAAGTTCCTTCCTGATTTGCTCTGCCGACTTTACTGTATTAATCACGACTATCCCGTCTTTCTTAAGTCCTGAAGTGAAATCAACAATTTTAAGAAGCCCCGGGTCAAGCACTACCACCACATCAGGTTTAGTTATTTCGGCTCTGACCTTAATCGGCTTACTTGCGCTTATTCTAACAAAGGCTAATACCGGTGCTCCTCTTCTCTCCGGACCAAAGCTGGGGAATGCCTGAGCATATTTACCCTCGCTTATTGCCGCCTGAGCTAATAGCTCAGCCGAGGTAACTGCTCCCTGACCGCCGCGGCCGTGCCATCTTATTTCTATAAACTCTTTTGGCTCTGCCAACTGCGTCTCCTACAAGCACCAAAAAACGCCCCTGGAGCGACTCGAACGCTCGCACCCAGCTCCGGAGGCTGGTGCTCTATCCACCTGAGCTACAGGGGCTCGACCCCCATAATACTATAGCAAAAATGATATGGCAACATTTAACCCACTTATATTGTAATATGTGAAAATTAATCAGCCCCTGACGTGTAAAATCTTGCGCTTAAGCGGATAAATCACCCTTCCAACCGAGCTGCAAGCGCATCCATATATATGATACTACACAGCCTTAAATTATACAATACTACAGGCGTGAACAAAAGTATAATATATCAAAGCAGGATTGTAAAGAGCGTGATACAGATATGATATAATGATGAAGACTCGGAGAGGTGACCGAGTGGTTCATGGTGCCGCTCTCGAAAAGCGGTCTCCGATTATATCGGAGCGTGGGTTCGAATCCCACCCTCTCCGCTTCTATAACTAAAAGAGGTAAAAAGTGTGATGAATAATAAAAAGAAATGCTTTGTTATTATGCCATTCTCAACCACTAAATCTTGTAGTGAGAATAGGTGGGCGCAAATATTCGATTACATAATTAAACCAGCAGTTGAAGATAGTGGTCTCGGTTATGTATGTGAGCGTTCTAGTGCAGATAGGCAAAATCTTATTAAAGGTATACTGGAAGCTCTGAACGAAGCAAACGTAGTGATAGCCGACCTCACTGACAGCAACCCGAATGTTTTCTATGAGTTGGGGATAAGACATACCTTGGCAAATCGCACTATTCTTATTGCACAGGGTAAAAAGCATATCCCCTTCGATTTAACACCATACCCTGTTGCTTTTTATGGTAGCGAGTCTCCAGCTAAGATAGCAAAATTCAAGACGGATATGAGAAAAAACTAGAGGATATTGAGATAAACCCAGACAGGTCAGATAATCCAGTAGCAGATTTTCTAAAGGAAAGAAATGTTTATTTGTTCTCGCATGAGAAGAATGCAAATCTAAAGAAATTAGACGCTCTGATTTCCGAGATATCTTCTAATCTAGAGGCAATTGAGCCAATTATAAAAACTTGCCAAGAAAACCAAGAGGCAAGGAAAAAGAAGGAACAGACCGGCGTTCTAAGCGTACGTTTTGAAAACTGTTGTCTAGAATTGCTCTTATCAAGCTGGTACATTGTGCTACCTGAAGAGAGGATGAAATTCCTCATAAAATTTAATCGTCTTATCACATCTACAAAGCACAAACTCGATATGTGGCCAGAGGATAGATTTGCGGATTCCGTTGAAAACAGTCTAATCGCAGGTCTTCCACTATCAAAGAATGGTTTTGAGACCTTATTGAAAGACTTTATTGAGATTAGAGCAGATTATTCAAATAATAATTACCAAGAACCTAAAGAGCCTTGTATTATTCTTGCAAAACCAGAACATGAAAAATACCTTAAAGTAACAAAATAAGTTAGTGATAGTTTTACGGAGAGGTGCTGGAGTGGTCTATCAGGCACGCCTGGAGAGCGTGTGTAGCCGTGAGGTTACCGTGGGTTCGAATCCCACCCTCTCCGCCAGCCTACGCTAAAGCTTCGGCTGGCAAGCCACAGAGCGACTATGTGGTACTGGGTTCTCTTATCATTGCCCAGTGGCTGACATCAGTGCCGGGGACAACTGCCTCATGAACTACTTTAAACCCGTAATGCAAATATATATCCACATTCTCCCTTTTCTGAGCTTCAAGGTAGCATGACGACCCTTCTTTGTCGAAACGGGCGAACATGGGCTTTAGCAGCGCACCGGCATACCCTTTGCCCTGAAACTGAGGCGCAATACCTATCGGCGATAAGTACCAGTAATGCCGTGGGGCGAACCTCTTCCGTATATCGTAAATGAAATTGCCTACGGGCAGCATTCTGAACATCGTTCTTAGCCCGATTTTAAACAGAACATGAATGCCATAATGGCGAATCGTCTCTGTTACAGTCATGTCGGCTTTTTTATCGGGCAGCCAGACGGCAACCCCTTCCAGATTTGGTGATGTCCCATAGACTTCGCCATGTGAAACAGTAAACTCTATTCTTATCTCGAAAATGTAGCGCAATAACTTTTCCCGCGCTGATACATCCGGAACAAAATAAGACCATAGAGGGTCGGCGAGAAATGCCCTGGCGAGCGTTTCACTGGCTGATTTCACCTGATGTCTCTGCAACGGAATCATAATCTTTAAGCCCTGATTAATATAATCCAAGTAATATAAGCAAAAGTCAAACTGGACAGCCACGTAATTGTCAGCAGTTTGCCCCTATGTTAGAATGGCATTGCCTTGAAGACAGAAAACAAAGACCTTAAATACTGGGTAGGTTTCAGCCTCATATCTGGAATCGGGCCAGTCAAATTCAACCAGCTTGAGAACTACTTCGGCAGCCTCGAAAATGCGTGGCAGGCTGCCTCAGCTGATTTGAAGCAAGCCGGCCTGGACAAAGGCGCAATACAGGCAATCAACAACTGGCGTCCCAAAATTTCCCTGGAAGCCGAGATGGAGAAGCTAGAACGCTACGGGGTAAAGGTGCTTACCTGGCGTGACCCGGACTATCCAGCCCGACTCGAGGAAATATATGACTATCCTCCCGTGCTATATATCAGAGGCTCGCTGGTCCCGGAGGACGAGTGGTGCCTGGCAGTTGTCGGCACACGGAAGGCTACCGTTTATGGCAGGCAGGTAGCAGAGGAGATAGTAACCGACCTGGCTCGGAGCAAAATCACAATTGTCAGCGGCTTAGCCAGAGGGATTGACTCCATAGCTCACCGTGCTGCCCTGGAGGCAGGTGGCAGGAGCATTGCCATATTTGCCTGCGGACTGGATATCGTTTATCCCAGCGAGAATGCGAATCTGGCTCGTCAGATTATGCAGCAAGGAGTGCTGATAAGCGAGTACCCTCTGGGCGTCAGCCCCAGAGCAGATAACTTTCCGCGGCGTAATCGGATTATGAGCGGTCTCAGCCTTGGAGTTCTGATAGTTGAAGCCGATGAGACCAGCGGAGCGATGATTACCGCCCACATGGCATTGGAGCAGAACCGGGAGGTATTTGCTATCCCCGGCAGTATTCTATCTCCAGCCAGCAGAGGCACCAACCGCCTCATTCAGGAAGGGGCTAAGCTGGTTAGCAGCTATACCGATATTCTGGAAGAATTAAATCTGACAGCAGTAGCCCACCAGATAGAGATGAAGGAGATTATCCCATCCTCAGATACTGAAGCTCTGTTGCTGAAGCAGCTAAGTGCTGAGCCAACCCACATTGATGAGGTCTGCCGCTCATCCGGCCTGCCGGTATCAACCGTCAGCAGCACCCTGACATTGATGGAGCTTAAGGGCATGGTGAAGCAGGTGGGAAACATGAACTATGTGCTGGCACGGGAAGTCAGAGAGGCATATCGTATAAGGGTGGATTAGGACATGAAGAAAAATCTGGTTATCGTTGAATCACCGGCTAAAGCCAGAACCCTGGGCAAGATTCTGGGCAAAGACTTTAGCCTCAAAGCATCGCTGGGACACATAAGAGACCTGCCAGAAAAAGCATTGGGCGTGGATATCAAAAACAATTTTGCCCCTAAATACGTCGTGTCCCGAAAAAAAAGTAAAATCGTCGGTGAGCTTAAAGAGGCAGCTAAAGAAGCCTCCGACATATACCTTGCCACCGACCCCGACCGCGAGGGTGAAGCCATCGCCTGGCATCTTGCCGATGTGACCAGAGTAAATAAAGCCGATTACCACCGCGTTGTTTTCCACGAAATAACACAAGAAGCCATCGAGCGCGCTTTCAAACATCCCCGCTCTATAGATATGCAGCTGGTCAATGCCCAGCAAGCGCGGCGTATCCTTGACAGGCTGGTGGGGTACAAGCTTAGCCCGTTGCTCTGGCGCAAGGTAAAGAGAGGGCTTTCCGCCGGCAGAGTCCAGTCGGTGGCAGTGAGGATTGTCGTTGACCGGGAGAGGGAAATCGAGAACTTTGTTCCCGTAGAATACTGGACTATTGAGGCTGAGCTCACCAGGCCTGATGAGGTTAGCCCATTCCGTGCCGCGCTGGTCGGCTTTACTGACGGCGCCAAGCTGGATGTTCATAAAGAGGCTGAGGCGAAGGATATTTGCGCTGAGCTTGAACAAGCCGGCTACAGCGTCATCAAAGTTGCGACAAAGAAGGCGACCCGTCAGCCAGCACCACCCTTCATCACCAGCACCTTGCAGCAGGAAGCTTGGCGCAAGCTTCGCTTCACCGCTGCTCATACCATGGCTATTGCCCAGCAGCTTTACGAGGGCTTACCTATCGGCGAAGAGGGAAACGTAGGCCTTATAACCTATATGCGCACTGACTCCACGTATGTAGCTCGCTCGGCAATAGTCGAGGCGAGAGATTTTATCAGCGAAAAGTATGGCTCTGATTTTCTTCCGCCTCATGCCCGCTCCTTCGTCCAGACTGTAAAGGGGGCACAGGAAGCTCATGAGGCTATCCGTCCCACCAAAATTTTGCGGGAGCCACCCTTGATTAGACAATACCTCAACGCCGACCAGTTTAAGCTCTACGACATTATCTGGAAAAGAATGGTAGCCAGCCAGATGTCGCCGGCAACCTACAGCAATACCAGTGTCGACATCAAAGCCAAGCCCCCGAAGTCGCTCAAGGATTACCTTTTCAGAGCCTCAAGCTCGGTTCTCACCTTCCCCGGTTTTACCAAACTATACACCGAAGGAAAAGATGAGGCTGAAGAAGATAAGAAAGGCTCTGTGCTTCCCGGTCTGGAAAAGGGCGATGCGCTTGAGCTTTTAAAGCTTTTCCCCGAGCAGCGTTTTACCCAGCCTCCACCCCACTTCACCGAAGCAACCCTGATCAAGATGCTGGAGCAATACGGAATCGGGCGTCCCAGCACCTACGCCCCAATCCTGTCCACAATACAGGAGCGGGGATACGTCGCCAAGTCCAATGGCAGCTTTAAGCCGACAGAGCTGGGCTTCCTGGTCAATGACCTCCTTGTCAAACACTTCCCTGACGTCGTTGATATCGACTTCACCGCCCGCATGGAAGATGAACTGGACGATATAGCCAGCAAAAACAGAAACTGGGTGGGCGTTGTCCGGGACTTTTATTCTCCTTTTGAAAAAACCCTCCAGAATGCTTCTTTGGTTATCGAAAAGGTGAAGCTCGCTGATAAGCCGACTGATGAAGTCTGCCCGAAGTGCGGCAAGCCGCTGGTAATCAAAGAGGGGCGCTTCGGCAAATTCTTAGCCTGCAGCAATTACCCTAATTGTAAATTTACCAAGTCCTATCAGGTCAAGACAGGGGTTAAGTGCCCGAAGTGCAGCGTGGGTGAGCTTGTGGAAAAGATAACCAGGAAGAGACGTATTTTTTACGGATGCAGTAACTATCCGAACTGCGACTTTGCCCTCAATTTTAAACCGCTGCCCCAGCCCTGCCCCAAATGCGGTGGTCTCCTCACCCGTTACAAACAAAAATGGGCAAAGTGCACCAAGTGCAGTTACAGAGGAAAGCTGGAAGAAGCAAAAACTGTCGGAGGTGATACTAATGCCTAAATGCGGTGAGTGCAGACTGCTGGTGCCCAATCCGAAGGGAAAAGGATACATTTGCGTAGGCAAAAGGTGTGACGGAATGGCAGTAACACCGGAATCGAACGCCAGCACCTGCATTCAGTTTCAAAAGAAATAAAAACCCATGCAAGAAACCTTCATTAAATACATAAACTACCTCGAGGCAGAGAAAAATGCCTCACCGTATACGGTGCGCAATTACAGAAATGATTTGCTGGACTTCTTTCATTTCCTCAAAGCTGAAGGGGTTGCCTCGCTGAAGGAAGTTAACAGGCACACCCTGCGCGATTACATGTCCTATCTTATGGAGCAGGGCATTGTTAAGCGAAGCATTGCCCGTAAGCTATCGGCTATCCGCTCCTTTTACCGCTACCTGATAAGGGAAGGAACTATTTCAGCAAGTCCGGTAGCCGCTACCACTTCTCCCAAGCTGGATAAGCGTTTGCCCTCTTTTCTTACTCCCGAAGAGATAAGGAAGCTTCTGGAAGCTCCTGATTTAACTACGCCGCAGGGACAAAGGGGCCGCGCTTTGCTGGAGCTGCTCTACGCCTCTGGGCTCAGGGTTAGCGAACTGGTAAACCTGAATCTGGCACATGTCAATCTTGACACACGCGAGGCACTTGTGCACGGAAAAGGGTCTAAGGAACGAGTGGTGCTGATGGGCAAGCCCGCTGCCGACGCTTTAAGCAACTATATTAGACAAGGCAGAACAAAGCTCCTGGACAAAAAAACTGGCAATGCCCTGTTTATTAATCGCTACGGTACACGCATAACTGAACGAAGTATACAAAGAATGCTGGAGGAATATACCAATAAAGCCGGTATAGACAGGAGGGTTCATCCTCATATGCTGCGTCACACCTTTGCCACCCATATGCTCGATGGTGGCGCTGATTTGAGAGTGGTACAGGAACTCCTTGGTCACGCCGACCTCTCCTCCACCCAGATTTACACTCATGTAACTAAAAGCCGGGCGAGAAAGGTCTATATGTCCGCCCATCCTCTGGCACGGGAAAAAAGCAATGAACCTGACAAACAGGCTGAATAAACTGCGTGAAGGCTTAGCCGGGAAAGAGGTTGATGCCATCCTCATCTCTCAGCCGAAGAACCGGCATTACCTTTCCGGATTTGACGGCTCGGCAGGTTATTTGCTGATTACGCCACAAAAGACAATTCTAGCCACCGACTTCCGCTATATAGAGCAGGCAAAAATCCAGGCACCTGAATACGATATTTTCCACATAACAAATGAAATAGCCGACTGGTTTTCTCGACTTTTAGGCGAATCGGACCTGAAAAAGCTTGGATTTGAAGCCGGGCATATGACTTTTGCCCTCTACAAACAGCTAACCGATATACTAAATGGTATGAAGTCTCGATTAAGACTTGTCTCCATAGAGGGTCTGGTAGAATCCCTCAGGGCAGTTAAAGAGCCTGAGGAGATTGAGTTCATCACCAGGGCAGTAGAAATAACCGATAGCGCCTTTGAATATATCGAAGGGATGCTTCAGACTGGGATGAGTGAAAGGGAAGTAGCCTGGGAGATTGAGAAATTCCTGCGGGAGAAAGGCAGCCAGCCCTTGCCCTTCGATATTATCGTTGCCTCTGGTCCGAATGCGGCTCTGCCCCATGCTAAACCTTCCGAGCGAGTTATTCAGGCCGGCGAGCCGGTGATAATTGACATTGGGGCAAGGATAAACGAGTACACAAGCGACATGACCCGCACTTTTTGTCTTGGCGACCCCGATGACACCTTCAAAAAGGTTTATGACACCGTTCTTGGCGCCCAGCTATCAGCGCTGGCTATAATTAAGGAGGGCATGTCCGGCAGCGAGGCTGACAGCCTTGCCCGAACGGTCGTTGAAGAGGCAGGTTATAAGAAAGCCTTCGGGCATGGCCTCGGTCATGGCGTAGGGCTAGCGACCCATGAAATGCCACGCCTCGGCCCGAATTCGACTGATAAGCTCGCCTCAGGCATGGTCTTTACCATTGAGCCCGGCATCTATCTCCCCGGCTGGGGCGGGGTGAGAATTGAAGATATGGCCGTAATACAAGACGGCAAAGTCAAAGTGATTTCGAAAGCAAGTAAGTCTTAGTGCGACGCCGCTCATCGCACCGGAGCTTATATAGAAAGGGTTTAAGTTGTTGAAAGCTGACCTTCATATTCACACTCAGTATTCAATGGATTGCAGTACGCCGTTGGAAAAGATTATTAACCGCTGTAAGAAGCTGGGGATAAATTGTGTAGCCATAGCCGACCACGGAACTATTGAAGGCGCACTGAAAATGCAGAGTATCGCCCCCTTCCGCGTAATCGTGGCTGAGGAAATCCTGACCCCCTATGGCGAGATTATGGGCATGTTTCTTAAAGAGGGAATACCCGGCGGCCTCTCTGTTGAGGAAACCATATCCCGAATCAAAGCTCAGGGCGCACTGGTATGCATACCGCATCCCTTCGATGCGCTACGGCCCTCCGCTTTAGGTAACAGCATACCGCTAAAGCCATTTGTGGAACAGGTTGATGTCATCGAGGTATTTAACGCGCGGACTATGCTCGACCGTTATACCAAAAAGGCACTTACCTTAGCCCGAAAGCATGCCATTCCCGGGAGCGCCGGTAGCGATGCCCACACTCTACCTGAGATTGGCAACGCCTATATCGAAATGCCCGAATTCAATGGCAAAGACGATTTTCTTCAAGCTTTAGCCAAAGGCAAGGTTTGTGGACATAAAACAAGCCCTTTAACCCACTTCGGCAGCGCCTGGACAAGAATAAAAAAGCGACTTTAAAGATGGCAGAAACATACCAGCTTGGCTGGTTTTCGACCGGTAGAGATAAAGCCGCCCGCGACCTCCTGAAGGCGGTGCAAAGCAGTATCAAGCTGGGCGAAATTAGGGCAAAGATAGCCTTCGTTTTTTGCAGCCGTGAACCCGGCGAATCAAAAGAGACCGACCTATTTCTCAAACTTGTTGAGAGCTATCATATCCCGCTCGTCTACTTTTCTTATGAAAACTTCAGGAAGATAAAAGGCGCTCCAACCCCCAACCAGACAGGAACTCTGCCCTCTTGGCGGCTTGGGTATGATAGAGAAGTGATGAATCGGCTACGTGGTTTTAATCCTGACCTGTGCGTGCTGGCTGGCTATATGCTAATCGTTGGCGCAGAGATGTGCCGGAGATATGATATGATTAACCTACATCCGGCCGCCCCGGGTGGTCCCACCGGAACATGGCAGGAGGTTATCTGGCAGCTAATCGAGAGCAAAGCTAGGCAAATCGGTGTGATGATGCACCTTGTAACCCCGGAGCTGGATAAAGGGCCGCCGGTGACCTATTGCACCTTCAGCATCAGGGGTAAACCCTTTGATAAGTACTGGAAAGAAATAGAAGGACAACCTACCGAAGAGATTAAAAACAAACAGGGGGAAAATAATAAGCTGTTCAAGCTCATCCGAAAGAATGGGCTGGCTCGGGAATTTCCGCTCATAATATCTACCATTAAAGCCTTCAGTCAGGGTAAAATAAGAATAAGCCCGGATAAGCGGGTCGTTGATGCCGTAGGCAAGCCGCTTAAAGGCTATGATTTGACTGAGGAGATAGATAAGACGATAAAAGAAATTCTTTATGGGGACAGGTCACCATATTACTTAACATAACTATTTTACATAACTCTAAAAATAATTCCTAGCCTCGGTTAGCTTCGAGTTGTTTCTGTAAAATAATCTTTTGAGGGGTGAGATTAAATAACAAATGACAAACTTTATCGCCTTCGACCTTGAGGGACCGCTTTCACCTCAGGATAACGCCTACGATTTGATGAAGCTCTTCCCCAACGGGGACCGGGTCTTTGAGGTTATCAGCCGCTATGACGACCTGCTGACCCTTGAGGAAAAACCTGATTACGAGCCCGGTGATACGCTGGCGCTTATCGTTCCCTTTCTCCTACTGCATAATATTTCGGAGGATGATATCACCAGACTAGCCACCAATGCCACTTTAACCGGCGAAGCCGATAAACTTATATCCTGGCTTCAATACAGCGGATGGAAGGTATTTTGCATCACCACAACTTATAAACAATATGCCGCTCACATTACTCAAAAACTGGGAATTTATACTCACAATGTCGCCTGCACTCAATTTCCTCTCAATAAGCTCAGACAAACCTTAACTGAAGAGGATATTGAATTATTGAAGCGAGCTGAGTCAGAAATTTTGACAATGAAACCTGTTACTGATGATGACCGAATCAAAAAGAGCCTGGACGATTTCTTCTGGCAGAAACTGCCTGATACCGGCTTAGGCGGAATAATCAAAGAGGTAAAGCCTGTAGGCGGACGGCGCAAGGTAGAAGCCCTGAACAAATTTGCCGATACCTATGGTCAGCCTATATCCACGTGGGCGGTAATAGGCGACAGCATCACCGACTTCAGGATGCTTCAGGTGGTGGACAAAGCGGGAGGGCTGGCTATCGCCTTTAATGCCAACGAGTATGCCCTGCCCTATGCCACTATGGGACTGGCTTCAACCCACCTCAGCGATTTGAAAGAAGTACTTCAGGCATGGCAGAAGGGCAAGCGAAGCGGTGTGGAGAAGGTAGTCAAAGAGAAAGAGAAAATGGGCGGCACAGGAGATAGGGACTACTTTCACTGGCTTTCGGGTAAAAAAGATATAGATGATATTATTAAGATTCATAAACGAATAAGGCGATTGGTCAGGGAAGAAGCCGGCAAGCTGGGGTGAAATTACGAAAGAGGAGATAAGGTTCAGATGACTCCTAGAATTGATGTAATCGGTCTGGGTGCGCTCAACATGGACTACTTATACAAGGTGGAGCGCATTATTGTTGACGGAGAGACAGTGGTAAGCGATGCTGTATCGTCTCCCGGTGGTTCGGCAGCTAATACTATATATGGCATTGCTAAACTCGGAGTGAAAAGCGGCTTTGCTGGCGTTGTCGGAGGTGACGCCGATGGCAAAACGCTAATAAAAGACTTTCAGAACGCCGGCGTAGATACCAGTCAAATCAAAGTAAAGCGCAGAGCAAAAACGGGCGCAGTTTTATGCCTCACGGATAACCTCGGGCGACGCTCACTATATGTTGTCCCCGGCGCAAATAACCTGCTGACCATTGATGACCTCGACCTAACCTACATCAATCAGGCAAAGATGCTCCACTTTTCCTCTTTCGCCGACGAAAGACAATTTCAGGTATTACTGAAGCTGGTGAAAAGACTAAATTCCTCGGTCAAAGTCAGCTTCGCCCCCGGCGCACTACACGCCAGTAAAGAACTAAAAGCTCTTGCCTCGATACTCAGCAGGACTCATGTTCTTTTTATTAACCGCGACGAAATAAAAAAGTTGACCGGGAAAGATTTTGTTGCTGGCGCTGAAACTTGCCTCAAGCAAGGATGCCACATAGTTGCCGTTACGCTTGGCAAAGGGGAAAGCTATAAAAATGTTATAGCTACCAGCTATATCAGAGATGCCGAGCATAAGTATATAGTCGAAGCTAATACTAGAGATACCGTATCTGAAGTCGACACCACCGGTGCCGGCGATGCTTTTGCCGCTGGCTTTCTCTATGGGCTTCTTAAGGACAAAAAGCTCGAAGAGTGCGGTCGCATTGGTGATATCGTTGCACGATTCTGCATCGCCAAAATGGGAGCAAGAGCGGGTTTACCCGACCCAGCACAGCTAGCCCAGCGCTATTAAGAGCTATACAAGAAGCAGCTCTAGTCCTATTTAGATGGCTTGGTCAGGATTTCATCAACAATCCCATACTCTACTGCCTGCTCAGCACTCAGGTAAAAGTCCCGGTCAGTATCATGAGTTATTTTTTCTGGTGATTGGCCTGTGTGTCTAACCAGAACGTCACGAATTATTTCCTGTTCTCGCAGAATCTCGCGGGCAGCGATTTGTATGTCAGACGCCTGCCCCTGAATACCTCCATGTGCCTGGTGCATATGGATAGTGGAGTGGGGTAGAGCATATCGCTTGCCCTTGGCACCAGCACAAAGCAGCACCGTTGCCATACTGGCCGCCATCCCAACGCAGATGGTAGATACCGGTGCGCGTATTAGCTGCATCGTATCATAAATAGCCAGACCGGAGCTGATAACCCCACCCGGGCTCTGAATATACATGCTGATGTCTTTATCCGGGTCCTCTCGGTCTAGGTAAAGAAGCTGAGCGATTATATTATTAGCCATCGGGTCAGTAATCTGCGTGAATAACATAACTATGCGTTCTTTTAACAGTAGAGAGTATATATCAAAGACTCTTTCACCCCTTGGCCCACTCTCAATCACACCCGGAATAACAATTTGATTTATATTCATTTTTTTCCTTCCTCCTGTGTTGCTTCACTTTCAATATTTGAACCTTTGGCTATTTCCGCCAAACGCTGCATTGCCTTCCGTGCAGTCAAAAATTGCTTTACTGAGTCCCGCGCAGAAGGGGCATTGAATAGTTTCTCAAGCTCGTCTCTATTCTCGGTAGCTTCTTCAGCCATGTTTTTAACCTCAGCGCCTATCTCCGCGTCACTGACTTCAATTTTCTCCTCCTCAGAGACCTTGCCCAACAGAAGCACACGAGTAACCCTCTTCACTGCAATTGGACGCAACTCTTCCCTGAGCTCTTCAGCAGTCTTTTTAATGCCCTTCAGATAATCCTCAGGCCTGCCACCGCCCATTTGCCAGCGCCTTAGCTGCTGCTCAATTATGTGGTCGATTTCCGTCTCCACCAGAACAGGAGGATATTCCAACTCAGAAAGCTTAATCGCCTCGTCGATTACCTTTTCCTCGAAATCTATTCTGGCCTTTTCCTCAGCCCTGAGATTTAAGTTGGTTGAAATCTGCTTGCGAAGCGCATCCAGCGTTTTGAATTCAGGATTTATCTCTTTAGCAAACTCATCGTTTAGCTCGGGGACTTTCTCCTGCTTCACCTCGCTAACCTTCACCTTGAACAAGCCTTCCTTACCCGCCAACTCCGCCTTGGGATAATCAGAGGGAAACTGTAGCTTGAACTCCTTCTCCTCATCCCGGCGCATCCCCACTATCTGCTCGACAAACCCCGGCACCAGAAAAGGCTCGTCACGAATAATCTGATATTGAACCCCCTTCTGATTGATGAGAGGCTTGCCTTCCACAGAGCTCTCAAAATCAAATACTACGAAGTCGTTAAACTCTACCGATCGCTCCACAGGCTCCCAGGTAGCACGTTGATGACGCAGTTGCTCTATTATATTAGCTACATCTTTCTCGGTTACCTCCACGGTTTCCGGCATAAGTCGAAGCTGATGATAATCACCGAGCTTAACCGTTGGGGCTAAAGGAACAGTCGCTTTGAAGATTAAAGGCTCAGTCTGAGCTATCTCGATGTGGGGATGTGCAATAGCCTCAATCTTCTGCTCAGCGATAGCTTTCTTATAAGCTTCGGGAAGAAGATGGTCTATCGCATCGTCAAGAAGGCTTTCCTTGCCTATATGGCGCTCCAGTATATCGCGTGGCGCTTTCCCCTGACGAAACCCGGGGATTTTTGCTTTTTTAACCAGACGGTAATAGGACTCCTGTAATGACTCCTCTACCTCAGCAGGCTCCATCTCAATAGTGAGAAATGCCTGGCTATTCTCTACCTTCTCCTTGGTTACCTTCACTTTACCTCCTCATCTCTTATACGCAAATGTAACTCTGCCAGTTGCTGCTCGGTTACTGTCGCCGGAGCATTGAACAATAAATCAATAGCGCTTTGGTTCTTGGGGAAAGGAATAACCTCCCGGATAGTTTCTTCACCAGCAAGCAGCATCACAATGCGGTCAATACCAGGGGCTATACCTCCATGAGGAGGTGCCCCGTATTCGAATGCCTCCAGCAAATGGCCAAAACGCTCATCAATCTCCTCGTCCCTGTAACCCAGCAGACGGAATATCTTCCGCTGTAGCTCACTTTTATGAATCCTGATGCTGCCGCCAGCCAGTTCAAACCCGTTGCATACAAAGTCATAATGCTTGCCATGCACTTTCTCGGGGGCAGTATCCAGCAGGGGTATATCCTCATTTCTGGGCGCCGTAAAGGGATGATGCATCGGCTCCCATAGGCCAGTCTCCTCATTTTTTGACAGCAATGGAAAATCAACGACAAAAGCGCAAGCAAGAAGATTGGGGCTAGCCAGCTTAAGCCGATTTCCTATCTCCTTACGTAGCTCCCCCAGCGCAATATTTACTTTATCTGTTTTCCCCGCAATGATAAGCAAAAGGTCTCCCATATTTGCCGACAAACGCCCCGCCATTTGTTTCACCTGCTCCAAAGTCAGGTGCTTAGTAGCCACAGACCTTACCTTTTCCAGTGTCAGGTCATTCAAACTGCCCTGAGCGGTGTCCAGTGACATGGTTACCAATCCCTGAGCGCCGGCAGCCCGTGCTATTCCATTCAACTCTTCGAGTTGGGCACGCGTATAATTAGCACAGCCGGGCGCACATATGCCTTTCACCTTGCCACCATTGGCAACTGCCGAACGAAAGATAGAGAAGTCGGACTGAGCAGCAATGTCTGACAGGTCTTTCATTTCCAAACCAAAGCGCAAATCGGGTTTGTCCGACCCATACTTCTCCATCGCTTCAACATACTTAAGGCGCGGGAAGGGTTTGGGCATACGTATTTCCGGCTTAATTGTCTCTACCATAGAAGTGAAAAGCTCTTCGGTTAGCTCGATGATGTCCTCTGCCTCGACAAAGCTCATTTCAATATCAAGTTGAGTGAATTCAGGTTGACGGTCAGCACGCGTATCTTCATCGCGGAAGCACCTGGCGATTTGATAATATTTTTCCATACCAGCCACCATCAAAAGCTGCTTGACTTGCTGCGGAGACTGGGGCAAGGCATAGAATTTGCCGGGATGAACGCGGCTGGGCACCAGATAATCGCGAGCGCCCTCTGGCGTGCTCTTAAGCAAAATCGGCGTTTCTATTTCAATGAACCCCCTAGCTTCAAGGAAATCCCGCATAAACCTGACTACCCTATGACGAAGAAGCAGATTCGCCTTCATGCGAGCTCGCCTGAGATCGAGATAGCGATATTTGAGACGGAGGCTCTCATCCACTTCAACTTCTTCATTGATATAGAAAGGAGGCGTCTTTGACGTGTTAAGTACCTCAATATTGTGAGCAATAACCTCAACATAGCCGGTGGGTAACTTGGGATTCTCTGTCCCTGCTGGACGGAGGGCAACCTCACCACTTATTCTGGCTACATACTCGCTGCGCATCTCGTTAGCTATGTCATGAGCCTGCTTGGATATTTCTGGATTGAACACCATCTGAACTATGCCTTCTCTATCCCGCAGGTCAATAAATATAAGCCCTCCATGGTCACGGCGTCGGTCTACCCAGCCAGCGAGGGTTACTTCCGTACCTACATGCTCTTTCCTGAGCTCACCACAGTTATGGTTTTTGAGCACAGCAATCTCCTCAAACAAAACTCTATCGCGCTATGGTTGATTATAGCCTATAAAGAGACAGCCATTCAACTTGCGCCTCTGTATATCTGAATTGACAAGACTGAGCTTTGGTAATATCATTTTAAACGTATGGCAAAAACGATTGCTGAAATAAATGAAAAAATACGCCAGGGCAAGGCGGTAGTAGTTACTGCTGAAGAGATAATAGATATTGCCAGAGAGAAGGGGATAAAAAGGGCAGCCCAGGAGGTAGACGTAGTCACCACAGGCACCTTCGGTCCCATGTGTTCATCTGGCGCCTATTTCAACATCGGCCATGCCAAGCCACGCATTAAGCTCGGCGGCGGCAGAGTCTATCTTAATGACGTCCTTGCCTATCCGGGGTTGGCGGCGGTAGATATCTTTATTGGAGCCAACGCTCTTCCAGATGATGACCCTAGAAACAGAATTCATCCCGGTGAGTTTAACTATGGCGGCGGGCATGTGATTGAAGAGCTTGTCGCCGGCAAGGATATCAGGTTAGTTGCAACCGCTTACGGAACTGACTGCTACCCGAGAAAAAAGCTGGAAACACTGATAAATATAAAGGACCTTAACGAGGCAGTGCTGTTCAACATAAGAAATGCTTATCAAAATTATAATGTGGCGGTAAACCTTTCCAATAAGACGATTTATACCTACATGGGGGTGTTAAAGCCTAATCTCGGCAATGCAAATTACTGCAGTGCCGGACAGCTCTCACCACTGCTTAACGACCCTCTGTATAAGACTATTGGCATTGGCACCCGAATATTCCTTGGGGGTGGCACAGGCTTTATCGCCTGGCAAGGCACCCAGCATAACCCCAACGCGCTCCGTTCCGAAAGCGGGGTGCCAAGAAGAGGCGCAGGGACGCTTGCCGTAATCGGTGATTTGAAGCAGATGAGCCCACGATGGCTGGTAGGTACCAGTATGATGGGCTACGGCTGCACTATAACCGTCGGTGTAGGTGTTCCTATCCCGATACTTTCCGAGGAAATCCTGAAATATACTTCAGTAACCGATGCTGACATCTTTGCCCCGATTGTAGATTATTCTGAAGCCTACCCTAACATGAAACCCGATATACTGGGAGAGGTAAGCTATGCCCAGCTTAAAACCGGCAAGATAGAAGTTGGGGGAAAGGAAGCGCCTACCGCTTCTTTATCCAGCTACGCCCGAGCTGTAGAAATTGCTGCCATTCTAAAGGAATGGATACTGAGCGGGAAATTCTTGCTTACCGAGCCTGTGGCACCACTGCCCGGCGTGGAATCAGGGGTAACTTTTAAGCCGCTTAAAGAGCGCCCCATAGAGGAGGAAAACCAGGGTAGATAGTGGGGAGTGAACTGATGTCCAATATCTCTGTAATTTGGAAGATTAGAAAACGAAGCTTATTAGATACATTTTTAAAAGTAGGCAGAATATTTGCTATATCTGTAATTGTTTTGTGGTGTGTTGGCATCATCGTAACACTGGTTCTGGATGCTTTAGGAATTGCCCGCGCTAATCCCGATGATTTCTGGCGCAACTACTTTTTACAGTTAATAGCGAGGCTTGCAAAGTAAAAATGACTGTTTCCAAAAAAATCGTATTACACTTTCCCAAACGACTGGTGGGCCAGGCTATAGTGTACCGGTTGGTTAAAAGCTATAACCTGGAATTTAATATTTTGAAGGCGTTCTTCACCCCGGAAGAAGAGGGTTTAATGGTTCTGGAACTAACCGGGGAGCAGAAAGATTACGATAGAGGTATTAGGTATCTAACTGAGAGCGGGCTTAGGCTACAATCGCTCAGCCAGGACGTTAGTCGCAATGAGGAAAGATGCACTCACTGCGGTGCCTGCATAACCGTCTGCCCCGCCAGTGCTTTTGAGCTTGACCCTTCAACCAGACAGGTTAAATTCCACGAGGAAAAATGCGTGGCTTGCGAAATATGCATAAAGGCTTGTCCGCCAAGAGCCATGGAACTACATTTCTAGCCATGTATGAGCCGAGGACCTACCGGCACTGGGTTAAAGGCACGGACTTTGTCCCCTTCAATGTGGTAGTAAAAGAGACAGATTTATCTATCCTTGCCTCGGTCAATCTGAAAAGAAAAGCCCAAAGACTGGTTTTGAAGTACCGCAATATGTTGGAAAGATATATTGCCCAGCACCCATTGTTTCTTACCTCACTCGAGCCTCTACCTGTCACTGATAATGCCCCACACATTGCGAAGGCAATGGCAACGGCAGCAGAGAAAGTCGGCGTAGGCCCCATGGCTGCAGTAGCCGGAGCTATAGCCGAATTTGTTGGTACCGAACTACTGCCATTTTCCCCAGAGATAATTATTGAAAACGGCGGCGATATCTACCTGAAGACTATAAAGAAAAGGGTGGTCGGAATCTATGCCGGCAAGTCGCCCTTGACTGGCAAAATCGGTCTGGAAATCGAAGGAAAGGATACGCCGATGGGAATCTGCACCTCTTCCGGGACAGTGGGGCATTCTCTTAGCTTTGGTCAGGCTGATGCCGTTACTGTGCTCTCAAAATCAGCTACACTGGCTGACGCCGCAGCTACTGCTATATGCAACATAATTAAACAACCCAGCGACTTTGCGCATGGAATTGAATTTGCTAGGGGTATTGACGGATTGACCGGGCTTATAATCATTAAAGATGACAAAGTAGGTATCTGGGGCGATATAAAGCTCTGTCAAACGTAAAGGAGAACAACTATGTTCAAAACCAGAGTTACTGAAATGCTAGGCATAGAATATCCCATACTCCAGGGGGCAATGCAGTGGCTTTCACGAGCCGAACTGGTATCGGCGGTCTCCAACGCCGGAGGTCTAGGCATCATTTCCTCCCTTACCTTCCCCACATCAAAGGAACTCCGACAAGAAATTAAAAAGACGAAGAAAATGACTGACAAGCCCTTTGCCGTAAATATCACCCTGATGCCGACAGAATGCCCCGTGAACTATGAGGAATATATGAGCGCCGCCTTTGAAGAGGGCGTGAATATTATTGAGACTGCGGGGCGGAGCCCGGAACCATATATGAAGCTGCTCAAAGATGCCAGAGTGACCGTATTACATAAGTGCACCAGAACCAGGGATGCAAAGACAGCGGAGCGGGTAGGAGTGGATGCAGTAACAATTGTTGGCTGCGAGGCTGGCGGACATCCGGGTATGGA
>Ga0315274_10001145_pt1 | contig 41182 bp, 36 predicted proteins | sample YL17G02_20_MG_FD_203700 | JGI IMG/M metagenome (GOLD analysis project Ga0315274, IMG submission 203700) | Sediment microbial communities from Yellowstone Lake, YNP, Wyoming, USA - YL17G02_20 | ecosystem: Environmental > Aquatic > Freshwater > Lake > Sediment | place: USA: Wyoming | collected...
CAGGCGAAGGAGACGCCTGGTGAAGGGCACCCATCCGAGATCATACGGGAGAGTGGTGAAACTGGTATCACAGCCGTCTCCAAAACGGCTAGCCCAGGTTCAACTCCTGGCTCTCCCGCCATCTCCCCCGCCGAGATTGCGGAGCTGAGGCAGTTGTGCGATGCGGCGACACCGGGGCCGTGGACAGAGACGGACGCCGTGAATTTGCCCAACCTGAATCGTCTCGCCGGTGGCATCCTTGAAGGAGACTCTGATGCAAAATTCGTCGCCGCCTCCCGCACCGCCCTACCCCGACTGCTCGATGAAATGGAGCGCATCCCCGGCATTGCCGCGCAAATGCTGGGAGACCTGTCCCGGTTGCGAGCAGTAGAGAAAGCGGCGAAGGAGTGGGAGGCCGCAAGCCCTGGGGACATCGATGAAGATACGGCGTTTGACTACGCGTATGTGGCCCGTGCAATCCTGGCAGGTTACGGGCCAGAAGGAAAGGTGAAGCCATGGAATACCCAAACATCGAAGAAGTAGATATCGCAAATCAAAGGAAAATCTGTCAGTGGTACGGGTTTCTGTCGTCTCCCACGAATGCAACCGAGGTAGCGATAATGGATCGCATTGTGGAGAGGTTCAGGATGTATGGAGGTTTCACAGTATCAATTTCAAAAGGCCTTGGATGGGATGAGTGAAGCCATGAATGGGCAGGGTGAAACCAACAAGAAGGGTGTGGGGATGTGTATGAATGTAGCCCCAGGCCGCATTGCTGTGTGCGAAAAGCCACCAACAGACAGGAGCCACTACCTCACCCCGTGGTGTCATTTGCCTAAAGGACACGAGGGCCATCATGTGTGTGGAGAGCACTGTTGGGAGAGCGATTCAGAAGGAAAGGTGAAGCCATGACATTCAAAGATTGGTTGGAGAAGGTGTATCTCGCGGCGGTAGCGAAGGGTTACAGCAGGCAAGAATTAAACGACGCGCAAATCGACTACATTGATGGGTCATGGCGCTCTACGTCGGACCGCGAGGTTTGCGTGATCATCAACAAGATCAGCAAAAAGTTGCATGTGGGGATTACATGACACTGCTTAAATGCGACGTGTGCGGGTCTACGTGCCAGGCGAACAATCCCGAGGCTGTTGGTATGCCGCATCTGGGACGCATCGGCCTTGATGGCTGCCCCGGCCACTACCGCGTTGTGGAGGATCGGGAGAGTGGTGAAACTGGTATCACAGCCGTCTCCAAAATGGCTAGTCCAGGTTCGACCCCTGGCTCTCCCGCAATCTCCCCCGCTGAGATTGCGGAGTGGCGGAAGCTGTGCGAGCAGGCGACGCCAGGGCCGTGGCACCACAGCCCGTCAAATAACATTTGTTGCCGGGAGAATCTGATTGTCTGCGGGGACAGGATTGGCTCCAATGTCGTGACTACGGTTGACGCTGATTTTATCACGGCCTCCCGCACCGCCACCCCCCGACTGCTGGATGAGGTGGGGCGGTTGACGTGGGAAAACCAGAACTGGCAGCGCAAAGAGGTTGAGCGAGGGTCATGTTGTACGGACATGCAGGCCCGCGCCGAGAAGGCAGAGGCAGAGCGCGACTCGGCGCAACTGGCCTTGCGCGAGCACGCCGCCGCAGTTGAGTTGGCGAATCACGTCTACATGGATGAGATCAAGCGTTTGATGGACGAGGTTGTGCTACACAAGGCGGGGCACGAAGGCCAGACCCGCAACACGATGGCGTTTTATGACGACTGCGAAAACCTCACGAAAGAGCGCGACGCACTCAAGGCCGAACTTGAGGTAGGGCGTATGTGCCTCGTGGCTTGTGGTGTCGTGGCGTGCGCTGACACGCCGACTTCGGCGTCCGAACAGAGAAAGATGCATACAGACTACAAGAGCGCGTCGTGTGACAGTGTAGCCAGCAGGGTGGACGAGTGCATAGCGTTACGGTCAGAGCGCGACGCCCTCAAGGCAGAGGTGGAGCGATTGCGAGCAGTAGAGAAGGCAGCGAATGCGTGGGAGTCCGCAAACCCTGGGCACATCGATGAAGATACGGCGTTTGACTACGCCGCTGTAGCCCGTGCCATCCTGGCAGGCCGCGGCCCAGAAGGAAAGGTGAAGCCATGAACTATCCAAACATCACAGACGTGGACACGGCAAATCAAAGGCAAATCTGTCAGTGGTACAGGTTTCTGCCGTCGCCCACGAATGCAATCGAGGTAGCGACAATGGATCGCATTGTGCAGAGGTTCAGGATGTATGGCGGTTTCACGGCGTCTATTTCAAAAGACATTGGATGGGAGGAGTAAGTCATGACGTTCAAAGATTGGTTGGAGGCTGTATATTTGGCGGCGGTAGCAAGGGGTTACAGTCGGCAAGAATTAGGAGATGCGATTGTAGAGTACATCAACGGATCTTGGAGTTCTACGTCAGACCGCGAGGTATGTGTGCGGTTCAAAAAGATCGGGGACGCAACCCATGTGGAGATTACATGACCAAGAAAAGAAGAAATAAACTGATTAAGAAGCAAATTAGAAAATTGGACATTAAGATTAAGAACGGTATGATTCAAAATTGTTTTAGGCAAAATGGTGTATTATATGCCATAGAAAAATTAGATTGTACTAATGGATATGAACGATGGATTACTACCACTACGGTATCAACTGTTAAAGAAATATTAAATGATGACCTGGCCGCATATAATAATTCACCTAAATATAGAGTATCCACATTTATAAGAACACCACTGTCTAATGATGGTATGACTATTAAATTGGCAAGTTAAAAAGAGTTCTTCCAAACATTGGCAAAATAATGACTGGTATAGACAACAGAATATTGTTAGCCGCAGTTTATCTATTTCTTCTTATCTTTTTAGAGACGATTGCAGATATTTTTGCTAAAGAATATTCATTAAAAGGTAATCTAATACGCGCTGGTGTTTCTCTTTCATTTTATTTGGTGGCCAATGCCTGTTGGCTTGTGTCTCTTCGTTATAAATCTAATCTTGCGGTTGGGGCCAACATCTTTTGTGTGGCCCAGGGCGTGGCAGCACTAATGATAGGAGTATGGATGTATGGTGAAGTATTATCAATCCAACAGTATGTTGGTGTTGCTATTGGCATTATTGCTCTTATTCTTTTAGTATTCTAATGTTAAGGAGGATCATGAAATGAAGAAAGAACACAAAAACACACGTGCTGTTCATAATACCAAACAGACATCATCAAAATCGCATCGACAAATGGATAAAGAAAATGATCATGAATCAAATGATTATGAGTTGTCCATAGACAACAGAGAACTCAATCCATTTGATGAAGTACCAGAAGGTTGTTTACCGGAGGATAGAGCAGACGAAGAATAAACAAGTGGTGCCACATGAATGAAATAATGCTGAGTATTTATGAAGTGCCAGAGGGAATTTATAACTGGCGTTTAGGCAAGAAACTTGCTGATACAATAACTAGGGACCCAATACCTGTTCCTGGTACTTTAATTGAACGTGATCAACAAATATGGGAAGTACGCAATATTATAAGAGTACAAGATGTGGAGGTTTTACAAAATTGGGTTGTTTTAGTAAATTGGCGTTGTGAGATAATGGAGGACTGATGGTCATTCTACATAATCCTAATTCTGTTAGTTTAAATCCTTGGGAAGACTTTGGTGGTGAAGACACACTACACTCACTAAGTGCACGCGAAATGGCCAAACAATTGGGAATTGAAATTGACCCCAAAGCTGCTCAAGACAGACTTGATTTTGAAACTGGTAAACGTATGTCACTAGAATCAGATGAAGGATCAACTGCACGAAAATTTTTAGGCAAATATCGTAATGTTGTCGGTCCAATGGAAGAATCAATCCCCATTGATAAATTGCTTGCATGTTATCGTTCTGCAAAGGCATGGTTGGCTTCTGATCTAGACCCTCAACATCACGCCTATGTTAAAGCCATATTACTTGCCATAATTGATGGCGAATTGCCGCCCAAATAAAATTTCCAACCTTAATATATAGATGATTATTGTATAATCACATTTACAGAGGATAAGCCATGTCTTTCTTCCACATAGAGTCAGAAATCGCTCAGAAATTATTGAAGCGATTTGCTAAAAAATTATATATGATTGATTCTCCCAGGTCTGATTGGCAGGTAGTAAGAGGCTTGGGTAATATACACGATCGTCAAAGATTCTTTAAAAATTTTATGGTTACTAAGGCCATACATCTTCCCACAGAAGACCCAATTTATGCACATCCTGGACAACATCAAATAGAAATAGAACGTAAAATGTTTCCAGATTCAGATGTTGAACTGTTTGCTACTATAATTTCATTATCAGACATGCGTAATTTAGGCGTCTTTCACAGTGTTATTGAAGATCCCACTAGCCCAGAAATTTCACTTGCCAATTTTATGGATTCAATTGACGATTTAATGAAAAGTAATGCTGGTAGTGTTGCTAAAGAAAACGAAGAAAACGAAGAAAAATGTGATGTTTGTAAACGTATGAAAGATGTGGGAGAAGCCTGTTGGTTCTGTGGTGGAGGTAAAGAGACAGTTAAGCCATCGGGGCTGGACCTGTCCCGTACTGTATATTCTTCGAAGAAATCGAAGAAATTATAGGCCCATCAATAATTCAATAATTGTCTTGGCAGTACCACTATTAACAATTTGACGAAATTCAGCCTTAGATGTCTTTACTGTAATCTCTGCTACCTCATGAGACCTAGTCAGTGGCACGGTGTTGAGACGTGCCCCCAGCTTCTTTGGTGGTCTGCGACGATACAGGTGTAGTGCACGCCGCAAACACTTAACCGTATTACGACCAGCACTAGGTCGAATTTTCCTAATCTCTTCCAAAATTTGTTTGTCGGTGTGCCCACTTGTGAACAGTTTTCGCACTACCTTCATTTCTGTCTTGGTGTAGTGTTGCTTCCTGCGTATGGTGTGTTGTACCCCATTCTTCCTCTTATACGCGTAATAAAGACTAATTGCTGCTCCTCGTGTCAAAGCTGGTCTCCACGATGTAAGTAGCTTGTGTAAATCGTCTACCTTCCCATTGGCAACTACTGTTGAAATTTCCTTCTTCTGGTCATCACTGTATAGCTTGTTGATCTGCTCCATAATTACCTCCTGACATTATATAATGCAAATTGCATGCCCGTACACTATATCCAGTATATCGTTGTCTTATATTATTTATGAGTGAAAAAGATATTGCCATCAATGACCATATGGCCAGACAATGGCTCACAATTACTAGGTAATGCCAGATGTACTGTCTGTCAAAAGTCAATTACCCATAATTCACGTGGCATAAGGTTTAATGATTCTCCATATGTGTGCTATGGGTGTTTAAAAATTGCAGCACAAATGATTGAAGGAAACGGAAAACACAAGAAATAGGGATATAAGATGTCAATTCAATTTGAAGCACCATTAATTATGTTTACTAGCCAATTTGAAGAAAAGTTACTAAACGAAGAAGACATAGAAACAGCTAAAACTCTTGTAAGAAATAAAATTCCAGAAATTTATACCCCAGAACAAATACCAGATACATATGATATTGATGTGAACGCTGCTGGTGTTGTAACCATAACTTATGAGCCCAATGGAGATTGAATATACTATAAAATCTGAAGCCCCTTGGTACATTAAACCAATATTTTGGCTTATTCCTAAGGATTTTGGCATTACAATTTGGAACATGATTTATGTTCCAAATGATTTTAGTATAAATAAATATCCTAAACTACTTCAACATGAAAATATTCACATACAGCAATGGAAGAAATACAAAATATTATTTCCAATTTTATACTTTTTTGTTGCGCCTGTGTTTTTTGCCTATTTCAGATGGAAATTTGAAAGAGAAGCATATTTAATAAATATCAAAGCTGGAGCATCACAGGATAAAATAGTTGAATTATTATGGCATAATTATTGGTGGACATGGCCACGTCCATGGATGAAAAAGTGGTTTGATGAGCATAAATAGATATGAATGGGATGCATATTTTATTGATATAGCCCACACTGTATCTAAACGAGCCACGTGTGACAGGAAACATGTGGGCGCGGTTATAGTTAAAAATAGGACCATATTGAGCACAGGTTATAATGGATCAATTAGGGGCATGCCACACTGCGATGAAGTTGGACACTTGATGGAAAATGGGCATTGTATTAGAGTTGTGCATGCTGAGGTTAATGCGGTGCTGCAGGCAGCTAAAAATGGTGTGGCGATAGATGGTGCCACAATGTATGTAACTTGTAGTCCGTGTTGGAATTGTTTTAAACTAATTGCCAACGCTGGTATTACTAGTATAATATACCAAGAATTTTATAGGGATGAAAGAATCTTTATGGTTGCTAATAAGATTGGAATAGAACTTAAACAAGTGGAGAGCACAAATGGCAGCAAAGAAAGTTAATTTGGTTGGTGTGGCTGCTTTAGTAACAGCAATATCAACTGCTGGCCTAGCGTTTTGGCAGCAATATTCTAAGACACAATACAACGCAAAAATGATGAAAAGTATGTTTGCGATTATGGATTATAGACTTCAACGAATAGAAAAGAAATTAAAGATTGAAACTCCACCAGTATTTATGGGGATGATGGGAGCAGTTGGTACTGCTGAACCTGTTGGTGAAATGAAGATGTTACACAGTGCAGAACCAGCTCCAATGCCAATGGATTTCGATACCATGCAAAAAGTTGTTGATATGACTGGTAAAGCGGTTGAGGTGCCACAAGAATGAGTAGTTGCATGCAATGTGGTTCTGAGATGTCTACGGGTGGATGTCTGAAATGTAATTCTGGTCTTACAATTATGCTTCCTCGTCAGAAGGATGCAAATGTTGGATTTAGATACTATTTGGTATGTGATCACGACTGGACATTCTTGTATGGTGAAACTGCGTGGTGTTGGAAATGCGGTTCATTACACATAATGCACGATGGAGTACCACGAGTTTATAGAGTTGGCGAACACCCAAAACTAGGAGATGATTATGGAAGAGGTAAAGCCCCAGGAAAAGACGCAAGAGATTCCACAAATTCTTATTGCGTCCCGAGTCAAGGAACTTTTACATGCGATGGATTTAAATGCGTCGGGTGATTATATCGACGCATTGAATACTTATCTTATTGAAAAGATTCAAAAATCTGGTGGACGATGTAAGGGTAATGGGCGCAAAACCACTAGACCATACGACCTGTAGACCCAAATTATATTCGTGGTTGATTATTTATTAACATGCCACGAGTAGAAATGCCCACGTCTGAAGAACTAATGAAAATGGTGTGTAAGCACCAGACGTTATTCTTTGGAAGTGGTGGATATTATATAATCTGTGCTGAATGTTCATATATGTGGGTTGCTAAAGACCCAATGAGTCAAATGGATGAACCAGCTAAAGATTTTCAAAGGTTAGAATTAACAAATAAAGATATTAGAATAGATCCTCAATTAGATCCTGGCCACAAATAAACACGTAGTTTCCCACCACACACAACTGTCCAACCATGAGATAGGGCTGTGGTACCACTAAAATTATTTATTTTAATGTATACATTTGGATCGTCTGGTATTTTGAATCTGTGTCCAATTTCAATTTTCTGAAATGGTACTGTTTCTAACCAAATTTTGATCCATTTACACATTTATTGTGCGGTGGCAACATAAATAGTAGAATCAAATTTAATTCTCTTTAATCTGTTAAATGTTTTAATAATTGCCTTTGAATATCCGGTACGAGGATTGATTCCTTGTCGTAATAGTTTGTTAACCGTATCTGGGCCTCTATTGTAAGCTGTAAGTACTAAATCATATCTTTTGTACATTTTTTCATATTTAGATAAAATTTCAATACCATATTTTATATTTGTATTAATATCGTAAAAATTATTAACACCAAAGGTATCAGTCCAGAGAGGCATAACCTGCATTAAACCTTGCGCCCCTGTTGGAGATTTTGCCTCTGGATTGAAATACGACTCAACAGCCATAATAGCAAGTATCATGTCTGGGTCTTTATTTGTTTTTGTACAATTTTGATAAATGCTTGTGGATATTTGATGTAATAATTCTTGATCAATTCTATGTCTAATATGCAGTATCTTGTATTCAATTTTGTCTATTTCTCTTATTTCATACAATATATTTTCTGCCCGTTGTGCTTCATGTTTATCATCAGTATTTATAGTTCCAGCGTTTGTGCCACTTGGATCCCAAGTATTTAATAATACCGCAGCTATACTGGTAATTACCAATATATATTTTATCATTTACGTCTCCAATCGCCACCCTTTTCTTCTTTGGGTTTAATGTGTTCCTTACCACACCTACAACACATAGCCCCAGCATCATAGCGGTGTATGTGTGTTTTGTATTCTTCTGACCACGAGCATGGTTCTTGTATTATTTCTTCTTTTTTGTACATCATACTAAAATATCCCATACTCTGTTTTGTCATAAGAACTCTATAATATTAACCAACCACACAATTAGTCATCTACAATATTCCTATTAAGGTTGTTTTTGGAGATATTTGTATTTGCATACAATAAATTGATAAAATAGCCAATATTATGATATGGTATGTACATGAGAGCAGAGCTAACAGAAGGCCAGAAGAAAATTTATGGTTTTATTTCTGAATTTATAAAAGATCATAATTTCCCTCCCACAATACGAGAAATTCAAGATAATTTTGGATTTAAATCCGGCAACTCAGTAGTTACTCAAATTAAGAAATTGAAAGAAAAAGGATATGTTGCCAATAAGAGCGCAAAGAGCAAGATGTCAGCTCGAACGCTCAGATTGGTTGATGATATTGTCGGATATCACATGATCGAGTCAGCACAGCTATCAAAAGTTATTGCCGAAATGAAACAAAAAGGTTATGCAATTCCTGTTGATGTGGCGGTGGAGTTATTACATCGGCTAAATATTAGAATTCAATAATTATTTTACAAATCCCATTTCTCTCAAGTTAATTTCTTGTGTGATCTCTGTTTCCGATGGTTTCTTCTTGAGTTCTACGAGATACAAATTTCCATCTCTTGATCCAGCACATTCTGTGTGGTCGATTGGGCGTCGCACAATTTTTCTGCACATGGAACACTGATATAATTTCCGCATGTGTGCCTCTATTTTTATTATAACTGCGAGAACCGTGCCAATCAACCGTTACTAAAAGCCTATACAATTCGATTATTAAGCGCGTACAAAGAATATGCTCTAGACTGTCTGGGGATATATGATGCAAGAAAAGCAACATCAGTTAATGCATCAAGTCATAAATTGGTATTTCGATAACTTCGATCCTGGCATTTCGAAAACATCTGCTAGAGATCCAAAACATTCAGAAGAGATGTGGGCCTTGTTATTAGCAAAGGCCATATCATCTTTTAACCAGGGATTGGAAGATCGGGTAGAACCTGATAATTCCAGGGTGGCACATATTGAAGAATTATCTAATGATATAATTGATATGGTTGGCATTAATGCGTTTAAGGATATTTCATTATTAGTTACAGCCTCTGGATGCTGCAGGCTGGCGTCTGTTGAGGAATAAATGAGCCAGCTCACTGAACTTCTTAAGGATATTGTACAAACTGAACATGGGCAGTGGATGCGGTATACGTATCTATCAGTCCTTGGACATGGTCTGCACACCGATACTCTTAAGGAACATTTTGAAGAGCATGCACAAGATGAATTGCGACATGCCAAATTAGTTTCTAGGTGGATTGTTGATTTGGGTGATGCTCCACCTACCCAAATCCCATGTATTGAGCAGCTTGCAGCTTCTAGTGAAGAATCGATTCAGTGGTTACTTAAGGCTGAGTTAGATGGAGCAAATAAATATCAGATAGCCATGGAATTAGCTGAAGGTATTCATGGGCTTCAAAATGATATTGGTGATATTTTATCAGAAGAACATGAACATATTTCTGATCTAATGAAAATGTTGTCACAGTTCAAAGATAAGACCGATGATGCTGTGACATTGGTTGTGGTAGCTTCAGCTTATAATAAATTTGTTAGAAGTGGATCATTTAAAAGATTTGCGTCCCACCACAAAATAGCCGGTGCATTAGAAGACTTTATTAAAGAAGAATTACAATTGGCATGGGACAAATATGAAATGGATTATACGCCTGAAAAAGGGCGTCAATATGTTGAGGATGAAGCAAAGAAACACATCCAAAACTTATATAATCGTCTGACAGTGGAAGAAGATCAATCTGCTAAACCAGCATTACAATTCTATACTAATTTATATAAATATGTTGTAGATCCTAAAGTGAAGGGTGGCTGGACAACATACCATAAGTCGTTCTGGCCCGACTATGAACAATGGTTACGATCTGATATTGAGCAAGAAAAAACTAAGCCAAAGACATTTGAAGATGTTATGACGATAGTAGACCCAGCATTTGCTGTTCCCACCCCCAAAGCTGCACCTAAGAAGATGTTGATGACTCCTAAGCAGAGACTTCAGCAACAAGAGCAAGAGATGTTGAAGCAAATTCGTGAAAAAGAAGAACAGGGAGTACCAACTTCTGAAGAAATTGAAGAAGAAGCTAAAGCTACTGAAGAGGCTGAACTTCAAGAAACCATGGGGTTTGGTGAGCCAGTAGTAGAACAATCTACCCTTACTAAGACCAGAATGGAAGAACCAGAAGTTAAACCAGATGATGAATTAATTAAGCAGCTTAATAAAATATTGAGTTTTTCATCTAAAAAATACGAAGACACTGAACAAAGAGATATGGTTATTGGTAAAGCATTGGCACCAGTTTATGTTAGTAGACACGATCAATTTATGCTCTGGACTCAACAACTTAGTTCTGATTTACGACAATATGTTATGACCATCATATCTCCTTATGTTTATCAAATAGAAAGCAAGGGAGATATTGGAGAAGGATCAGAAGAAGTGGTGAGTAGGCCACCAGTCGAGATGGAAGAGGAAGAGGCTAGACCAGAGGCACCATTTGAAGAGGAAGAGAAGGAAGAGAAGGAAGAGAAGAAAAACAAGAAAGAAGAAGAAGAGGAAATTGAGCCAGCAGAAGAACTAGAGACAGAACGCGATGTTGATATTGAGTATGAGAAGGCCATGGAAGCGCCATCGATGGCGAAATCCAAGCCTACTTTTGGTGATATAGACTGGGCCAATATTCCTTCTGTGGAAGTCGAAGAGACCAAAGAACCAGAGGCCAAGACCACAGAACGTAGACCTGTAGAGACTTTGAGTAGTAAGATACAGGTTTGGGATGCCTTCAGAGGGTTAGAAGGTAAGGGACAGAAATTTGCTGTCGGTATTGGTGACAGAATCAGAAATATGACACCAGATGAAGAATCAGTTCCGCCTCCTGGAAGACCAGGTAGAACTGAAGCTACTGTTGGTACTATTCAAGGTATTAATCCTTCTGGTTTAATTACTGTGCGTACTGATGATGGTAAAGTTCACGAATGGAATCCAGATATTGATATTCTGGAAATTGATGCTAAAGAAAGATCTAAATACGTTTTACGTCAAGGCAAATAACAGGAGATAGTTATGGAAAAGATTGCAGTTGATCAAGCGGCCAAAGATTATTGGAGCAATTATTTTAAGGAATATGGCCAAATGTGGGTTCGCAATATTCCACGACGCATTAAGGCTGAAGTGCGCCGAGCCATGAAGGCATCTAGCACTGAAGGCAGTGTTATTCCACTCGCCTATGAAGTTGCTGATGACGGTACCTTATCTATCGAAGCAGCCTTTGTTGGTAAATTGGATGATAAGGATGCTAAGGTTTTGATCACAGCCGAATTTGATGATAATGGTATTTTGAAGAGCTTTGATCCTACTCGCGTGATCTAATGAACGTTTATGAAGCCAGCATACTGCTCAGTGTGTGGCCTGTGGTTAAGGCCAGGGCAGAGATTTGGTTAACAGCCAAACCTTCTGAGAGTATGTGGAATGGCTTCAAAGACATCATTAAAAATAGATATAGAGAATTATCATTGGTTCATCATCCAGATATGGGTGGCGACCATGATACCTATATTAAGATCCAAAGAGCATATGAAGTACTCAGGTATTCTGCATTGGAAGACATTGTAGAAGCATTATCATATGAGAAGAAGATGATTGCTGAGTATTGTAAACCTGGATCAGATAAATGTAAAAATTGCTCCAAATGGAGCAAAATGATTAATCTGTGTGCTACTATCTCCTGTACGGGATTTGAAATTAATAGCAGTCCTAACTATGGACACCTTAAACAAGAACAAAGTGGAGCATATTGATCTTGTCGAATTTATGACAGGGTAAATTGGAGATGTAAAATGCAAACTCGGAAGGCATTAAAGAGCTTTAGCAAGGGTGCGGCGATTGCTGATCAGGTTTCGCCTGGTGGACCACTAGCCCAGAATGCTGAGTGGTTATTAAAGGCGTACAATGAAAAGCAAGAAGGCGTTCGTGTAGCACAAAAGCGCCACGCCATTGCTTCGGTGCAGCCAGTACTGCAAGCCGCTCGCAATAAAGTTGATGATATGATGAGAGATCGGGTTTTGCCCGATGATACGCCCATCGTATCTCGTTTTGATGCCTTCTCAGTCATCAAGGATGCTACACGCCATAACAAAGACGATATGTCTTTGCGTAAACTGGCGCTTCATCTGGAAAGATTGTGGCATAAAGATCCACTGGGTTATTTGAGTGCTGGTGCAATGTCACGGTTACGTGATCACTACCAACAGATGTCTCCACGGTCTGTTGTGGCTGAAGTGATTGACGTCACCATTCCGAAGGTTGCATTTACCAATCTCCCAGTTGCTACCTTGGTACGTATTGCATCTCAGATTGAGAATCAGTCTGATTTTGATAATGCCATTGCTCGTAATTGCTTACAAGGCGATGATCTTAAGAGCGTTAGAGCACGCATCTTTATTCGGGCTTTAGTTAACCGTAAGGATGCTCAAGCTGGTCCTACCCTGCCCTCGTCTGGCTCTATGACAGTAGCTGATAAGCCCAATATCTGTGCGACTCACGGTGAACCAGAATGCACTCTCTGTTCTCGTAAGAAGGGTGGCAAGGACATTGCCTCTCGAATTGCCAATCGCATCTATAAAATGGCCGAGCCAGATCCTGATAAGGATGCTGCTGATGAATGTGATAAAGACAGTGAGAAACAGAATGAATTGGGGATTGAGGGAAGTGGTATGATGGAGGCACAGGCTCAAACCAAGAAGGGTGAGTCTGATAAGCCAGGGTGCGTAGAATTTGAGCCAGATGTTAATGAGCAGCAGGAACCACAGCTTAATGTGAGCGAGGACGATGGTTCTCAGGTTCTTACTGAAGATAAGGATCTTAAACAAGATCGTGCCAAGATGAAAGCAGCCATCACAGCTAGTCATCCATTTGTTGATGATGGGATGAATCATTTTCCCATTAATAACGATAAATTTATTCAACTATCTCTCAAGATTGCTAATAGTATGACTGAGGTGCCAACATGGTGGCTTGGTTCTCTTGAAGAGCTTAAGCAGACCGTGCGTGACGCAGTTGAGAAGGATGCTGGTAAACTTCCTCCTGGTCTTGCTAAATTTAAGTTTGACAAGAAGAAGGATAAGGGTAAAGGTAAGCCAAAGTTTAAGTTTGCTCGCACCACTCAAATGGTGGAAGAGGCTTTGGTCAAGGATCAACAGTATAAAGCTGCTGGTTATACCATTACCATTGATGCAAATGATATTGTTAACATCGTTTCTAAGACTGGTACCAAAAAGTATCAGATGATTGATCTTGATGATGCTATTACAGATTTCTTATACCTTGCCAATACTACTAAACATCCGGCAGGTGAACCACCTCCTCCAGTATTCTTTATTAGAGAAGGTCTTAGATATGCTTGTCCAGGATGTCATGAAGTAAATAGTTATGAGATGCCAAAAACGGCTGAAGACTTATCTTGTGGCAATTGTCATGCTATTATCCCATCCATGGCTATCACAGCGGCCATGGAAGTTGGTGCAATTGTAGAAGAGTCTACTCTTGTTGCGATTACCCCAATTGATTTACAGGATGAGTTTGCTGCTAAATTTGCTAAGGCAGCTGAGATTATGAATGCTGATGTGGGCACCAGTGGTTGTCGCTCTGAGGCCTATGCTGATGGGCGCGATGAAGTTGTCCTAGCTAAAGTTTGGGACTACATGGTTGATGCTGGTTATAAGCCCATCCAGATTCAAGGTCAAATGGATATGCCGTCGATGGATACTACAATGCCATCGTCTGACACTGAAATGCCGTCTGCCGAGCCAAAGGCCCAAGAAGCGGGTGCTATTCCAACGCCTGCTCCAACTACTCAAACCGCAGATGAAGAAGTTATTAAATCTGCAATGACCCATTATAAGCATATGGGCATGAATCCAGTTGAGGCAGTTGTACAATTTAAGAAAGATTATGGTGATAAGAAGGATGAGGAAGGGAACCCCATCAGTCATGAGTATGATCCAACCCTTGTGGTTAAAGTTGCTTCTGAAGTTTGGGGTGTGGACCATGCAGGATTAGATGACTATATGGCGCTTACGCCATCCACTGAATTACCCAAGGCTGGTTCTGCTAAGCAGGCAGATATTCCTACTCCCAAGGTTAATCAGCAACAGCCAGACGCTGTTACTCCAGAGGATTTAGGCCCAGATTCTGATACCAAGGGTGAAGTACCGATGCCTGGTAAGATTAAGACTCAGATAGATCCTCAGGGCACTTTTGCTGACACAGGCACAGAACCTGATTCTGACAATAGAGACCCTGGCACCTTTGGTGCTGAGAAGCCAAAGATCCAACATAAACCCACTGAACAATCCGGTGTGTCGTTGCCAGCTACTGATTTAGGCAAGGATTCTGATGCTGGCGACAATAAAGTAACCAAGAAGATGGATTCTGTTAGTAAGGCGGCTAGTGTTCCAAGCATGGTTAAGACAGCTGCTGAATTTATGCAGTGGAATCAAGCTCTACAGCAGGCAGTTGCTCTTTATAATCTGTCCAAGTCTGGTGATCAGGAAGCAGAGCAATTGGTGCAAGAGGCCATGAATCGGGCTCCAGAGCAGGACGCTGATTTTATTGGTAATCTTTACCAAAAGAGACTACCAGAACCAGAAACCAGGAAACAAGAAATTGCATTGATGATGGTTACTGCTGCTGATTTCCTTAATAAGGCAAAGAAGACCATACAGAAGGCACAGCAGCCTGATCAGGCTCAGACTCCACAAGGCCAGATGCCACAGGATCAATCTACTTCAACTCAGGCACCAACAGCTATTCCTGGTGGTGCTCCTGGTGGCATGCCTGGTGGCAAGGTGCAAGCTCAGGCTTTCTGGTCTTCGTTCACCAAAAAGCAGCCGGTCCCACAACAGTAGGGGATGATGTAGGGGATTGAAAATGATTACTGATAATAGGCATGTATCCAAGCCATCGGATGGTAAGAAATATACCAAAGCTGATTTCTTAGGAATTGCCAATAAAGATCTCTGGGCTTTAAAACAAGCTTCTGAGCTTATTGGCATGCGTAGACCACCAGCCAGTGATGATGCATTCCCAATTAATACACTGGTTGAATTTACTGCTCCGGATGGTACCACCTATAGAGGCAAAGTGGCATCTAAGGATGGTGACGACTACATTGTTAATACTCAACCTGGCGAGTCATATTTAGTTCCCCCAGTTAAATTGGCAAAGGTAACTCCAGACGCTGACATGGTTAAAGAAGCCATGCGGCGCGAGGTTACACCAACCATTCGTATGGTTGCGGCGTCTAATGTTCTTGATAGACACATTGTGAAAGTTGCTTATATTGGTCGTCAACCTACCGATGAGCAGCTCAAGCACTGGGCATCTGAACATTTTGACCTAGAATTAGTTGATGCCATTCCTCGTGGCAGCCAGAAAATTGATCTAATTTTTAAGATAGCAGCCGAAGATGTAAAGCCTCAGGGAACTGCCGCTGAAATGCCTGGTGAACGTGGTAAGGCACTTTCGAGTGAAGAAATTCAGGGCACCGGCATGATTGCTGATGCTATTCCTGGTGGTCTTTCTGAAGGATGTAAACCGTCAGATTTTGACCCCAAAGCATTAGAAGATGGTGTTCAAGTAGAGATGGAACACACTAATGATCCAGAAATAGCACAAGAAATTGCCATGGATCATTTAACCGAAGATAAAGAATATTATAAAAAATTAAAGAATATTGAGGCCTGTATCATTACCTTTGAAGATGTAGTTCCACAACAGTATACTCTAGAAGAGACTATTAAAGAGGCACAACTTGGTACACCAGGTGCTGGTGAGGCATATGGTGATTTGGTTCGTGCTGCTCGTTGGGTGTTGGCTAGGTTTAACGATAGTAATCCCAAATATTATGCCATTCCAGAAGAGACTGAAGTTAGTGGCGAAGGTGATAATAGAGTAGCCAGGTTATCATTTACTCTTAACAAAAAAACTGAAGATGATACATTAACTGGTCTTTATATTTCACGTCAGGGTACTATTGTGCACGAAGCAGGTCCAGACACCAAGCCAGTACGTGGATTTGTGCAGGTTGATTCGGAAGGTAACCTACCATCCGTTATGATCACTGGTCCAACCGGTCCTCATTCGATTCAGGATTATGGGTTTAATCTCCAGGCCAGTGCTGAAATGTCTGGCTTCAATGCTTGTATGGAAGTGGCTGATAATGTGTTGGCTGAGCATGGTGAATATACTGCCGCAGCCCAGGCAGATTTTGATGCTCGTTTGACCAAGCTTGCCGTGGATCCTACTGCCAAACAATATTGGCAGAGTGCTTTTGGTGATTATGGTAAGAAATTTACTAGCAAAGTGCCTCGGATGCTTGATAAGAAAATGAAGCAGAAAAAGGCATCTAAGAAAATTGCACAAGAGGCACATCACGAAGTTGATACCTTTGCAGTGGAATATTGGACAAATTATTTTGGTAGCAGTGCCTTCAATGATCGTTGGTATGGTGAGCAGTTTGTTAGACCAATTATTCCAACTAGACTTACTAAGGGTGCTGACAAAATTGCTAGTGATTATGCCGCATATGTTAAAAAGACCCCAGGTGGCAAATATGAAGTAAAGAGTGAATCCAATCCAGATTGGTCTGGTGGTACTTATGATTCGAAAGAAGCCGCTGAAAAGAGGCTTCAACAGGTAGAATTTTTCAAGCACAAGAAGTCTGAGGTTGAAGAAACCATTGAAAAGATTGCTGCTGGTCAGCAGATTGATCCACGCATACAACAATTTGCCGAAAGCATTGTAAGTCTCAAGCAGCGTGCTTCTGGTGTGGTGTCTGGTGGTTATGGTAAAAAATTTAAGCGAGGTCAACCAGACCAATTGGCCGCTGATGTATTACAGAAAGTGTCTCAAACCACTGGTGTTGATGTTAATAGTCCCCAATTTGCTCGTCAGTTGGTTGTGGCGCTTTATAAGAATCCTAAGATGCTGAATCAGATTCAGCCTATGCTTCATGAATATTATACTAAATCTACTGGCATCCAACCGAAACAAGATATTCTTAGAACTATTAATGAAAAAGCTCTTTCACCGTCAGCGTGGTACCGTGGTGTTCAACAAGGAATTGGTGGTGTTCAAAAAGGTCTTGGTGTTTTAGGTGAACAGTGGCAGAAATTTAAGAATGCGCCCAGTGGGCAATTCACTCCACAAACACCTGGTCAAGCCACATTAATGCGGGCCAGTAAAACGGCTGCCGATGAACCACCTACTACTCCAGAGAAGATTGAAGTTGTTTCTGAAGAACCAGAAACTGCTCCTGAAAAGCCGGTAGTATCACCAACACAGTCGCCAGCACCAGAGAAAAAAGAAATTACAACTGATATGTTGGCAGATGAGGAATCACTCACCGAGGCATATGTACAAGAATATCAAAGACTTAAGAATGATTTTGTTAGTGCTCCAATAGACCAACGGCCAGCCTTAGATTTGGCTGTTCAAGAAGCGGCCACCGCAATGCGGAGGCAAAGAGCTAAAGAATTAGCTTTAAATAAAAAATATGAAGAACAAGAAAAGGCAAAAAAGCCATTTTCTAAAGTGTCTCCCGATAGACCATATGAGGCCAAGGATCTTCCTTTACCAGAAGCAGCTACTGGAAGACCAATATCCTCCGAAGAGAAGAAGGTAATACTTTCTAGAATAGATGCTGAATTGGCCTCTGGTAAATACAATGACGAATTTGTAAGCCTTATGCATTCCAATGAGCGCCTATTTAGAAGGCCAAAACAAGATGGTAGTAGCTATAAATATCCATTTCTTAGCGCTAGGCAAATAGTATTAATTGATCCAGCATATTTAATTTTGAATGCTCCTCAAGTTTACCCAGAATTGGCTCCAGAATTTGCTAAGCTTGGTATTGCGGTGTGGACTAAGGGTATATTGTGGGACTTACTACATCCTAGGAAGAGACCCAGGACCCACGATGAAAAGGTAAAAGAAGAGGCCCAAAAACTGGTCGATGCCAGAGACAGAGCAAAGGCAAGAGAATATAAAGAGAAAGTAGAGGCTTTACCCTGGAGAACCCCTGAGCAGATGTTAAAATTAGAAAAAGAAATGGAAAGTAAGGGTAAAGAACCATCTGCTCCTCCAGAAGAATACGGTATTATTACTCCAGAAATACGCCAGCAGTGGAAAGAGCAAGAAGAAGAACAGGCTCTTAAACAAGAGTATAAACGTCCATCATCTGAGCCTCGGTTAGAATTAGGAAAAAGACATCGGGAATTGGATCGTCAGCTTAAAATGACAGAAAGTATGATGGAACGGGAAGGTTTGCCTCGTAACGAGATAGAAGAAGCTTTAAAGAAGATTAGAAAACAACACCCAGAACTTTATGAGTCTACTAGAGCGCTACCAGAAGAGAAGGTAAGAGAGAAAGTAGAAAAGAAGGTAACTACAGAAGAAAGACAACAGAAGATCAAGGAAATGATGGAGCGTTCTAAGGACATACTTAATTGGAGAATTCCCTCAACTGGTGAAGGTGCCAGTAAAGATATGGGTGGCATGACCCTTAAAGAAGCTCTTCAGGCTCAAGAAGGTAAAGGGAGTCTTGCAAAGCCAAAATTTAATCGTGAACAGATTGCTAACTTTATGGCCCAAAATCATCCAGAAATGTGGCTTAAATACATAGAGGTGGTTGCGGCTGCCGACGCAGAAACTAAATTTATAAATGAAGAAGATAAAAAAGAACATGTTAGAGCAATATTAACTAAAGAACATAAACGTATTCGAGACATTGAATTTATGGAAAAACCCAAGAAAAGAGAGCCAAAAGAGACAGAAGAGATGGGGACTGCCGAATATAAAGATATGATTAGTCATGCCACCTATGACTGGAAAATTCCATCTGGCCCATTTGCTGGTAAAACCATATCGTCTATTATGTCTAAAGACCCGACCATGGAAGAGTCTCGTGACGCGGATTGGAACCGCATGAAAGCAATTAAGTGGTTATTGGGTCATAATTATAATCCAGAAAATAAAGAATTTAGTGGTAACGAATTTAAATATTATTTAGAAGGCATTGGTGCTGATAAAGCACGCGAACTCAAAACCAAATTTATTGATATAGCAAGTAAATTACCATGGGCTGCCATAGAAGTTCTTGAGGGAATGGGTATTACCACAGTACCTCGTAATTTACTAGCTCTAAATAAGACATTAAAGAGTGCCCTGGAAGAAGCAGAACGATCTGGTAATAATGCGGCTGCTGAAATAATTAGACCTGCTTTAGCAGAGTTAACTCCATCTACTGAAGCAGTGGGGAAAGCAAGTGCAAGCATGAACAAGAAGAGTGATGCTGGTCCTAAGCCGTTTGCGTATAATGTTCCCGACAAGGACGACGATGAAGATTATAACCATAAGAAACATAATATGCAACCAGCTCGTACACGCACGAGATTTAAGGTGACGCGTTTATATTCTACTTCATCGTCTCAGGATGCTGGGTACGCAATTATGGAATTGGCCTGGGACCCAGAGAAGTTTGAGAATATGAGTACTCAGAACATCCAGCATCAAATAGTGTCCTATGTGAAAGGACTTGAGAGTACCAAAGAACCTCACGATTTTGGTATTATGGGTAGACCCAGAATTACTGAGATGGATCGGGATGCGGGCGTCGCACAAATTAAGGTTAGATGCAGCAATACCCGTGGCTTGATTACTCTTAATTACACGGATGATTCACATGATGTGCAGTTGAACCCACTTTGTATGTTGCGGTAGGGGGCGTACCATGAGATACATGTTGGTTAATGTCGCCGATGGGTCTGTACATGTAAAGTTATACGATCCAAATAAACCAGCTAGTGGCATTCGTAGGGTGGCACCAGTTATAGCTCTTAATATAGATAGGGGCACATCAGTTGATATTTTACCATATTTTAATGGCTCATTAGAGAAAGCACATGCATCTGTAAAACATAGTACAGATTTATTAGATCATATTACCACTAGAAGATTAATAATCCATGTTAGTGACGATAATAATAACACAGTAGATATTGATAAGATTTTAAAGGAACAAGAGGCGCGTAAACCTGTAGAGACTGTTCCTCCTCCTAAGGGTAATTCCACTGAAATTACAAGACCGGATCTTGAACTTGCAAAAGTATTGGCTACCCAAGATCAATTTGAAGCATCTAAACGTGGTGATGCCAATCCTCCCAGACCATTTAAAAAATATACAAAACCAGAATTAGACATATTAACTAAATCAAAGCTTATAAGACTGGCCAATACCAAATTTGGTCTTAAACTCGACAAGAGAGATACCAAAGAACACATCGTTGATAGTATTTTGGGGGCACAATAATGGCAGAAGTAGTACCAGAAGTAGTACCAGAAGTAATACCAGAAGTAGTACCAGATATCAATCCTGATCTATTAATACAACCAAGATTTAATAGCCTGTGTACTACATGTCAGTGGTCTCACAATAATGTGGAATTGTATAATTGGGTATCTGAAAAAGCACTCAAGGGAATGCCGTCTGGTCATGTCTGGAAATTATTAGTGGAGCACATGAAGGAGAAATATCCAGACATTAAGCCACCCAGTAGACAAGCTGTTTGGACACATTTTAAAAAGCATATTCCACCTCTTGAATCGGTTAGAATCGCTGTTGAAAAGGAACATTTTGAGTCGGGAAATAAAGACCCGATGATCAATGATAGAGTATTAGAAGAAATTAAGAAGGGGAATTTTGACGAATATAAAGAATTGTGTGCCTTATATATCAAATTTAGAGAGACTAATGATAAGATATATGAACTTACTGCAGCGTTAATGGCACCAAGCAGGAATGGTGTTTCTGAGTATTCTCAGAATAAGATTCAAACTTATGTATCTATGGTCAACACACAGAAATCAATCCTGGCTGAAATTGGTAAAATGCGTCAGGGTGATAAGTTGGTAGAAGTTGTTTCCAAATATCTCATGGAGACATATACTAAGAGCATTGTTGCTAGACTCACTGAAGAATTTGCGGCACTTGCGTCTGTGTTACAGAGACAGGGCGTTAGTCAACAGATTCTAGATGCTTATAATGAAATTACTCACGGTAGGTTAGCTAAGATTATTCTGGACGAGGCCAGTAATGCTATGAGCCTTGCCAAGAAGGAATTCAAGCTACCACTTAATTAGTATGACAACATGCCAACCAAAACTATTTCTAAAGGTACTAGGGTAAAATTGGGTGATGGTAGAGAAGGCACCATAATACGCAAAGAAGAACGGGCTGGTTTTCAGGGTTACATCGTTAAGATTACTAAGTCTCAAGACAAATCACAAATTGGGCAGACAGTAGGAGCTACGGTTCCTGGTATGAAAGTAATTAGCCAGATCGCTCCTAAACCAATACAACCTACAGTACCTGCTGTTCAGAATATTCAACCACAAACATTTAAAGAACAACAAAAGAAGATTGTGGATGAGCAAATAAAGACAATAGAGACTGATAAGCAGCAAAAGGACAAAGAGATGCAAGCTTTAAATCAGCTTAAGCAAACTCTTGCACACATACAGAACAGAATATACCAATTAAGTGAAGTTGTTGTAAACGATCCTAAAGAAGCACAAATTATGCCCCAGAAAGTACCTACTGGATCGGATCCAATGGGTAATCTTGAAGATTTAGAAGAGAAAAACGATCAAGAACTTGAACAACAGGAAAATTTGGAACAGCAACAAGAAATATCACAACAGCAAAATCAGCAAATGCAGCAGATGCTGACTCAACAGCAGGGTCTTCAGCAGAAATTCTCTGGTAGAAATTGGGTTAAAGCTGAGCGTGCCAATGTTAGAATAGCTTTTAATGATCGTTTTGTGTATTGCGATGTTGCTGCTACTCCAAAACAACAGGCTAGCGGATTACAGGCATATGATGTCCTACCCAATGACAGAGGCCTTTGGTTCCCTCAGAACTGTAGACGCGTGGCTACTTTTCACATGGGCGACGTTGGTTTTCCTATTGATATTGTATTTATCGATAGTGATACTGTCAAAAAAGTAGTTGCCAATGTTAGACCACGATCGATGGGGTCATGGTCTTGTGAGTGTACTGATGTAGTTGAGGTAAATGGTGGTTGGTGTGATAATTATGGTGTTACGGTTGGTTCAATTGTAGAAACTCCACTTACTAGTAAAAAGAGAGCAAGATCTGAAATTGAACGCGTCATTAATACTTCTTGGTCTGGCCCACAAAAAGCACGAATTACTTCTGATAAAGACGGTGGGTTATCATATGATCCATTAAGGACTATTACAGAGGCCGACAATCAGAATGATGATCTAATCGAAGAAGTGGAAGAATTATTTCCAGAATTGAAACAAGCCGATAATAAAACTATTTATACAGGTCCCATGACTGGGGACCCTTATCCTGGAGAAGTTGATAAACGTAATCCACTTCATAGATTTAGAGATAGGGATCTACCACCAGTTTCCAGTCCTCAGGGAGAAGATAATCCGGATACAGTAGTAGACCCATACGATAGAGAGCATTGGGAGATGCAGATCGGGTATGATCCTGACACTTTTAGAGAAGAAGACCACCCGCACGCAATTAGACCATCAGCTCAAAAAGTTGAAGTACAATCTCCTGAGCCTCTGACTGAACTTAGTGGTGTTGACACTAATAGACTTATGCAAGGATCTATTCAGTTATATACTAAGCATGCTCCCAAATGGAAAGAGGGCATCGACAGTAGAAAATATAAAAGAGTAGCTGTAATAGATGACAATACCATATCTACTTGGATTGATGCCCTTGGCTTCGATGAAGCTAATGAATCGTCATTAAGGAAGGCTATGTTTACCAATAGTTACAAGAGACTATTGGGTGATGCTTTAATTTCCGCTGGAGAAATTTCTGATTATGAGCTTCTAGATAGTGATCTGTTGCTCTATCAGCAGTAGGGGTACCAAAATGAAAATGTATAAGAATGCAATCAAAGCCAGACGTAAGCAGCAATCAGCTGTTAACTCAAAAATTAAGAATGCGATGAGTGGTCTTACCCCGCGTACCGCTGCTCTATCATTTGATTTGAGTAGGGGAGAAAGTGGGCATAAAATTGATCAAAACCGGAATGCCCACATCAAGGCTTTGGAGTTGGTATCTAATCTACTGGATGGATTTGGCCTTCCTACCCATCCAAGATTAGAGTTTCATGGTATGATTAAGGCCGCAACATCCAAGGATGGATATATCCAGGATGGTATCGTTCGTATTGCCGCCGTGATTAGTACGATTATGGGACATAAGGCCAATATTGACATTCCGGTTGTTGTTAGGAATAAGAATCTGCTGGAGCCAGCGGTATTCTTCTATGATGGCGCTCCCTATGTGTTGTGTGGCCCAGCCATTAATCAACTCATTAAACGTGGCACGTTAATGAAAGACTCACAGCACCGTCAGATGTTCTCTGCCCCAGTTCCGACAGAAGTTACCAGGGAGCAATTACCACGTCAGCCAATCATCAATAAAGACCATATGTATAATCCTGGTTCCAGGAATCCATGGAAGTTCAGAAGGTATTCCGAGAAACATGCACAAATTAGTGATACAGACGCTGCACGTTTGAGCCCATATGCTCGTCAGACTTGTGGGCAGTGTGGATATGATATGCCAGAAAGTGAAGTTGCTTGTCGTAATTGTGGTGCTCCACGACGACCTGCCGAACCCGCGATTAAAACTGTGCAGCAGCCAAAGAAGGAAGATGTATTTGAATTAGAAGAGGGGATTCCCACTCTTGAAGTTGAGGGGAATAAGAAAACAGCTCACGATGGTAAGCCTCGTAAGCGTACCAATATTGATACCCCTACTGAAGTTCCTGAACTTTGGGAAGGCCCAGAGGATCAGATGTTAGACCCTGCTGAGCGCGCCAGCAAAGATCATGATTATGCGGTTGGTGCTGATGTTTCGGTAAAGGAAGATGTGGAAGTTAGAGAGCGTGGTGGAGGTACTCTTATTATCCCGTCTGGTGAGAAGGGTGAGGTTATCAAGGACGTCTATGGTGATGGCTTGATGGCAGACGTATGGTTTGAAGAGCTTTGTCTTCATGCCGTTTTGCCCACCAGATTCTTGAAATCTTCTCAATATGAAGGTCCTGAACGTCGTCAACATCCTGAATCAGAAGAAAAATCGGTTGAAGAGACGTTTAAGGATATTAAAAGAAAAGACGAAGAAGCGACAGAAGTAAAAAGTTTTTGGGAAAAAGCAGATGAGGAATTAAGGGGGAAGATAAAAGAGCAGGGAGCCACTGCTACTAAAGCTGCTGAGGTCAGCCAGCCCCCTTTTCCAAAGACGGCAGATGACACTAGACCAGTTGAAACAGCACTGCAGGAAGTTTTAAGTAAAGTACCGTATCCTGGAACACCAGCTTCTGGTTATAAACTTGCAGGCCTTACTATTGCTCAAATGATCGAGCAGGCCCCACAAGAGGCATATAAAGTTATCAGCACATCGTATCCTGAGCTGGTATCTCAGTTTTTGAAAATGATGAAGACCAAGCAGAATGTGCCTGCTAAGTCTGCATCATTATTTAACAATTTTTATGCCTTTCTTAAGCAAGCAGATCTTACATTAGAAGACCTTCTTAAGAAGCCCGAATCAGAGAAGAAGGAAGAACCAGCATCTTCTAAGATACCATCATCTAAATCTGTTGGTCCAGGAGCACTCAAGCCATTAGATCGTATTGTAGAGCGTGTCCGATCCATATTTGGTGATGATGAAGCCAATTCAGTAAAATCAGTTTCTATGGGTTTATTGGGTCTTAAACCTATCAGCAAAGAAGATCTTAAGCAAACAATTGAAGAAGGTATAGCACTTAGTGTTCAACCCGAGCTTGAGAGTCTCAGAGAAGATGATCCTAGAAGATGGGAAGAATTTCAAACTGATCTGGAGCGAGCAGCAGATGAGGTTGTAGACAACTATGTTGGTTCAGGAGAATTCTCAGAATACTGGGGTGTAGACACTGATGTGGACGCTGGGAAGATTGCAGCCACCGTTGAACAAGTAAAGCACGAAGTACGTGAGATGATCCGTGAAGGTTACAAACCTGTTGACATACGCCAAACTGTTCAGAAGAAGTACCCAGAACATGCCGAGGTGGCATTGGCTGGTATAGAATAAGGGGGAGCAATTATGAAAGATGATGTGGTTGGCATTATTGACCTGATGGGTAGGTGTATTCTTGGTCGTCAAACCGAGCATAGTGGTGAAAGTGATATTTTAACAATTCATGATCCTCTTATCTTGGCTGAAATCGTTGATCCACGTGAGAAAAAAGTGCATCTGATCATAAATCCTTTATTTCATAATTTTGATATCCAGACCATTAAATCCAAATGGTCGCATAAATTAGAACTTACTGATAAAATGATTGAATTGTATAATCAGCATATGATACAATTAAGAGCGTCAAGAAGTGGAATACAGGTTGTGAAATCTATGCCTAATAAAATTCAGGTTGGTACTTGAGTGACAGACAAAAAAGCAATGACGATTTTACATCGTCTCTTGAATCTATAGTTGCGCCTCTTCTCAACAAGAGCATCGCTAGAAAGATAGACCTAGAAGAAGAATATTTAAAACATCCAGCGCCAAATATTATTGAGTTCGTTACTTCTTCTCAATTTCTAAATATCCCGTCAGCGTATAAGCACACCAGGCAATACCAAGTGCTTAGAGATATGTTTCAATGTAGATGTCCTATCTGCAATTCTGCAAAACCAGAAGCAGTAGACTGTTGGGATAAAGGTAGAGAATATTTAGAATCAGAAACTTTATTGTCTTGGTCCGTTACACAAAATGATGATGTGTGCCCAAAATGTGGCAGTACACGTCGTGAGTTATTAGAAGATAAAATAATTCATAAATACAATCAACTCCATGGTATTGTTGGGATGCGTGCGGGAAAGACCGCCACCGTTGGAATGATTGGAGCGTATGTTGAACATATGCTCATATCTATAGCATTAAATCAAGAAGACCGCAGATTGGCCACATATTTTGGTCTGCTTCCTAAGCAACCATTTGAAGTTACGTACATCGCATCAACCGAAGTTCAGTCCAATGACACTATTTGGGCTTATTATCGATCATTTCGTATAGATTCACCTTGGTTTAAGCGTTATGTTGGGTGGGTTAAAGAACAAGAGAAAGCTCAAGATACACCTCCAGGAATGGAGGGATGGGAATACAAAGAGACCACCAGAGAAATAGAAAATGAGCACATAGGTGTAAAATTTAATTCTAAAAACTCTAACTCGTCTGGTCTAGCTGGTCGTACTCGTATTGCTTCCTTTATTGATGAAATTAGTAGATTTAAACAGACAGAATCATCCATGAGTGCTGAAGAAGCATATCGTGTAATGGAGAATTCTCTACGCACTGTTAGGTCTTCTGTCTTGAACCGAGATCTTATCCCTTGGATGGGACTTATTGCTTCTATTTCGTCTCCAATATCGGTAGATGATAAGGGGATGGAGCTTTTATATCAGTCTCCCAAGCTAAAGAGTATGTATGCGTTTCATTATGCGACCTGGGAATTCAATCCAGATGAGAAGCGCGAATATTATAATGAGGCATATGAGAAGGATGCGGTTGGTACAGAACGTGATTTTGGTGCTAAACCTCCACTTGCCGCCAATCCATTAGTTACAAATCCAGAGAAATTTGAAGAACGAGCGGTTGATTCTAAGTTACTTCCCACAGCTAAGCTTGAAATTATACCATTCATTGATAAAACCGGACAAAGATACCATAAAGCCCAGATGGTTGAATGTCAGCTTAAACGAGATGTGGCTAGGTATGTTGTGTTTGATGCTGGGCATAAATTCGACTCATTTGCTGGTGCATGTGGACATTTAGAAATTATGCAGCTGCCAGATGGTACACAGGAGTATGTGTCGGTAGTTGATTGGCTCTTGCGTATATTACCATCAAATGGTATGGAGGTGTGGTTTGATTCAGCAGTTGATCTAATAGAATTCCAACTAAAACATCAGAAGATTGCACAAGTTGAATTTGATCGTTGGAATAGCGTTACACTTATTCAACAGATTAGAAATCTTGGTGTGCGTGCTGAACAAAAATCAATAAAAGCTCCTGACTATATAAAATTCGTAGCCGATTCTCATATGGGCAGGGTACGATTGTTTCCTAAAGAAGCAGGTGATGACGAATTAGAGGCACCATTTAAATCTGCCGCTGCTGTTGGTTTGTACGAAATAGAAAGATTGGAAAGATCTATTGACGACGCTCGAATTTATAATCCACAGAAGGGTGAACGACGTGGATATAATTCAGATGACGTTGCAGTAGTATTAATTCATTTACATAGAATGCTTCAAGATTCACAGGTGATGCCCACTGGTGCTAAATTACGTTCCAGAGAGGCCAGGCTTAAACGTGAAGAAGTAGGATCTCAACAGTGGCAAATGGGTCAAATGGGAAGGGTATTTAGTCCCAGCAGGCTTGGGCTTCAAGGTACAAATGGGAGACGCTGGTGAGAAGAAAAACTAGACAAAAGAATTGGCTTGATGCCGAACATAAACGAGCCAAACAGCATAAGGTCATGAGAAGCATAGCTGTTGGTTTAATTCAGGCTACCGAGGATATTAATGCGGCTGTCAATGTTGTAGACATGCCTAGTGATGGTGAAATCGGGGGTAGAGAAAAACTTGAATTTCCAGAAGAATTTCCTGCTGGCGAACTTCCAGAAAAAGCGAATGAGTGTGCTGAGACTTTGTACCATACACCCAGACAAGCAGATAAAGAATCAGAGAGAGGTCAGTCTTTGACGGATTTGACAACTGAAAAACACACAGTACGTACCAAACAGAAACTCACCGAACCAGGTCGTTGGTCAGATTCCTATACCAATGAAAACCAGTTTGAAGATACAGATAAATTGGGTGATGCTGATTCATTAGAGGATGCTGTGTATCCACCATATACTGATGGTATAGGACAACCGAGTCCACGTTATGAAGACACGAACAAAGAAAAACATAATATTGTCGTGCACGCAGAAGGACAAGAGGCTGATCCAAACCGAGGACCTGGTTACCTTTGGGTCGCGGTTGACCTCGACGGCACGATCCTCGAAATCCCGCCAGAATATCAAGACGAAGAAGGTAACCATCTTTTTGGAGAGCCTATTTCCGGAGCGAGAGAAGCGTTGCAAGAATTGATGGATAACGATGTAAAAGTTTCCATTTATTCTGCTAGACAATATTTTGCTCACGGGCATAAAGAAGAACAAAAATTAAAAGAGGCGATTGAAAATGAATTAACAAACAGCGGAATTCCTTTCACTGAAGTTTATGTTGGTAAGAAACCACCAGCGCATGTATATGTGGATGACCGCAATGTTCCTTTCGCTGGTGATTGGGATACAGTTTTAAATACTTTACGTGATAAATATATTAAGAAGACAACAACTAAATCTGCTGGTGATGATCCAGTTAAAGACCAGAAAGACTATCATGGTATCAAGATCAATGTGGAATGGCCAAGAGGATCCATTCGTTCTTATGAGGGCAATGATACTTATGTTACGCATATGAAATGTGATTATGGGTATGCTCCAGGAATAGATGGTGGTGAAGATGGTGATCTGGATATCTATTTAGGAGATGGTGATTCGGATACTGCATATATTCTTGAACAGCTCAAGGACGATGGATCTTATGACGAAGACAAGGTAATGCTTGGCTTTATGTCTGAGGATGAAGCAGCCGAATGTTATCTACAACACATGCCAGCACACATGATGGGTACCATTAGAGAGGTACCAATAGAGACGTTGGTAAATGCACTTTATGGTAAGCCTGAGGATAGACGTGGGCAAGAAGATCAAGTACCATCCGAAGAAATAAATACCACCAAGAAAGCCCAAAGGCCCAATTATTTATTTGTCTATGGTATATTGCGTAAGGGTGAACCTTACTATGAGAAATACCTAAAGGATAGTAAATTTATACGTAATGTCAAGACCAAGCCCAAGTACCATCTCATTATTACCCAAGCTGCTGGTATGGCACCAGGCGAGAATGCAGTAGATGGTGAATTATATGAAGTTCCTGATGAAGTGATGGCCGAAATTGATAAATATGAGCATCCGTATAATCGCCAGGAAATAGAATTAGAAGATGGTAGTGCCGCCTATGCTTATTTCACACCTGATGAGATTCAGGATGTGGTAGAAGAAGCTCCTCGCATGAATACGGGTGATAAGGAATCTTCTGTGTGGCCAGAAGATAAAAATCGAGAGGAAGAATTATTAGACACTGATTATACCAGAGAGAATCGTGACATTGCCAGGGACCCTACAACTGAGACTATGAAATATAAGGGGTAAGCATGTGTCTTAATAATATTGCTGCTGGGAGACGTAATTATGTCAAATAGACTAATTATTCCAGGCAGCAAATATGGTGATCCCAAAGAACAAGCTAATCATGATCCCACACCACACGGGTTGACGCCTCAGACCATAGAACAACTTCAAGAACGTTTCGAATCATTTGTGCCGGGTCTTGCCCAGAAGCAGGGATCTGCCTCTAGACAATTCTTTGATGGCATGTTGCCTACTGGTGCAGAACTAGACCCACGCACTCATAAACAAGCCAACATGCCCACTGGTGTAACCTTTCCTGGTATGGGAAATATGTATGGTGGTAATACCTTAGTTACACCCCAACGTCCCTATCAGCCTGAATTCGAATGCGAACTTAAAGGTACTCCTGTAGTGATGGCTGATGGATCCCATAAACCTATTGAGCATGTGTTGGTTGGTGATCGAGTAATTGATAAAACTGGTAGAATTCAAACAGTAGAACGTGCTTGGTGTTCTGGCACACCAGACCAAGTAGTAGAAATTAAATTGTGGGGGAATAAAACATTCTATTCTACACTTAATCATAATTGGCCTGTATGGGTTTGGTCACGCAAATGTTTATGTGGTTGTGGTCAAGATGTAACTCAGGGCAGATGTTATGTCATAAATCATGGTCCTGGTAGTAATCAGTACTGTGAGTCTAATCTAGTTCTTGTTGATGGTAAGGGTACTCATTATCATAATCGTCGTTGCATACCTAAAGATTATCAGCCAGTTCAAAAGTTGACGGCAGATGAGTTGCGAGCTGGTGATTATTTATTAATTCCAAGAAAATTTGATGTTGTAGAACCCAAAATTCCATTGGACCAGGCTAGATTGCTGGGTTATTATGTGTCTGAAGGTTGTCCAAACAATAATCAAATTATGTGGAGCTTGGGTAGATACGAAGAAAACACTCTTGCCCAAGACATACTTAACATATGTGCAAAATACAACATTGAAGCATCAAAATGCCTTCCTAAGACACGTAATGCTTGTAAGGTGACAACGCGTGGTAGTAATGGCAAGGATCTATGTAAATTATTATGTTTACATGGACATGAAAATTCCCACCACAAGCGCCTTTCAGAAGAGGTAATGCGTTGGCCTGTTAAATATAAGATTGAATTAATTCGTGGAATGTTTAAGGGAGATGGATCTCAATATTCAACTAAGACTTCCAAGGACGGATATGATAGTTGGAAGTTTTGTGTCGCTTATGGGACATCTTCCAAAACACTGGCTTCCCAAACCCAGTTAGTGTTGGCACAGCTTGGAATATATTCATCTATCATTACAATAAAAGCCAAAGTTAGAAAATCCAAGGAAACCGTAATTAATCAGTGTGAACATTATAGATTGGCTACTTATGGCTCTCATGCTAAACGATTATCAAAATTGGTGTGGGAAGACGACAATAAATCAATAGAACATGAATCTAAAGAGAACAAAGAGAGATTCCGTGTTGATGATAATTATATTTATGTTCCAATTAAATCAGTAAAAGTAATCTCAAATAAAGAACCTGTTTATAACCTCACAGTTTCTGGTGACCATTCTTATCTTGTCGATAACGTTGGTACATATAATAGTCCAGATCGCCAGCAATTCCCAGTTCATCGCATTCTGGCCAATAGATATTGGCGGTTATTTCATAAGCTTGATCCAGTAATTGGCAATTGCATTGATATGTATGCCACTATGCCTTGGTCAGACTTTCAACTAACTGGTGAAGGCGTAACTGGATCGATTAAAGAATCATATGAATTAATGTGTGAAGAAACACAAATATTGAAAATTCTTGAATATATGGTTAAAGAATTTATGGTTATTGGCGAATGTTGCCCCCATAACTTCTTTGATGAGACTAAGGGTATTTGGACATATACAGCATTGCATAACCCAGACCAATTAGAAGTAATTGATGCGCCATTCATAAAAATGGATCCGGTGGTAGAGTTCATTCCAGATGATAGATTACGCGCTGTATTAACATCAAATAATCATCTCTTAAGAAGAGTTAGGGAGCAGATGCCCCAAGAACTCATCTCAAGACTAATAGCTAGACAAAACATACCATTAAGCCCAGTAAATATGACTTTTATCCCACGACGCTTGCACCCATATGATACTCGTGGGACTTCTATCATTACACGCATGTGGCGAATTTTAATGTATGAGGATAGCCAAAAACCAGGCACTCCAATTACACGACCTGATGGCTCAAATACACCAATTGAACAACTTGTACTTGGTGATTTAATACTTGGTAAAGACGGAGACATACAAGAAATCACACATATCTCAGAGAAGCACGCCAACAAGTTAGTTTATATTAAACTTCTTGGTGGCTGGGAGATGAATTGTACTGCGTCACATAAATGGCCAGTGTTTAGTAAAGATAATCCACATGGAAAATCAATAAAGACATTGGCATCCGACATTAGGGCAGGAGATTATTTATCAATTCCACGTAAATTTAAACTATCAGAACTCGATAACCTTTCAAATAATGTTATGGCTCGTTTGTTGGGTTATTATGTGGCTGAGGGTTCTAAAGCCACATTTAATAAAGATGGATACGGTGTTGCGTGGGCATTAAATGTTGATGAAGAAAACACCTGGGCTAAAGACATAGAAAGACTTTGTTTAGAAGTCGGTTGCAATACCAAAACTTACATTCATAAGTCTGGTTGTATGGTTCGTTCTCATAAGAACGAGAATCGTTGGCTAGCTGATTGGTTATTTATTAATGGTGGACAACACACAGCCACCAAACAATTATCACAAATGATTATGGGATGGCCACTTGAGTTAAAAGAAGAATTTATTCGTGGTTATTTTAGAGGTGATGGGTCATGTGCTGCCTTAACAGGAAGTTTTATGTTCCCTAATGGGGTTTTAAAACATAATGTAAGAGCGGCAACCATTTCAGAAGTTCTTGCTCATCAACTACAATTAATACTGGCTCAGCTTGGTATATTTGCTAAAATTAGACCATACCAGCCACCAAATAACGATGGTAAAAACAGAAAACAAATTTATTATTTAGAATCATCTGGAGAACATGCTGACAAATTAGGAAATTTGGTGTGGGGGCAGGTGTCTATTCCACCAAGAACCATAGGTGACAGACGTAGGAATTCAAAGGTTATTGTTACTGAAACACATATATTAATTCCTATTATCAGGATACTAATTGAAGAATATGACGGCCTAGTTTATAGTCTTGAAACTTCTGGTGATCATTCTTATCTTAATGCCAATGTTGCTACTTACAATTCGATATACAATGCGTCTATCGCTACTGCTCGTCGTCATGCTGGTCCCATTAAAGTTGCTAAACTTGGTAATCCACAAACTGGGTGGATCCCATCACCAGAACACGAACAAAGATTATTACAATTACTTTCCCAGGCCGAACTCGATGTTAATGCATGGTTAGTATACCATTACGGCATCCAATTTGAGATGGTTGGTACTACTGATAGGATTATGAATATCAGTCAGCATCATGAAGTTATTGAGCGCATTAAGCTAATTGCTATGGGGATTAGCAAATGCTTTGTATATGATACTCTCATAAATATGGCCGATGGTTCTTATAAGACTATTCAAAATGTAAAAATTGGAGATAAAATTTTAGACAAGAATGGTAAGATTGAATCGGTCACTGATGCCTGGGAAGATGGAATCCCAGAACAATTAGTTGAAATAACCACTAAGGGTGGTAAGACATTTATTGTGACGCCAAATCATAAATTTCCAGTATGGGCTTGGCCTAGAACCTGTGCATGCGGTTGCGGCAAACCATTAAATAAAATTGGTAGGTTATATGCCCATAATTATTCTCCAGATATAGAAGTGGAAAGTAAAAGAGTCAATGAACTAACAACAGGACAAAAACCTAAACGTATCCCAACTGATTATGATCCATTCATTGAATTAGAAGCTTCACAAATAAACCCCGGTGATTGTTTATTAATACCTAGAAAATTTGAATCTGTTGATCCTAAAATACCGCTATTGCAGGCCAGGTTATTGGGCTATTATGTGGCTGAGGGTCACATTATAAAAGGTAAACATTTTGGTGGTAAGGCCCACGGTGACGGGTTTGAATTTTCTTTAAATAAAAAGGAACTTACAACATGGGCTGAAGATATTAAGACTATATGTAATGAGCTTGGTCATGAGATGCATATACGTCCATCAACATTGGAATCTGGCATTAAAGTAAGCACTCAAGCTGAAGTATCAATACCGTTAGCAACTTGGTTGAGCAAACATGGTGGTGAATATGCTTCAACTAAGCGTTTATCAGAAGAAGTAATGTATTGGCCAATTAATTATAAATTAGAACTTATACGTGGAATGTTTAGAGGTGATGGAACTCAATATTGGTCAGACACAGCTGAAAAAGTTAATGGAGAATTTTCAAGATCGTTATATGTTAAATATGCAACCACATCTGATGTGCTGGCCAGACAGGTGCAATTAATTTTGGCCCAATTGGGTTTTTATGCAACTTTAGAACATAAGGAGGCATCGGGATTTGGAGAATTACCCCAAACAAATCCAACTACACGAGGTAGACACGCCAGGCAATTATCAGAATTAATTTGGGGTAAAGCTAGTATGGCCAATGATTATAAAATTGATTCTAATATAGACACATTTAGAGTTGATGACGAATATGTATATATTCCAATTAAAAGCATCAAACTAATACCGAATACTAAACCTGTTTTTAATCTGTCAGTTACTGGATCTCATAGTTATTTGGCAGACAATGTTGCTTCATTAAATAGTTTCCTCCACGGGGAAGTTACATATGCCAGTGCGGCTACCGGTCTTTCAGTATTCTTACAGCGTATGAAGTCATTACGCAATTTCTTTATTACAACATGGTTGTTGCCCAAGTTCTTTAAGCCAATCGCTAAGATTAATGGATGGATTAAACGAGATCAAGGTGAATTAGTCCATCGATATAGAATTAAGAGATCTCAAAAAGAACTTGAAATGGAAAATAGGTATATTGTTCCCAAACTTGAATGGGAGAAACAATTAGATAGCGCTGTTAATAGTGAATTAGTTACAGCCATGGGTGCTCTTGAGGGACTTGGTATTAAATTCTCCAAGACTAGTAAATATGCGGCTGTTAATAAGAAGTATGAAGATGAAGTATTAAAGATTAAGGAAGAGCAAGAATTCGAACGTAAGATGGTAAACTTTATTCCTCCAGAAATGCAGGCGGGTTCTACGCCTGCAGCTCCTCCTGGTGGTGGTGGCATGCTCCCCCCTCCACCTCCACCAGGAGGTATGCCTGGTGAGGTTCCTCCAGGTGAAATGCCTGAAGCTGGCATGGGTGAAGCGCCACCGGCTGGTGGAGCTATGCCACCAGCAGCTACCGCCGATAAAGCTGGTGCGGGTGGAGGCACTGGCCCATCTGGTAAGAAAGACCCAGCAGTACGGGATACTGAATCGTCGTTGTGGGATCAAAAGGGACGATATGGTAATTGGGCAGCATCAGAAATTACTGAATTGGCTGACCTAATTAAAGAGGGACACACAGATTCACCTCTTTGGGGTGATTTAGACAGTGTAGAATTTAGAAAGGCTATTAATGCTGGTGATTCTTTTGATGTGGTAGACCTAATAAGAGAACATCTTGAAGAGCATGGTTATCCACAATCAGACATTAAAGACTTGAGAAAGATTTTAGATCAAGAAGGTATTTTAAAAGATATAGTTAGCGGTGATGTTGCTAAACTACGTGAAGTAGAAACTAAGATGGACGACTCAAGTACTCTTCTTAATGATGAAGAAGCCATGACCAGATTATCTTCTTACTTAGATAACGACAATGCTGAAATAATTAAAACACGTGATGATTTAGGATTGGTATTGGGCCATGGTAATACGCAAGATGGTCCATGGAGTGGTGATATTAGTGACATGCTAGAGAAGAAATAACATGTTAATAAAATTTAAAAACAAAACTGCTCAGCAGGTATCTCTTCCTGGCCCATTGCCAAGGCTTGGTAGTAGTGAAGAGAAGACAATTGAAATTACTCCGCAAGAATATGATGTTGTAAGAGAGTCATTAGATCGTTTGATTGCTGCTAATGTTGTTGATGTGGTTTCGGCAGAAATGCCTGGTGGTCGATATACAAAATTTACATTTGATGATGATAATGGTAGAATATTATTTGAAAATGTAGTTATCGCGCCACTGGTTGGTGGTGGAAATGTACTAGGTCCAGGATCAGCAACCGACACTGCGCTTGCTAGATTTAGTGGCATTTCTGGACAGCTAATACAAGATTCTTCTGCCACACTTGACAATGCTGGAAATTTGTCCACGCCTGGTACTGTAAATGGTAGAAACGTTGTATCTGATGGCATAAAATTAGATTCTATAAATCAAGCATTAATACCAACAACTACTCAAAAAGCAGCTCTTACTGGTACTAGCGGTTCTCCATCGATATCTAATAAATATGTAACAGACCAAGACCCACGCAATACCAATTCTAGACCTCCATCGGGTGCTGCTAGTGGTCAATTATCTGGTTCTTATCCATCACCATTGGTTATTGGTATTAGAGAAACTGGTGGTCCAACTAATTTAACTGTTGGTGTAATTTCTAATGGGCAAGTATTAGCTAGAAGTGGTACTGGTATAGTCGGTATTACTCCTGTGATGACCGATGAATTTGTTAAGGTAGATGGTTCTGATACAGCCACCGGACATTTAGCTGATAAGTTAACTGCTACTAGTGGAGCCACACTAACAGTATTGAATGTCGGTGGGAATGAAAAATTACAGATCAGTGCGCCACCATTAACGTCTGCATTACCAGCAAACGTAACAAAATCGTCTGCATTGGTTGGTAGTGCTACCTCAGCGGCCAGAGCAGACCACAAGCATGACACCACCACAGCAAGTGCTGTTGGTATATCAGCTAGTTCTGCAAACACAGAGGGTAGCTTAACACCTTTAGCACGTTCTGATCACACACATGCCATTGACACAGCTAACGGCACAATAACCACAGTTAAAGCGGGCGACACAGCAGATGCGGGTGTAGCTAGTGGTTTATCTAAACGCGATCATCGTCATGCTGTATCTACAGGAACGCCTGGTACCATATCTGTTGCCGATGCCGCAGACGAAGGCGCATCAACAGCACTAGCACGTGCAGATCATACACATGCAGTAGGTACACCATCTGCCCCATCAGATGTTACCAAAGCAACCGCCAATGCTGGATCTAATTCAATTCCGGCCAGAGCAGACCACAAACACGATATTTCTACTATTGCTCCAATTCAAGGCATCGGTGGTGGAAATACTGAAGGATCTTCTACTAGTTTGGCTAGAGCCGATCATGATCATACTATTCATGAAACTGGTGGCCCAACCGATTTAACTGTTGGTGTAGTTGCTGATGGTCAAGCAATAAAAAGATCTGGCACTGCTTTAGTTGGGTATACACCAACAGATTCAGATGAACATGTAAAAATAAGTGCTACGGATACCACAACCGATTATCTTACCAACAAGATAGCCGCCTCTGGTGGTATATCATTATCGATATTAACTCCATCTGGAAATGAAAAACTACAGATTAGTGCTCCAGCGCTAACAACATCTGCCCCTGCCGATGTTACTAAATCGGCAGCACAAGCTGGTAGTGGTACTACTGCCGCCAAATCAGACCATAAGCATGATATATCAACTGGTACACCATCAAGTTTATCCGGTGATTCAACTAATTATGAAGGCCTTGCAACATCTTTAGCACGCTCCGACCATACACATGTTATTGATACTACCAATGGTACAATAACTACTGTTAAAGCAGGCGATACTGCACTGCCTGGTTCAGCAAGCGGTGTAACAAGAAGAGATCATCAACATGCCGTATCTACTGGTACACCAGGATCAGTTACCATTGCTGCTTCTGCTGATGAAGGATCAGCAACCTCATTAGCTCGATCTGATCATAGACACTCAGTGGGCACACCAGCCGCTCCAGCTGATGTAACCAAAGCCACTGCAGATGCTGGTTCGTCATCTACACCAGCCAGGTCAGATCATAAACATGATGTTACCACATCTACAGCCATCGCTATTGGTGGTGGGAACAGTGAAGGTTCTGGCACAGCATTGGCTCGTGCCAACCACGATCATAAATTGAAAGAAACTGGTGGACCAACAGAATTAACTATAGCCGCGATTGCTGATGGACAAGTCTTAAAGAGATCTGGTACTACTATAATTGGAGTTGCGGTTGGTTCTGGTGATGTAACTGGCCCAGCTAGTTCTGTTGATCTTGGTGTTCCAGTTTTTAATGGAACAACTGGTAAAATAATTAAAGATTCTGGATTACGAAACTATGGGGCGTCTGCATCAGACCCAACGCCGCCACCAGCCCCATCAGATGGAGATCAATATTATAACACCGCACTTAAAAAATGGATGGTGTATGATTCATCTCGTACCAAATGGTTGTCACAAGAAACCATAACCATGCCGTGGGGAAGAAGTGGAAATACTGCCGCTGGTTCATATTATCGTGGCATGGATAGTATAACTTTTACAGCTTCTCTTGGCTTTGTCGCCATATACAATGGAACAATTATTGAATTTGGTTATACCAGGTCTGATAATGATGCGGCCACATTTAACATTACTGCAAATGGTGTCTCTGTGGCATCCATACCGTCAGCAGCAGTAAAGGGGACATCAAGCACTTTGAACGCAAATGTGTCGTCTAGCGATGTGTTGGGGGTGTTTAATCAGGCTGGTGGGAATACAGTATCAGATGCCCAAGGTTGGGTTATGATTAAGTGGAGAGCATAATGTCCACCATAATTGTAAAAAATCAAACAGCGGGTGATCTACCACTAACTAGATTATCTGCTCCGGATTCTAAAATTCCGGCGAGTAGCCAAGTAACACTAACTGACTATAACAAGATATATGAAGTACAAAATGATGCAGAATTATTGGCATACATTGATGCTGGTAGTGTTATTATTAATGATGGAACTAAGGATCTAACTAAAGCAGAGTCTATTAATTATGTTACTGTTGTAACTACCACTTCTGCACCATCATTCTCTACCACCACGGTAACGACCGGTGGAACAGGTAATGTTGGTAAACTTATTGCTCTTGATGTTAATGGAAAATTAGAAGGAAGAATAATAACCACTGATGGTAGTAAATTAGATGGTATCGCCTCTGGTGCGACTAATACCCCACTTACATCCGCAGCACCAGTAGACATTACTAAGGACACAGCTGCGGTGGGTGATGCCACTACAGCGGCCAGAGCCAATCATAAACATGACATATCCACAGCTGCACCCTCACAGGGCATTGGTGGTGGAAATAATGAGGGTTCTGGTACTGCGTTAGCTCGTGCCGGTCACGACCACAAAATCAGGGAAACTGGTGGCCCAACTGATTTAACTGTTGGTGTGGTTGCTGATGGTCAATCACTTAAACGTAGCGGGACGGCGATAGTTGGCTATACACCAACCTCTGGAACTGATGAAAAGGTTAAGGTAACAGCATCTGACACCACCACTAGCTACTTAAACAGCAAACTGGCCGCTGGAACTAACGTTTCATTAACAGTTCAAAGTCCAGGCTTAAATGAGACGTTACAAATCAGTGGACCAGCCTATGGTAGTACAGGTGGTACAGTATGTCAGGGCAATGATTCAAGATTGTCGGACGCTCGTACACCCACTGCCCATGCCACCGTCCATAAAAATGGTGGTGGTGACGAGGTAGCTACAACCACTGCCGCCGCAAATGCAATTCCTAAGGCCGGATCGGGCGGGAAACTTGCTGCCGGTTGGATTGATGATACGGCCCATGGAAATCTTGGTGGTGGTAGTCTTCATTCAGCAGCAACTAATTCGTCCAATGGCTTTATGTCTTCCAATGATCGACAGATCATAGACAATGTGTTGGGCACTGTATGGGAGTCTGGTTTAGCGATTACTGCACATTCTCCAAATAATCAAACTGTTGATTATACGTCTGGAGTTTATTGGGTAGGTGGAACAAAATATACCATTGCAGCTGGTGGGGTTTATGATCTCACATCTTGGTATGCTAGTTTAGCTAGTGGCCAAAGAGCCGTAGCAGAAATCTATGTTGATTCTGCCCAGACATTAAAATCGGTTCTAGGAACTCCGGTGAGTGGTAGTTCAAAACCACAACCACCAACTCATCCAAGTAGTTCTGTGTCCTTAGCATATGTAACAATCGGTAAGGCTGGAAATGGAACACCAAACGTCATCAAGTCCAGTGATATCGTAGATACACGATTGTTATTGAGTCGAGCTTTACCAGCAAGTGACGAATTGGTAAAAGTGTCATCGACAGACACTACTTCGGGATATTTGTCGACAAAACTTACTGCGGGCACCAATGTTACGCTGACTCCTCAGAATTCTGGCGCGGATGAGACGTTGCAGGCCTCTATTCCTGCTTTTGGTAGTGCGGCCGGAACTATTTGTCAGGGTAATGATTCTCGTTTGTCCGATGCCCGAACACCAACGGCTCATGCCACCTCACACAAGAATGGCGGTGGTGATGAAGTAGCAACAGCTACAGCAGCCGCCAATGCTATTCCAAAAGCGGGGGCCGGTGGAACTCTAGCTACTGGTTGGATTCCAGATTTATCAGGAACATACCAAGTTACGTCTGCCAAAGGATCAGCTAATGGCTATGCTGGTCTCGACGCAACTTCAAAAGTTCCAACCCTCAATCTTGGTGGGTCTGGGGCTGACAATACGAAATTTTTACGTGGTGATCAAACATGGGCAGTGCCCGGTAGCTCATCAAGTGGTCAGAAGGTAATCGATCTTCCAATTACGATGGGCACAGATAGATGGTTCTCTACAAGCTCAGGGTCATACACGTTGGCTGACGACATGATCTTTCGAGGCTCAACAGTAATGGGGACCCCCATTAACGTCAAAGTACTGGCATGGGTAGATTCCGGTGCAACATGTGCTATTCGTGTTTATGATGTTACCAATGCGCAGGTTATTTGTGCCAAAATAAACATTACTAATATTACTAAAGCAATAGTAGATTTAGGCGTAATTGCTAATATTCCAAATGGTGAAGCTATATGGGAAGTTCAGATCTATAAAGTGTCTGGTGGTAGCAATACGAAAGTATATATATCATCGGCACAA
>Ga0315274_10001146_pt1 | contig 41176 bp, 30 predicted proteins | sample YL17G02_20_MG_FD_203700 | JGI IMG/M metagenome (GOLD analysis project Ga0315274, IMG submission 203700) | Sediment microbial communities from Yellowstone Lake, YNP, Wyoming, USA - YL17G02_20 | ecosystem: Environmental > Aquatic > Freshwater > Lake > Sediment | place: USA: Wyoming | collected...
CCAGTCCTCGAAAGCCATCCCGGGACCTTTCCTTACACGCTCCTAGACTTGCTGGCCGAGTTTTAGCACGGCGTTCTGTGATCGAAGTTTTTCCTGAAGCTGTGCGACATCCAAGCCGCGCGGTTTTGCCCCGCTCTTGGCGCATAAGGCAGCGGCGGTCCCGGCGGCCTGCCCGATGGCGGTGATGGGAATCATGGCGCGGTGGGACTCGTAGGGTTGTTGTTCGCTGGAAATGCACCGACCCGCAACTAACAGGGAATCAACCTTCTTCGGCACCAGGCAGCGGTACGGAATGTCGTATCCCTCGTGTTTCAAGTATCGCCGGTAACCATAGAAGTGGATAATCGCACATGAGCACATGGCCACCACGTCGTCAAACCGCGTTCCATTGATGGCATCGTCGGCGGTCAGCTTGTACTCGCCTTCGATGAATCGTGTCTGGCGAATTCCGAGCAGCGGCGGCGTCTCGACCAGCCTGGCGTCCGCCAGTTCCGGATGTTGGCGCTGCTTCTGAGCGAAGTCTTCATACACGCGCAGGCGGGCTTCAATCTCCGCCTTGGCCAATGCGTCGCCGTCCGTTGCGTCCATCGGAGCGAGCCCCGGGCCCCACACGACGGAGTTTCCGCCGAAATCACACGCAAGCCCTTGCGCAGGCCGGTTCTTTCCGAACTCGATGCGGTACATGAGGCTGTTGTCGAGTCGCGGAGCCTCGGCCAGCCGGGTTTGCCAGAACGGGGCCCCGGCCCGGGCGGAGACATCGCCGTCGCCGCTCGCATCGACCACGATCTTTGCCATGAGCGCCTGACGGCCGGATTTGTTCTCTACTATGACGCCCTTGATCGCATTGTCCTCGAGAATGCTGTCGCAGAAGAACGTATGGAAAAGAATATCCACGCCGGCATCCACGCAACACTTCAGCGTGACGTACTTGAACCGCTCCGTGTCAATCGCGTAGCTGTATTCCATCTTGCCCGGTTCGGTGGGATACGCTTTTTGCGGATAGGGGCTCTTACCCAAGCCGCCAAGCTTCTTCATCTCGAGCACAATCTCCTCGGCAAGCCCGCGAACCGTTTGAGTCGTGTCCGGCTCGACCTGGTTCCGGAATCCATTGATGCAGGCCATCAACGATGCCGTGGCCGTGCCGCCAAGGTAACCGAACTGCTCGACGAGCACCGTCCGCGCCCCATTTCGCGCCGACGCAATGGCCGCGGCCAATCCAGCGGGACCGCCGCCGACTACAATCACATCCACGTCCCTTTTAACCGGGATCTCCCGCGCCCGCTCACTGAAGGTTTTCATAGCAGTTTCCTTTGCCGCCACTCGGCCTCTGCCGTCCTTGGTGGTGCCGCACGCTGCCGCGAGGGCCCCTATACCGGTTGCTCCGATGAACCCTCGCCGCGTAATGCCTTTTCTTCCCATAACGTGCTCCATGCCTCCGCGTTTCAGCGGCGGGAGGCTGCCGCTTCCTGGAATCACACAGCCAATGATTTCATCTTGGACTCGATAAGCTCCAGCCCCAGGCCGGGCTTGCTCGGCACCTCGATGTAGCCATCTTTGAAAACGAGCGGCTCCTTGAAGATCGCGTTCAGGTCAGGTTTGTCGCCCGAGTACTCCTGGGGCTTTGTTGCGTTGGGCAGGGCCGCGCAGACATGCAGGCTTGCGGCCGTGCCGATTGTAGGCTGGGTCTGATGCGGCACGAACTGCTTGTCATAGACGGATCCCAGCACGGCGATCTTGCGCATTTCGCTGATCCCGCCGCACTTCACCACGTCAGGTTGAATAATATCGACCTTGCCTTGCGCAATCAGGTCGCGGAACTGCCACCGGGTGTATTCGTGCTCGCCCGCGGCCACGGGCACATCGAGGGCATCGGCCACGGCAGCAAGCCCAGCATAATCATACTGGGCAACCGGCTCTTCGTAGTGGTAGATCCCGAGGTCCTCGAATTTCCGCCCCTGCTGGATGGCCGTGCTTACCGAATATCCGTTGTTCGCGTCAAAACTCAAGGGAATCTTGTCGCCCGTGATCGACTTCACCTGGCGAAACATCTCGATGTCCTTGGCCGGGTCCGCGTCTTGTCGCATGACACCCCAGTCCATGCGAATCTTGATGGCTTTGAAACCGAGCTTGAGAAAGCGTTCCACGTTCTTTGCCATCCCCTCGGGTCTCATGCCGCCGCCGCCACCGATGCTCGCGTACATGAGGACCTTGTCGAGGTAGGCGCCGCCGAGTAGCGTGTGGATCGGCAGGCCGGTTACTTTGCCGAGGATATCCCACAAGGCGATGTCCACTCCCGCGATGGCTTCGGGTTGCGCGCCCTGCACGCCGAGTTTGTACGTGTTGAACGTCATCTTGTTCCAGAGCTTGTCTATCTCGAGCGGATTCTGGCCGACCGCCAGAGGTTTCAAGGCCGTGTTCACGAAATGCGCGATCACGGCGGTGTTCATCGGACTGCATTCGCCTATGCCCATGATCCCCTGATCCGTAAATACCTGCACAATGATAGTGCCTGTCTTTAATGGCGTCGCTTTGACATCCGTAATCTTCATGATCGTGTTTTCCTTCGCCTCTGATGCGCCAAGCGCGACCGTTGAGCCGCCTGCCGCCGATGCGAGCAAGCCGGAGGTTGTCGACTTAAGGAGCATCCGTCGCGATATCCGGTGCTTTGTCATGCCCTGTTCCCTTTCCCGCCGCATGTTGCCGGCATTATAGACCAGATCCGCCGGTGGAGGTAGTCGGAACTGGCGGAGCGGAGGCCGCCTGGTTTATTCTGTTGACAGGCGGAACAGAAAAAGCGAGGGCGGACCAATGCAACATCTCATGCGGAAAGAACACGTAAGGATTCTTGGAATGGTTCTTGGCTGCTTTCTTGCAGCCTCGGTCTACGCGCAAGCTCCTGCCGGCAAGAAAGCCGGTCCTGAAGACAGCTTGCCGGACTACATTGCGCGGCTCACGTACTTCGGCGAGCGTGCGGACTGGTCGCACGACGGGAAACGCATTCTGTTCCTCGAGAAGACCTTTGGAGACGTCTTCGAGATCGAAGTGGCCACTCGGATCATCCGGCCTGTCACGAACCACTACTTTCACGAGGGCTACACGCGCGCGCTATATCTCGCGAATGGAGACATCCTGCTGTCAGGCGCAAAGGAGTTCGACTCCGATAACCCATGGAAAAGCCGGGAAACCGAAGCGGAACTGTGGATCTTGGACAAGTCTTTGAAGCGGCCCCCTGTAAGGTTGAATGAGAAGTGCTCGGAAGGTCCCGCGGTGTCACGGAAGAACATGCGCATCGCGTGGACCATTGACAATGGCGACTATCCGGATCAGCTCGAAAAGGGGGTATCGCAAATGTGGCTTGCGGACATCGAGTACCAGGACGGCGTTCCGCGTCTGGCGAACAAGAAGCTCATTCTCGACAGTCGCAGCTTGCCATTTCGCTGCGGATTGGAGACGCAGAATTTCCGGCCTCCCGATGAACAGGAGATGACGTTCTCGGCCTATGGATACCAGAAAACCGAGGTCATGGGCGTGAATCTGGCGACGGGCAAGGTGGTGAACTACTCGGAAGCGCCTGACGAGTACGACGAACCCGAAGGCATATTCCCCAACGGCAACTACACGCTGGTCGAGTGCGACCGCCAGAACAAGAAAGGCGATCAGTACATCGACATCTGGCGATTGAAGCTCGACGGCAGTCACGAAACGAAGCGCGTGACGTACTTCAGTGACTATCCGGGTTACAAGGCGTCGAACCCCGTCGTGAGCGACGATGGCCGTTGCATGGCATTCCAAATGGCCAAGACGGGCGATCCCGCAGGAGTGGGCCGCGGGATCTTCATCTACGATTTCGAGAAGGCAAAGGCCGCCGGCAAGTATTCACGATAAGGCGCAATCAGTCAACAGCGTCGGAACTTAGCCCGCTTCAGCGGGCTCCTCTTTGCACCCTCCTTCAGGAGGGGTGGGCGTGATGACCCCAAGGCCGGAGGGCGCTTCAGCGTCGCTTTTCGAAACGCTTCAGCAGATGCCGCGGGTTCAGGGAAACCGGCAAGCCACGCTGAAGCGCGCTAAGATCAGGGAGCAGTTCCGGTCCCACCCCGGTTGAAACCGGGTGCAAAGAGGAGCCTGCTAAAGCCAGGCTGACGAAGACCAAATAGATTCGCCCCTTATCTTAGCGGGATTCGATCTTGCGACCTCTATCATCACGGACATCGGCCGCGAGCCTATACCGATTGGCTCTAAGTACTCAGAACCGCAGCAAGAGCGGCGAGTTCGTTTGAGCAGGATTATCGTCTTCTTGTTGCGCGCCGGGTACGACGCTGAGGAGGTCGGCGGCGATTTGCGAGAAAAGCTTGCTGTGGCCGGTTCGAGCGTTGTAACACCCCGTGACGCCTTCCAGATGAGTCCCCCCGCGTATGATGCGCAGCCGCGCCGGGTCGGCGAATGTGTGCTCGGCGATAAGATCCAGGCGCGGCATAAGGCGTCGTGTGGGCACGCGCCAGCCATCAATCTCACGCGTCTCGTAAATGAGATCCCCTTCTTCGCCATCGAGCATTAGTTGGCTCTGCAACGGCACCAGGCCATCGTTCAAGCGATATGCGCCCAAGGGGTCCTCCGTTTCCGGCGTCTCGATGGTCTGCATCAGCGAAACGGCTGCGCTCTGGCCGATGATCTCGAAGGCGCGCTGCACGGGATCCGAAACCGCGTGCCGGTTCCGCCGGAATTGAGCGCCAATACCTTCTTCCGGGACCGCGTAACTGCCGTACACGAAGAATTTGTCAAGATAGAGATCATTGGCTTGCGGCCCGGGAAGAATCTGGTCCAACCTGCCGCAGTCGGTCGACAACGGGACCGGCGGGTCAAACGTGTGGTCGTCATACCCAGGAAAAGTATGCGCGCCGGTTCTATTGGCATCACGGGGCGAAAGGGTCAGGGGCAGCAAGAAAGAAGGGCGTTTCAACAAAGGCGCCTCGCAATCCCAACGCAACACGTTGAAGTGGACGTAGGGTATCCCAAAGCCGCTGGCGGCGTCGAAGTTCACCCACCCCATATCGAGGTCGCTCTGCTTGTTCGGGGCGAGGTACTGAGCCAGCATGAGTTCCCCGACCGTGCTCTCCACAATGAGGCCGAGCACTCTTGGCGCGCAGAAGCCAAGGCGCGTTATCGTCCGCCGCAGCCACTCGCGCGTTGCGAAAGGACTCCCCATGTGCGGACAATCCACGGTCGCCACGCCGAGGACGCGCCCGGCCTGTTCAGGGTAGTTCTTCATGAACGTGCGCGCCACCAACCCCCCTTGACTGTGGGTCAGGATCGAGAATGGCCCATCCGGAAAGTAGTATCGGACGCCGTCGGTCTCGACGCCGTCGCTCATCGCGCCGGTGATGAACCTGTTCAAGTACGCCACTTCGCTCTCTTCGTACGTTGGACAAGCGGGATCGAATCCGAGCGCCACGTTCACGCCGTCCGTCGGATGATAGTAGTCCCACAGTTGATACTGGGCGCGGAATTGTTCCGCTTCAGCACTGTAGGCCGCCCAGTGCGTGAAATCCTGCCAACGATCCGTCGCCATCCCCATGATAAGAATCAGCGGAGTCGACCCGTCCACCAGTTGCGGCTCGCGGCGATACAGACGCCACGATTCTTTGGCTTCCGGGCCTGCGGAGGTCTTAGGAACATGGAAACAGCTTGTTTCAATGTCCGGGTGTGAGTAAGCGTCCACTTCACGCGCAACAAACTTCCCAGGCGCGGCGGCCTTGAACGAGACGTATTGGCCGTCCCGTGTCACTGGCGATTCCATGCGCACGTAGATTCCTTGATCGGCACGCCGGTACACCTCGACCTCGCCTGTGTTTTTCGATACGGGCATGTGCACACGGATCGATTCGGGCCCCCTCCCGCCCACTTCGAAATAGCGCCACACCGGCGCATCCGTCCGCGTCTCGCCGCGCACGTCTTCGGCGTCCAGGTCTCGCACCGACACGTTCTTGCCGCCGGCCACAATTCCCGTGGAAGACTCGTCCCCCCACCGCAGCACGCGATTCAAAGCGCGCTGGACATCCGCGCTCGTGGTCCCGTTCCCTTGCAGAACGGAATTCAACGACGACTGCACATCGGCCGACGTGGCCGAGATGCACATGAGGCATGCAAACGACAGTAACACGTTCCGTCCCTCTCAGCAGGCGCGTTCCATCGGATACGCCCCCACCAAAGTCGTCCCACGCAAGGATTTTACATCAAGTGAACCAAGAAAAGGCAGGTCGTCCGCAGATTCCCACAGCGCGGCATAGCCGCAACCGACAAGTTCGGAACAATGAACGGTGTAAGGAAAGGCGATATGGGGATAAAGGGAGATGAAGGAGATGGGTGCAGATTCTCTGTATCTGCGGGAATCTGCGGCATCTGCGGACGAGATGCCGTTCTCAAAGCTTACCGCGCCGCGTTTGCGGGCCGTTCGTGGCTCCGAACTACCCTGCCGCACGGGCGAAGCGTACCGGCTCAGGCATTTGATAGTCCTGGAGGAACGTTTCGCGCAACTTGGCCAGCAGCTTCCTCTTGATCCCGGACCTGCCCACGACCTTGTCGCGCGAGCGCCACGCCCACGTCAGTACATTGCGCGTGAGGTCCCGCGCCTCGTACGGATCGCACGTCAGCGCCAGCGCCACCGAGTAACACGTCTCCACATAGCTTAGAAGGATTTGTTCGAAGTCGTCCGGATGCTGAGTCCTATTCATTGTTCCCACCTCGCGTCTTGGTTTGGTTCGATGCGCCTCGCCGTTTCGTTTTATGTATCCCCGCGCCCCTCGAATAGTGGTCTTGAGACTCCTCGAACCGCCAACCTCGGGGCGAACCATCTTCCGCTTTCCGCCATTCATGCGGACATTGTTACATTGGGTCTGAGACGCCTTGTTCGTCATTCCCGGATTCCAAAGTCAGTTTCACCTTCATCGACCAAGGCAGTGATACGATTTCCGCACTCATTGAACTCGAGAGCACTAGAGACCTTCCGGATTAAGACGTAACCTCGGTTTCGTATGTGCCGTGGGTCATCAGGCAGGGAGGTGTCCAGATTGGCGTAGTCAAAGCCCTTCCCTTCATCTTCCACGACAATCCTGAATTGCCGGCCCCCGGTATGCTCAATGATCCCTTGGACCTTTCGGCTCGCAACGTTCTGGTTGCCGTGAAAGATAGCGTTGATCAGTAATTCCCGAAGGACAACGGAGGTCTTAGGTGCACCCTTGATTCCGCGCGCGTGAGCGAACTCTTCGGCCTCTTGAATCGTCCTGCGGACGAACGCAACATTAGACGGAATGGCAAAACGCATACAGTTCCCTTCTCCCAATACTGTAAACACCGTCCGCTTTCCCCGCCTGTTAGTTGATAAGGGAAGCAAGACCAATGCCATGGCATGATAAACGGCATAAGGCATGTTGTAGTTTAAGCTTATGCGGCAAACACGATGGACGACTGGAGACTGAAGGGGTGTCAATACCGCCACACCTGTTCGCTGCCGTCCCCCTGCAAGTCACGGTAAGATACGGTTTTCCGCAACTACCCCCCCATCATGCGTATGTGAGGAATTGCACACCCGTTTGTGATTGCGGATTGCGGATTGCAGATTGACGATTGGGAATTGAGGATTGCAGATTGCAGATTGACGATTGGGAATTGAGGATTGGGGCTCGGAGTCGGAAGACGCGCCGCGACGCTCCCCCCTGTAGAACCACCAATCCGCAATCGTCAATCCGCAATCGTCAATCGTCAGTCCCCCTCTAGTCTTGATTGAGGCGTCTATTCAACCCCGTGCGGGAGATGCCCAGAAGCCTTGCGGCAATGGTCTGATTGCCTTCCGCGCGCCGCATCGCTTCTGCGGTCAGCATCGAGATGGACTCCTTTATCGTGGGAAGCCGGTCAAAAAAAGCATACGGAGTAGTCTGTTCCGTTCCCGGTTCAGGCGCTGGAGTCGTGGGCGCATCTTGCACCATGCGCGCCTGGAAGACGGACATGGAGAGCATGCGGGATTCGTGATTTGTAACGGCGTCGAACACCATGCTCTCGAGTTCGCGAACGTTCCCGGGGAACGCGTGTGTCGCCAGCAGAGCATAAAGCTCTTTCGGGGGGGACGGCTTTTTCTTGTCGAGGGCGACGGCTGCCTTTTCCAGAAAGTGATTCACGAGGGCGGGAATATCATCGAGCCTCTTGCGCAAGGGAGGGACGTGCAGATGATGCGTCTTTAGGCGGTGGTAGAGGTCTTTCCGGAACTGGCCGGAGGCCTGCAACGCGGCAAGGTCCTTATTCGTTGCGAACACGATCCGCGCGTCGGTTCGCTTGGGCGCATCGCAGCCAAGCGGGTAGTATTCCCGCTCCTGGACGACGCGCAGCAGTTTCACCTGAGAGGCATTCGTCAGATCGCCGATCTCGTCCAAGAACAGCGTGCCCGCCGCCGCCTGCTCGATAAGCCCCCTTCTGGCCTCGTCCGCGCCCGTATACGCGCCGCGCAAATGGCCAAACAGCGTATCGGAAAACACGTTGTCGTCGAGGCCGGCCGCGTTTACGGCGACGAAGGCCCCGCGCCGCCCGCTGAGTGTGTGGAGGGCGCGAGCGAGCAACTCCTTGCCGACGCCCGTCTCCCCGGTTATCAGCACGGGCCATAGACTCTTCGCGACACTCTCGCAGTAGCGGAAGATGGCGAACATGGCGGCATTGTTCGTGATGATCTCTGAAAACGCCTCCGGACACTTCAACTCGCTCAAGAACATGTGTTCTTTCAGGACCTCATTCTCGCGCCGCAGTTCCCGCAACTCGATGGCTCGCCGCACGCCGGATTGCAGCCGGCTCCTTTCGACCGGCTTGACCATGTAGTCAAAAGCGCCCTCTCGCATGCAGTGCACCGCTTTGTCGACGTCGTTGACGCCGGTCACGACAATAACGGGCACCTCAGGATAGGCCGAGACGATCTTCGGGAGCAGTTCCTCGCCTGAAAGGTGCGGCATCGAGAGGTCGAGCAACACGACCGAGACGTCCTGGCCGGCCAGAATATCGGCCACCTTCCTGGAATCCTCGCACGGGATGACGTTCGTGATCCCCACGGCGGCCAGCACGCGCCCCACGCCCTCAAGAGCCTGCGCCTCGTCGTCCACGGCCAACACGGGCCATTCGGGTGAAACGATGCGTGTCATACTTCGGTCCTTTCCTTCGTGACCGCATTGTCCAGCGCAGCCTGCCGCTGATCGATCGGAAGCGCGAGTGTGGCTCGAGTGCCTTCGCCCCCTTTCGACGAAAACGTCAGCGCGCCTCCGTGCTCGTGCACGATACTGAACGAGACCCAAAGACCTAGACCTGTGCCTCCGACAGCCCGCTTTGTCGTGAAGAACGGGTCGCCCAAATGTTTCAAGTCTTCTTCGGGAATCCCTGTGCCCTCGTCGCCAACTTCGATCACTACCCTTTGATCTCTCGGTAGGTATCGGGTGACGACGCAGACTTCCTTGTCCCGGCTTGGAAGCGAATGACAGGCGTTCTGCACCAGGTTGATCACCACCTGCTCAATGCGCTGGAAGTTGCCGAACACCAGAGGCAGATGGGACGCGTATTCCACGGAAAACCGGTCCGTGGTCTTCTTGATCAGGTTCGAAACCAGGATAACGGCCGATCGGACCACGGCATTTACATCCACGGCGTTCATTTGCTCGGCAGGACTCTGCCGTGCAAAATCCCGCAATTCATCCACGATGAGCTGGATCCGCCTCGAACTGGCCAGTATGCTCCCAAACATCTCGGGGAACGTGTCGCGAGACTCGGAGTAGTCGAACCCACCCAGGACGAAGTCGCCGGAATCACCGTAATACCGTTCCAAGATGGGCCGGGTGCTCTCCCAGATGCCCTGCAGTGTCTGCACGTTCGACATAATAGCATGGTTTGGGTTGTTAATCTCGTGGGCCACGCCTGACACGAGAATGCCCAATGAAACCATCTTGTCCGCCTGGATAAGTTGTTGCTGGCGGACCTTCGCTTCCTCTTCCGCCCGCACACGCTCCGTGATGTCCATCACTGTCCCAAGCATACGCACGGGAGCCCCGTTGTCGTCGAAACGGACCTCGCCTTGCTCGTGCGCGATGCGCAGATCGTTGTTCGGCAACACAATCCTGTGATCAACGCTGTAGTCTTCGACCTTATCGAGGGCCTTTCGCACACCTTCTTCAACGTGAGCCCGATCTTCAGAATGGACCCGTTCGAGAAATCGAGGATAGGTCGGTTCAAATTCCTGGGGAGTAAAGCCAAAGATGCGGAACACTTCGTCGGACCAAGCCAGCCCGTTTGTGACGATATCCCAGTCCCAACTGCCAAGATGGGCAATCCGCTGGGCTTCGGCAAGGCTTGCCTCGCTGCGCCGCAGCGCCTCGTTGGCCGCCGACAACTCCGCCGTGCGTTCCTCGACGCGACGCTCGAGTTCGTCATGAGCGCGACGCAGCGCCTGCTCGGCCTTGATCCGGTCGATTGCCACGGCCACATGGTCGGCGACAACCTTCATGAGGACGAGGTCGTCGTCGCTGAAGGTCTCGCGGCTGCGCGTGCCAAACGACAGCGTGCCAATCACCTTGCCATTCGGTCCCAACAACGGGTGACAGGCATAGGCCTTGATGCCGAAAGACCGGACGAGATCGGTTCGCGGGTCGGGCGTGCTCGGGATATGCTCGGCAACGATCCGGCACCCATCGCGGGCGGCGCATCCGCAGACCGCCTGGCCATAATCGAGCCATTCCATTCGAGCTGCTTCATCGAGCGAGACTCCGGCATAGCTGTTCAGGTGCAGCTTCCCGGCCTGTTCGTCTGCCAGGAAATTGAAGAAGGCATGGCAATCCAGGTGGGCCATCACGCGCGAGCAAAGGGAATCGACGATCCCCTGCGGCTGGTCCGTTTCGAGCAGCGCGCCCGCAATCTCCGCCAGCAGCACAAACCGGTCCCGGTTTTGCACCAGAGCGTACTCAGCCCGCTTGCGCTCGGTGACATCGCGGCCGTAGACATTCACGTACTCCGATTCCAAGACCGGCGCAAAGAGCAGAGAATGCACCCGCCCGGAAGCAGCGAACTCGATCTCATGTCCTTTCCCTGAAGACAAGGCCCCATCTACTTCCTCTTGAAGCGAAGAAGGCGCCGGCTGGCCCACCGCACAACCCCAGGCGTCCAACAAGGGGCTCGAGGCCTTATTGGCATAAACGAGGATGCGATCTTTCGTTACCCGCAAGACGGGATTCGGGTTCTCGGCGGGGAAGCTGGCTAGAATCCTCAGATCTTGCTCAGCCCGCTTGCGCTCGGCGACCTCCGACTGGAGCTGCGCATTGGCGGCCTCGAGTTGGCTGGTGCGTTCCTTGACCAGTTCTTCGAGGTGGAGGCGATACTTCTCCAGTTCCGCTTCGGCTTGTTTGCGCTTGGTGATGTCGATGCCCATCTCGAGGATAAGCAAAGTTCCGTCCGTGTCGGTGAAGGGGAAGTCGGAGATATCGTAGACGCGGCCGTCCGGGCCGGTCCATTCCCACTTGTGGGGCGCCATGGTCTTGAGGACTTCATATGTTTCGCAGACCTCGCAGGGCTCGGTGCGCTCAAACAAATACTCGAAGCAGCGCCGCCCGTGGGACTCGCCGAAGCGTTCCTGGAAATATCGATTGGAGAAGGGCACATGATAGTCCTGCGTCAGCAACACGACGTAAGCCGGGAGCACGTCCAGGACCTCATTGAACCGCTGCCGCTCGGCCTTCACAGCTTCCTCGGCCCGCTTTCGCGCGGTAATATCGCGCGCCGCGGCGAAGACGCCTTGCACTTCCCCGCCCTCATCTCTAAACACGGCCGCGTTATAGAGCACGTCGGTCGTTCGGCCCGAGACGTGTCGAATGGTGAGTGGGTAGTCCGTCACCTGCTCCTTGGCCAGCACGATCTGATAGCCTTTCTCCGCTTCGTCGGGCTCCGTGAAGTACTTCGAGAAGTTGCTGCCAATCAACGCCCGCCGCGGAACGCCGGTCGCAAGCTCAGTGGCGTTGTTAACGTCTGTGATCGTCCCCTCGGGGCTGATCGTCACCAGGGGATCCAAGCTGGCCTCGATGAGGCTGCGAGCGTAGCGGGAAGAACGGCCCAGCGCCTCCTCGACGTGGAACCGATGGATGGCCTCTCCGATAAGCGGGGCCAACGATTCCAGGAAAGCCGCGTTGTCCGGGGATACCATGCCGGGACGCGCATCGGCCAAATGGACGGCTCCCACGGGTTCGTCCCGGTATCGGATGGGAATCACGGCGACGGTCGCGTACCCGCTCGAGATGCACCTCCCCCGGAATCGCGCTTGTTGTTCCGGGGTCAACCGCTGGACCCATTCAATCGTGTTATCGCAACGGAAAGATCCGCCAACGGTCATGGCCGTGGCATCTTGCGGTTCCGGCGTCCCGGCAATGACGCGAATGCAGGCACAGGCGTCCTTATCCAGGGACAGGCAATTCTCGATGCTCATGAATTCCGGGGTGAAACCCACATGAGCGCCATACGGGACCCGGCGTTGCTGATCGACCACGCGGACGCCCACGTTCTCGCAGCCGCTCCAACTCCGGATGACGTCCACCACCGAACCAAGATATGAATCGAGCGAGGCACGCGTCGCGAACAGCTCATGGAGGGTGCTGACGACATCGGCCTGCTTTTCGGTCACGGTTCGCTGGGTCACGTCTTCGAGGGAAAACACAAGGAACTCGACCTTGCCCGTTGCATCGACAATCGGCGAGACGGACAGATTCCAATACGTCGTACCCCATTCGGAATGATCGGGAAAAACAAACGGACGCGCGAAAACGCGATACGGCTCTTTCGTTCGGACGACTTCTCGAAACCGCCGTTCCAGTTCCTCGGAGGGATAGAATTCGAAGTGGTTATGGCCCGGGAATTCAGACACGTGGCGCTGGCAAGCCCTTGCATATGCCTCGTTTACGCGAATGAAGTTGAAGTCCCTGTCTAGAAACACCAATGGCGTCACGGTATGGCGGTAAAACGCCTCGAGAATGCCGGACTGCTTGATCAGGGCTCGCTGGGCCTCTTCCCGCTCGATCACTTCTTGCCGCAAGAGATGATTGGCCTCCCGCAAGGCCTCCGTGCGTTCTTCAACGCGTTGCTCGAGCCGCGCCTGCGCTTCCTGCTCGGCACGGCGCGCGGATCTCAGGTCCGCCGCCATGTTGTTGAAGGTTTCGGCTACCGCTCCCAATTCCGTCACGTCAATAATCGTGAGCCGCCGGTCGAGATCGCCCTTGCCGATGGCGGCGGCATGTTCCTGAAGAAGCCGCAGGCTCAGGGAGATCCTCCGGTAAAGCAAGAGGTAAACCAGAGCTGAAAGCGCGACAAACACCGCGGCCAACAGAGTGACCTCAAGCAGGCTCCGGACAATGGGGTCCAGGGTCAACCGCGCCGGGCGACTCGCCCCGGCCACCCAGCCCGAAGGCGCTATCGGCACGCGGGAGCCGAAGCACTTCAGATTGTTCGCCGGGGATACGAACGTGCCTGTCGCATCTTGCCCGGCCAACGCCGTGGCAAGAAGCGGGTCACGATGAAGCCAGTTCGTCTCAATTGGCCCGGACGGGGCGGGTAGGTGAAGCGCCAAGCTCCCGCGCCGATCAAACAGATCCAGCGCCCCGCCTTCCGATCGGCTAATCGACGCGAACACGGACGCGAGTTCGTTCATGCTAATGTCTGCAAGTACGATCCCTTTGAGCCGGTTCTCCTCGTCCCGAACGCCCCGGATTACGACGAAGGTCTCCTTGTGGCTGGCGGGATCTTCGAACAGGTCACTGACCGCCCACTGTTGCCCACCCAGGACCTCCTGGAATCCAGGATGGCCGTCCGCTCTTGTCCCGACTGCCTGCGGGTCGCTGGATGCGACAATGGCGCCATCGGGCGCGGCCCAGTCGAAGGAATCGACAAGCGGATTCTCGTCTGCACTGATACGCAACAGGTGTTGGGCCTGTTCCGCGGAAAACTGGCTCGAACCGGACAGCGCCACGCCGAGATCCAACTCCTGGCGAGCCACGTCCTCGACAAACGCAGCGAACAAGGAGGCCGTCGACCGGGCCAGTTCGAGACTGGCTTCGAGCTCCGAATGGCCGCGCACGTGGTACCAATTGGCATATGTGAGAATCTGCAGGAGAAGCGTCGGCCCAAGTATCAGAACCAACAAGACAAGCAGTTGGCGCCGTATGCGCCGCGGCAGAAGTCGATTAAAAACGGATAGCAGCATTTGATAATCCTTTGGGATCGCGGCTTCCCGCACAGCCCGAGCTCTTGTCGCCAAGAGCTGTCAAAACACCCATGATCACCGCGCAACGCTTGGTAGCATACCTCCAAAGCGGCCTTATTGACAAGGGCACAATGCGGCTACGCCACGGTTGTGGCTCACGCGGTCCTGACCCTCTCCCCGCGCTTCGTACATAATGTTTGTTGTACCGGCTTTAGCCGGGAGTTCCGAAAATAAGCCCCCTAAAGAGGGTACAACGAACATTAGCATCGCTCGGTGGAGAAACTCGTTATCCTAATCGTAATCGTGATACGTATCCGTGCCGGATCAGCCACATTCTTCCACAAACGTTCAGCAGATGCGTGGCAGTTCCTCGCCGTAAGGCATCTCGACGATCCGCTCGCCGCCGAAACGCGTCTTGAGATACGCGGCCACCGACCGCCGCGCAACGACCTTGCCGATGATTCCGGCGCGCTCGCCGCCTGGGACGCTCTTCAGCAGGTCGAGCGCCCTTGCCGCGTGAGATGCGGGTATGAACGCGACGACCTTGCCCTCGTTTGCTACGGTCAGGGGATCGAGCCCGAGCATCTCGCATGCGCCGCGGACCTCGGGCCGGATCGGCAACGCGGTTTCCTCGAGTTGGACGGTGACGCCGGAATCGTTGGCGAGTTCCGCGCAACACGCGGCAAGGCCGCCTCGAGTCGGGTCGCGCATTGCGTGTATCTCGACGCCGGCCTCGATGAGAGCGCGCACGGACGGCCACACGGACGCCGAATCGGAACGCACTTGCGTGTCGAATTGGATGCCCTGGCGCTCGCTCATGACCGCGATGCCGTGTTCCGCGATACCGCCGTTTATCAAGACGCAATCACCTTCGCGCAGACCTCTCGGGGAGATCTGGATGCGCCGGCGCCCAACGCCGGCCGTTGTAATGAAGATCTGGTCGGCCTCGCCGTGGGCGACGACTTTCGTATCGCCCGTCACGATCCGGATTCCGCCGACGCGCGCGGCCTCCGCGGCCGATTCAAGCACACGCCGCAGCACAGCGATATCGAGCCCCTCCTCGAGTATGAGCGACATGGACAGCGCCAGAGGCTCTGCCCCTGAAACGGCGAGGTCATTGACCGTTCCGTGCACGCTCAAACTGCCGATGTCGCCGCCTCGGAAGAAAAGCGGCTTGACGACAAACGAGTCGGTGGTGAAGGCCAACTCGTCGGCGCCTGGGATGGGCGCGGCGTCCGGCAGGGCCTCCGCAACTCCGCCGAGGGCCGGCACGATAGTCCCTTCAACGAGCTCGCGTGTCAACGAACCTCCACCGCCGTGCGCAAGGACGATTCTCTCATCAGCCATACTTGTACCTCGCCGCACAGGACCCTTCCGAGGAGACCATGCACGGCCCGATCGGCGTTCGCGGCGTGCACCTGTTTCCGAACAGGGGGCATTCAGGCGGATGCATCAGGCCCTTCAACACTTCGCCGCAACGGCAGCCGGGCAGCTCGACAGCCTCGACTTCGGGCAGATGATAACGCTTAACGGCATCGAATCCGGCGTAAGCGGACTTCAACGACAGGCCGGTGCCCGGGATGACGCCAAGGCCCCGCCACTCGCCGTCCGTCACGTCGAAGACGCGCATGAGCGTATCCCACGCGACCCGGTTCCCACCGGGTTTGATCGCGCGCGTATACTGGACGAAAGAACCTATCTCACCGTCGGCCAGGAACTCAACCGTCATGGCAATCCCTTCGAGCACATCGGACGGCTCGAATCCCGTAACCACGCACGGAACGGAGTATTTCAAGGCAATCGCCTCGTAGGCTTCAGCGCCGATGATCACGGATACGTGACCGGGCGTGAGAAAGCCATCGATCCGGGACTCGCCGCTGAGAACGGCCTCCATCGCGGGGATGATGAGCTTGTGCGAGATGTACAGGGAGAAGTTTTGCACGTCTTGCTCGTGCGCCTGAAGGACAACGGACGCCACGCCGGGCGAGGTAGTCTCAAATCCCACGGCCAGGAAGACCACTTCCCGCCGCGTCTCGCGCTTGGCGAGTTCCAAGGCATCGATTGCGGAATACACGACGCGGACGTCGGCGCCTTGCGAACGCTCGCGCTCGAGATTGGAGGTGATGCCCGGTACGCGCACCATATCTCCGAACGTACAGATGATAAGGCCCGGCTGCTTCGCGAGAAGGAGCATGCGCTCGACGTCACGCTGCGAGGTCACGCACACGGGACATCCGGGACCCGAGACCAGCTCGATGTTCGGCGGCATGACGGCCCGCAGGCCGCCGCGTCCGATGGCGTGCGTGTGAGTGCCGCACACTTCCATAATGCGGACGTGCCGGCCGATCTCCTTTGCGGCGCGGCTGACACGCTCGATGAGCGGCCCGGAATCAAGGCTCCTCACCGGCATCTCCCTCCATTTGCATGATCAGCTCGAGCGTTTCTTTCGCGTCCTCGGGCGATAGCTTCTCGATGGCGAAGCCCGCATGCACGAGGACCCAGTCTCCGATGTTCGCCTCCTCGAGCAGACTTAGGTCGGCTTCACGAACGTTTCCGGCCAGGGACACACGCGCGCGCGGCCCGGATATCTCCATGATCTGTGCGGGAACGGCTAGACACATTTGCACCTCCATGCGGCGACCGCCGCCTGCCCCAGGCATACACCCCCATCGCCCGCGGGCACTAAGGCATTCAAGAGCACCTCGAAACTCTCCCCCTCGAGGAGCCTCATAGTATGTTCCAAGAGATAAGCGTTTGCAAACACGCCGCCGGAAAGCGCCGCGGCATTCAGCCGCGTTCTGTCGCGGATTCTCTCGCAGACTTCCACCGTCGCGCGTGCGATCGAGTTGTGGAACCGGGCCGCGCAGGTCACCCGGGACACGCCGCTTCGGAAATCATCAACCATGCCGCGGACGATGTCCGAGGCGTGGACGACGCAGACGCCCCTCTCCTCCACCTCGATGTTGCACGTGTAGACGCCGGATTCATCCCCGGCGTCCCATGCGTGTGCCTCAAGTTCTATCGGCGCCTGTGCATGGTACGTATTCTCCGAACAGATCCCGAGTAGGGCGCTCGCCGCGTCAAAGAGGCGGCCCATACTTGAGGTCCGCGGGCAGTTGACGCGGCGCTCGATCTGCTGCGCGATGACACGCCGCTCATCCGCCGATAGCTCGGGCATCAATTCCTCCGCGAGTTTTTCGGCCTGCTCACCATAGGCCGCCGTGAGATAGACGTAGCCCATGCGGGCGGGCCTCTTGGACGAAACGTCTCCGCCGGGCTGCGGCACAACGGCGAGGTGTCCCACGCGCTGATAGCCAGCCAAGTCGCATACGAGGAATTCGCCTCCCCACACCGTGCCGTCTTCTCCCCAGCCAAGCCCGTCAAATGCGACGCCGATGACCTGGTCCGTGCGGCCCGCCTCGGCAAGGACGGAGGCGATATGTGCATGGTGATGCTGAACCGGAATGACAGGCAGTCCCGATGAACGGGCATAGCGCGTCGATCCGTAATCGGGGTGCATGTCGCACGCGACCACACGCGGCGTCACGGCCATGAGATTCTCCAAGTGCTCGACCGCTTGAAGAAAGGCATCATAGGCGGCGACGTTTTCGAGATCGCCGAGGTGATGGCTCAAGAACGCTTGCGGTCCGCGCGTCAGACAGAGCGTCGCGCTGAGTTCCGGCCCGACGGCGAGAATCTCGCGGCCCGCCGTGTCAACCGGCAGCGTCACCGGAAACGGGGCGTAACCGCGCGACCGCCGCAGGAACCGCTGACGCCCGGCGATGACCCGTGCCACGGAGTCATCCGTGCGAATATGAATCGCGCGGTTGTGCGTGAGAAAGCAGTCGGCCAGGTTCCGGAGCCGATCGAGCGCTTCTTCGTTCGTGAACGCAATCGGTTCATCGGTGAGGTTGCCGCTGGTCATTACGAGGGCCTCGAATGGCCCTTCCATCAGCAGCGCATGGATCGGCGTGTACGGCAGCATCACGCCGAACGAGTTGCTGCGCGGAGCCACCTCATCTGGAATGTCATGTCCGGAACGCTTCTTCATGAGCAGGATGGGCCGTTCCGGACGGACGAGGGCCGCTCGCTCTTCGTCCGAGACCTCGCAGATTCGTTCCGCCGCCTGTGTATTCCGGACCATGATCGCGAAGGGTTTCAAGTCACGCTGTTTTCGGCGCCGCAGCAGGCGAACGGGCGCCGCATGAGTCGCGTCACAGGCTAGATGGAACCCGCCCAAACCCTTCACGGCAACGATACGCCCCAGAGACAGTAGGTGAATCGCTTCTTCGATGGGATCGGCGCACGCGATTCTCTTCCCATCCGCATCGAGCAGTTCGACGCGCGGGCCGCACACGGGACAACACGTCGGCTCGGCATGAAACCGCCGATTGGTTGGGTCTTCGTACTCCGCTCGGCACCTTGGGCACATCTCGAACTCGGCCATCGTCGTGTTGGCGCGATCATAGGGCACGTCACGGATGATCGTGTACCGCGGCCCGCAGTTTGTGCAGTTGATGAAGGGATACCGGTAGCGTCGATCCCGCGGGTCGTGCAGTTCCCGGAGACAGTCCTCGCACGTGGCTTGGTCCGGGGCGATGAGCACCGTGCGTTCTCCCGCGCGGACGCTGGTTCGGATCTCAAAGGTCTTATCGCCCGCGACGCGCATCTCGTGCACCCAAACTTCCTGAACGCGCACAAGCGGGGGAGCGGATGTCTTCAGTTGGGCCACAAAGGCATCAACGGCGGAAGAGGAGCCTTCCACTTCGATCTCGACCCCGTGGGGCTCGTTTCGCACGAAGCCCGCAAGATGAAGTCGTGTGGCAAGGCCGTGCACGAAAGGGCGAAACCCTACGCCTTGCACCATTCCTTGCACCGTCACCGCAGCCCGTCGCATCATGCTTGAGAAACCATCCTCCACTTTCTTAACACGCGAAGCGCCCCAAATGTTGCCGGAGACCGACGCGCATATCAACTCGTTACGATTTCCGTTTTCGCTGGACTTGATCTTTATCAGTTGACAGGACGCTGCACGAAAACTAAAATAGGTCTCGAGGTCGTTCAGGCATCAAGCCGTTCGCTTGGGCGATAGGAGTCGGAGATGAAGCATTCGCTTACCGATATTGTCGATGTGATTCTTCGGAGGCTGCAAGAGCATCCGGGGCCGGTGCCCTCGGAGAAAGGCCTCCGCACCTGGCTTTCGCGGCAGGGCTACAACAAGCGCGAGATCGACGCCGCGATGAAGCTTGTCAACCCAAGGTTCCACAGTGCGTCTTACACGGCGCCGCAAGCACGGACCTCAGTCCGGCTGCTCTCGATCCTGGAGGAGTATAAGCTCACGCCAGAGGCACGGAACGCGTTGGCGCGGCTCGATCTTTACGGTCTTCTCGATCCGTACGACCGTGAGATGATCCTGGACTACCTGAATCACCTCGAGGGCGAAGTAGGTCTCGACGAGCTCGATTACCTGCTCTCGTGGATGGTCTGCAGCGGACGCGACATCGGTTATCAGCAGACGCTGTTCAACGTGTTTGAGAACAAGAAGGATACGTTGCACTGAACGCCGCCGTTCATGCGGCGATGCAATATTGGAGCGCTGAAGAATCTGCAATCTGACGCCCACCCCGGACGGAGTGCGGCGTCCTTCTATTGTAATAGGAGTTAGAGAATATGGCGAGAACGCTTGTGGTCGTCGAGTCCCCTGCAAAGGCCAAGACGATCAATAAGTTCCTGGGCACAGGCTACATAGTCAAAGCCTGCAACGGGCATGTGCGAGACCTGCCGAAGAACGAGTTGGGCGTGGACATAGACAATGGTTTCGCGCCGACCTACGTCGCTTTGAAGGAAGCATCGAGGCCGATAAAAGACCTGAAGGATGCAGCCGAAAAGGTCGAGCGAATCCTCCTTGCGTCAGACCCGGACCGCGAAGGAGAAGCGATCGGCTGGCACGTCGCTGAACTCCTTAAATCCTCCGACAAACCGATCGAGCGCATCGTGTTCAATGCCATCACCAAACGGAGCGTTCTCGAAGCCGCTCAGCATCCGCGGCCGATTGACGAGAACCTCGTCAATGCCCAACAGGCGCGGCGGATCCTCGACCGGCTCGTGGGTTACAAGATCAGCCCTTTGCTGCAATTCGGCATTCGCAAGGGACTGAGCGCCGGACGTGTTCAGTCCGTCGCGGTGCGCATGGTGTGCGAGCGTGAGGCAGAGATCCGCGCGTTCGTAATCGAGGAGTACTGGACCCTCGACGCGCTGCTCGTCACGCAACGCGGCGAAACACTGACGGCACGGCTGTTCCGAATCGGCGACGAGAAGCCGCAGATCGGCAACGAGGCCGCGATCCAGGAAATTATCCGCGACCTGCAAGGCGCCGAATACGCGGTGACCGCCGTCGAACGGAAGGACGTGCGCCGCAATCCCTATCCGCCGTTCATCACAAGCTGGCTGCAGCAGGAAGCCTCTCGTAAACTCGGGTTCAATCCGCGCAAGACTATGATGATTGCCCAAGCCCTCTACGAAGGCATCGCGCTCGGACCGGAAGGCGCCACGGGCGTCATCACATACATGCGCACGGACTCGACGCGAATCGACGGAGAAGCGATTGGCGATGTGCGCAACTACATCCGTGAAACCTTCGAACCGGCCATGCTTCCCGAGAAACCCAACTTTTACACCGGCAGGAAAGGGGCACAAGATGCACACGAAGCGATCCGTCCTACCTTGACGGCCCGCACGCCGGACTCGATCCGACAGTACCTCGACGACGATCAGTTCAAGCTGTACCAGCTTATCTGGCGCCGCTTCGTGGCGAGCCAAATGTCGCCGGCCATTCTGGATCAGATGAACATCGACGTGATGGCCAAGAAATACGGGTTCCGCGCGACGGGATCGCTCGTCAAGTTCCCGGGTTTCACGAAACTTTACGAAGAGACCTCCGAAGACAACGGCAGCGGCGAGGAACCGGCGCAACCACTGCCCGATGTGAGCGAAGGCGAACGGCTCTCGGCGCGCGAGTTGAAACCCGAGCAGCATTTTACAAAACCGCCACCGCGCTACACTGAGGCCATGCTTATCCGCGCTCTCGAAGAAAACGGCATCGGCCGCCCGAGCACGTACGCACCGACGATCAACACGATCCAGGAACGGGGTTACGTCGAACGCGAGAAGAACCGTCTCAAGCCCACGCAACTTGGCGAGGACGTCAACCTGCTTCTCATAGACAACTTCCCGGACATCCTCAACATCAACTTTACGGCGCGCATGGAGGAAAACCTCGATCTCGTCGAGGAAGGCCAACAGGAATGGCGCCAGTTGCTGAAGGAGTTTTACGCCGGTTTCCTGAAGGATCTCGAGGCCGCCCAGCAGCGTATCGTCGAGAACATCCTCGAAGGCGAGACGGCGTGTCCCGAGTGCGGATCGCCGTTCGAACTCCGCGAGGGACGGTTCGGCCTGTTCGTGGCTTGCCGCAGCTACCCGAAGTGCAAGACCACCCGGAGGATCTCGAGGGTGTCGACCGCACAGCCCACCGACGAAGTCTGCGAGAAGTGCGGCGCGCCCATGGTCATCCGGGAAGGCCGCTTCGGCAAGTTCATGTCCTGCTCGAAATATCCCGCCTGCAAGACCACGCACAAGCTGGACAAGGACGGCAAAAAACAGCCCGGATTGCCGAAGCAACCGCCCCAGAAAACCGACCAAGTCTGCCCGGAATGCGGTGGATTCCTGGTCATCCGCAGAAGCCGCGCGGGACAGGAATTCCTCGGCTGCGAGAAGTATCCCAAGTGCCGTTTTGTCAAGCCCATCGATCTCGACCTAAAATGCGTGCGGCCCGGCTGCGACGGCAATCTGGTTACAAGGCGTGGTCGCGGCCGCCGGTTTGTCGGATGCGACAAGTACCCGGCGTGCGATTTCATCGTGTTCGGTCAGATCGACAAGGGAGTGCCCTGCCCGAAATGCGGGAACTCCTGGACCACGATCATCAAACAACGCGAGAAACCGCCTGCAAGGAAATGCCCCGTGCCTGCCTGCGACTATCAAGAGGCGCTTTCCGAGGAACCGTAACGCGAGACCTCGGACGCATCGACCTGTGATATTCGGCCGTGTTATTCCGAAATTGCGAGTGTTCGTTGTACACCCTTTAGGGTGGTGGGCTGTTGTTGGATCTCCCGGCTAAAGCCGGTACAACGAACATTCGCGATTTCGGAATAGCACGAGCAGAAAGGCGCCCAAGGGATAGGGAAGGTCGAGGTCGTCATGTACACGCCAGAAATCCAACGGTTTGTCAACTACCTTGAAGTCGAGCGGAGTTTCTCGGCGCACACGTTGCGCGCGTACCTGAACGACCTCGAGCAGTTCTGCGATTACGCTGTAAACGGCCCGCGTTCCTTCGAGCGCGATCCCGAAGAGGAACGTCCGCCTGCGTCCCTCGACGCGTTGCGGCACGCCACGCGCAATGATATCCGGGCATTTCTTGCGCACGTCCAGACTTCGGGCGGAACGCCGCGCACCTCGGCCCGCAAACTTGCCGCGATCCGTGCGGCTTACAAGTTCTTCGTTCGCTCCGGCGACCTCGAGGACAGCCCCGCGGCGACGGTCAAATCGCCGAAGCTGTCGCGTGAGTTGCCCGACGTGCTCTCAATCCCCGAGGTCACCGCCTTGATAGAAGCGCCGGACACGTCCGAACCCCTCGGCATTCGCGACCGGGCTATTCTCGAGACCCTTTACTCGAGCGGCATCCGCGTCAGCGAGTTGGCCGGTCTGACCATGCGCGACCTGGACTTCTCCACCACTCATATGACCGTGACGGGCAAGCGCAAGAAACAGCGCATCGCGCACCTTGGTTCTTTCGCCGTCGCCGCGGTCAACGAGTACCTGTCGATTCGCGGCGAACTTGGCCGGCCCAGTCACGAGCGCCTGTTTGTGAATGCGCGCGGCGGGCCGCTCACGCAGCGCAGCGTGCAACGCATCATCGAGAAATACGTCCGGCAGGTGCTGCCGGGCCGGCGCGAAGTTTCCCCGCACACACTTCGCCACACCTTCGCGACCCACATGCTCGATGCGGGCGCGGATCTCCGCGTAGTACAAGAACTCCTCGGGCACGAAAGCCTCTCGAGTACTCAGATCTACACCCACGTCAGCATCGACCGCCTGAAACAGGTCTACCGCGACACCCACCCCCACGCGTAGTACAAGTCAGTGCGCCCCCTTGAACCTCCCGGCCTCGAGGTGGCACAATAGCGCTTTGGCGAACGAGACAAAAGGGAACGGCCATGGCATGTCCTGAGGAACTAGAAGAGAGATCCCAAAGCTATCTGAATCGGCTGCTCAAAACGCGAACGATCCTCATCAACGGGTCGGTCGACGAAGAGTTGGCCGAACGGGTCATCGGCCATTCGCTGATTCTCGATGCCGAATCCCATGAACCGGTTCGGGTTGTCATCAGCAGTCCGGGGGGAATGGTCGACGTCGGATTCGCCATTCACGACATCTTGCGGTACATCGAGTCGACCGTGATCTGCATCGGGGCGGGCTTCGTTGCGAGCATGGGCGTCCCGATCATGTTCGCCGCGGACAAGAAGAACCGCTTTGCCTTGCCGAACACGCGCTTCATGATGCACCAGCCGAGCGGCGGCGCCGGCGGACCCGCGACGGATATCCGAATTACCGCTCAGGAGATCTTGAAGGTGCGGGAGCGATTGAACCGTATCATTTCCGAAGAGACGGGCCAGCCGCTCGAAAAGGTTGCCACCGACAGCGATCGCGATTTCTGGATGTCGGCGGAAGAGGCCCTGGCCTACGGACTGATATCGAGGATCATCCACTCCGCCAAAGAAGTCAAATAGCCCCCGCCCGGGATCGTCTTACCGCTGCTTTTGCGTTCCGTACCACTGGCTCCCGCCATGGTCAAGATGCAGCACCGGCAACCCCGTTAGACGTTTTTCCTCGCCGAAGTGTTCCCGTATGTTGTAACCGAAATACCAATCGGCTCCCTCAAAGTGATCCATCTCGAGGTACGGCACCTCGTCCATGCAGGAGCGCCGCACGCACTGGAAGAAACCGATTGGAACGCCGTCCGCCTCAAAGCGCCGAAACTCGCCGGGGCCGTCAAAGAGACGATCCCAGTCCTGCCACGGCTTGATCTCTCCAAGTAGGACTCTGGCCGTCTCCGCAGGGGTCAGCATCTTACGGCCGTCGGGATAAATGAAGCGCGCCGCGTCCGCCACCTCTTCAATGCGGGCGAAGGTTCTCGGATGAATGAGAATGTCCGAATCGAGCAGGACGACCCATTCGCCCGATGCAACATCGAGCGTTTCATTGATGAGGAAGCCCTTGGCCCGCGCGTCGCCTTCCGCGAAAGGCGCCCGGACGATGCGCAGCTTCGGATGAGTCAGCTTCATGCTCTCAATAATGTCATCGGTCGCATCGATGCCCGGAACGTAACTGATGATGACCTCGATGCGATCAAGATCGATGCCTTCCTGGTGTGCAAGACACGTCAGTACCGCTTGAAGACGCCTCGAATAACGCGTGCTCACGATGATAACCGAGTACTTCACGCGAGAGAGGGCCGAGGCATCCGGGCCCCCTTGCCACAGCAGCACCGTCTGCGTGACGATAGCGCCGTCAATGTTCCAAATCGTGATCCGCGGCTCGAGCACACCGGCAAGGCGCACCGGAATGTACTGGCCGCCTTCATACTCCGTGGGACGCACCGGGATGCCGTCGCGCATGAGGACAAAGTATCCGTCCGCGTCCACGTGCAGCGCGACCTGGTGCGTATAGGTCTCCATCGGACACATCAGCTTGCAATGGCGTCCGAAGCTGAACCCGACGAAGTCAGCGATGCCGCCTCCGAACGTCACGGCGATGGTGAACGGCGGCGCCACCCGGGTCAGCGCCGTGCTCAGCTTCTCCGAGCTCGTGAAGGAGTACCAGCGGTTGCCCCCCGGCATTTTATGCGTCCATTGGCCCTCGATCTCGTAATCGGCGGAATCGATCTCGCGCGTAGGCGGCGTGTAGCGCAGGATATTGCCCGCCTCCTTGGCCAGCGAAGAGAATCGATCTGAAAACGCCACGCGCGCAGCGTCGACCGGATCATAATACTTGGGCTGCTTTGCGCAGAAATGCTGCTGCGACGGGACCACGGCGTCTTCGGGGTTTTCAGCGCCGGCCACGGGAATCTTCTGAGGAATAACGCTCAATCCGGGCAGAATCCGTTTGAACCGCTCCGTTTCACGGTCGCATATTCGTCTGAGAGAACACCGCGAACAAAGCGGCCCAAGCGCCGCGTCTGCCTTGCGGCGAACCCGCTCAACCTCGCGCTCATACGCGGACACTGACTCCTCGATCGGTTTGGGTTCCCCCGGCACGATGCGAAGCGTTCGCGTGAGTTTGCGCCAGACAAGCAAGGCGATGTGTTTCCAATGACCTTCGAGAAGCCACTGCAAGAGCTTGTTATCGATGTACCATGTCCACGCCGAGCCGCGCCCCATTGGGATCGTCAGTGCCTTCCCGGCCGCGTTCGGGCTGCACTTGAGGATTTTTGCCGCCATCTCGTAGGCAAGCATGTGGTACTGCTGATGGTCGAGGAAGAACTGGCTCGAGTTGGCCGCCCGGATCAGGTTTTCAGGCGACACCAGACACAGCGGAAGGAACAGCAGGTTCGCCTCGATCCCCCGCGCATCAAGCGCCTTCACGAGGGCGTTCATCTGATCGACCGTGCGACTGCCCTCCTTCGCATCGGCGCACGTCGGCAGATCGAGGAAAGAATCCGAGAGCGTCACATTGGCAACAACTACGCTGCCTCGAACAATCCGCTCCGCCGCATTTTCCACATCCAGGTCGCCGGCAAACGGCGCCTGAATCTGGAGTCGAACCGGCAAGTTCGCCGCCCGGCACGCCTCAAACCAAGCGTCAAGATGCTCCGCGCGCACCGAACGCGGCGTCAGGAACACATCGAAGAGGCCGAAATCACCTAGCGGACCCAAAGGGCCGGGCGGCTCCGTGCAGTCCGTTCTGAGCGAGATCTTCACATCGAGATCTCGGGCATGTTGAGCCAGCGAGACCAATCGACCGCGGTCGAACCCCCAAACGAAGACATCCATCTTCTCCGTCTTGTAGACATCGCGGTTCAACCGGACCCACCGCTTGATATCCACCATGTCAAAGGTTTGGCCGAATGCATTTCGCGTCAGGACAAGACCACGAACCGGCGGGATGCGTTGGTCGACCGTTTGAAGCTTCACACTTTCCCTCGACTGGCAATCATGCTCGTGATCGTAATTGTTCTCGTGATCGAACGCCCCGCATCGGATCTCGCGGGCGGGGATACAATGGACATTACTCTAACATGCGGCCTCGCGGTCCCGCAAAACCGGCCCGTCCTCGAGTTTATGGGCCCGCTGACGGATATCTTCACCCCTCGTGGCGCAGACTGTCATTCTGTGCGCGTTTCAGCCCAAGCCGCGCCTGTTGTGGTTCGGCGCTATGAAGTTCTATACTACGTTCCTTGGGGCGTGGGCGGCAGCCAAATGCGCATATCGAGAAAGGCATAGTGATGAAGAAGTCACAAGGCAAGAGAGGGGTCTGCAAGAAGCGCGGGAACGATTATGTCGCGCATGCGGGACTATCGACCCGCTCGATCCATGCCGGCGAGGAGCGGTTGCGTTATGCGGATTCGATCACCACGCCGATCGTTCAAACCTCCACCTTCGCTTTCAAGGACAGTAAGGAAATCGAGGCATACACAAAACATGGAAAGGCCCGTTTTGAGTACGGACGCTATGGCAATCCCACCGACCAGGTGGCCGAGCGGCGGCTCGCCTCCCTGGAAAGCGCGGAAGACTGCGTCGTGTTCGCTTCGGGCATGAGCGCCATCACGACGACCATCCTCGCCCTCGTCCGCAGCGGCGACAACATTGTCATCACGGACGACGCGTACAAGAAGACGCTCGAGTTTTGCGCCAGCTATCTGCAACGGTTTGGCGTCGAGTGCCGCATCCTGCCGTTCGGCGACTATGAGGCGCTCGATGCGGCGGTTGACGCGAAGACGCGTTTCATTTTCTCCGAATCGCCGACGAATCCTTACCTGAACGTGTTCGATCTGCCGCGCCTGGTGAAAATAGCGCGACGGCACAAAGTCCTAACGCTCATCGACAGCACGTTCAGCACGCCTGTGAATCAGAAACCCCTCGATTTCGGCATCGATATTATTTTGCACAGTTGCACGAAATACCTCGCCGGCCACAATGACATTATGGCGGGCGCCGTGCTCGGCCGTACGGCTTTGATCGATGAAATCCGCGCGCTGCACAAGGCCATCGGCGGCGTCATCGATCCCCACTGCTGTTATCTGCTGCTGCGCGGACTGAAAACGTTCACGATACGGATGGCCCGCCACAACGAGTCCGGAATGCGCATCGCTCAGTTCCTCGAGAAACATCCCAATGTGAAGCGCGTATATTACCCCGGGCTCGAGAGCCATCCCCATCACAAGATCGCGAAAGAGCAGATGAAGGGCTTCGGCGGCGTCGTAACCTTCGACATCAAGGGGGGACTCAAGGAGGCCAAGCGTTTCCTGGACAGTCTCAAGCTCTGCTACATCGCGCCGAGCCTCGGCGGCGTCGAAACGCTGATTACGCATCCCGCCACGGTCAGTTACTACGACGTGACGCGGAAAGAACGTTACGCCCTCGGCATCACCGATACGCTGCTGCGCCTGGCGGTGGGAGTCGAGGACGCGGACGACCTCATCGCGGATCTGGATCAGGCCCTAAGGCGCAGCCACAACCCCGTCTAATGCCTGATCGCGAAGATAGAGATCCAGCCGTTCAGCGTGAGGCTGAGGAACTCCAGCCTCACATGTTGATTTTACTCGACTTCGACGGCGTAATCGCGGACTCGATGGACGCGTACTTCGGCGCGTTCGCCGAGGTATGCGCAGAGATGGGATATCGCCGCCTGAACTCTCGCGAGGCATTCCTGAAGCTCTTCGAAGGCAATCCCATTCGGCAGCTATTTTGGGCCGGCTTTCCCATATTCCGTCTCAGACGAATCCTGAACAGGTTCAAACCGCGTCTCCTCGAGGCGCACAAACTCATTCGTCCGTTTGAGGGCATTACGGAAGTGGTTTCAACACTCGCGCGCCGCTTCCCCGTGTTTGTCATCACCTCGAATGTTGCGGAGATTGTCTCCGCCTTTCTCAAGCGGCACGGCATTGTGGGCGTCGCCGGTGTTATCGGCTCGGAGACCCACACCAGCAAGGTGAGAAAGATCCGCCGCATGCTGCGGCAATACCCGAAGTATCAGGCCTACTACGTCAGCGACACTAAAGGCGATCTGCTCGAAGCCCGGCGAGCGGGCGCGATCCCGGTGGCCGTCGCTTGGGGATGGCATTCGGCCGACAAGCTCGCGGAAGGCAAACCCGCACGAGTCGTCTCGTCACCGGAGGAACTGCGCGACCTCTTCATCGCTCATCAGTGAGCCGGCCCTTTGCGAGGACAAGCGGGAACGGTAAACATGTAACCACTTGGCTGATGCGCCCTCATTTGTCTTGTCATTGGCTTTGGCGCGAGACAGCATTGAGTTCTGCTTCAATCTGTTTGGCCGTGGGAAGCTTCCCGCGTAGTTCCCTGGGCAAGGATTCGACAAGCTGGAGTTCGTAGCTGGCGACGCCTATGGGCTTGCGGAAATCGCGCAGGGCGTATTCCACAACGATCCTGTTCTTGCTTTTGCATAGTATGAGGCCGAGCGAGGGGGCGTCATCCTGGCATCTAAGGACGTCGTCAACAGCGGAGAGGTAGAAGTTCATCTTGCCCGCATGTTCCGGCGTGAACTCGCACACCTTCAGGTCAACGACAACAAAACAACGAAGCCGTAGGTGGTAGAAGAGGAGATCAAGGTAGAAATCTTCACCGCCGACCTCAAGGGGGTACTGCCGTCCGACGAATGCGAAGCCAACGCCCAATTCGAGGAGGAACCTTTGGATATGATCGGCGAGGGCGCACTCGATATCACGCTCGGTTACATCCTGTCGCAGGGCAAGGAAATCGAACACATAGGGGTCTTTCAGCACTTGCCGGGCAAGGTCGGATTGAGGCGGCGGCAATGTGCGCTCGAAATTCGTGATGGCGGCGCCCTGTCTGGCATAGAGGCTGGACTCGATTTGATGCACCAGGACGGCGCGAGACCAGCCATTCTCAACGGTCTTGCGAGCGTACCAGAGCCGTTGAACGGAATCCTTGAGTTTGAACAGCAAGACTACGTTGTGTCCCCACGGAATCTCCGCCACAGGAACCGGGGGACTCGCCCCGCCCATTTCCGGCACAGGCTGTGCCGAATTCCGGCGGCGCGACTTCGGCACAGCCTGTGCCGAAATACCGCTTTCCCCGATGTAGGCCGAGTAGAAGGCCCTCATCCGAGAGATGTTAGACGGTGAGAACCCCGGCATGCCGGGAAACTCCGTCTGGAGATCGCGCGCCAAGCGATCAACAACTGCGGCGCCCCAACCTTCAGTTCGCTGGCGTTCAACGATGGCCTTTCCAATGTCCCAGTAAAGCTGGATGATCTCGCGATTAGCAGCCAGCACGGCCCTCACCTGTGAGGCGCGGATTCTCGCCTTCAGGACATCAAGGAGTTCCGCATAGCCAGTAGGAAATGAAAGTGAAACACCTTCGGTTTGCCTTGTTGCCCTTTTGCGCGGCTGGTGTTTTCGCGGCAATCTCGGTGATTCAGAGCCCATACGATCCCCTGTCTGCAAGTTCACAGCCTACTCCTTCTAAATGGTTCGTGCAATGCGCACGGCTGTTTCTGCTTGGCTCTCGCGGATAACGATACGTGCGAATGTTGGCATATCGACATCAATCGGTATAGCTAGTGAATGCTCCCCACTTACTACCATTTGCCACATAGTCACATTGGTGTTGCATGCTGAACGTCGAGACGGTACTCTTTGGCTTGGGATGCAGATCGAGCGAATCGAGCACGTGAAGGCCGCCACTGTTGGTACACGCGCCTGATGGCGCAACACAGCAGTGGAGGGATTGAGGGAATGGACACAATGACTGATGTTGAGAAACTGAGCGAGAAGAGGATCGCTTGGGAAAGATGTTTATCAAGCGAGGATCAGAACTGCGTGTGCCAACAGCTTTGGCATATGATATGGAATAGTGGCGTGTATCGAGTGATTCTGAAAGCATGGGAGCTAGCCCCGCGTACGGACAAAGGCGTTGCGCAATTCAACGTTCCGATTGCTCAGTTCATCGACCACACCTTCTGGGACAGTCAGATTCTCGCAACGCGGCGATTGGATGACAGCTGCGATATCAAAGGAAAGCGCGGAGTCTATTCTCTTGCCTCCGTGATCAAGGACGTCAAGAAGAATGTCCATCTACTTACGAGGAGGAACATCTTTGCAGTAGAGGGACTCGAATACGATTTGAGCACGGCAACGAAAAGGTATAATGCGCTCCGCAGCGAAAATCGCCACAATGCCATCGATGAGTTGTCTGGCGTCTCCTCGAACAACCGCTCGCCGTCCGACACGGTGCGTAAAGAGGTCTTTGACGGCTTATCGAGGAAGATGTCTCAAGCCTGCGAGCAAGTCAAGATCATTGCGGACAAGTTTGTAGCTCATTCCGCCACGCCTGAGAGCCGTGCCCAGAAAGAGGCAGACACCATAGAATTGGAACTGAGCGATCTTACCGGCGCACACGAAGCTCTCTGTAGGACCGCTAAGTTTCTCTTTTGGTGCATTCTGAATCGCGGCCTCTTTGTCTCCCCGTGGGGTACCGCTCACCCGCTCGCCCTCGCTTACTTGGACAGGCCGTTGGTAATGCCAGAATACATGGCCCAGCTTCAGTCTGAGTGGGATGAATGCTTCAAACAGCCGGAAGCCTGGGAGCCATGGCCTGTTTCCGAGGTGCTTGCGGTCGGCTCGTCGGGGCAACCGCAATCACAGTGCCGGAATGCTGATTGAACACGTCCTGGCTCAGCACCAAAACTGGACGTTGACCGGATTGCTCATGCCCTCGGACAGGGTTAAGGTCAGCCCAGACGATGTCGCCTCTCAGTATTCGGGCCATTGTCCCGCCTCGACCGATAGGCCTTCTTCGGCAAGGGCTTGTTCCGATGTCCTGTCTAACTTGGCGCATTCCCTTGCCAGGCGGTTTCGGTCCAACCGTTCCCGCTTCTCGCTGACTGCTTCCTGAATGGCTCGGCTTCGGTTCTCGAACCGCCGGCTTTTTACCAACCGATCCAAGCGTTTGAGCGTTTCCTTGTCTAGCGTGATGGCCACTTTGGCCGTACTCATCTTGTTCACCTCCGGTACTACATCGTGTCATACCATTGGCGTTTTGTCAATCTCCGGCAACAGGTGAGAGGAACCGGTGTGATGATTCGCAAGTCTCATCCAGAGGCCGTGGGTGATCTTGGGAGGGCGAGGCTCCTGCCGAGCCGGAAGTACCTTGTGCAAGAACCCGGCTCAGCAGGAGCCTCGCCCTCCCAACACGGCTCGCCAAGGCCTGAATCACTCAAAGGAGACGTTCATTCATCCGCGGCTGAGCCGGCGGTGTCCGTTGGGCCTGTAAAGCCAGGTCCACCCGCCGCAACGTATCCGTAGCTGGCACCGGAAGTATCCGGACTCACCCAGAATGAATACAGGGAGCCATTCCGCACATGGAACCGAAAACGCACGTCCTGTCCTGCGGCGGAAGACAAGTCCGCCGTTGCCTTCCATCGCACGGCGAGGCGCGTCCCGTCGCCCGTGACGGGAATGCATGCATCGCGGGTTAGGTCTGCGACGCCCTTTCCGTCCGGGCCGATGACCTCTACACGAAGCTCACCTCGGGCAATAGACGCATTCACGAAGAGATGCTTGCCGCTGAACCGAACAGGTCTGGTGGTCAGCGTGCGCTCGACGTCGTCGGCGTCCATCGAGGCGAAGCCGTCGCGCCGCAGTGTTGCGAGGCCCGTGGCGGAAACGCCTGACGCGGGCGATCCCGCTACGCCGCTTCGCCCGCTCACGTAGAAATGCAGCTTGTCGCCAACGACGAGACAGCATCCGCCGGCGGACTGCACGTTTCCCCAGTTCCAATCGCCGTATTTCTCAGACACCGGGATGAACGCCTCGTGGACGGGCCTCTGCCAGTGGAACCCATCGCGGCTGAAACCGATGCAGATCTCGTTCGGTTTGGCCCGATCCTTGGGCTGTCCGCGCCAGACACTGAACAACCCGATGATAATGCTCTCATATGCAACGGCGTCGAGGTTGTACAATTCGCACGGTGTTTTCAGATCGGCCCGCTGCGAATCGAGGGTGTCCGCACCGACCCAGAACGGCGGCCCTCCCGCATCCCACTTGGCTCCGACAAGGACGTCCGGGTTCTCCCAATACCGGCGAAAGCGGCCAATGGTTTTCGGGGCGTAATCGCGGATGCCGTAGACCCACACGCTGCGGAACGGGTTGAAAAACACGGTGCTCCGATCCCCGAGTGCGCCGCTTGCAGCAACGCAATCGCCCCAATGCAGGCCGTCGTTCGAGAAGAAGATCGACAACATACCTTTGTTCTCGTCCCGCATGTAGGCAAACATCTTGTAGCGGCGCAACGGGTCCTTCTCATTGAGATCGAGCCAGATAGTGCTCGAATCGCGCCCCCGTTTCAGGACGATGTTCGTCCCAGGAACGACATCGAGTTTCGGTTTCTCCCAGTGAATCCCATCCTTTGAAGTGGCATAGCATGTCGAGTCGCAGTATCCGCCCATGTACCACATCTTGAAGAGTCTGTCCTGCGGGTCAAACCACACTCCGTCACTAAACACCATCGCTGTGGGCGCTGGATGATCCTGGGACGCAGTTCCTTCTTCCCAGGGCCGATCCGGTTTCAACACCGGATTCCCACGCCAATACTCCGCCGCATGATACGTCCGCTTCAGATCAGTCTTCTCGATGAGGAAATCATCGACGAAGATCTGGCGTCCGACGTCAATCGGAATAACATCCGGCGGATGATCCAGATACGGCACGGGCATCGGCTCGCGCGTCGGCGCACGATCCGCGGAAGGCCACGGGTCCGGCAGGTGAATGCCGTTATACAAAACTTGGTCGGCCTGCGATGGGAAAGCGCTTAGAAAGGGCAACGCCCATGCCAACACCATCATCATAAGGAATGAAATACTATCGTGAGTGGTCTCCATGCATGACCTCCCGTCTCAATGAAAAGTTCATCGCCTGGTTCGCATGTATTCTCGCGGATGGAGAATAAGCACTCCACCGCAGACGATGCCATACAGGCGCCCGAAATGCCGCTCGTCGAGTGTTAGCAGATGTGTCGCTCCAGTTCCGATGGCGGCATCGAGAATCGGCCGATCTTTTTCGGCAAGGGGCAACCCCACGGGAAGGGAAGACACCTCCACCTTCAGCACAACCCTCGCCACGCGTTTCATGAGTTGATTCAGCCGACGACGCTGCACCGCCTCCGTCAGATTGCGGAGAGCCTCTTCATATGCATAGCCGGAGGTGACCAGGTGAGCCCCTGCCAATTTCCAGAGGCAAGTCAGCCCTGCATTCTCACGATAGGCCGCCGCGAACAGGATGTTCGCGTCGAGAAACAGAATATCCACGACTCAGGTGTCCGATGGCTTGCTGTGCGGAATCTTCTCCGGGTCGAGGCCCATGCGGCGGACCTCATCACACGCCACGGCATAGTCATCGGCATTCATGGCCCCGGAAAGCACAAAGGCGGCCTTGCGTGCGGCCGTGTAGACCTCGATGGGTAAGACTGCTGCTGGGCGGATCAGAATCCCGTCGTCGCGTTCCTCGATCAAAGCCGTAGCACCCTCCTCCAGACCGTATGAGCGTCGCACCGACACCGGCAGCACTATCGTTCCACGCCGGCCTATCTTAACCGTCTGTTTCATGGGATCAACGGCCATCAGATATTCAGAAAATCTGCAACTCTGATTGAATTATACCCAAGAATAGGTCGATTCGTCAATCACAGGGGACGGTACGAAGCAAGAGACCTGGCAAGACCTCAACCTCCGAAAACGAACTGGAGCCCCACTGATCGTGGAGCCCCAGTTGACCATGCATCCGCCGGTTCGTTCACAGGGAGGATTCTGCCCTGTGGCGAAAGAGTCCTGATTTGTGTTTTTATTGATCCTTAAGGTGGACCGGGATCCGCATCTTGTAGAAGGAACGCCACACGAAGGTGACTGATATCAGGAAGAAGATGACCGCTGCTGTGAGACTGACGGTCCGGCTGAGTTCGATGGCCAGTTCGACCGCGAGAAGCCCGAACAGGGTCGTGAACTTGATGACCGGATTCATGGCGACCGACGACGTATCCTTGAAGGGGTCGCCCACGGTGTCGCCGACGATGGTTGCATCGTGAAGCGGGGTCCCTTTCGCCTTAAGTTCGGTCTCGACGATTTTTTTTGCGTTATCCCACGCGCCGCCCGCGTTGGCCATGAAAATGGCCTCGTACAAGCCGAAGATGGCGATCGAGATAAGGTAGCCGATGAAGAAGTAGTGGTTAAGGCAGGCGAAGGCAAGGGTCGCGAAGAAGATCGCCAGGAAGATGTTGAACATGCCCTTCTGCGCGTACTGCGTGCAGATGGCAACGACCCTCTTCGAGTCCTCGACGGAGGCGCGTTCGCCGCCGCCTTCGAGCTTGATGTTCCGCTTGATGAATTCGACCGCCTTATAGGCGCCCGTGGCCACGGCCTGGGTCGCCGCGCCGGCAAACCAGAAGATCATCGCACCACCCGTGATCAAGCCCAGGAGGAACAGCGGATTCTGGATCGACAAGCCCATGGCTACGTCGGCCTCGCCGAACCTCGTCTTCAACAATTGGATGATGGAGAAGATGAGCGTGGTCGCACCGACCACCGCTGTGCCGATGAGGACCGGTTTGGCGGTAGCCTTGAAGGTGTTGCCCGCGCCGTCGTTCTCCTCGAGGAAGTCCTTGGCGTTTTCGAAGTTCGGTTTGAACCCGAAGTCCTTCTCGATTTCCTTGGAGACGTTCGGACGCGTTTCGATGGTGGACAGCTCATAGATGGACTGGGCGTTGTCGGTCACCGGGCCATACGAGTCAACCGCGATGGTCACCGGACCCATGCCCAGGAAGCCGAACGCGACCAGACCGAACGCGAAGATGGCCGGCGCCGCCATGAGAGCGGACAAGCCGAGGGTGCTGACGACAAAGGCAATGCCCATCAGCAGAATGATGGCCATGCCCATCCAGTAGGCGCTGAAATTGCCCGCCACGAAGCCGCTAATGATGTTGAGGCTCGCGCCGCCCTCGCGGGACGCGGTCACGATTTCACGCACGTGCCGGGAATTTATCGAGGTGAATACCTTCACCAATTCGGGGATCAACGCACCCGCAATCGTGCCACAGGTGATGATGGTGGACAGTTTCCACCACAGGGAGCCGTCGCCCAAGTCGCGGATGAGGACCGCGGAGAGGAGGTAGGTCATCGCGATGGAGATGAACGACGTGAGCCATACGAGGCTGGTCAAGGGAAGCTCAAAGTTGAACTTCGGGGCGTTGCCGAACCGGGCCTTGGCCCACGCATTGTTCAAGAAGTAGGACAAGGCGCTGGTAACGATCATGCCAACGCGCATGACGAAGATCCACACGAGCAATTGGACTTGGGTAGTCGCACCGTGAACCGCAAGAAGAATAAACGTGATGAGGGCCACGCCCGTCACGCCGTAGGTCTCAAATCCATCCGCCGTTGGGCCCACGGAATCGCCTGCATTGTCGCCCGTGCAGTCCGCTATCACGCCCGGGTTGCGGGCATCGTCTTCCTTAATCTTGAAGACAATCTTCATTAGGTCCGAACCGATATCGGCGATCTTGGTGAAGATTCCGCCGGCGATACGCAACGCCGCGGCGCCTAGCGATTCGCCGATGGCAAAGCCGATGAAACACGGGCCAGCCCAATCACCCGGGACAAAGAGCAGGATGAAAAGCATAATCACCAGTTCCACCGAAATAAGCAGCATGCCGATGCTCATGCCCGACTGCAGCGGAATGGACATGATCGGGAACGGCTTGCCCTTCAAACTCACGAACGCCGTGCGCGAGTTGGCGTAGGTGTTGATCCGGATGCCGAACCAGGCCACGCCGTAGCTGCCGAGAATGCCGACGATGCTGAACAGGACGATGGTGCCCACCGTGTTAACCGGCAGATGCCGCAGGAGGCCGAAGTAAACGACCATGATGACCGCGATGAACGCCCACAGAAGTGCAAGGAACTTGCCCTGCGTGATCAAGTAGGTCTTGCATGTCTCGTAAATGAGTTCCGAGATCTCCAGCATCGATTTATGCACCGGGAGGCTCCGGATCCGCATGAATTGGACCAGGCCAAACGCGGCGCCCCCGACGCAGATGATCAATCCGAAGAGGAGCAAGCTGTGGCCGTTTATCCCGAGGAAGTTCACGGTGGACAAATCCGGGATCTTGAGTTCCGCTTCACTGGCGCCCGCCGTGCCCGCGATCATCAAGATCGCGAGCGCAAGAGCGCACAGCAGGGCGCTCCGAATGGATGGCTTTGAATACAGCGATTGGGATAGGTCATCTGACATCTTATCTTCCTCCTGTTCCTGCAAACGCAAGATCACTCTGAATACTCTCTAGCAAAGGAGAACCACCTTTTCAGTAAGCCGCGGACTCTCAACGGAGCGTAACATCGTGCTCGCCGCCGACCGCCCATGCATCAGGGAAGTCCGTGTGAAAACGTCCTAGTGCCGTGGGAGATGATGTGAGGAATTGCGCGAGGAAACCCACCCGATTTCCCTTCCGCCATACAACTCGCTACTCCGCTTGTGATCCGCGCGGCCAAACTCGAATGAAGTTATCGAATCGCCCCCCGAAAAGTCAAACTGAAAGAGGCTGGAGGAGGAGAGGCTAGAGGAAAAGAGGAAGACAGGCTGAAAGCAAAAGCTTGACAAAGAGCGATACGCAACATGTCAGCGCGAAGTACGTACTTCAATAATACTTGAACATGCATTTCATCTTTCATCCTGTTTTCCTCTAGCCTCTCTTCCTCTAGCCTCTAGCCTATTTCAGGCCGAGAACATCCTGCATGTCATAGAGGCCGGGGGCCGCCGACACGACAAAGCGCGCACCCTTCAGAGCGCCCTGGGCAAAGCAGTCCCGGCTGTGCGCCCGATGCGTCAGTTCGATCCGTTCCCCCCGCCCGAAGAAGCTGACCGTATGTTCTCCGATGACATCGCCGCCGCGAAGCGCATGGACCCCGATCTGATGCCGCGGACGCTCCCCCAGCATCCCGTGCCGGCCATGTGCCGCATGGGCGTTGTAGTCCATGCCCAGCGCCTCAGCAACGTATTCCGCCAACCGCACCGCCGTGCCGCTGGGACTGTCCTTCTTGAGGTTGTGGTGCGTCTCGGAGATCTCGACGTTGTAGTCCAGCCCGAGTATCTTAGCCACTTCAGACGTGAGCTTGAAGAGGAGGTTCACCCCGACGCTCATATTCGGCGCATAGATGATCGGGATCTGACGTGCAAAGCCGATCAGTTCAGTCTTGTGCGCCACAGTCAGGCCCGTCGCGCCGATCACCGCGGGCTTCCTCGCCTGGACCGCCAAGCGCGCATTGCCGATACATCCCTGAGCCGTCGTGAAATCGATCAGCACGTCCGATTTGGCCAACTCCGCCGCGGCGTCCCCGGATACTGCGATCGTCACGGGCCCCCCGCTTTCCGTCCCCAAGATCAGTTGGGTCCCGGCCAAGGGAGGCAGATCATACGCGCCCCCAATCTCGACGTCAGGTTCGGCCAACCCCAACTCGAGAATCCGCCGCCCCATCCGGCCACATGCCCCCGCCACGCAGATCTTCATAGCCTTATCTCCTTGTTCGCCGGAAAGGTGCGAGAGAGACTCGTGGGGTAGACTGTTAGTCTGCCGACAGGAAACCCGCACTGCTGTGTCGTGTCCGGCAGACTAACAGTCTGCCCCACGAGCGTCCAGTGCGCACCGTAAAACCACGTCCAGTATACACCCGCCGTGTACTCGGCGAAAAGGCAAAACGCGTCCGCGCAATGGCGTTTCCCAAGTGCCTCTGGTAAGATCACTCCATGCGGCATCGCAAGCCCTTCCAGTTGTTGGTCAAGCCCGTGAGCGCCGACTGCAATCTCCGGTGCGACTATTGTTTCTACCTGCGCGCGGCTGACCTATACCCGCAACAGCGCCGCCACATCATGAGCGATGAGATTCTGGAAGCCATGGTCGGCGGGTTAATGCGCCTTCGCTTTCCGCAATCAGTTTTCTCCTGGCAGGGCGGGGAGCCGACGCTGGCGGGCGTCGATTTCTTTCGCCGGGTTGTTACGTTCGAGCAAAAGCACGGCGTTACAGGGCAGGAAGTTGCCAATTCGCTCCAGACAAACGGCCTGCTCATCGACCCTGAGTGGTGCCGCCTTTTTCACGACTACAAGTTCCTTGTCGGACTGAGTCTCGACGGACCTCAAGAAACCCACGACGCGGTTCGGCGCACGGCAGGCGGCCACGGCACCTGGGACCGCGCCCTCGAAGCCGCCCGGCTGATGCAGCGGTGCGGCGTCGAATACAACATCCTTTCCGTAATCCACGCAGGCAACGTTGGAATGGGAGCGGACTTGGTCCGCTGGTTCGTCAAAGAGGGTTTCTTTTTCCTACAATTCATCCCGTGTCTCGAACCCGGTCTCAGCCACAGCGTGCCCGCGGACGCCTATGGCGACTTCCTCTGCGACACGTTCGACTACTGGATCAAGGAGGGTCTGGGCAGGGTCTCGATCCGTGATTTCGAGGCGCTCGTCGCGATGCAGGCAGGCGAGCCGACACAGCTCTGCACTTACGGCCGCAAATGCAACAACTACATCGTCGTTGAACACAACGGCGACGTGTATCCGTGCGACTTTTTCGTCTATAAGGAATGGAAGCTCGGCAACATTCTCGAGGCCCCCCTCGAGAGCTTTCTCGAGACCGAGAAGTACGAACGTTTTGCGAAACAGAAGACCACCGTCCCCGCATGCCGCGGATGTGAATGGAGGTCCATGTGCTACGGCGGATGCCAGAAGGACCGGCGGTATGCGGGTTCCTATGAAGTCCCGACGCCCTTCTGTATTGCTTACAAGAAGTTTCTTAAGCATGCCTCGCCGAAGCTCAGATCCCTCGTCAAGCGCGTGGAACGCATGCGAACCTGATGGCGTTTCGCGCGCCCCGATTACGATTAGGAGTTGTCATGAACCGGGAGTTTCTCCCGCAAATGATGAGAATGTTCGTTGTACACCCTTCAGGGTGAGGGTCAGCAGCCAGATCCCAGGCTAAAGCCTGTACAATGAACATTCGCATTTTCGGAATAGCACGAGCAAGAACACGGGCAAGTCGGAGCCTCTCGCAGTGCGGGACTGACGAGCGCGAGGTTCTTCATGGTAATATACCCTCACATGGCGGCAAGGAGGATGCGTGCATGACGGGACGGCAACGGGTTCTGGCTATGATCAACGGCGCATGGGCGGACTCAGTTCCGTTGATGCCAATCACGATGATGTTCGCGGCCGACAGGTTCGGGGTGCCATACCGAAGATATGCGAGCGACCATAGGGTCCTGGTCGAGGCCCAAATCCACACCGCGGAGGAGTTCGACCTCGATTACGTTTCATGCATTTCCGATCCGGCGCGCGAAGCGGCCGACTGCGGCGCGGCCGTCGAGTTCTTTGACGATCAGCCCCCGGCGATTGACGAAAGCCGTGCCAGGTTGGGCGACAAAAGTGATCTGGCGTCATTGACGATCCCTGATCCCGTTGGCGGAGGCCGTATGACCGATCGCGTTGAGGCCGCGGCCCTGTTCAAGAATCGCATCCGCGGCGAACGGCTTATTGAAGGATGGATAGAAGGTCCTTGTGCGGAAGCGGCGGACCTCCGTGGCATCAACGCCCTCATGATCGATTTCTATGAAGATCCGGCCTTTATCGCGGACCTCTTCGAGTTCGCCCTCGAGATGGGGCTGCGCTTTGCGAAAGCGCAGGTCGACGCCGGCGTGGATATCATCGGCGTTGGCGATGCTGCGGCCTCCCTCATAGGCCGGCAGTTGTACGAACAGTACGTCTGGCCATGCGAGAAGAGGCTTGTCGATGGTCTCCATGCGATGGGGACCCGCGTCCGGTTTCACATCTGCGGCAATACCCGTCCCATACTCGACGGCATCGGACGGCTTCGTTGCGAAATCGTCGATCTGGATTGGATGGTCCCTCTGAATGAGGCCCGCGCCGTCATGGGCACGGATCAAGTCCTGCTCGGCAACATCGATCCGGTTGTCGTGCTTCGCAACGGGACCGCCGCGACCGTTCGCGCAGCCATCACCGAATGCCATCGGCAGGCCGGCGGAAAATACATTGTCGGCGCCGGGTGCGAGGTCGTGCGCGACACGCCCCTCGAAAACTTACACGCACTTCGGGAATACGCGCGAACGCACTGACATTGAGCGACGCGCTTTGCAGTTTGGATGCGCCAGCCCTTCGCCAACCCCCTCAAAGGCGCAGATATATCCGCGCAGGGGCAGTCCTACCCCTACTTTTTCTCGAGGATGATCAGGAAATCGTTATAACTCTTTCCGTGATTCGCCGTGATCGACACGACGGTCCATCCGTCGGCCAACAGCGCTTCCAGTTTCTCTTTCCCCGAACCGTTCGATTCGATGATGAGCGATTTCTGCATTGTGTATTCCTCCCATGCGGGACGTATTGCAGTACGCGCGCACCGCATGCGTTCCCACGCCTGTCTCCGCGTATTCTATTGGAACGGGCGGAGTAAAGCCAAACGCGAGCCAAGCATACTTGAAATCTCAAGGTCACTCGGCTGACTTCTTGCCGGAAGGATCTGCGAAGGAAATTCGCAGATCGTTCCGGCAAGAATCTAGTGA